>Ga0209629_10002639_pt1 | contig 12364 bp, 8 predicted proteins | sample TergutCu122P5_FD_187286 | JGI IMG/M metagenome (GOLD analysis project Ga0209629, IMG submission 187286) | Cubitermes ugandensis P5 segment gut microbial communities from Kakamega Forest, Kenya - Cu122 P5 (SPAdes) (version 2) | ecosystem: Host-associated > Arthropoda: Insects > Digestive system >...
TGCTCGAAACATGTAGAGGAGAATATTTGACGAATAAATAATATTAAGTGCATCACGTTGGTATTTTGTATGATCAATTCATGATGCACGGTCAGAGAAACATTAAGTTAATGTTTAACTTGAATTTCATCTCCTAGTCCTCCACTGTATTTGACTTAACTTTCATCCTCTGAACAACTGATTTGTTTCAGAGACCAGCCCTTTCACAGTCTCAGCATATTTCTTTTATCCCATATGTTCACAGGATCATCTGAAAGTGAATGAGTTACATGGGACAGGACAGCACTAAACCTACAACATACATTATTATTATTGTTGTTGTTGTTTTATCATCGTTGTTTTTGTGTTCATGGTTACACATGGAAGCAGGTATTTTCTCTTACTGCAACAAACTGACTAAACACCAAGAACAGCAATGCATATTGCTTACTGAAAGCAGTATTTCATTCACTTAACATTTACTTCAATTTCCTGCATGCCACCCCCACTCCCCACATGCCAGTCCTTAAATGTCTGCACCATAAGTACTCTCTTTGACATGTGATGAATTCTGAAGCCAACATATAGGTTGTGCTAAAATAAAATGTAACCATAAAGAAAGCTGTAGTTTTACATGTGGGAATAACACAACTGGAATGGCATGTGTTTTTGATAGCCTGAACATCTTAGATATGCATGTCTATAGAAAAGTTCGTCTGCAGTGTATATGGATCCAGGAACTGAAACAGGAGTTACAGGAGGCAACCATGAACAAACACTGTGTCAGTTTGAAGGGCAACAGCACAATGCAGTTAGAAGAGGATATTCCATTACATGTATATCTGAAGACCATACAAAGCTATTACTGGGTTAAACTTACAGTTTGTGTTATTGCTCAGCATTGCTTCCTTCTCTGTAAGCTTAGTAGTTTCAGTCTTGAGTGACAGTGATAGCTGTTGTTCTACAGATTCCAGATGTTCTATCTTTCTTCGTTGGTCTTCTACCAGTGCAAGCAATGCAACTCTTTCCTTTTCTTTTGATGACAACACATTTTCTTGCTCCAATATAATTTTGGTTCTCAATTTCATCTGCATTAAGTCACACCCATGTTATTACCAAGGATAAAAATTCCTCAGTGGTCAAGACATTCATTTACACACACTACCAGTATTACCAGGAGAAACACTACACTACAATGAGGCATGCTCTACAGGCAGGTCTCTTGTTACATGATTTCATTTTGACCAATTTTGATTTAATGCGACTTGAAAATTTACACCACTCTTCTAATTCATGCCATAATTTATGGTTTAATGTGATTTGGCATAGGCCACAGTTATCTTATGTAGGAGGTTAGCACAAAGTGACATTAATGTCATGCCATCAGCCAAGTGTATGGATTGGTAATGCTGGTGATGTATCAAGTGGCTCATTTAGTTTCCTTCAATATTATTGGTTTTTCTTACCAACATGCAAGAGACACATAAATCTACATCACCTAGTGCAATCCAAGTGAAAAATCTGTGAATGACAATTGGTGTTGAAGGGCTGAGAAACATGAACGAATTGCTAACATACACTGTTAAAGTTAGACTCACTCACAGTGGTGTACGTGCAATTTGTGATGATAATGACAGAATTAAAGAAAGTGCTACATGAGGAAATACAGTGAGTGATAAAAAAATTCTCAATGAAGGAGTTCCAGTATGGTGTGTAGGAAAAAATGCTGAGTACTTGGATACAGGATCAGAATCAACGCCACATATCTGTAGGCATGCTTTCAGTTTAAACCAAGGCTTGTTCTATTTATGAGGGTGTGCAAGTACAGGTTGGTTAACAAGTTCATTAACAGCTATAATATTCATAACATTACAGAGAGTGGGGAAGCCGCTTCTGCTGACACTGGTTATACACTGTAAAGGTTGAGGCTGTCAATCCCCGACCCCAGGAAATACACCATTGTAAATGGGAGTTTTGTGTTTGATTTGTGTGACATTTTTCAGGAACACAACCTTGGCATAAAATGAGACCTGCCTATATATTACTTCTCTTTTGTATCTTCTGAAATGTGCATAATACAAAATACATTTCAAATTTGAGTAATATAATCTTTATCACAAAACAGTCTTTTCTTTGAGATTCTTTTTAAGAGCCTAACAAAGTTCCATCTCAGTTTCACATACAATTTAGGTATTACTGAACCAACATGGATGAAAATGCAATTGGCCTAATAATATCTAATGTAGATACCAAACACAAAATTTCATTTGAATCTGGTGTTCTTGGAATGAAACTTGCAGATATGACATGCACTCATGTTACATACTTGCACATACACACACACACACAAAATCAATACAAAATAGTATCAGGAGTTAAGAGAGAGGAGTTTCTTAGTGACAGGATCAGCTGAAGGTTGGGAACCGATATCAGATGAAGATATGAAACAGGTTCGCAGCTTTGGAGAACTTAAATGGTAGTCAAGACATAAATATGGCTTGGCAAAACATTAAAGAGGATATAAAAATCTCAGCTAATTAAAATCTTGGTCTGTATGAATGGAAGGAGCATAAAGCATGGTTTGATGAAGAATGTTTACAGTTTTTAGATCAAAGGAAGCAGGCTAAACAGCAGTGGTTACAGGATCAAAACTAAAGAAATATACATAATGTCAGCAATGGAAGACAAGAAGCTAGCAGACAGTTTAGGAACAAAATGAAATCTAAAATTAATGAATGTGAAACAAAAGGTAAGTACAAGAATATCAGAGATACGCATAGGGGTTAACAGCATAGAACGAATACAGTAAAGGATGAGAAAGGTGATCTTGTTGCAGACTGCCACAGTATTTTGGCTAGGTGGAGGAATCATTTATCTCAGCTACTGAATGTACATTGGCTGACACACCTACAGCAGAGGCACTAGTGCCTGAACCCAGTGTATTTTAGGTTCAGATGTCTAATGAAGAACTAATAAGACACAAATTACCAGGTACAAATCAAATTCCAGCAGAAGTGATTAAAACAGGAAGTAGGACAATTAGATCTGAGATCCACAACCTTACAGAATGTAAACCAACAAAATGCACCTCTGTTGGTCTACATTATATGATTATATCACAATGCATGGTACAAACAACATGAAATCCATAACCTTATTAAATCTACTTGGAATAAGGAGGAATTGCCTGAGCAGCGCAAGGTGTCAATCATTGTACCTATTTATAAGCAAGATGTTAAAACAGACTGTACTAATCATCAAGGCATATCACTTTTGTCAATTACATACAAAATTTTATCAAATATTGCTCTGTCAATGTTAACTCCATATGCAAAGGAAATTATTGGAGATAATCAGTGTGGATTGTGGTGTGACAGGTCAACTACTGATCACATATTCTGCATTAAATATTTCAGAAAAAAAAATGGGAATACAAAGAACCAGTGCATCAGCTACTTATAGAGTTCAAAAAAGTCTATGAGTTATGTAGAAGGGAGGTGTTGTGTAATATTCTCATTCAGTAAGGCTAATAGAAATGTGTCTAAATGAAATCTACAGCAGAGTATGGGTGGGCAAACATTTATCTGACATAATATGTGGAAATTTATCAAATTTATCTGATGTGTTTACTATTAAGAAGGGTTTCAAACAAGGAAATGCTTTATCACCATTGCTTTTCAATTTTGCTTTAGAGTATGCTATTAGGAGGGTTCATGTAAAACAAGACAGCTTGAAATTAAATGGTACAGATCAGCTTCTGGTTTATGCCAATGATGTTAATATAATGGGCTAAAGTGTACATACTATAAAGAAAACGCAGAAACTTTAGAAGTCGCTAGTAAGGAGATTAGTCTGAAGTAAATGCTGAGAAAATTAAGTATATGGTCACGTCTTGATATCAGAATGCAGGACAAAATCAAAATATAAAAACTGATAATAAATCCTTTGAAAAGGTGGAACAGTTCCAATATTTGGGAACAACCTTAATGAATAAAAATTCCATTCAGGAAGAAATGAAGAGCAGACTAAAGTCTGGGAATGCTTGCTATCATGCAGTGCAGAATCTCTGTCTTCCAGTTTGCTATCCAGAAATAAGGGGATTAAGATATAGATAACTATAATTTTGCCCGTTGTTTTGTATGGGTGTGCAACTTGGTCACTCACAATGAGGGATGAATGTAGGCTGAGGTGTTTGTGAATAGAGTGCTGAGGAGGATATTTGAGCCTACAAGGGATGAGGTAACAGGAGAGTGGAGAAGACTATGAAATCAGAAGCCTTATGATTTGTACTGCTCACCAAATATTATTTGGGTGATCAAATCAAGAAGAATGAGATGGGAAGGGCATGTAGCAAGTATGAAGGAGAAGAACAGTGCATACAGGGTTTTGGTGGGAACATTGGAGGGAAAGAGTCCACTTGGAAGACCAAGGTGACGTGGGAAGATAATATTAAAATGGATACACAAGAAATGGGATTGGGGGGGGGGCACATGGACTGGATTGATTTTGTTCAGAATAGGAACAGATGGAGGGCTGTTGTGAATGTGGTAATGAACCTTCTGGTTCCATAAAATGTGAACTAATATGTATAGTGTACAATTGGCAGTCAAAATGTGAACTATTTGACTAGCTAAGAAACAGTTAGCTTCTCAAGATGGACTCTGCTACGTGTAGTCAGTTAGTTACTGATACCTTAATTAACTACTACATGCAACGTGTCTGAATTATTGACAAGGACAACAGATCCTGAAGATCACCAGAATTCTGGTTGTAACCGATTTTGTAATAAACAAATATTAAAGGATGTTTCCTCACTTCCATCTAGTGCCAAGATTTAACACTGAGTGGAGCTATACCTCCACTCCCCCTGTATGCCTTCATGGTGTGCACAGGGGTAACTTTACCTTTTACCCTATTTCATGGCTTAATTTCACACACAGTCTGCGTTTATTCAAACATATGAAAGCAGTGTGATGTGATACAAGGTGTAATTTAAATGAATGACAGTGTCTGATGGTTCATGACTGAAAATCAAAATGTGGCAGGTCAGTATATCTATTAACACTACTGCTGAAGATTCTATTACAAATTTCTCGTAATCAACAGAATCTTACATAAATTTAACTCTTCCAGTCTCACTGCACACATACCTTTGATTTCAACATGACATTATCCTTTTGCAGTGTTTTAATTATCTCGTTGGCTTTCAAAAATTCTTCTGAAAGGTTCTGCAGAGATGTCTGCCTTCTCACAACGACAGCTTCTTTGTCTGCCAGATTTTCTTCCAACAGAGACTATGGCATATGGATAAATGTTGTTACACACAAATATCTAGAAAAATCAGCTTCAGTTTTATTTCTGTACTTCACAACTTTACTTTGTACTGAATAATGAAAAGGACCATCAAGTACGGCAGACATGGTAAAGATATGGTTCTTCAGTGCAATACATACACAATAGGTGAAGGTGTTCCACCTACAGCAGCATAATGTAGCTGTTCCCACAGCAATCACACTGTTATGAAAATGGATGTTGTGAAAACTTCCATAATAAGGTAACACTGCAATTCATATCATCTAGTCCTACAACCTACTGCTATTATTAATGTAATATTTTTTCTTTTATTCTGTACAGTATACAGATTCCATTAGTGATGTTTGTCTAACATGATATATAAGTTTCAGAGTCACAAATCTGTAATTGCTCAGTTACGAGCAGTATTACATACATCATGTGTTGAGAGGTTATGAGTTATCACAAACCCAAATTTCACACACCTAGCTCCAGTGATGCATTAGTTATCACCATCAAAGGGAAAGCCAAGAAAATATTCTTCATGGCTGCCATATTATTTTATTTTCTACAAACAATTACCTTAAGAAAACCTGCATATTTTTGTAAGGTCTAATACCATGCCTAGATTCAAAGACCCTACATTAAGTGTCGCTCCAACCATGTAAGTTTGGGTGTCTGATACCTTACTTTTGATTGCAGGAAATCAGAATGTATGGCTTGGTGTGGCTGCCTATCACACAACATAAACACCATGAAAACTTGTTCCAACTGCAGGAAATGGAGAGGCGTTAACACCGGGGTGACCCCCTATGGCAAAATATGTAGGTTGACCAGTTAAGGAAAGCAGGCTACAAAATATCACAGTATTAGTGTCATTTTCTCAATTTCATTTTTAAAGTATTTATCTTTAACGTGTACTATACACAGTGGCACAGAGCTGAGAGACACATTTCACCCATTCCCTCCAGACTGAGTGGTGGGATATAGGGTGTGTAACAACACGGCAAGCAAGAAAGGAGTTTGATGCCATTTTAAAACCAGTTTAGTCATAATGGGGAGGTGGAGTGTAGTACAGAGAATTGCAGCGGTTTGTTTTTATTATGAAACAGTCCATCATTTGGACACCACGTCACATAAGGCAGCACAGTAATATTAATAGGCTTTGGTGCAATTCCTACATGCATCAGATTTTGCTATGGATATGTAAGCTTAAAGACACTGGCAGTGTCAGCGACAGTCCTCATGGTGCTCCAAGTAACATGTACTGAAGAAAATGTTCGCAGAGCAAGCGTATCATTTCAGTACAGTCCAATTGCTCAGCTCAGCAACATTCACGCATCCTGGGCACAAGCAGAAGAAGTTTGGGATGAAACCTGCACAATATCAGGTTGCACCCCCACAAGATACAAACCTAAAGCTTGTTCCTCATGATAGAGTGTGGCCGAGTTTTGTAACACTACACTGCACATTATGAATGAAGACCGCAATGTTTTGAACCTTTTTTAATGGTTGATGAAGCCCATTTTCATGTAATGGGCTTTGTGAATACACAAAATATGCACTACTGCGCACCAGTGAACCTAGAGAAGTGCAAGAACAACCACTATATTCAAAAAGTGTCAATATGCTGTATAGTAGGAACTATTGGGTCAGTTGGACAATTTTTCTTTGATAATGATAATGGTGCAAGCATTACAGTTACTGCTGAGCCCTGTGTAGCCATGCTGCAAAACTTCTTGCTTCCACAGTTGGAAGCAATTGGTGCTGACCCCAAAAACCTTTATGTCCAACAAAATGAAGCAACAGAACACACTACTAGACACAGTATCAACATGGTCTGCAATCTCTTCCATACGGTTATTTTAGGTTTTACAGACATCCCACAGCTAGCATGTTCGCTGGACATAATGGTACCAGACTTCTTACTGTGGGGATATCTGAAAGAACGAGTATACAGAACTCACAACCACACAGCACAGGAAATGGAACGTGCAATTCAATATGAAATTGCTCTCATCAATCAAGACCACAATTTGTTGCACTGAGTTGTTGATAGTTTTGTTTATCGCCTAAGACACAGCACTGTATTTCAAGGAGGCCACCACCATGATGTTACCACCATAAATAATAAAACAGCATTCTGTGAACATAATGCTGGTGTGTTTCATTACAATGTTCTCCAGTTACAGAACAAATTATTGCACAGCAAAATGTGTTTCTCGGCTCTGCGCCCCTCTTTACGACACTTCCTCATTAAGAGTAAATATGTATGTCTCATTTTGGAAAGAAAATCAACTGTACTTATCAAAGTACAGCTTTCTGCTGTGTTGGACATAGTTAACCAGAATGGAGAGGAGTCACAGTTACTGCAGGAACATATCCCAGCACACTAATATGCTGCTGTAGCAGACTGTTTGGTGCTGCATGTTTTTACTGCAGTGACAGTACAATATTTTTAATATTTAATCCTTTGCTGCTGAAAGCCGACTAAAGTTGATGCACAATGTGACGGTGAGAAGACTGAACATCCACAAATGTCAGTGGCCACAAACAAGCAAAGTAATAGGCAGCCATTTAAAACCTCGGGGCACTTAATTCTGGCTCCAAAGGGTTATGAAAGCCCACTTATTATATATCACCACTTTTCAGTTTGTCCCACACTTTATTAATTGAGAAGGAATTGGAAGTGGTTATGGCCTATTCTGCCGTACTAGCATAGTATGTCTTGAAGGCACTGGGAAAATCTCGTGGAACCTCGCTCATGAGAGCCAAGACATTCCAAATACGAAGCAGGCATGCTAAGCACTTCACTGGATTCTGGGTACTAAAAAGATGAACTTTTACAATTAAAAAACCCACATGTTTATAAACAAAGTTCTAGTACACATCAACACATGTGCTTGATGATGTGAGTAACAGGTCTACTGATCACAGTTGTGGCCAAAACAAGTCACATGTTCAAGCGAGCTTTGTATTTAATTTCAGTGATGTGAGTAGAATGTGTTAACATTATAACAAGGATATCAATGTCCCTGAATCATTTTTCATGTATAAGACATCCATTCCTCATAATTCAGCCGTGGCATGGGACTTTCACCTCAAAACTCCATACCCAGCAGTTGTTGCCATAAAGAGGCACACAATCTTACAATACATGATTCCAATCACTTCAATGCCAACTAACATAACTAACTTCAGAACTAAAGTAAATGGTTACAACTCCTATTAAAGGAAAAAAATCATGTTCCAGACAATTCATGACTTTAATAAAAATTCATTTTTAACTGCAATAAAAATGAAATGTATCCCATTATCCCTGAAAATATGCCAATGAATTCCACAATTCTGTCGACGACAGTCTGGAAATTACGAACATAGAATCTTCCACGAAACTTCAGTACACAAGTACCCAAATCAGAAGTCACACTTTCGTCAATATATCCGACTGGTTTGCTTTGCAAACAAACCATTTTGTTTTTATTCTTTGTGTGGGGTGAGACTTAACAGCCTTGGTGCTGTGGCCACTAACAGACCAGCCCCAAATGACAAAGGAATCAATACGGAACACTGTTGGAATGAGTGAGGGGAGAGCACTAGGATAGAAAACTGTCCTGATGGTAAAGGTACAGTTCACCCTGGAACAGACCACAAAGGCCCAGAGTGGGGTAGAGGTATAGCTCTACTCTTTCTTTAACCTCGGTGCTGGATGGGGGGTGAGTAGTCAAGGCTACACCCTGGCCACTCTACCCCTGGGAAAGACCCGGTACCCATTGTACAGGAGGCTGGGTGGGCCCCGGGGTTGGTCTGGACAGGGGCGGAAAATCTTGCCCGCCACCAGGATTTGATCCCTGGACTATCCAGCCCATAGCAAGTTGCTACACCAACTATGCTATCTCGGCCCACGAAAATATTGTCCTAGTGCCACTCTGTCCACGATAAACACCACATAACTGTTGTGGGAAACAAATCTTTACTCACCTTCTGCTCCTGAGCCACACGAAGTAATTCCTGCTGCTGTTTCAAGAGGGCATCTTTATCTTTCTGTTCCTGCAAATATACGAGTGAACTGGAGTCACATGTCACACTTGCTCTGTTTCAGTATTTTTATACTAACTCTACAGTTAATCCTACAATGTTATATTCAGTTACATATAGTATAACTTACAATACAAAAAATTTAGAATGTAGTTAAAGCTGTACTTTATTCAGTAACGTTGTATTAATTGCAGACTACACAAACAATGATTACAAGTGGTGAAATGAAAAGTGCCAAAAGCAGTCATAGCCAACTGGAGGATACTGACCCAGTATTTGCCTAGGGCTGAGGAAAACCACAATTAATCCTCAGCCAGCACAACAAGTTGCTTGGTCAGATTCAACCCCAGTGCCATACTTTACTGCTAACCTACAAGTTTGCAGTTTTAACTCAGCTATACTTGACTCCTCTGCATACATATCAATGCCCATTCAAACACAACCTTCCGCTCACTAAGAACTGCATTCACCTCAATATAAGGCAACCCTGCATATATGACAGCCATCCTTCACAATCTTCAATCTTCAGGAAAATATCTATACACAGCACATTTAAATTTGTATGCAATTATAAGGCAAATCCTCATTTTTCAGAGGACAAATTAGGATACAATTCTGGTCTTTAAATACAGTTATCTCAGACTACCCAAGCATAGTGTCTAATGGTAGAATGACTGGTGAATGCTGAACTGGAAAAGAATTGGAAGGAAACATTTATGGCCAAATCAAGATAATATTCTGGCAATTGAGTGAAGGGAATGAGGAAAACCAAGAGGACATTAGTACAGCTGGTGTCTTCCTGCTGCTTAAAAGCTTAACATGTAATTTGGAAATGGGCAAATGGTTACATACATACATACCGCAGACCTGTAAGTATGTCACCACGACAACTGTATGTGGAACAATTCATAAATACACAAATGCAGTATACACAATCATTACACTGTAAAATACTACAGACATTTTATACAACAGTATTATAGATAAATTTTACACATAAAAAATCTACAGAGTGAAAGGAGTGTGTATTGAAGTATTTTCTTAATGCTAATTTAAATTGTGTCTTTTTATTCTTAAGCATCGTCAAACTGTGTGGTACTCTGTTGAAAATTTTGATGCCAGCATAAAATGTACTTTTAAAAAAGATAGGCTGTCATTTGGTCTATGAAGATGTTGCTTATTCCTTGTATAAATAATATGTACAAGTATGGATGAATTTGTTTGAAAATTTTCTTGATTACTGCAATCAAGTTCATTAATGAAAATATATATTGACATGGAACAAGCAGAATTTCCATTTGCTTAAAACAGACTTATATATGAAGTTCTGGTTCATACACCAGCCATAATTCTGAAAATTTTCTTTTGTAGAATGAAATTATTGTACTGCTGGAACAGTTCCCCTGAAAAATTTTTCCATATTGTATAACAGACCAGACGTACACACAGTAAATTGATTTCAGAATGTTAATGTTACTGATTTTGCCCATCAACCTAATGACAAAGCATGATCCACCTAACTTAGAAATCAATGTTCAATATGGCTCTTCCATTTTAAGCAGTTATCAAATTGTAAACAAAAAAATTTTGTATTTACCATCTTCTCTATATACTTTTCTTCATAACCAACATGTAATGCAGAAGACGATAAATTGTTTGTTATAAATTTCATTATATTTAATCTAGATTTAGAACTAACCTATTAGCAGCAAACCACTTAAGTGTATGTGAGAGAACTAAGTTTGACAATGAAAAGAAACCTTCAAAATTTCTGCTTGAAATTATGACACTAATGTCATCAGCAAATAATAAGGGCATGGAGTTTCTGTTATACACCAAAGTGTACTACAATATGTACTGCTTGCTTTGTAACAAGACTGTATCTGTTGGACAGAAATGCAACATTAAATGACTTTTTGACTTGAATCACAGTCAAACTGATGAGAGATTTCTGCCCAAAGTGTCGCTGTGCTTGGTGTGGCAGTCGAAGTTCCTTTCTAATTACCATATCACATCCTTTTGCTCCTCATCTTTTTGTCAATTCCAATTTTTCTAAACCCACCACCCACCAGCTTATTAGTGGTCAGCAATCAGCCCTCCAAAACCTCCCTAACAGCTCACTAACCTCTTCAGCCAGCAAAAACTAATAAGATATTGCCTGTACATCCCTGCCATTTAACCTGATTTTACATTCTTCTTGGACCACATACCCTTAACCCATATATGCTCGTTGTGCCACGCACATCATATGCCACAGTGCAACAAGTATACTTGCCATTCACACTGCTGTCTTCATTCGCAAATACAATGAATGGTACTTGGAATAGTGTAGTGATCTTTGCATTGTTTTGTAGGTAATGAAATGGTCCTCATGTGCAAGTAAATAATTCTGCGCTGTCACCATTATTGAATTATTAAGCAACACTGATTTTTGCTAAGAGTTACTCTGAACTTCATGCATGTCCATTCTAGACAGCCGACTGCTGTGCGTGATCTCTTACAGGAAAAGCATAATACTAATATAGAGATCATTGATATTGGGGTCGGTTTATTTTCGATGATCAGATTTGACTTCATTCATGTCTTCAACAGTTTTACCTTCTAACACAGGCTAGTCTCTAAATATCTCTGTCATTTTGAACGCTAAGCCGCATCTTCTGAAATGTGTGTGTGTAGGCAATTTTAATATGACTAACAAAAATAGGTAAGAACACTAAGAAGCTAGCCTTCACAGAATTGGTGAAGGCCAAAATTGTTGTTTTCCTGATTCATAATGCAACAGGAAGAATGTCATAAAGTCTGTCTCACAGGGCCCAAATTGTAGAAGCAGAAGAACAGACCTTGTCATAATTACCTGGCACATTTTGAATACAACAAAACAAATCTCTTTCAAGACAGAATGCAGGATCAAAAAAAAAAAAAAAAAAACCAGAAGGCAATGTGTAAACAAGTGGTATAAAGAAGTCTGATACAAACTGAAGGATCACACATTTGTATGCATCCAAAAGTATTAATACATTACAAATTAGTTTTTATTTGGACCAACTCCAGTTTA
>Ga0209629_10002640_pt1 | contig 12361 bp, 6 predicted proteins | sample TergutCu122P5_FD_187286 | JGI IMG/M metagenome (GOLD analysis project Ga0209629, IMG submission 187286) | Cubitermes ugandensis P5 segment gut microbial communities from Kakamega Forest, Kenya - Cu122 P5 (SPAdes) (version 2) | ecosystem: Host-associated > Arthropoda: Insects > Digestive system >...
CAGCAAAGCACACAAGAACAACAGTGTAACACATCTTCTCATTACCAGAAGTCTTTATCATAATTGTCTTAGCACCTTTAACATCCACTGTTTTATTCAATGGAACATCAAACGTCAAATGTACCTCATCCATGTTCCCTAATTTTCCTATCTCAAAACACAGTTTCTTTCTCAGGTTTATGACATATTTATGGAATTCTATAATCTTTCTTTCATATTCTTGGGGCAGTTTCTGCGCTATTGTAGTTTTAGTATGCATAAAAAGGTCATTTCATCTCATAAATCTTTCGCACCACGAAGTTGTTCCAGCAAAATCAGTAATAGACCTTTCAATGGCTAGTTTTCTCGCTTCAATTAAACTCATTTTCGTTGAAACAGCAATTCCATTCTTCTTGTGATCTATTATCCAGTTCTTAACATATTCTTCAAGTTTTGGCCATTTAGAGGCACAAGAACGTAAAGTTTTTTTTACTGTTATCTGTTTTGATTAAATCTTTCCTTTGCTTCCTCCATTCTTGTATCATCTTCTCTGTCGGAGGTGAGCCAAAACGCCTCTCAGCTGTCCAGTTTCCATGTTTTTTTTTAGCGTAATTCACAACTTCAATTTTAAATGCAATACTGTAAGATAATAGTCTCTCTTTTGATCCCATGAGGGTTTTCTTTGATTTTAAACTTTGAATTTAACTCTTTTCATCACTGTTTGTAAAAACGTAAATACACACAAAACAGATATACTTTAAGGAACGTGTAACACACTTGAATTACATTGGACTACACTTTGCTACTGCAGCAGCGTAAATACCCGGAATCACACGATGCAATGTATACGTTAAGGTAAATCTCTGGATAAGAAAGTAAGCCGTTCACAAGCAGTGATGCCAGATCTCATGATCTGGAAGCAAATTTCATTTTCTCATGATAAAGTTGTTGTATAATAGATGTACGGGTATTTATAAGTTTGGAAATAATACTCACCCTCGGCGCATAACGCGCAGGTCGAATTTAGGTCACATTTTTCAGGAAAAAAACGTGCATCTTATGGGCCGGGAAATATGGTATATAAACTGATGTTCAACATTGAATATGACAAAATTCAGGACAGGCAGGAGGTATTGAAACTCCAAATCAGGGGTCCATAAATTTTCCAAAAATTGAGGACCCTTTTCAAAATTCTAGGTGCCAGAAGGGTGACATGAAGCAAGTTCCATACTGAGGCCCCTCAAATGTTAAATGTCACCTTACAAAATTTAGTCACCCAGGTGACCTGGTACCTAGGATTTGTGCACCTCTGCTTCACATATTGACAGTCTATAATAACAGACCTCATGAAACAAAAATAAGTCATATTTACCTCTAGTTACTTAATAACTCTTACATTACAACATTATTCATACATGTTCGATCACTTTACATACAAAACAATTATAATATTCAATCAAAAACAAACAAATTTAAGAGACTCTTGGCTTGGAGATTCACTCTTCACAAATGACAAAATCTCTTCTCAGTTACCGACATGTGAGGATATTTAATGTGCCATTCAAATTTTTACACTACGCACATTAATGAAGCCCTGCCTTAACCTTGGAAAGAAACATGAACTTCCTTCCTTCACACTCCAAACAACAAGCTCAGTCACAACCAAGGACAAAAAACATGGAATTACTTCTCTCACATACCAACAACTAAGTGAATTACACATAGTAGATTATGACCATTAAATTCTTTTACTATGGGACATGAAGATGTATGATTCTTGGTCAATGACAAACATCTTTCATATTTCATCTGCTACTGATTTCCCCTGTCAATGCAATTCTGATTTTATCTAAACTTTGAGGCATTTCTGAAGGGTTTAGCTAACATGATAATAATGTCATATAAACAGACAAAGAATTAACACTGGACACATAATTATATTGCATACACACAAACAAAAAAGGTTGTAATTTTTCTAAGAGTTCCAGTAAATTTCAAGAAATATATTCAATATGAACCATGTGAACATGAACAACCATTTATATCCTTCTACATATTCATGAGTATTTATTATTGGTATATTTAATTGCCCAATAACAAAACTTGGAGAAATGTTGAATTATATGATGTCTGGTGAACTATGAAATCAAACATGTGTACAAGGAAGCTCTCACAGCTTTCAATGGCCTGTAGTGGCTGAGAAAAATCAAGAAGAAACATAGGACAGTTACTGCTCTATCAACTGTGATGTTCAATTGACTGAATGTATCACTGGTCACGCAATACCTGTTCAAGAATTTCTTTTAATACTTGTCATGTAGTGTAACAGGTTTAGGATTTAGTAATACTCATAAAACAAGATGTACCCATGACATATTTTTTAGGCAGAATATCATACATTAAGCAATGTAAGTCAAAATGGAACTGTACTTGAGGAATGTGTGAAACTGAATTTAAGCCTGATTTTAAAAAAATCCAACTAAACAAATAATATAAAAACCTTTACAAAACAGAGAAGTCTGTATGTGAGCCAAGGTCTTACATACTGTGCTACATAAAGACAAATTTATACATGAACATGAGTAGATTTCCATGTACTACACCACATTTACTTATCAGTGGTCCTACTGGTTTCAGCATTCTGATATATGACAGAGATATGGCAAAACTTGTTGCATCCAATGTTGCAAACAACTTACATCATTTGTCTTGTTACTGTTGCGTCTTCTTGGTCTAAACAGTCAATATTAGTCACACAGTTCTCAAAGAAGCCTCACTGTTTTGCGCACTGTATATTATGTTATGATGTGCTGTGCAATTTTTGTGTAGATCCAACCTGATATGACTCACCCATTATTAACACCGACAGGATTCAATTCACTTACAAAACTGGTTGTGTTAGATTAATTTGTGTAATCAAATCTTATCATAAGATACAGTAGCACATTTAATCAGTAAACCTCATGCAGCAAGACCTGTATCTTACTAGGTTGAGCACTTAAATTTTAGCACACAGTTTTTGAAAAATGTATTAATTGAACTGAATAAGATAAAGTTACGAAATAAATGGCATTTTATTATAGATAACACAGAGATTAAGCAGCATGTCTTAAAAAATGCAATAAATTTCTTATTTGCCTAAATATATAAAATGAATCTCTATTGTTTTTTTTCTATGTGCATTCCTATACGCCAAAGTATGTCTTTGAAAGGTTAATCTGCTTGAGTTAATCAACATAATATCATCATCCACTGAGAACTTTCTATCTGCTGGTCATAACGATGTAGACATAAGAACATTCTTATTTAACTTGTTTTATTGTGTTGTGATGCATATGGTTGCTTTGAACTGTTTTCTTTGTGATTTGTCATGTTATTGCTAATTTTGTGTAATTTGTAACTTGTTGATATGACTTATTGTGTGTTGCAATTTGGCTCTTTTCATGATGAATTCCACATTCAATCTGACTTGTGCAGATGTGGATCTGTGAATGAATATCTACATATGTGTGTGTGTGTGTGTGTGTGGCTACATGGTTGTTGTAGCAGCAGCAGCATTTAGCTTATAGACATGGCAACTGCAAGGGCTAATTTATACCTACCAACCACAGAAAAGATTGAGATCTTCACTCTTCTGGGATGTTATGGAGCATAGATTGGTAGTTGGTTACCACTTCTGGGACAACCTATCAGTCCCATCTTCAAAGCCCAAACAGTCCAAGTTCTTCTTGAACTGCTTTGCCATTAAAGATGGGATGTAACATCCCAGAAGAGTGAAGATCTCATTCACATCATGGCAGAAACCTGACATCACATACAGATAGCTTGTTTCCTCCAGGCACATTACATACCCAATCAACTGAACCTCCCTTGTGGTCACCACCTGTGTAACACTATAGAGTGAAACTAGGAATTTTCTTGCCACATACAGTATTTAGCTGAATATAAGAAGATCCTGTATATAAGAAGACACATCTCAAAAAATCCTCAGTTTTCAGGATAATACACCAATGCAGAATATGATTCATTTTGTGCATGATTGTAAGGCAATGCTCCATTTTTCCATAAATTATCAAAAAACTCTCATCTCATGTTCAGGTAAATATGGTAATTTTCTCCACTCCACTGTTATTTTAGCTCTCTAAACCAAATTCCAATACCATTAAATCCATATAAAAATGGTACATTAATAATTGCTCCTGTACAATGGGTACCGGGTCTTTCCCGAGGGTAAGGTGCTGCCGGGGCGTGACACTGACCCCTCACCCCCTTCTAGTGCAGAGGTCTAAAATAGAGTAGAGCTATACCTCTACTCTCCCTATGGGCCTTCGTGGCCTGTGAAAGGGTGAAACCTACATTAATAATTGGTACCTGTAGATTCAGTTTTTCTGGGATATGATGCTGTGATTGGTAAATACAGAAAATGTTTTTATCACAAGACTGCCTGCCTCAGAACAGAAGACACAACTGCTGCATTGGGATTGATGATGCCACCTGTCTGCAGTGCTCAGTCCAGCAATAAAAAACAATCCACAGTTACAAAATTTAGAGAGGAGCCTACTGCCTCCCTCTCCTGGGACTATGCATGTAGCAAAACAACATAAATAAAATATAAACTAGCATAGCTACTGACACTCATACAACCAACATTAACCAAAGATAATATTAATTATACAATCTGAAAACAATAAAAATATAACTATACATTTCACTCTAAGTGAACACTGACATTATGAAGCAACAATATATACTGTGCACATCGTACGTTTAATACTGGATGTAACGTGCTTTACAAAACCACTATCTACAGTTTATGCAGAATGTGACAATGTGAGAAATGAGAACATAAGGAACAAGGGCCTGAAGATCAGTTTCAGTCAAAATATGCGGCATGAATCCAGTAAACTGTACATTCAACCCCCAATTCACATGAGTTCCATTTACGCAAATTTGAATAATTGCAACTGTGTTCTCTGGTGCACAAAATAATCTTTACATATGATACAGGCTGCCTGTAGTCTTCAGAATTAAATAAGTTCCATTGCATCTGTGCCTGTGAAGGCATAGAGAAAGAGTGAGCTTGGAAAAGCTTGAAAGCATCACAAGAATTGAAGCTGGTCAAGCTGAATAAGCCTTCGGAATTACTGAAATACAGTGCACCACTTGCATGAAGAAGGCATCCGTGCAGCTGTCTAAGCCTCTGAAAGAAACAAACTGTCAACTGTGTGCAGAACCCATCATTCATATGCATGGTATCCAAATTGCTGACAATGACTGATTACAACAAATAAACTAACATCCTTGGTGATAAATGCATCATCAACAACAAGACCACGCATATCATACAACACATATAAGTTGAAAGTATGGCAAGGTCCTGCAGTTTTCTGCACATAATTGCAGCTGTATCAAGTTTCATCAGCAATGTGATGTGCACCATGTTCATTTCAGTAGTAAAGATGAAAGTTCAGATCAGTCTACAGCCATACCATTTCCTGCAGAGCTGCTTAATGTCATCAGGGGTGGTAGGTTACCTAGCGAAGCAGACAATCAATGCTGACAAGATAGACCTCTTCTATATGCAGATGCAAGCAAGGTCTTTCACTCAAATGAGGACAGGAAGACCCCACAGCTCATTCTGTATAGTGTATGACGATACCACTAGTGGACATACAAATATGTAGAGTATATATGTACTGTATATACAGTATATATATATATTTCTCTACAGTATACATACATTTCTGTACAATATATTTATTTGTTTCTAATGCAATAAAATTATAAGAGACTTGCATGCATAATTTTTGGTAAGGTTCACTCTGATAGGACTGTGGTAGTTTTGCTACACAAACACCCTAGTTCTTGCCTTAGCACTTTCTGCAATTCTATCGGCATTATCACAAATTGTACGTACACTACTATGAGCAACTATAACATTATGGTATATGTCAACAATTTTTTCACCTTTTCCAAGTCAACTTATTATGTCTAATTTCTCTTTAATGCTGATTGTCTTTCACCAATTTTTGACTTGGATTGCACCAGGCAATGTAGATTTACATTTATCACTCATTTTAGTTATAAAATCCTATGCTACTTAAGGAGGAATTACATCAGCCACATGATTATATCACCAATGTAATCAATCCATACACATGTCTGATGGTGTGAGAGTGACGTGACTTTCTGCTAGTCTCCAACACAAGACAAGTGTGGCCACACATCATCTATGCCAAATTGCATTAAACTGAAAATTATCGCGTAATCATGTTAAAGTGAATGTTATTGCATAAATTCAAAAAGTGGTAGAAATTTTCAAATCATGTTAAAGTGAAATCATGCAAGAAATCACATAAAATGGGACCTGCCTATGTCACTCAGAAATTTCTGGTCACTATATCTGTGGTGTGATATCGTGGTTTAGGTTCCTTTCTTGAGTGAAGTTTCTGCAAGGTAAATTAAGTGTCAAAGTAATTAAGGATCAATGTAAATATATAGTCAAAATAAGATGTAGAAAGCCTTAAAGTTGAAGATCCTTGGATTTTTTGCTGACTTTGAATGTATGCTTCACAATGGGACGTACCAACCAAAGTTCAATACTGCACTACACTCTTTACGAACAAAAATAACTAAATGGATAAAGTGGCAAACATTCAAGACATAGTGGCATGAAAATCAGAAGCCACCATGAAACAATACAAAGAAAGAGCATTGTAGAGAAATTTTGGTGTGATGACCAATGTAGAGAAGAAAGAAAACACGTGAAATAAGCTCTACAAGCTTTCGGAAGAAGGAATGATTATGACAGTAGAATAAAACACTAGAAGAAAATGGTGAGATATGTTAGAATACTGGAAGATAAAAAAAGAGTGGGGCAAAACTAAGAGTAAGAAAAACTAAATCAAATGGTGAAGTAGAAAGAAACCCAAAAATTGTGTGACGCCATCATAAAAATAGTTAGGGAAACAAAAGTGACATGTGAGGATGAACTTGGAAGTTGGGTTATCATCACCAGTGATGACCCTGGAAAAGAAGGTTTATCAGAGGCGAGCTGACGAAGTTCAGTGCAGACGTTGACGCGCTGCTGCTTCTGGTCAGCTGTCAGGATCCTGGGCACAAATTTGGCTATGACACAGTGCATGCCAAATTCTTCCATCAGAACCCATTGGCATGTCCTGTAAACAATTCCCACCTCCTCAGCAATGTCGTGAATGGTCCAACGTCGATCCTGACGGACGAGCTCTTGAATTTGTGCAACAGTTTCAGGAGTTGTACAGCTTGTGGGTCTCCCTGTGTGTTCATCATCATCAACTGATGTGTGACTGGTCTTGAACCAGGCATGCCATTGAAACACCTGTGCATGACTCAAGCTTTGGTCCCCGAAGGCTTGTTGAATCATTGTGAAGGTCTCCATAGCACTTTTCCCAAGATTGACACAAAATTTGATGCACACTCGCTGTTCCTTTCTCTGATCCATCGTGATAATCTCCAAAGGTCACGTACATGACTCCAAATAAACGTGTGTGAAAACTGCCCACATCCACCCAGCTACGTGGAACTTGGCACACTGACTCACTAGACATAGTAGTCCTATCATCTACCAGTACGTCATGCTACCACAACTGCTGTATAGATGGTGGCACCAGTCCAGAAAATTTTGGATACCACCTTGTATAAAAATAAAGGGAATTTAGATAGCCTAACAATTACAGAGGAGTGACTTTACTAACGACAGTTGGAAAACTTTTTTGTCAGTATTTTGGCTGCTAGACTGAGTGGTTAGTTAATGAATAAGATAGGGTGGAGGTTTCAAGGAGGATTTGTCAGGAAGGAGAGAATCATAGATAATTTATAAACAAAAGAGCAATAGCCAAATATATATGAGAAAAATGGGGATGTATTTACTAGTGCTTTATAGACTTAGAACAAGCATTTTGTTCCATAAATAAAGATGCAAAAGAAAGGGATCAGTACAAAATGGTGGAATGTATAAAAAGAATGTATGATGAAATGATGTTCTGTATAAAATGAAGCTATGAGGAAGTAACAGAAACTGTGAAACAAAGAGACTGGTATAAGACAAGGTTGTAGTCATAACCAGTACCTTTTGAGTATACTTACAGACAATATTATATACATTATTAGTGAAGAAAATACACATGCACTATTTGTTAAGATATCAAATGAACCTAAATTACTGTTTGCTAATTTATCAGTTGGGTCATTTACCATCAATGGTTTAAAAAAATGGATAGATCAGAGTGTGAAATATACAATAAATGTTGTTTACAATGCAACCTTATTAAAACTCAAGTAATGATATTTAATAAAGAAGGAAAACTGAAAAACAGAGAATGTTGGTGTATGTATGGATAAAGATTGCAAGTTGTCTAAGAGTTTATATACTTACAAGTAAAGCCAGAATTATCAGGAGAATGGAGAAAAAAGAAAGTATAAAAGTTAACGGACAATAACATTAACAGAAACGAGAGTACTCAATATGCAGGTAAAAGTATTAGACGGTGTATGTGAGATGATGTGTGAGATGTGGATATTATATGGGGTTGAAATATGGGGTGTGAAAAAAGGATGGGAAATCATTGATGAAATTCAGGGACAATTTTATAAAAAGCACATAAGAAGCCCAAGGAGGACAGCAAATGCAGCAGCAAAATGGGATCTTGTAGAGAAAGTAAGAGAGGCAAAATGCTGTTAAGTGCAAAAAATCAAAGTTCATTGTTTATGGAACAGTAGCAGTTTAAATTAAGATACTTACTTCTGAAGCCACTTCCAGTCCAACCTTTGCAATGGGAGAGAGACAAACTGGTGTAGCCTAGATATTGGCATGCCCTTAACCTGGCCGAGCGTGAGAAATGTCATGATTTTCTCAAAAACTTCTCACACACAGGAATGTGCACCATTCTCTTCACTGCAATACAAGAGTAAAAACAGCAAATTATCATTTTGCTTGTCACACATAATTACAGCATTTAGGAACGAACTGGTTCAGATTATTAGGAGGTTAAGTCATACACGGTTTAGGGTTTGTATTTCATACAACAGCTACAAAAAGACTTCTATCGTCTGGGATGTAACGCTGTGGATTCTGCTAGATATGTACTGATGATTAAGAACCTCCTGCCTCCCCTTACCTTAAGAGAGACGATCCCTGACGGAAACGGCGAATTTCCTCTGAAGGGTCGATACATACTACTGGACTTCAAAGCGTCACATTTCAGAACACAGTGATCCTAATAACGTCCATTAATCATACCTCTAAGGTCAATAGCTGGCATCTGACTTGAGAAATTGAGGTCATGTTCTAATTCTTAAACATTATGAATGGACTCTATTTTATTTCAATCTAACAATTGGTTACTACGTAACTGACTTCGTTACTGCAGCCCTAACCAACAAATCTTAAACTCCAAGGGGCTTATTTCTCACAAAATCATGATTATGTACTTCATGACCTCATAAACAAGGGAACCAAAATGTCAAATCGCGCTATTCAAAGCACCTAATGATTTGGTTGTAAGACTGTATTAGTACGCGACTGCGTCAAAACACATACAGTGTCATATACGCTACATAACAATCTGCTACATTTATTATGCTCCCCAAAAAAAGCGGTCAGACTAAACTTACCAGGCTCCACAACCCCAACATCAACCGCGACAAAACATTCGTCGACTGGTCCGACCTCGCATGCGAGTACAGATCATGGGTGACACGCAATCGGTCATTTGCCAATAGCCGTACATCCACACGGACCATACAACCTTGTCTGCTGGCGAACGTCACAAATGGACTGGCCAATCAACGACCACAATTCAAGTTCAATACTTCCGCCCGAAATAGACAAACTTGGCAAAAATAGGCTATTATTACATAATAGCATCTTAATAAAATTTAACTTTTAGGCAAAATGCTTCACTGATTTTTATGTTACTCATACTTACTCCATGGTGCAGAATCCTTCTTGAGAAGCTAATCGGTTCTCAGCTTGTCAAGAAATTCCCCGCATTTTATGGTACCCGAAGGTTCATTACCTCATTTAAAAGTACCCACCACCTGTCCCTATCCTGAGCCAGAACAATACAGTCCAACTCCCATCCCACTTCTGGAGATCCATCTTAATATTATCCTCCCATTAACGCCTGGGTCTTCCAAGTCGTCTCTTTCCCTCAGATATCCCCACCAAAACCCTGTATACACCTCCACTCTCCTCTCTCCCCATACGTGCTACATACCCCTTCCATTTCATTCTTCTCGATTTGATTACCCGAATAATATTTGGTGAGGAGGACAGTTCTCCGCTCTTCTGTTACCTTGTCCCTCTTAGGCCCAAATATTCTCTTTAGCACCCTACTCTCAAACACCCTCAGCCATGATGAGTGGGTCCCTGTTACCACTGCATGGCGCGTCATCAGTTTGCGGATGGAGCAACGGCCTCCAATATAGAGTGTAGCTGCGAATATATTGAATAAGCAGTCGCGGACGTCCGACAAGGGGTGGTTCTCCAGCATGGGAATTGGGCGAGGTGTTAAAAACAACTTACCGTAAAAACTGGCCTTGTTAAGAATCAGATTCATGTGCCTCGGACCTGGACTGATCCTTCAGTACGACCTAAGCAATGGAAAAGGGACATGGGATTTGGAACTTGGAATGTAAGGAGTCTATATAGGTCAGGTTCGCTTGCAACAGCAGCCAGAGAATTAGCAAGATATACATTACATTTAGTGGGTGTACAGGAAGCTAGGTTACACAAAGGGGGCACAGAAAAAGCAGGGTATTATTATTATTATTAGGAAAAGGAAACGAAAATCATCACTCGGGAACAGGATTTTTGTACACCACAGAACAGCATCGCCAGTTGAGAGAGTATAGATTGTTAGCGATAGAATGTCATATATAGATCTTAAAGGTCGCTGGTATAACAACATTGTTTTGAACGTGCATGCACCAATGGAGGAGAAAAGTGGCTATTCAAAAGACAGTTTTTAAGAGGAATTAGAGCAGGTTTTCGATCATTTTCCTAGGTACCATATGAAAATACTGTTAAGAGATTTTAATGAAAAATTGGGGCGAGAGGATATGTTCAAACCGAAAATTGTGAGTGAGAGTCTACATTAGGATAGTAATGATAATGGTGTTACAATAGTAAACTTCGCCGCATAAAAAAAATCTAGTTTTTAGAGCACGATGTTCTCTCGCCGAAATATCAATAAATGGACCTGGACCTCTCATAACGGGAAGACTAACAACCAGATTGATCACATATTGATAGTTAGGAGATGGCATTCGTGTATACTCGGTTTACGATGTTTATGTTACTCATACCGTGCATATTCTTAGTTAATAGATCAATGCACTTAATAAAATAAAATTCGCGACACGTATTAAGCTTCTTCACGTTTCGGCACCGTATACCTTCCTCAGGGAGCTTTTAGAACAAAGGAATATAAGCTCAACGCTCTGAAAAACGTGTTGGTCTTATTCGTCTTTTAGGGACGGGTCAGAAGGGCTCATGCCCAAGACCTCACCCAATAAAGGGCTCTAAGACGTCACTAAATGAGTCTTGACAGATCGCTGAAAAGGAAGAATGAGTGTGTTCCAAACTGCGAGTTTAATAGTTAGTGGGAAGCAGAATTGCTTTTTACTTTGGAGTTTGGTGGTAAATCTCTACAATCCTTTGATCCGAAGAGGCGTTACGATATGAAATATTGAGGTCAGATCGAAAGTCATATTATAACATATTGCACAAAATCAAGGAATTAAAATACAATTCAAAGCCGAAAAGAAAATTTTGATCTAATTTCTTCACTACCAAGCGGGCAAGAAATGACTACATTTCCGCCCATCATACTTCGAGGAAGTTCTTCTAACTTGAGAAACGTCGCGCAGAAATATGTATGTATCTGTTTGCAACTACGTACATCTGCAAACAAGCACTTACGAAGACAAAAGTTACCAAAACCAAGCAGAAACGAGATAGGCAACGCTCATATGAACGTAATATTGAGGAACCTTTGCGAAACCATGGTTGCCATGGGAAAGCTATAAGTATTACACATTCCGAGTGTGTCTCTGTAGAGTCCAGTTGAAATCTGATGGCATACGGCGACGCACGGGAGGGGAAGCGAAGGGGAAACAGGCGAATGGAGTTGGAGTTGGAACATGGTCTATCCAGCATTACTGCCAACAATAAAAACATACGACAAGCTGCCTAGCAGCAGGGGCGAATTAAGTTATTTGGCGCCCCTAGGCAGTGAAAACATTTCCGCCCCTTATTTCAAGCAGTGTTTCTTTCGGTGGGGGGGGGGATATTACCCCCCAGACTGAGTGAAACACCACACCTCCCAGTCCCAGGACAGAA
>Ga0209629_10002642_pt1 | contig 12353 bp, 9 predicted proteins | sample TergutCu122P5_FD_187286 | JGI IMG/M metagenome (GOLD analysis project Ga0209629, IMG submission 187286) | Cubitermes ugandensis P5 segment gut microbial communities from Kakamega Forest, Kenya - Cu122 P5 (SPAdes) (version 2) | ecosystem: Host-associated > Arthropoda: Insects > Digestive system >...
GCAACCTGGTGCGAGCAAATAATATTATCCGGGGCATGCGCCGGGCAGACGAAGTGCCGCCGGAAGACCATTGGAAAAAGAGATTTCCCGAGCTGGAAAAGGAATTGCTGGACAAATATTATCAGTTCAAAGGCTGGAATAACGACGGCGTGCCGACCAAAGAAACTCTGCACGACCTGAATTTGGATTACGTCGCCGAAGAATTCGAAAGAAGAGGGATCTACTCGGAAACACCTTCCTATGAACTCCCGGCGTCCCAAGAGGCGGAGGTATAAACGTGGCTAAAAAAATCATTAAAACCATCAAAATTGACGCCGACAAATGTAATGGCTGCCGGGCCTGCGAAGTAATTTGCGCCGCTTTTCACGCCAGCCCCAAATACAGCGGGGTAAATCCGGCCCGCTCCCGGATCAAACTGATTCGCGATCCAATCAAGGACATGTTTATTCCGGTATATGCCGGCGAGCTGGCTACGGCCGAATGTATGGGGCGCGATAAATATATCATTGACGGCAAGGAATACGGCGAATGTGCCTTTTGCAGAGCTTCCTGCCCATCCCGGGCCACTTTTAAAGAACCTGATTCCGGGCTCCCGCTCAAATGCGATATGTGCGAAGGGGAAGAAACGCCGCTGTGCGTCAAGTGGTGCCTGGAGGAAGCGTTGATTTACGAAACCAGGGAAGAGGAAGCCGACGAAGAACCCAAACCGGACGAGATCGAGCAGAGCCTGCAATCCCTGGTGGACAAACATGGCTTGGAAAAACTGGTGGATACCCTGGCCAGAATGGCGGAGAAGGAGTAGTTCGAGGTTCGAGGTTCGAAGTTCGAACCTCAAGATCAGATTTAAGAATGAAAGAAGGATTGTTGTGGATATAGAAGCCCCCATTAAAGAAGTCATCGAAGAGATCAAAGAGAGCGGTGGGGATGCAGTCAAATTCTGCTATCAATGCGGAAAATGCGATACTGTCTGTCCCTGGAACAGAGTAAGAACCTTCAGCATGCGCAAACTGATCCGCGAAGCCACCTTCGGCTTGAGCGAGATTGAAAACGAAGAGATCTGGCGCTGCACCACCTGCGGCAGATGTCCCCAGAAATGCCCCCGGGACGTGCAACAGATCCAGGATATGATTGCGCTGCGCAGAATGGCTACCGGCTACGGCGTACTGCCGGCGGCCGTCAAACCGGTCCGCGCCGCCGGCGCCGGCCTGAACGCCGACGGCAACCCCTTCGGCGAGGATCGCGCCAAACGGGCTGACTGGGCTAAAGGTCTGGGCGTTAAAACATTCGAAGAAGGCATGGAAATATTATATTTTCCCGGCTGCTATTTAAGTTATGACGCCAGACTGAAGAAAGTAGCCGTCGCCACCGCCAAGCTCCTGAAAAAAGCGGGCGTGGACTTCGGCATTTTGGGCGCCGCCGAAAACTGCTGCGGGGAAAGCATCCGCAAAACCGGCAACGAAGAGTTATTCAAGCAGCTGGCCCGGGAAAACATCAAAACCTTTATCGACCACGGGGTGAAAAAGATTCTGGTCTCGTCGCCTCATTGCTATCACACGTTCAAAAACGAGTATCCCGAATTCAGCGTTAACTTTGAAATCGTGCATATCAGCCAGTATCTGTTTGAGTTGCTTAACCAGGGCAAACTACGGATCAACGGCGATTACGCCAGGAAGATTGTCTATCACGACCCCTGTTACCTGGGCCGGCATAACGGCGTTTACGACGAACCAAGGGCAGTCCTCAAGCAGATCCCGGGGCTGGAGTTAATGGAACTGGCCGAAGCGCGGGAAGACAGCCTCTGCTGCGGTATGGGCGGCGGCCGGATCTGGATGGAAACACCGGTCTCCGAAAGGTTCTCCAACCTCCGTTTGGAGGAAGCCATTGCCCTTGGCGCTCAGGAACTGGTTACCGCTTGTCCTTACTGTATCACTAACTTTGAGGACAGCCGGGTGGTGCTAAATTATGACGAGGCCATTCAGGTTAAGGATATCACCGAAGTCTTACAGGAAGTGATTTAACATGACCCAGACAGGCGGAGCAGCGGAGATGAAAAATGTGGCCACAGAGGTGATCTGCCATTGTTTTGCCGGCCAGGAATGGGTCCAAACCCCGCTCTGGGTGCCCAGCGAAATGGAACTGACCGTTTATGTCAATCAGCAGGAACTGCTGACGATCCTGTGCACGCCAACCAAACTGGATTTTTTGGTGCTCGGCTTCCTGTACGCGGAGGGCATTATCGCCGGCATGGACGACGTGGCCGCCATGAAGCTGGATCAAGAGGTATTGCTGGCCGACGTGAAACTTGTTAATCAGACCTTTCAATTGCCGGTCCAGCGCACCAAGACCTCCGGATTTGGCGGCGGTACGACTTTTAAACACCAGGGACAGCAAGTAGTCTCTGATTTTGTCGTCACGCCGGCAGCAGTGCTGGCGCTGATGAAACAGTTTTTGGAACAAATGGAGCTTTATAAACTCAGCGGCGGCGTGCATACTTCCGCCCTGGCGGACAGCGGAAACCTGCTGATCATTGCCGAAGATATCGGCCGCCATAACACTTTGGACAAGATCCAAGGGGAATGTCTGTTTAAGCAGCTGCCCACTAAAGATCGATTGCTGTTAAGCACCGGCCGTATTTCATCGGAAATGCTGCTCAAGGCAGCTAAAATGCAAGTACCGGTGGTTGTTTCACGCCATTCGCCAACCGGAAAATCCGTTGCCCTGGCGGCTGACTTGGGGATCACCCTGGTCGGACATGCCCGGGGAGAGCGGTTGCAGGTCTATTCTCACCCGGAACGGCTTGGCTGCGCCGCAAGATAAAGGAGAAGGAAAGACGAGGTGAACAAAGTATGGCCAATGCAATAAAGGAAAAAATCCGCCGGCTGGCTAAAAGCCGCGGCGGCAATGAATATGGCGACGTAATGGTCGTCGGCGGCGGCATCAGCGGTATCCAGGCCTCCCTGGATTTGGCCGCCGCCGGTTTTAAAGTCTATCTGGTCGAAAAATCGCCCAGTATTGGCGGCCACATGGCTCAGTTGGACAAAACCTTTCCCACCAACGACTGCTCCATGTGAATACTCTCGCCCAAACTGGTCGAGGTCGGCCGGCATCCCAATATAGAAGTTTTAACCTATACCGAAGTGGAGCGCATCGCAGGGGAAGCGGGGGATTTCAAAGTAACCCTGACCAGGAAGCCCCGCTACATCATCGAAGACAAATGCACAGGCTGTACCACCTGTGTGGAGTACTGCCCGGTATCCTATCCGGACCAGTACAACCAGGAAATATCGGACAACAAAGCTGTTCATATTTACTTTGCCCAGGCCATACCGTTGATCGCTTATATCGACGAAAGCTGTCTTTACCTGAAGGAAAATAAATGCCGCATTTGTGAAGGGGCTTGTAAAAACAAGGCCATTGACTTAACTCAAAAACCGCGGCAGGAAGAAATCAGCGTCGGAGCGATACTCCTGAGCCCTGGTTTTGAACCATATGATCCGGCCACCATGGCGGAATATCATTACCGCGAATTTCAAAACGTGGTCACTAGTATGGACTATGAGCGGCTGCTCTGCTCCACCGGTCCTTACCAAGGTGAAATCCTGCGTGCTTCCGATCAGAAGCATCCGCACAAGATTGCCTGGATCCAGTGTATCGGCTCCCGCCAGGTCAGAGAAGGGGCCAACAGCTATTGTTCCGGGGTCTGCTGCACCTATGCCCAAAAACAGGTAATTTTGACCAAAGATCACGACGCCGAAGCCAGCTGCACCATCTTCCATAACGATATCCGCTCCCATGGCAAGGATTTTGAGCGTTATTTTGCCCGGACCGAGCAGCTGCCTGAGGTCAGATTTATCAGAAGCTACGCTTCCATCGTCAGGGAAGACCCGGAAACCAAAAATGTCACGGTCCGGTATGCCACTGCTACGGAAGGCGTCAAAGAAGAGTCATTCGATATGGTGGTATTATCCGTCGGTTTGAATCCGCCCTTGGATTACGAAACTATCGCCGCCAAGTTCGGTATCGAACTCAACCACCACGGATTCAGTAAAGCCATGGCGGATAACCCCATGGAAACCAACCGGCCCGGCATATTTGTCAGCGGCGCCTTCCAGGGCCCCCTGGATATCCCGGAATCGGTCTTCAGCGCCAGCGGCGCCGGCGCCCAGTGCGGCGAACTGCTGGATTACCGGCGGGGCAACCTGGCCCGGGAAAGGATCTACCCGCCGGAAAGGGACGTCTCGGCGGAAGAACCGCGGATCGGCGTTTTTGTCTGCCACTGTGGCGCCAACATCGGCCGGATTGTAGACGTGCCCGCTACGGTGGAATACTGTTTAACCCTGCCCAACGTGGTCTACGCCCAGGAACAGCTGTTTTCATGCGCCACCAACTCGGCCAAGGAAATAACCGACATGACCAGGGAAAAAGGACTGAACCGGGTAGTCGTAGCCGCCTGCTCGCCCAGAACCTTGGAGCCGCTGTTCCGGGATACCCTTAGAGAAGCGGGCATTAATCAGTATTATTACGAAATGGCCAATATCAGAGAACATAACTCCTGGGTCCACTCCAAAGAAAAAGAAGCCGCCACCCAAAAAGCCCGGGATATTATCCGCATGTCGGTGGCCCGGGCCAAATACCTGGAGCCGCTGCAGGAATTCGACCTGCCGGTGAACAAAGCCGCGCTGGTGGTGGGCGGCGGCGTCGCCGGCATGAACTGCGCTTTGTCCATCGCCAAACAGGGACATGAGGTTCACCTGCTGGAAAAGGAAGCAAACCTGGGCGGCATGGCCAGAAAGATCGCCCATACCCTGGAAGGGCTGGACGTGCAGGCTTACCTTAACGATATCATCGCCCAGGTGTACGCCCATCCTTTAATCCATGTTTATACCGCCGCCGTTATTCAAGAAGCCGGCGGCTATATTGGCAATTTCACCACCACGGTCCAGTCGGACAAAGGAACCGCCGCTATCAAACACGGCGTGGCGGTCATCGCCATTGGCGCTGATCTATACCAGCCTACCGAATACCTTTACGGCCAGGACGAGCGGGTGATCACCCACCTGGAGCTGGACGAACGGCTGGCCCGGGGGGACGAAGAGATCAGCAGCGCCGAGAGTCTGGTGATGATCCAATGTGTCGGCTGCCGCAACGAAGACAGAGATTACTGCAGCCGGATTTGCTGCGGCGAATCAATCAAAAACGCGCTGCAATTAAAAGCATTAAACCCGGAGATGGATATTTACATCCTCTTTAGAGATATGCGCACTTATGGATTTAAGGAGGACTTTTACCGGGCCGCCGCCGCTCAAGAGGTCAAATTTATCCGCTACGAACCACAGGACTTGCCGGAGGTAGAAGCCGGTGAATCAGAGGAAGGCAAGCCGGTGCTCAAGGTGCTCGCCACTGATTATGTCCTGGATAAGAAATTGGAACTGGACGCCGACTTCGTTGTGCTGGCCGCCGCGGTCATCCCTTCGGCAAGCACCAGGGAAGTGGCCGACTTGTTCAAAGTCACCTTAAGCCCGGACGGCTTCTTCAAAGAAGCCCACGTGAAACTAAAACCGGTCGAATTTGCCACCGACGGCGTTTACCTGTGCGGCATGGCCCATTATCCCAAATATATCCCGGAAACAATCAACCAGGCTTACGGGGCCGCCGGGCGGGTCTTAACCATTCTTTCCAACGATACGGTGGTCGCTTCCGGCTCTGTTTGCGAAATTAACGAGCAAAAGTGCATGGGCTGCGGCGCCTGCGTCTCAGTTTGCGCCTACGGCGCCCTGGAGCTTACCGCGAAAAAAGCGGTGATCAATCCCGTCCTCTGTAAAGGAGACGGTTTATGTAACGCCAAGTGTCCCACCGGAGCCATTACGCTAAAGCATTTTACCGATCAAGAACTCCTGAGCGAAATAGACGCCCTAATGCCGGAAAAAGAAACCGGCAAACGAATCGACATTGCGGCGGGGGAATAAACCCAACCGCCTGACCAAGGAGGTGTTGACGCATGAGTACACTGCAATTCAAACCCCGGATCCTGGGTTTCGTGTGCCATTGGTGAGTGTATGGCGCCGCTGACCTGGCTGGAGTTTCCAGACTGCAATATACAACCGAAATGAGACTGATCCGCGTCATGTGTTCCGGCAGAGTGGACCTGGCGTATGTACTCAGGGCCTTCGCCAATGGCATAGACGGAGTGTTTATTGGCGGCTGCCGTTTAAATGAGTGCAACTACATTACCCACGGGAATTATCATGCTTTAAACATGGTCCTGCTGGCTAAGCGCATTATCGAACATGTCGGACTGGACCCCGCAAGGCTGCGCATTGACTTTATGTCCGGCAGCGAAGGCAATCTGTTTGCCGAAACAGTGAATGATTTTGTCGGTCAGATCAAGGAACTGGGGCCGCTGGGCCAAAAAGAAGGCCTGGCGGACATCGAACGCAACGCCAGACTGGCGGCGGTGACCAGGCTAGTCCCCTATATCAAAGTGGAAAAACAGGAGAAACTGGGCGTGCGTCTGGGGAATCCCCAAGACTATGCGGGGTATTTCACCAAAGAGGAAGTTGACGAACTGCTGAACAATGTGGCCTCCTATTATATCGATCCTCAGAAATGCCAGGCCTGTATGACTTGCGCCAGACGCTGTCCCGCCGAAGCAGTGATCAGCGCGAAAAACCAAATCCATGTTATCGACCAGGAAAAATGCATTAAATGCGGCACTTGCTTAACCGCCTGCCCCGCCAAGTTCGGTGCGGTAACCAAATTAACCGGCGCCCCGCCGCCGCCCCTGCCCGAAGCGGAAAGAACCGTGGTCAGAAAAAGTAAGGAAAAAACCGGGTAAGTCTCTGTTTATAAGACCATGCACCGTTACTTCTTGATCAGGCAAGTAACGGTGCATGGTCAGCTGTTGTGCTTTTGAAAACATAACGACAGACTTGCGGCGATAAGTCATAATATTTAAAAAAGTGACCCGGGGAGGGGTAAAGATGCGTTATGCGGAGACGGGATATAATTTAGAAATTGATTTATCCACCGGAAACATTGAAAAAGTGGCCACCGACCCCGCATTAATGGCCCTTCATTTAGGGGGTCTTGGTACCGACCTGAAGATTATGTGGGATCGAGTGCTCCCGGAAACCAAAGCCTTTGACCCGGAAAATCTGCTGATCTTCAGCAGCGGGCTTTTATGCGGCACGCCGGTTTACAGTGCCAGCCGCACCGTTGTCACGACCATTTCGCCTCAGACTGATCTGCTGGCCTATCCGCTTATGGGGGGGTTTTTGGCCGCGGAATTAAAATATGCCGGTTACGACAAGGTGATTATCCGCGGCAAGGCCTCTAAGTTGGTTTATATCTGGATCCATAACGACCGGGTGGAACTGCGCGACGCTTCCGCTTTAAAAGGTAAAGGAGCTATTGAAACCCAGGAACTGATCAGGGAAGAATTAAAGGAGCCGAAAGCCCAGGTAGCCGCGATTGGCCTGGCCGGTGAAAACAAGGTCTTTTACGCTTCCATCGAACAATCCAGATCAAGCGCCAGCCGGCTCGGGGCCGGCGCCGTGATGGGAGATAAAAACGTCAAAGCGATCGCCGTCCGGGGCACCAAAGATATCTACCTGGCCCGGGGGGATGAATTAATGAAACTGATGGCCCGGGCCAGGGCATTCGTTCAGCACCGCAACGCCAATCCCCTCCAGATAGCGGTGCATTCCCCCCAACACAGCGGTATCGTCGGCTCGACCCAAGAAATGAAATATACCGATGAGAGCTGGCATACCACAGGTTTTGCCTGGGGCAATGCCCGCACCCGCAGAAAAGACTTTTGGACCAAAGAAATTGAGGACAATTGGGTAAACAGCCAGACAAAAGCCATTAGGCGATTTATCAGCTGTTTTAACTGTCCTCAAGAATGCGGGGGTTTGATTGACCATCCTGGTGTGCCGCGGTTCATGATGAAGTGCTTCTCCAAGCTTACTTACGCCATGGCGGCATATGTGGACGACCTGGACTTTACCTGGAAAATCTGTCAACGGGCTTTTGACTATGGATTAGATTCTTTTTCCACCCCGCAAGTGCTGGCTTTCGCGGTGGAACTTTATGAAGCCGGCATTCTGACTGACGCCGACTTCGCCGGCTGTCCCACCGATCAAGAAGGCAGATTCCTATGGCTGCTTGACCGGGTGGCCAGGCGGGAAGGAATCGGCGATTTGCTGGCCGAGGGCACTTACTATGCGGCCCGCAAAATTGGCCGTGGCGCGGAAGCATTTGATCATAACACCATTAAAAAGCACGAGCAGATGAATATCAAATTAGGCATGTTGGATCCCCTGTACTACCTGATGTATTCGACCAACGAAAAAATCAGCATTACCCAAATCGAAGGCAATTGGCCTCAGGGGGCGATCGCCTCCAGAGAGGAGCGGGAGGAGTTCATCAAGGACTGGCCCCAACTGCCGGATGAAAAATTTAAACAATATCTCCTGGACTGGGAGCCGCGGGGCGAAAAAGCAAACCCCTTCTATCCGACCCCGGAAATCTCTTCCGAAATCGTGGACTGGATGGAAACATTGCACAATATTGACGACGCTCTGGGGTTGTGCGCCGGGTGGGGTTCATTTATCCTGAAGCCCCCTTACCACATTCACAATTACCCGCAAATAATTTCGGCGGCGACCGGGCTGGCATTGGATGAGGCGGGATTAAAACAAATAGCCAACCGCAACCGCAATTTACACCGGGCCTTTAATAACCGGCGCGGTTTGCGCCGCGCCGATGAAAAACCGCCGGCGGACCATTGGAAGCACAGATACCCAGAGTACGAAGAAGAACTGTTGACCGCCTATTACAAATTCAAGGGCTGGAATAATGAAGGTATTCCGACCAAAACAAGATTACAGGCGTTAAATTTGGCTTATGTCGCCGAAGACCTGGAAAGGAGAGGGATATTGACAGATGGCCAAGATGAAAAAGAAAGTTAAAACGATTACGGTCAATGCGGATAAATGCAACGGCTGCCGGGCCTGCGAGATAATCTGCTCTTCTTTTCACGCCACGCCAAAGTATAGCAGCGTTAATCCGGCCCGCTCCCGGATTCAGGTGGTCAGCCACCGGCTAAAAGATATCATGTTTCCGGTGGTAGCAGGGGAATATGCGCCCGCCGAATGCATGGGCCGGGATAAATATATCATTGCCGGCAAGGAATATGACGAATGCGCCTTCTGCCGAGCAGTCTGCTCCACCCGAGACATTTTTAAGGAGCCGGATACCGGACTGCCGCTTAAATGCGATATGTGCGAAGGCGAAGACGAACCTTTATGCGTGCAGGTTTGTTTAAACGATGTTCTGGTTTACGAGGAAAGGGAAGAGGAAGTCGAAGCGGAAGACAAGCCGGACGAGCTGGAACAAAGCCTGCAAGCGCTGTTGGACGACCACGGCTTGGAAAAACTGGCTGATATCCTGGCCAGGATGGCGGAAAAAGCTTAGACAGGCCGGCGGCAACAAGCCGCCGCACAACTGTACAGTGTTTATTAACAGTGAAAATCAACTGAATTTCGCTACAACTATTTATCAAGCCTTAAAGCCCGTATCCTTTACATACCAATGGATACGGGCTTAATTGGTAATATCTGACATCAATGACGAGTTAAAATACTCAAGTGGATTGATTGATAAGCATTTATGATGGATAACCAGTTAACAATTACCACGGATGCCGCTATTTTTGCGCTTTCTCCTGAGCAAGTTTAGCCGTGACCAATTCCCGTAATTCGCGTTTGAGAATTTTACCTGCCGGGCTTAATGGGAACGATTCCATGATTTCCAATCTTTCCGGGAGCTTAAAGGCGGCAATGTTTTGCTTTTTCAAAAATCCAACCAGTTCTTCGAAGGTTAAGCTTTCGCCTTTTTTCAGCATCACAAAAGCGCAGGCTTTTTCGCCGAATGCCTCGTCCGGCATGGCGACCAGAGAAACGTTTTCCACTTTGGGATTGGCTAAAATATAGTTTTCTACCTCGTCACAGCTTATTTTTTCACCGCCGCGGTTAATGATGTCTTTTTTACGGCCTTCGGTAAATAAATAGCCTGCCTCATTCATGCGCACTATATCGCCCATGCGATAGTAACCGTCCGGAGTGAAGGATGTTTTATTCTGTTCCGGCGCTTTGTAATAACCGTGAATGGTATAGGGACCGCGGGTAATCAATTCCCCTGTTTCGCCAATGGGTACTTCGTTGAAATGTTCGTCTACCACTTTGTATAAGTCGCCGGGCGAAATAGGTTTGCCGGAGCTGTTAATAACCATCTCCTCACTGGCGTCCAAAGGAACCAGATTTAGCATGCCCTCCCCAGTCCCGAATACTTCTTGCGGGAAAACATTGAATTTTTTTCGTAAAACCAGACGCATTTCCGGTGCTAACCTGGCGCCGCCATTTTGAATCATTTTCAGCGAGCTGGTATCATATTTTGCCGGCACCGGGGAAGCCAGCCACCTTGCATCTAACGGACCGGCCGAGGCTATAACGGTTACTTTTTCCTTGGCTACGGTGGAAAAAACCGTTTCCTCGTCCATCCCGGCGGCAATGACCGCTTTCCCGCCATAATAGAAAGAAGCCAAGTAGCCGGGGCAGCCTAAGGTATAGTTATGGGCCATTGGCAACACAGCCATAAATATAGTAGTCTCATCAAATCCGCTAACCGTACCGCATTGGCGGATATTATAAACATATTCATTGTGTGTGCGCGGAATCAGTTTCGGTATGCCGGTTGTGCCGCCGGAAAGAAGCATGAATGCTACTTGATCGGGATCCGGATTGAATTGCGCCAAGTGATCGGGCGGATATTTGTTTTCTATCGGTGTGTCAAGGAGCTTTTCCAAAGAAATAACCTGTCCGTTTGTTGTCGGACCTTGAACAAATAAATATTTAAGGCTTTGTTGGACTGCTTTAACTTCTTCGACCATACTGACGTAATCAAATTTTCCGGTGGGGGTGAAAGTGGCCACGGCTTGTGAATGGGCGACGAAGTGATTGATCTCGGTAAAACGGTGAGCGGGCAAAGCGAGCACCGGGATCACGCCAATTTTGAATAAAGCCAATAAAGTGTATACATTTTCCAAGGAGTTGGCTAACTGAAATACCACCCGTTCCATTGGTTTCAGTCCTAAATCCAGGAAATGCAGCGCCAGCCTGTTTACTTTTTCAGCCAATTGGGTGTAAGTAACCCGTTCGTCGCCAAAAACCAGACATTCTTTGGCGCCGTACTTTTTGATGGCGTTATCCATCATGTCGTTCAACGTAATGTCCTGCCAGTAGCCTTTCTCTCGGTAAAGTTTAGCCAGTTCCTCCGGATGTGGTACAATACCTTCAAGCAAAGTTTGTTTTTTCATAAGTGCTCACCCTTTTCAAATTTATTAGCATCAATCTAAAATCATATTACGGTGTCATACTTAACACGCCAATCAATTTCCAGTAAGGTATAACTGCCACCAAAGCCACCAAGGCGGCTACAATGTAAATTGCTCCGAACACAACTACGTGATTGGGGGCCCATCCTTTGTTCTGCAGCATTCCTTCAGCCATCAGCAACCAAGGCTGTTGGTAACTCAGGAGGAAGAAATTGATACAAATTAGGAAAGCCATGGTTATAACCAGCGGGTGATACCCAAAATTAGTAAACAGCATGGTAGTCAAACTGGCCGTTAAAGCAATGGTGGTAAAACCCCATGGAACATCAAGGAATCGGATCAGCATCAGCCCTACGGTAAGTACCAGCATTAAGAGAAGTGCATGAGGCGCCAAACCTTGAATGGCAGGAGTGATGAGCGGGCTGAACCAGTCAGTAATCCCGGCAAACCTAAAAAGCTGCGATAACCCGACGGCTGCCCCAAAAAACACTAGCGTATCCCAACTAATCCCGGTGCTAATTTCTGGGCCGTCAATAATCTTGGTCATGATAAAGACGAACAAAGCAGCCATGGCTACAGCGGCTGAAGGGACATGGTGTATTCGCTCGGTAAAAAATAAGACCAAAACAATCAACAAAGTAACCAGTACAATAGTTTCGTCCCGGGACATTTTGCCTAATTTTTTGTACTCCGCTCTAAAAGTATCCACGCTGATAGCAATCGGTTGATTGGGTTTTGTAAATATATAGGCAAACACGGCATACAGAACTGTGATCAGCATCCAAGGCAAGCATAGAACACGAAGCCATTCGCCGCTGGTGGCATATCCTTTCATTTCCACCGGCAAAAAACCTTGCATGAGGGGACCGCACAAAGAACCGGTAAGCCAGCCGGTGCCTGGAAAAACGCACATGCCAAAAGCCAACAGGGTCACATAAGCGGCCCCCTTGGAACGGTG
>Ga0209629_10002643_pt1 | contig 12353 bp, 10 predicted proteins | sample TergutCu122P5_FD_187286 | JGI IMG/M metagenome (GOLD analysis project Ga0209629, IMG submission 187286) | Cubitermes ugandensis P5 segment gut microbial communities from Kakamega Forest, Kenya - Cu122 P5 (SPAdes) (version 2) | ecosystem: Host-associated > Arthropoda: Insects > Digestive system...
TTCATTAATATTCTATTGGCTGTTTCCAAAACACATATATATCTTCAACTACTGGACATCGAAATGAATAAGAGCACTGACTTAATTCTGGATTATATGTAAAGGAAAATGATATTTTACAACTCCTACAGACTATACTGGATTTATGGTTTTATACTAGTTCACTACCTAAACATGTTTGACCAAGAGGGTACAAATTTTCCAACAGTCTAGGAGGCACCTTGACATTCTAGGCATCAGAAGCATCACATGAAGCAAGTTACATACTGAGCACTTACAAACATTACTGTCATTCAAAATTTAGCCACCCAGGCAACCTGGTGCCTGGGATTTTTTGCACCCCTGCTATTGACCTTTCATATCAGTCATGAAAACTTGTAGTTTTCTGCACTTGGTACATGCTATAATGTAATGTAAGTCAGACATAACAAATCAGATGACTGAAAAACTGAAGGTAGATTAACTTGTAACATTAACCACATGTCAATTCATACTTATTTCACAAGCAGTTCATTGTTTGCTGTCCACTCTTACCACATGCAAGAACTGACAGAGCAAAATTTAGACCAAATTAAATTTTGAAACAAAAAAATGTTTGGTTCTAGGTGTTATCCATTTCTATTCGAATGTAATAAAACTACATCAGCACTGATACATATTCACAGATGACGTTATACACGTAATATCGCATACGGTAAGCTGCGAAAATAAAAGGTATAGGTTAATAAGGATTTTCGTGGAATAAACAAATGTGACACAAAAATAGAAAAATTTGATGACTGGGTTTACACACTTCTCATTCCCAGCTACAAGCCACAAATGACATGAAGTTCCCTGCAAATGAACTGAATATGAGACACATTATAAAGCTGATGGTAATCAAAAAATAACTCCACTTCCTGTTAGTGCTTAACTGTGAAGTGTCCTGAGATTCCCTTCAAGGATTATAAAGTTATAAAACGTGGTATGTGACAGGATGAGCGATACAAGTTGTTGCTGCTACTACCTATGGAGAGACGGGGACTGCGGCAACTTATATATGACCTGACATCTTGCTCGCTACGTGAAATCTACCAAGCTCTTCGACCCACCAGAGTGCAGGCTATCATACCCAGCTTTATGGTGGAAGGATTTGTTATTCTCACCCCTACATTGCAGCAGGTAATCTGTCGCTGTATTTAAACTTCAGTGACAAACCACTTTTAGGTAAAATACGAACAAACTTGAAAGCTCTCGGAGTTCCAGGCATGCTACCACTGTTCTCAGCAAATATGACCTCAGTTACAGAAACATGTATATGATGGAGAAGAGAAATGTATACAAAATCTTATGCAGAAAACCTGAGGGACAAGACCACTTGGTGGAAATAAGAGCAAATAGGAGATTAAAGGAATTGTTCTGTTAATATGTAAATAAGGAAGAAGGACACCGTTACAGTCTACGTATTTAATTAAAAAAGGGAGTATTTACAAGGAGTGATACATAAATAAAAACATTTACTTTCATCATAAGTGGTTAAGCCATTTGAACAAAATTGGCAATAACATGGTCTGAGACCTTTAAATGAACCTTTCTGTAAACTCAATGAATAAGCATATAATATCAATCAAAAATGCCAGTACATTTAGAATAAAGACTGGAGAGTTAAAAAGTGTTGTCCTGCATGCTTATATTAGAGTGAACATGTAACTGAAGTTATAAAACAGGTAGACAAGAATTAATTCTAACACATTGTGTACTAAACCTTGTTCCAGCTTGGTATCTGGGATGTGTTTGATCCTCGACGGGCTGACCTATCTGGAATGTCTGATGATCCAGAACTCTATGTAAGAAACATTGAACAATCAGTAACTGTCGTCATAAGGAACTATGTTAAAATCCTGGACATCCAAACCAGTAAGTATGACAGAACTTGCTGAATGATAAGTTCATTGCTGTTATTAGTCAAAGATGTCATCTCCCCATTCCCTTCATAATTGTAATGATGTTTTCCATGAGCAATTATTATACACGTAGCCTTGTAACTGTGAAGTAACACAGTACTGAACAAACTAATTACAATGAAAGTAGCTATCAATCATGGGTATGCATTTTTAGCTAATTAAGTAAGTTGGTTACAATGATGCAACTGTGCCAAATTTGACAACCGTGAAATTAATGTCCACTTATATGAGACTGGCCATTTCACAGGGCTGTGGCTCTCTGCATTCCAAGTGTTGTACAGATCCAAGGCTAGAAAGAGGACCTGCTGGTAGTAGTGTTGACAATTTCAAGGTTACACATAATGACTCACCTGTAATTAGAGTATTTATGAAAGCTTTTGTTTTGCTTGGAGGGAATGTGAAGCAGGAACTAGGGTCTTCTGCACAGTAACCTTTCATTTGTAAACCTCAGTACCCAGCTGGGCATGAACTAATGAAACAATAGAATGATGTCAGGCTGGACATTCGAGCAACTTTGTGCTATCATCATTTTATTTACAGCTGTACATAATTACTCATAGCAAAGGGGAATTACGTTCCAAAGCTTACAATTCTGTACACATTCCTTGCCTCCTCCATCCCTGTATGAACAGATACGTACAGCTTCCAGGGAGACAGAAATTCTGCATTTAAACCTTAAACTATAGGTGTACACATTTCTTTAAATACACAGAGCAACAAATGTTACCTATCAAAGATGTCAGCATAAGAAATATCAGGCAGTCATAATACACATTCTGATTTAAATTTACTATTAATATTAACAAAAGGGATTCTGAAATTTGTCATGAATTATGAAAGTGGATGCCAATATCCAAGAATTTGGATAAATTGTCCCTAAGGAACGCAACACCTTATTCTAAATTACAGTGTTCAAGCATATGTTTTTCATGTTCCAATTGATGGCACGCCCAAAACTTCAGTTTTAAGAGTTCGTGAACTGCGGGCTTTATCATATGGCACATTTACGTGATCCATACAGCTACTCACGTATGCATGAGATATTAAGCCTTCAGCGACCGCAACATAACAATCTGCTCATGACCACATGAATCCTCACAGGGCATAATGAAAATATTTTTCCAGTCATACTTTGAAGAATTTTTGCTCCTCTTGTAACCTGGAGCAAAACAAAAAATGTTATATGGTTACATTTTAACTATGAAATTTTAATGGATTTTGTGTTCTTTGTACAATATGCACAAGAGGAATACGAGGGCAGTCCATAAAGAAACCGAACTTTATTTTTTTTAAATTCATTGCTTTACTTACAACTTAATCAAACTTGTCTCCTTCAAAGTACTCCCCTCCACTCTTGATACACCACTCCCAACGTTTTTTCCAGCTCTGGAATGCGTCCTGAAACGCGTTTTGTGGGATGGCGCGAAGGTCCCGTATCAAATTTTCATCTATGTCCTCTACCATCTGAAATTGGGGACCTTTTAGTGAGGATTTCAACTTCGGGAACAAGGAAAAGTCCACAGGGGCCAAATCTGGAGAGTAAGGTGGCTGGGGGACAACAGTCGTCTCATGCTTCGTCAAAAATTTGTGGATAAGGAGTGATGCATGAGCAGGTGCATTGTCATGGTGCAGCATCCAGGTGTTGTTTGTCCATGCCTCAGGCCTCTTCCTGTGCACTGTCGCCCTCATACGCTTCATGACGTTTAGGTAGAACTCTTTATTGACTGTCTCACCACGTGGAACATTTTTACGAATCACAGCAAGCACTTTCTCAATGCGATTGTTGTCCATTGATGTGGAAGGCCGTCCAGATTTGGGGTCGTCTTAGATGGACGTTCTGCCCGATTTGAAACGCTGGTACCACTTGTGACATGGTGTATGGCTCAAACAATCCTCTCCATAAGCCTGTTGGAACATCTGAAATGTCTCCGTAAATGTTCTTCCCAATTTGAAACAGAATTTGGCCCAAATGCATTGCTCCTCAAAATCCTTCATTTTTCAACTTGCAAAAATTAGCCGAGGGTACTAAACACATATTCATTCAAGCGCACATAGCTTGATCACTAATTAACATGGCATGATGCTGCTAGTGTCAGAATAAAGCTTAAACTCCCCGCTACACATCACCACCATCGCGGGCTGGCTTGCCATTTCACAAGTTCGGTTTCTTTATGGACTGCCTACATACATAAACAGCTGGTCACGTATTGTTACGTTTCATCAGCGAAGCAGCACGATGTCCATGAAATGTAATGTTAACACTACAGCAGAATTTTTTTAATGCAGCATCTATGAGACCAGAGAGGTGCCCAATTATCAAATATTCAAGATTATCAAACAGTACCATCACTGACCTCATTTCTTATGGGTAATTTTTTTATTACTGCTCCCATATTTGGGCTGCACAACTAGTCAGGGTACACAATTTGGGTATCTCCTTCAGCTGTTCATTCAGGGGCATCAGGATCTCCTTCTATGTTTTCTGGAGTCTCTTGCCAGTAGTAGTTTGTTTTTAGTATGTGGTTCATCCCATTGCGCATTTACACAATAACAGTGCAGCATAACTAAAACATTTAAAAAAACCTCAGGTATTTGTTTCCACTTTTCATACTGGCCATCATCAGGCCATACAATAAATCAAAGATTCAGTATACATGTATAAATAAAATGCGATATATACTGAATCTCTGAATTACTGTACAGCCCAATGTGGCTTATATGGAAAGCTTAAACAAGTAGCTGATGTCTTGTAAAATAATGTTATCATTTAACTGCACTCTTTACTCATCTTAGGATCTCTGGAGGCTATTATAATAGCTTAATAGGTTCACAAAAGTCCAGATAACCTTAGATAAAAACATGGGATCACTATACATACTGGACGTTACTACAGCCAAAACTCCTGACTTCAGATTTGTCTGAACCACCAAAGAATCAGGATTTCTGGGGTATAAGCTTCCAGATCAAAGAAATTTTACTGTATTCTGCTGGAGACCACCCTATACTTGTACTTATTTAATTTTGTACATTTGGTAAGAACATCACTGACTGTACATAGGTTTGTGAATTGGTTGTGACACTAGTGCCACTTACTGTGGGATCAGAAATACTGCATGGTAATACATGTATGTAGATATGACAGTAAGAAATCATGGTGAATATTTGCTTATTTGCCACCTTTTTGTTCAAAATAACATTTCTCACAAGAAAATGGAACATCTACATAGTTATCCTGCAGTTCCATGCATTTGTCGCAACATACTATCAGGCAATTCTAGGTTTCGCAAACAGAACCACCATCAGCTTCCTAGACTTACGCAACACTTTGGTATCTGTGACCATCAGGATGCTTTTTCAGAGAGCCATAAAGATGGAAGTCACTTGGCATGATGTCACAGTGATTGTATGACACTCCCATCCAAACTGTTGTAACAAGGTTGCCTCTGTTGGGCTGTGTAGGGTCTTGGCACCAAGTGCGTCATGTTGCTGGACCTCAGAAAAAGTATCTTGGTGATTACTGCTGCCAGTCATGTTGAAGTGCAGAAATGTGGCTCACAATGGTTCCAATTTCAAAGCCTAGCATTCTGTGCTGAATGAATACATGGCCAGACAATGCAATGTAACAAATGTATGAATCTTCAGGGTGAGAAATGTTATTCTACATAAAAAACTGCTGAATAAACAAATATTCACCATATATTCTTAGTTTCCCATCAACCCTGCAAAACACAGATAAAAAGCTCCCCACAAGAAAAACAATAGTAACACTACAAAATTTACTTGATTAGGATCTGAACCTAGAATCAAGATGACAACACGAGCTCCGATTAAACTGTTTCTCACTACAACGTTGTAAATTCGTAACATGCACATACAACATTAAATACTGAATTACAAAAATAAATGTCTCAGTTTATGAACAACTTGTTTCTCTCTAAAAGTAATAGTCATAAAGAATGCATCTGGAAGCTTCATAACCTCTGGCACAGATGTCTTTCCTTTCTTCTTAATTACAGGGTTTCAGGCAGGTTGTAAAAATGCAGCCCTGTTCTGTAGAATACAATGTTGCACTGTATGTGTGTACATACATACACACCATCTAGTACTTTTGAATTGTTTCTAACTTTTGAATGAATAAAAGAACTTTCATTACGTTCATTAGTTTCAACGGGTAATATAGGTCTTGTTCTGCACTGCAAAAATCTAACATAACAACATACATCTTGCTTTGAAACAATGAACACTTCAATTTCCAGGAACAATGGCAGCCAGAGCAACAACTGAGCGATTTGTCATCGCACACCCATTTCTCTACTTCGTGTTGGACACAGACACCAACGTTGCCCTCATGGCTGGGAAGATAGTTGACCCACTTAATTCCAGGATATATTGATGATTCCACAAGAGCTATATAAAATTGATAAAGATCTCCACATCTTGCAATACCTCAGTCTCTATATTTTAATTCTATGGAAAGTCAAGTAATAGTAGGAAATTTCATAAAATGCAGACCAGCAACTTTCCATTACTAATGACTCTGTATTCTAATTTTAAGTATTTCGGTAATAAAACACCCTCAAAACTCATCACTTTCTATCTGTACTACATCACAGGTGAATTAAAAAAAGGTTATACTTCCAAACCATTCATCAACAACAAATCTACTGCAACAGGCTACACCTTCTTGCATGGGTTTGGTGTCAGACCACTGTACAGATGAAAACAGAAGCTGCTATTTTATACATACCTGTACCATGTTTTATGGTGTCTTTAAGCAGATGTGCATATCTGGACAGAAGCACTTTAAATAATTCTGAATCAGAATTTTAATTTTAGGTAATTTAAAACATTTTTGGAAAATAACCCTAAATATGGTGTGGGCCGGGTAGCGTAGTCGGTATAGTGACTGCCTACAGGCTGGACAGTCCGGGGATCGAATCCCGGTGGGGTGAGATTTTCCGCAACAGTCCAGACCGGCCCCGGGGCCCACCAGACTCCTGTATGATGGGTACCAGGTCTTTCATAGGGGGTAAGGTGCTGCCGGGGTGTGACACTGACCCCTCAACCCCTTCTAGTGCAGAGGTCTAAAATAGAGTAGAGCTATACCTCTACTCTCCCTAAGGGCCTTCGTGGCCTGTGAAAGGGTGAAACCTACCTACCCTAAATATGGTACTGTTAAACATACAGCGTTATAAATGCCTACAATGTTATACTGTATATCACATTCAGATGGACTCATTTCCTTAACGCGACATAAAACAACACGACAAGTTCATATGTACCGCATACTTCAGTTGTGTTTATGTAATAGTGTAATTATGGCACCAAAAAAGTTCTGAAAGATGTAACCAGTCATATGGAATAAAAAAAAAACTGACAGAAATAATGATGATCAATAACAGATCAGTACAGCAAACCAAAACTGGAATAGTTCAATCACTACAGTGGATAGGCAAAATGAAGAATAATCAGTATTCCAAGAAACCAAGAAGTCCTCAGTGCTCAACTGGCAACTCATGAAGCCTTGGGAGTCGATTGGCGAACACAACACCGCCCAACATGTAATGAGGTGGCCGCCATTTTACTTGATAATACGGGAGCCGAGACATTATTTTGCACCAGTGAGGTGAATTACAGCGAATTTTCGATAGGCAGCTGGTGTACGATTCACTGTACTTACCTTTGCTGTTCCCACACGGTGAATTAGGTTGGCATTTAGCAGTTTGGTATCAAGATGACACCACAATGGAGTTTACCAATCTGAGCTTGCCGCAGACTGACTCTACATCAAGGCAAATGGGTACTCACTGCTACATCGTGCTGCAAGATTATTTCTGCGTGAGGTTTCCACACAAACTACCCAAATGCGTGTAATTAGCCTGCATGGGAGGGCACCAGCAGACTGTATACACCATAAGTTACCACCATACTGACATGGCCACCTGCAACCTTATAGCCTCCATAGCATATCAGCTAAGGCAGGGGTCTTCAACGCATGGCTCGCCAGCCATTTTGGAAAAATAACTACAAACGGGATTAAATAAAAAGTAATTTCAATAATGCCTGCTGGCCACTAAGCTATACTGCGGTATTCTGAATTTTAAGAAGCTTACTAAATTTACAAAGAATGCTGTACATTTGATACTTTACAAATATATAAAATCCCATAATAATAAACAAACTCATCTTTAAGAGCGCAGGTAGGAGTCGGGCTCATAAGTAAAAACAATCAATATTTTAAAAAGTGGCCCGCGGGCATCATTGAAACTGTTAATGTGGCCTGCATTGTCTGAAAGGTTGAAGACCCCTGAGCTAAGGTAATACATCTTAATACAATAAAACATGGCCTAACAGTTACTCTTCGAACACCACAGCAAAACTGGTGCCCATAATGTCAACAAAACGCCTAACAGCCAAGGTCAAACTGAACAAAGGGCCTGTCTCCCAAACTGTAGCCACAGAAACTAGTATATATTTTAATTTCAATTTCTGTGCAAGTTCAAACAGTCCAAAGTCATGCATTACAGCCCTGCTTTAAACACAGGTGATTCTGATACAGCAATGTGACCATCTAATGACACTCGGTGCTCTATTTGCATTCATCCAACAAAAACTGCAACAGCTGTCTTAAATACTGTAACTTATCTACATCTGGAAAACAGGAAAAGGTTTCCCTCTCAATAAGATGACTACAATCTGCCAGAAATGATATACTGAATTTAAGCCAACATCTCTAAACAAAAATCATGAAAGGAACTGAGATATATACGCACTTAACTTTTACATGTATAATGATGCTCATTTTATAGAAAACCAATACTGAAATTTTCCATAAAACTTCAATTTTTGCCACATTATGAATTGTTATGCTTCACATTAACTGTCTTCAGCTTACCTACTTCATCAGCAGTGTATCATCTGGGATAATGGGACTATAACGACAGAAGTCGGTACTGGATCTTACCATGTTTGTGATGATGTGCTAAACCAAATGCATAGACTAACAGCACAGAAATTTAAAGCCAGTAAATATTTTATGTGTTTGGGATGCTGGTAACATTTCTTGTTAAAAAATACTTATTCCACACCCCAAGGCTGAATTTTCAGATGCCAAAAATGGCTTACTTCATTATGTATGTGCGAAGTACAGAATGGATTTCATGGTTTTGTACAGAAGCACCAGTGTGATCAACTATGCACTGCAATTACTTGTAGTGTTTACAGCATGTAAGACATAAATTAGACCTACACGTGCAACAAAAAAAAAATCACACTTCTGTCAGATACATACAATCTAACCCAGCCTGATGGCCGTTTGTGAAAATCATACACCATTAACAAAACCAATGTTTTTATACATACTGCTCAATCATCCCAGCATAATGGTGATGCAAGGTGAATGATCTGGCTAATGCTTTGGGTAGCAGAACTTGTGTTTTGTGCATTTCTACTTCACAAATAAGGAACACATTACTATGCAAACACCTCACATTTCTACTTGTTGTCAGGTGACAGTGCGTAACTGATCTGCGTGCACTGTCATGTGTTGCAAGATACAACTATCCTTGAACATAATTTAACAGTTCTTTCATAACTGAAAGAAAACATCTGCCAAAATTCCACTTAATTCCCGCAACTGGAAAACGGCACGTCATGTTTTTAGTTTTGTGTGCATGAGAACAGAATGGCTTGTGTAGAGATCACACCCCTCTTTCTTGATTAAAGCTTTCAAATAAAAAGTTAATGCAACCTACAGAACATCATTATATATTAAACTTCACAGGAAAAGGACATTTATACATACACACTGTGGCGCCTGGGAACAGATTTTATTTCACAGACCCTCTCAACACAGCGTTCTTCAGTATTTTAACATTACATTTTATTTTCCTTTCTTTGCTTTTATCTTTCTCATGTAGAATTCGAGTTCTTTTCCTTCAAGTATGTAACCATCAGCTCGACCACACTGACCAGGGCGGCTCGAGATACAAGCTGAAATATACAAAAGAAGAAGTGTGAAATGGTATTCCACTGAAGAATTTCAGACATTTCCAAAAATAAAACTGACCAAAGAGCATATACACTTATGTTTTGAAACCCTGTGATCACTACAAAAAACTACAAATGGGATTTGAACATACACAGTTTGTACACAAATATGGAGGCATATAAAACAATACAAACTTCACCAGCCACAGTGGGACTCAACCATGCAAAAATTAATCACTGTGGATGAGGGATAAAATTTACTGAAAATCCTGCTGCCTATCGACTCCCCTAATATTATTTTTTAATTATGTGAACACACTTAGAAACACAATATAAACTGAGTAACTTACAGTGGGAAATTAACACGCTCAGAGTAACTATGACAAATGCAACACCGATCAAAGATGATAATCAGAACAATTACCACCCACAGCTTGATCTAGCATAAAGATTTACATCATTGCGTGTAGACCATAGGAGCCAGAATCCTGTACAAAATCGATAATGGGGAATCCACAAGACAAACATCTACCAAGGAGGAGGAGGAGGAGGAACAAATTAAACAATATCAGTCAACTGATCTGTTATTCCAGCTATCTCAAAATTGAAATCAGACAGCAAGCAGCACTTAATTGAGTGAAAGCAGTAAGTCACATGGTGTGCACTGCTGGTGCCAGTTGGTTGTCAATGTTAATATTATTCATTTTTACTCATGGCTCTCACAACTGATGCAATTCAATTTCAGGAAGGTTTCCTTCCTGGGGAGTTTTAATTCAAATAAAAGACTGAGATGCATTGTTGCCAAGTCACAAAAGTGCAATCCTGATTTTCAGCATTAGAATGCACGACAGTCAAGCTTAACTTCTATGAATTTAGTGTTTGCCACCTCGAAGTGTTTTGACATATACAGAATACACAATGTGTCAGTCTATAACAGAACAGTTTATTTCATATACTTCAAAATAGTATATCGTCAGGGCCTGACGATATACTATTTTGAAGTATATGAATAAATTGTTGTGTTATAGACTGACACATTTGTGTATTCTATATTTAACTTCTATGAGATGGATTTAAATGCCAACTATCTTGGGACAGCCTGAATTTTCCTGGCTTAGCATGGACATTTAAATTGCTATCAAGTAAACAGAGACCAACATTATGGCTTGCTAGGCCATTCCTATAACATTTTAGACCAGCACGTGGAATCACATGACAATAGATTTAAAGTCCACTCTTCAAAACTGATGATGGTATAGCACACTTCAAACTACTCAACTTCTGGACTGTCACAACCTCTTACACATGTGCACATACACATATGCATGGACCCACACACATGGAAGTATACATACAAAACATTTTGGAAAATGGATATGTTGCCATCCTAAAACAAAAGGGTAGTGAGGCACCTATTTAGTTGGGCCTGGAAGACAGGGCTGGCTTGGAGACTGAGAACAGCTCTGTGTCAACTGAACAGATGCCATGCCACCCTCTCAGCTCAGGACACTTTCACATCCAGTTCCAGAAATGCTGTTTTGAAATAGAAGACAGACATAAATCAAGTAATCCTAAGTTTAAATGGAATATCTGAAGCATCCAAACAGTGTAGCTATGTTGCATACAGCACAGTGTCAATCATTCACCTTCCTGATTGAAACCTAATGCACCGCTGATCAAATTCTGATGGAAAATACTGCAACAATCTCCTACCAATGTCTCACACAACTTTTGTAATTTATTATAATAAGACACAAACAAAAGGTTAAATTCAGACATCAGCACAATGCACACACAGAAGCATAAGTTTCATGTGGAAATGAAATGTGAGAAAAAAGGGTACGCATTTTACATCTCTCAAAACTGGGCGATGATGATAACACCACCACCACCACCACAACCATCAATGGTAGAAAAGTACATTTCCACTGTGAAATTTCAAGCATACATAAATATTTTTACATGTAGTGTTCAACCTCACATTCCTATAACTACATTATATTAGTTTTCACAGATTCAGTTGTAACCATTTCTCAGCAGGCCTTATATATCGTGCAATCCATGCTAACAGCACATAAATACATTTAGAAGTCAAGATGCTCAAAAGGGTGAGATTGTACACAAAACAATAAAGCACCAAGTGTAAACTATGTCACAATTTTTAAAACATTATTCAGTGTTAGTATACTTGAATTAGCAAGAATGCAAATACAGAACCAAACTGTATGAAGAAGTTAACATCAGTTTTAAATATGTGATGTTTTCAGCTATCACACTGTACAGACCAGAAGGTAGTTACCACCTGTGAGGAACCTGCTGCATTCATCTGCAATCTACCCTGAAGATACAGGTAACAGGTACCTCTAAAATGGTAGAAACTACCTACCAGACTACAAAGTACCAAACCCCTGGGACCACCAC
>Ga0209629_10002644_pt1 | contig 12353 bp, 16 predicted proteins | sample TergutCu122P5_FD_187286 | JGI IMG/M metagenome (GOLD analysis project Ga0209629, IMG submission 187286) | Cubitermes ugandensis P5 segment gut microbial communities from Kakamega Forest, Kenya - Cu122 P5 (SPAdes) (version 2) | ecosystem: Host-associated > Arthropoda: Insects > Digestive system...
TATACAACAATTCAAAGGGATAGTAACAAAAGAACTAGGATACAGTATTTGGCAGAAGTCATTTCATGAGCACATTATTAGAAATGAAAAACAATATTTATATTATTAAACAATATATACAGAATAACGTTGCAAATTGGGAAAATGATAGGTATTTTGCATAAGCGGGCGAGCAATGCTCGCCCCTACAAACCAAAAATGTGAATTACGCAATAAATTTGCGAATTTATGTTGCATTATGTGACAAATTTTGGTACAATTTAGAACAGATGAGATAATTATTAATCTTTAATTAGAAAAAGGAGGAAAAGTAGATGAGTAAAGAAATAGGACCATTTAGAAAAGGTTTAATCGCTGCAGCTGCAGGGCTTGCTGTAGTAGGGGGGGCAGGTTGTAGCCCGGACAATTCTGATCCGCAAGCAACAGCTACATGGGATATTACAGATAAGGCAGAAGAACCTTTACCAACACAGGAGGATCTTCAGAAGATGTACGATACATTACAGGAAGGGATGAGAAAGGATTCCAGCACAATGACCAAAGATGACATCATAAGCTTAGCAGATACATTTAAAGCTCTTTATAGATATTGTGACAGCTATGAAGCATTCAAGGGAATCAAGATAGAATTTTCTGGTATGCCATGGTTATCATTATTATCTATTCAGTCAAGCAAGATCGCAGCAATGCTGCAAATGAAGGATGCTGTTATTGCACCTATTTCTAGAGACAAGTACCAATCAAACGATGATATTGAGAACATGAGATTGTTTATACGTGTATATTTAACTGCAGGAGTAAACAGCCAAGAACCTCTTTCTAATTTAAAAATAGCAAAATTAAATGGTGATTTTGTTGTGATGGAAAATAGTGGACTTGTAGGAAAATATAATATGCAAGGAACCCTAAGCAGAACTGAAACATCAGATACTGAGAAAGCAGCTGCGGCATTAGTTGCTGTACCTATTACAGGAGAAAATGATAGAACAATACCTGATGTAAGTATTAGTAAACCACAACTAGAAGCATCAAAATAATTCATATAAAGCAATGCATAAAAACCCCAAAATTTCCTAAGAATAACCATAGGAAATGAGGGGTTTTTTATTATGAATTTTAGTACAGATTTAGCTGATGAAAGAAGAGATATTTATAGAAAAGCAAATAAATTGGAAGATGAAATACCGGGGATAGAGGCGGAAGATTATTCTGAAGGTGACAATATAAAAGTATCGAGAGTAAAGATTGTAAGCGAAGAAGGAGAAAAGGCAATTGGTAAACCTAAAGGAACTTATGTGACAATATATTTAAAAAAGCTGAAAATTGCAGGGGATGAAGAAATTGAGCAGGCAGCAGAAGTTGCTGCAAAAGAGCTGAAACCAATATTAGACAGGCATGTAGAAAGTATAGAAGATATTTTAGTTGTAGGGCTTGGAAATATGCAGGTAACACCTGATGCATTAGGACCAAAAGTAGCTCAGGGAATTGATATAACAAGGCATATTATAAATTATATGCCACAGTATATAGATAAAAGTGCAAGACCGGTAAGTGCAGTAGCTCCAGGGGTTTTAGGGACTACTGGAATAGAAACATTGGAAATATTAAAAGGAATAGTGGATAATATTAAGCCAAAACTGATGATAGTGATAGATAGTCTTGCATCAAAAAGCATTGAGAGAATAAGCAGTACAATACAAATTGCAGATACAGGAATTGTTCCAGGTGCTGGAGTGGGCAACAAAAGAAGCGAGCTAAGCATAAACACTTTAGGAATACCGGTAATTGCAATTGGTGTACCTATGGTTGTGGAAGCTGCAACAATTATATCTGACGGACTGGATTTATTTGCGGAAAAAATAAGAGAGCAAATGGAAAACAATGTTGGAGAGGATGAATCTACACATTCTTTGTATGATTTAATTCAAAAATTAGAAAACGAAGACAAATACGAAATGATAAAACAGGTTCTAGTTCCTGCAGATTATAATTTGATTGTAACCCCAAAAGAAATAGATGACCTGATAGAAAATATGTCGAAGGTTGTTTCCAAACGGAATTAATGAATCTCTATAAATGAGGGAATGTAGGGAGGGACCAGCGTGTCCCTCCGATTTTTAACTGCCCCTACACCAACAGATAAATTCCGTAGAGCAACAACAAATGCAGAGGATAGAAAAGATAGAATAAATATTTGGTGTTTTTACCTTTTTTGCCGTTATAAAGTAATATAAAGAATAATGACATTAGTGTAGAAAAACATAGAATACCATAAATTTTATATATTTCAAAATATTGTGCTATATTATCAAATAAAATATAAGTTTTTACCACATAATTTATAATTGTAGCAGCAGTAAAAGAAGCTGCCATAGCGTATTTATGATTCCTGAAAATATAGAACAATAATATAATTGCCACACCGTAAAATCCATAATCAGCCTTTATTAAATTTGCCAATATGCCCAAACATATTGGAATTATTATACCGGCAATTTTATATAAAATGCCGCATTTTCATACATTTATCATATGCATAAATCGCGGCTAAACCAAGAAATAAAGTAAACAGAACATTTAGCACAAATCCTTCTCCTACTACATAATGTGCAAATAGAAAAAACGGAATTTGGGAGATAAGAGCAAATATGCCTAAACGCATTGCATACTTTTTAAAATTTCTTGTATGAATATAGCCTTCGGCAATTTGAAAAGCAAATATAGGAAAAGCAAGCCTCCCTATATAATTAAAATATGAAAGCTCGCCATTAAATATAAGATAACCGCTATGGTCAAATACCATTGATATGATTGCTGTAATTTTTAATACAAATGCATCCATAAAGGGATTATACATTATCTGTTTATTTTTTGCAATCGGTACATTTTGCAGATGCTGCAGTCATTGCAGATGAATACCCTGTTATCGAAAATGAGTTCCAATGTGTTGATAAATTCATCACGATTATCAATAAGATGGATATAGATTATTTTTGGAAGCAGTGTCAAAAGCGAGTTTAAAGCAAAATCGTTTGATGAAAACGATATATCTGAAAGATATTTACTGTTTGATATATTTGTTTCCAATTCTATAATATTTTTAGATTCATCAAGCAGAATAGATTCCTTCTGGGTGTAAATCAAATGGACAATGTTTGAACCATAGTCTTTGGAATTTATATAGATTTTCAGCAGGTCTATGAACTCGTTATATTCTCTGTCAATTACATATTTATTTACAGATAAATCCACAATTGAGTCCAGGATTTTTACGTAATTATTCAGCCTGAATTTAATAAATCCTTCTAATATCAATGATTTATTATCTGCAAAATAGTCAATACAAGATAGAAGAATAGAATCTCTTTTGATAAACATATCCTCCAAATCACAGCTGTTTAACATATCTATGCATATGTCCAATATTCTTTTTTGTTCTATATCTGTAAAATAAAAATAATTAGAGCTGATTATATTTTTTAGAATTCTATTTTCGTAAAATTCTATTACAGCATCTGCCAGAATACCGGAAACAATTTCTGTAAAAAGAGCCGTTTTATCACCCGTGTAATGTATTATAAGGTTTTTGTATAATTTGAATTTCTTATGAGAAACATATATATTATCTAAATTTACCAAATGCAATTTTTCTAGTAGATAATTATTGATTTTTTCATTATTGGTTTTTATACACAAAGATTTAAGCACAAAAATTCTCCTTCCCGCACATAGGTATTATCTACTAAAATTGTGATAGATATACATATTTTATTCGGTAAGAGAAGAATGTGTTAATGTAAAATTAATTAAAATTTCCGTCGCATCTTGTGGTCGGATGAATTTTTTTCTTCCGCAGGCTTCAGAAAGAAAATTATCCTCCCCGTGCGACTATTGCTGTACTAATTCAAATTAGTAGTAAATCATGTAGTTAATGTCGTTAAAGATGCAATCCTTCTTAACGACATCTTTCAAAAATTCCTCATCAATTTTATCATTTTTAATTTGTTCATATAATTTTGTGAATCTGCCAATGTGGTCTTTTATCCTTTTTTTAGCATAGTCGACCATAGTGCCATGTGTTATTATAAACAGCCAGTCACTGCTCTGGGCAAGTAGCAGCTCTCTGGCACATTGATTTAATGCGGATTTTTTCAATTTGTTTTTCTCATCGGGGAACAAATGAGCAAGTTCCACCATTCTATCTCCGGCAGTATGCAAATGCCTATGTACATAATCATTTAATTCATTTAGCCATACTTCGCTGTATCCATTTGCGCCCCAGCTTGATATGCATGGAGCAGATATCTGCATTCCTGAGTATTTATCTATATATTCACTTGGAGTAATAAGTTTAAAATTACATTTATCATAGTAAATCTTTTTGAATAATACATAAATCCAGTATGGACCTTCATACCACCAGTGACCATAGAGTTCGGCATCATAAGGACATACAACAACAGGCGGCACCTCCATCATTGCAGACAGCTCTTTTATTTGATTTACTCTTGAATCAAAAAAGTGACCGGACTGCATTTCTACAGAATCCGCAGCCCATTGCAGATTATATATATCTTTATCATTGCCTTTTGACGTTATTCTATGATATTTTATGCCTGTATTAACTCTTGCGCCATTTTTGGCAATATATGGTTTAATATAGTCATAATCAGCATCATAGCCGATATCACGATAGAATTCACGATAATTAAAATCACCGGGATATCCGGAAATAGAACTCCATACCTGCCTAGAGCTTTCTATATCTCTGCCGAAAGCAATAATTCCATCAGGGGATACGATTGGCGCAAAAGTGCCGTAAATAGGGGTAGGGTCGGCATATAAGATTCCATGTGATTCTGTTATAATATATTCTATACCAAATTCTTTCAAATATTTATCTGCCTCTGGAATGTAGCCGCATTCAGGAAGCCAGATACCGCGAGGCTGCTTTCCGAAATATTTCTTATACGTTTCCACACCTACTGCAATCTGAGCTTTAACAGTATTTTCATTGACATATAAAATAGGGAAATATCCATGTGTAGCACCGCAAGTTATTATTTCCAGAACACCAATATCCTGAAAATGCTTAAATGCATTAATTAAATTGCTTCCGTATACTTCTTTAAACACATGCAAATCATTGGAATATCTGTCCAAATAATATTTGGATAAAGTATTTATTCTTTCATCATAAGCTGTTCTTAGTACTTCTTTTTTAGCAAGCTCAATATGCTTTCTCAAATATTTTATATATCTTTTTTGAAGCAGCTTATTATCGAGCATATTAAGAAGAGGAGGAGTAAGTGACATTGTAATTCTAAAGTCAACTTTTTCTTCCTCTAATTTTTTGAAATTTAAAAGCAGCGGTATATATGTTTCGGAAATGGCTTCAAACAGCCATTCTTCCTCAAGATAATCTTCACTTTCAGGATGATGTATAAATGGCAGATGCGCGTGCAGTATGAAACAGACATAGCCTTGGGTTTTATTGTTCATCAGGGCTCCTTTTCAATCCCTCTCCGCTCGTAGAGCGGAAAGGGATTGTTTCGTATTTATATAAATCATGCACAGCAAATATTTTGCCCATGTATCTAAGCAAGTTCATTTTAGCAATATCTTTAGAATATTCAGAATTTGTTTTAACATTTCTGAAATACACTATTTTCTGCTCTTTTTCAAATAAAATATGGTCATTTGGGGATTTGGCGGTATTTGAAGAAGTAATATATAAATAATTATTCGGGATAGATATGGAATTATCTTTTGCCCTTCTTCCAAGTTCAATAGAATACTCGCATTTGGCATCATCTACATCAAAATACCAACTGCTGGCAAAGTCATTTATTGTAATTTCAAAACTGTAATTTTTTGTTTTATTATGTACAATTAAAACAGGGAATGATTTACTAAAAAAATCCAAGCCGTATTCGCTTTCATATTTTTTTCTGTCATCGTCAGAAACATCCCAATAAACAAACATTCTATTCGGAGTTTGTGCAAGAATGGTCACAATAGTTTTATTATATCTATAAGGCAAATCATAGTATTCGGCTGCCTCGGGGACATTGTCCGATTCATTAATTTTTCTGATTATAGAATCGTCAAAAGTAAAAACAACTTCATTTACAAAATCTTTTTCTGCAGTTTCTTTAGTATTTCTTGGCATTATATTTCCTCCAAATTTTTTCATAAGTTCTCTTTTAATATACTATATCAAAATTCGAATAAATACAAGAGAAAATTTGCAATTTATTATTTACTTTTGTCGGAAAATCTTATACAATGAAATTGCGAAAAGGAACAAAAGAAAAGGGGTATGCAGATATGAAAATTTTAATGCTTACATGGGAATATCCGCCCAGAATAGTTGGCGGAATTGCAAGGGTAGTACATGATTTATCAAAAAGGCTGATTAAAGACGGACATGAAGTAACAGTTGTAACTTACAAAGAAGGGGATATGCTGCCGTATGAAAATGATAAAGGTGTAGAGGTATACAGGGTTGACAATTACATGATAAATCCTAATAATTTTATCGATTGGATAATGCAGCTTAATTTTAATATGGTTGCAAAAGCAAGTGAAATAATATCCGGGCAAGGCAGTTTTGATGTTATTCATGCACATGACTGGCTGGTTGCAAATAGTGCCAAAACATTGAAAAATTCTTTCAAAATCCCGCTTGTATGTACAATTCATGCCACAGAAGCAGGACGAAACGGCGGAATTTATGATGATTATCAAAGATATATCAATGATACAGAATGGCTTCTGACATATGAAGCTTCAGAAGTTATTGTAAACAGCAGATTTATGAAAAATGAAATGCAAAGATTATTCGGACTTCCATACGAAAAAATAAACATAGTAAATAACGGAATAAATGTGACAGCTTTTAGCGGAGTAGAAAGGGATTACGATTTTAGAAGACAATATGCAGCAGATAACGAAAAAATAATACTATTTATGGGCAGACTTGTATATGAAAAAGGCGTGCAGCATTTAATTTCAGCAATGCCTAAAATATTAAGTAGCTACAGAGACAGCAAGCTTATAATAGCAGGAAGAGGCGGAATGATAGATGATTTAAGAGCGCAGGTAAGCAGTATGGGAATTTCAGATAAAGTCTACTTTACTGGATATTTAGATGAAAAACAAGTGGCTAAAATGTATAAATGTGCTGATATATCTGTGTTTCCAAGTACATATGAACCATTTGGAATAGTTGCATTAGAGGCAATGCTTGCAGGAGTTCCGGCGGTTGTGTCTGATATTGGAGGGCTGGACGAAATAATAACTCATGGGGTAGATGGATTAAAGAGTTATGCAGGAAATTCCAACTCTATTGCTGATTCAATATTGGCATTATTATATGACCCTCAACTGCGTGATAATATAATAAAAAATGCAAAACAAAAGGTTAAAAATGAATATAATTGGGCAAAAATAGCACAAGACACACATTTTATATATCAGGAAGCAATAAGCCAGACAATGGCGCAGCGTCAGGCAAATCAACTGCTTCAGGAAAAGGCGAAAAAGAGGGCAGGAAGAGAGACATCAATTACGAACTTGCTGGACTTCAAGAAGCGCCACGCATACGCTTAAAGAATTTAGGAATGTAGGAATGTAAGAATGTAGGAATGGTGGATGAAATTCTTTATTATAGATTTTTAATTTTAAGAATTTGAGTGCAACGAAAATTCTTTCATTCATTCCTAAATTCCTAAATTCTTACATTCTTACATTAAAATCATAAGGGTGTAGAAACCAAAAATAACAAACAAGATAAAGGAGGAAGAGATAATTGTACGTGTACGATGAGGCAAACAGGCTGGCAAAGGCGATTCAGGAGAGCAGCGAATATTTGGAATATAAAAAGGCAAGAGAAGAGATGAAGGCTCTTCCAGAGATGAAGGAAAAGCTGGATGAATTTGAGAAAACCAGATATGATGTGCAGGTTCTTTCATTTCAGGGAGAAAAACAAGATGAAGAGAAGATGAAAAAACTTCAGGAATTGTACGAAATACTTATGAAAGAAGAAAAGATTAAACAATATTTCGATATTGAGGTTAGATTTAACATTATGCTCGCAGATGTGAATAGGATTATTAGTGAATCTGTAAAGGACTTACTTTAATGTTATAATGTAGAATGTAAAATGTATTAATGAATGTTGAAATTTGCCTTTGGCAAATTTCTTTGTGAAAGGGGATTTAGATGGAATATATAATTTGTATAATTTTATTAATTCTAACTGTAATTTTATATAAACTAATTTTTAAAATTAATACCAAAAAGATAAGAGCATTGGAGAAGAATGAGGAATTAACTGAAATTGCGGATAAATTTCCGGATAATATAGAAATTGCTGAAGAAATGCTGGATATGCTTGGGAATAAAAATGTAAAAATAAAACAGTCACAAAACGCCAAAACCAGCTTGTATATAGCAATTGCGAACGAAATAACAATAGCAGACATGAAGAATAATTTTGCGAGGATTCAAACAATAGCACATGAATGCATACATTCAGTTCAGGACAGGACTTTGCTCATCTTTAACTTTATTTTTTCCAATATCAATCTTCTGTATTTTATTGTAATTACATTACTTACTCTTTTTAAAGTTATAGAAATAAGCATGCTGTATGTGTTCATATTAACTCTGTTTGCTTTAATTCAGTTTAGTATAAGAGGTTTTTTGGAAACAGATGCAATGATAAAGGCAAGATATTTTGCAAAAGAATACATTGAAAAAAAACAATTAATTTCAGATGAAGAGGAAGATAAACTTATAGCAGAATATGATAAAATAAATAAATTAGGAATCCCGTTTATATTATTCAGTCTGCTGTTTAGTGCGATTTTTAAAATATTGATATACATATCTGTTGGATTATTGTAGGGGCAGCAGGCATTTTGGGGAGGGGTAATTTGAACAAACAGAGATTAATACGAAATTTCAGTATAATTGCACATATAGACCATGGAAAGTCCACGTTGGCAGATAGACTAATCGAAAAAACCGGGCTTCTTTCCAAACGCGAAATGGAGAGTCAAGTTCTGGATAATATGGACATAGAAAAAGAACGTGGAATTACAATAAAGGCACAGGCAGTAAGGATGCAGTATAAAGCAAAAGATGGAAATGAGTATATATTAAACCTTATAGATACGCCGGGGCATGTGGACTTTAATTATGAAGTATCTAAAAGTCTGGCTGCATGTGAAGGTGCAGTTTTAGTTGTGGATGCCAGTCAGGGGGTGGAAGCACAGACATTGGCAAATGTGTATCTGGCTATGGAAAACAATCTGGACATACTGCCTGTTATAAATAAAGTGGATTTACCCAGCAGCAGACCAGATGAGGTGAAGCATCAAATAGAGGATATTATAGGAATTCCGGCTAATTCCGCGCCCTGTATATCTGCTAAATCAGGGCTGAATGTGGATGAGGTTTTAGAGCGAATTGTAAGTGATTTTAGAGCCCCGGAAGGGGACAGCACAAAGCCTCTTAAATGCCTTATTTTTGATTCTATTTATGATAATTATAAAGGTGCTGTAAGCTATGTGAGAGTAATGGAAGGCAGTATTAAAACAGGTGACGAAATACTGTTTATGGCTACAAATAAAAAGTTTGTTGTATGCGAACTACGGATATCTGGAGCCTGGAGATTACCTGCCTGCAGATGAGCTTTCAGCAGGAGAAGTGGGTTATATTGCAGCAAGTGTAAAAAATGTATCAGATTTGAATGTTGGAGACACAATAACTACTGCAGATAATCCGGCAATAGAGGCACTTCCGGGATATAAAAAAGCCAATTCCATGGTTTACTGCGGAATGTACCCATTAGATGGCGGAGATTATGAAAATTTAAAAACTGCTTTGGAAAAACTTAAACTAAATGATTCAGCACTGCAGTATGAGCCGGAAACATCAACTGCTCTAGGGTTTGGATTTAGATGCGGATTTTTGGGGTTATTGCATCTGGAGATAGTTCAGGAAAGGCTTGAAAGAGAGTTTGACTTAAGCCTTATTACAACAGCTCCTTCAGTTATATATGAGGTTCATAAAACATCTGGAGGTGTAACTCAGCTGTATAATCCCACAGATTTACCGCCTCCTGCAGAGATTTCCTATATAGAAGAACCCGTTGTAAAGGCTGAGATAATGCTCCCAAAAGAGTTTGTTGGAAATGTAATGGAAATATGTCAAAACAGAAGAGGAACATATCTGGATATGAAATACCTTGATGAGAGTAGAGTTATCTTAGAATATGAGCTTCCATTAAATGAAATAATCTATGACTTTTTTGACACCCTAAAATCAAAAACAAAAGGATATGCATCATTTGACTATGAATTTAAAGAATACAAAAAATCAGAATTGTCTAAACTGGACATATATATAAATAATGAGGCAGTTGATGCACTTTCATTTATTGTGCATAAAGAAACAGCATATGCGAGGGGCAGAAAAATGGCGGAGAAGCTGAAAACAGTTATACCAAGGCAGCTGTTTGAAATACCAATTCAGGCAATGGTTGGAGGAAAAATAATTGCAAGGGAAACAATATCTGCAATGAGAAAAGATGTGCTTGCAAAATGTTATGGAGGAGACATAACAAGAAAGAAAAAGCTGCTTGAAAAGCAGAAAAAAGGCAAAAAGAAAATGCGACAGATTGGCAATGTAGAAATACCGCAGGAGGCATTTTTGTCTGTGCTGAAATTGGATGATGAATGAATGAATTTAATGTATGATGTAATGCCTACGAAGCAAGGCTTTGAGGTCAATGTATGATGTATGATGAATATGGAGCATGCCTTCGGAGCCTAGACCCTATACACATCGTACATCATACATCGTACATCATACATTAATACTAATTGGAGTGTGAAATCTATGGATAAAGAAGAACATAAAGAAGAGTATAAAGACCAAATAGAGGGGCGAAATCCTGTTATTGAGCTGCTGGAGTCCGGTAGAGACATAAATAAGATACTTATAGCTAAAGGCGAAGGGCATGGTTCTATTAATAAAATTATAGCTATGGCAAGGGAAAGAAAAATTGTAACAGTAGAAGTGGAAAAGCAAAAGCTAAGTGAAATGTCTGAAACGCACAACCATCAAGGGGTAATAGCAATAGTTCCGCCATTTAATTATTCAGAAGTAGAAGATATTTTGAATTTTGCCAAAGAAAAGAAAGAAGACCCATTTATAGTAATACTGGATGGAATAGAAGACCCGCATAATTTAGGCTCTATAATCAGAACAGCAGAAACAGCAGGTGTACATGGTGTAATAATTCCAAAAAGAAGAGCAGTAGGAGTAAACAGTACTGTAACTAAAAGCTCTTCCGGGGCAGTGGAATACATGAAAATAGCGAGAGTAAACAACATTAATGAAACTATAAAAAACTTAAAAGAAAATGGTGTATGGGTTTGCGGAACAGATATGGATGCCGGGAATAATTATTATGAGCAGGACTTAACAGGCTCACTGGCTGTAGTAATTGGTGGAGAAGGATTTGGAATAAGCAGGCTTGTAAAAGAAAATTGTGACTTCCTTGTCAACATACCCATGAAAGGCAAAATTGCATCACTTAATGCATCAGTTTCTGCAGGAATTATAATGTATGAAGTTGTAAAACAAAGGGGGATAATATGAAATCTGATAGAAGTTATGAAATAGAGCAAATATTAAAATTCTTAAATATTTATTATGTAAGCGAACAGAGAGACAATACAATATGCTATAGAAGCAGAAGAAATATGGCAATGGAAGATGTTGCTACAGACACAACACATGGGATTGCAAAAACATTAGATGAACAACAATTAACATTTAACTGTCATCATATTAATAATAAGGGAAAAATAGAAGCGGGATATGAAATAATTATTCCGCTAAATAGGTCAATTCCAGTTTCTTCTTATAAAATAGGTCCTCGTTGTAATCGGGAAAACACTGCTTCTAGCTGTTGATGGTACGATTGGGACAGTACAAAAAAGAGAAGGACAACTTGTATTTACTTCTTATAATGGACAATTAACTGTAATAATGAAAAAAGAAGAGGGAGGTATTCAAATTGTTTCTGCTGAATTTAATTGCGAGAGAGTAGCAAGTGATGAGCAATTTTCTAATATTCAAAGACCTCTTGATGGTTTTGGTTTTGGTGGGTTTTCTTTTGGGCGTTAAAACATATTCATATTTCTATCGTTACAATTCACAGCCGATTTAAAATATACATATATGTAGGGGCGAGCAATGCTCGCCCGCTTATTGATTTTTATATATTTATCGTGATATATTATAAACAATCTATGGGGGCAGAAAGGAGCTAA
>Ga0209629_10002645_pt1 | contig 12350 bp, 10 predicted proteins | sample TergutCu122P5_FD_187286 | JGI IMG/M metagenome (GOLD analysis project Ga0209629, IMG submission 187286) | Cubitermes ugandensis P5 segment gut microbial communities from Kakamega Forest, Kenya - Cu122 P5 (SPAdes) (version 2) | ecosystem: Host-associated > Arthropoda: Insects > Digestive system...
TCAAGAGGGCGGAAACAGCGGCATCAAATATCGCTTGGCCCAGTATCCCAAGACTGAGCAAACGGACCTTTCCGGTTGGCTTGGTATTGAGTACCAGATTTTGGACGATTTCCATAACGGTGAGGGAAAAAGTGGCAGCTTCGGTTCGACCGCCAGCTTCTATCACATCAAGGCACCAAACAATCGCAAGTCGTTGAATCCGCACGACCAGATCAATCATGGCAAAATCGTCGTTCGCGGCAATACGATAGAACACTGGCTGAACGGAGAATGCGTTGGCCGGATGATGGTCGGTTCCAAAGACTGGAAGGATTCCGTCGCGTCCGGTAAATTCAAGGACGTCCTGAAATTTGCCGAAAATCGGGGAGGCCGTTTGCTTGTGCAGGACCACGGCAGTGAAGTGACGTTTCACACGTTGACCATTCGCGAACTGACGTTGCAGCCGGTGGGGATTGGCAAATTATATCGTACTGGAAATAAAAAATAAGCATGTCCGGTGATCCTCGCGACTCTGAATTTGACTTGGCACTTTCCAGGGAAATGCTGACATCGAATCCCGATTTCAGGTTCATCTGGCAATCACCGGAACGATGCCGCGCGTCAATTTGGCCAGCGTGTAAATCATGGGGACCTCGGCCCAGGACGGCTTGATGTCGACGGGGCGAAAACCGAGGATTCCCGTTGCCGGATCAATGGACGGCGGACCGCCGGTGGCACTTACGGGAATGTAAACGACATCCTGCGTCAGTTGTTCCGCAACGGAAACGATCTCCGGAATCATTTTTTGCATCATCCGACGGGCTTTGGCCGAAATTTCCCCGACGACCGCTGTGTCGAGCGCATGGTACGGGGAGTTGGCAACCGGTCGCCAGGGAGAGGGAAATTTTGCATTGCCGAGCAGAAATCCCCAGGCATCCGCTTTGGTGAGCACCATAATCAGCGGAGGTCGTTCCTGTCGTTGCGGACTGATTCGCTGGTGATTTCGGAACCGGTTGACCAATTCTGTCAGAATGGTCTCCTGCCGTGTCGCGGAACTTCTCACGCGGGGATCGTTCCCATCGACGTTCATTTGCGGGTCGTTCGTTTTGCCCTGGCAAACGTCGCGAAAACGGGCGTCCTGCGTCGGATCGAACAAAAAGAAAAGCGCGTTCGAAAGCGTCAAGTGTCGCGTCACCGGTCTGATCGCGGAATCGGCGCCGGGGAGGTAACTTTCGCCGGCGTTGTCGTAAAGACAAAGAACACGGGAAACATGCGACGATTTTTCGAACAGCGGATGTTGGGAATTCGGCGTCAGCGAAAACGTGAACGGCTGGGGAAATGCGACTTCCTGACCGTTGATCAACACAGAGTTGTAACTGTTGCCGTACACCTCCGTTTTTTCGATGGCGACCAGCGTCTTGCTCGAACCCTGTAAAAACTGCTGCGATTCGTACTGTTGCAAACGGTGATTCAATTCAGCATCGGCGTCGGTGTAACTGAAACCGAAATACTTGGGCATGATCTTTCGGAGCCGCCATGTCATCGCCGCGAGAAAATACGACTTTCCGACCGCCGGTGCGCCGACGATGGAAATGAAAAACGGCGGTAATTCCAAAAAAGCGCGCGGAATTTGCAAATGACAGTTCGGACAGGCAAGCCTGTGACATGCAAAGCCGTTCGGATCGATTGCCTGGGCATTGGCATCAAACCGGAACGGAAGAAAACGTTGCTGTGCGTTCGGCCCCAAGCGGGAATCGCCGGTCAGGTCCGGCGACTCGGAAACCCAAAGAACCTGGTCCGTCGCAAACAGATGCCAACAGTGCGGACAACTCACCTGTTTGCGAAGGGGAATGTTTTGTGAAACGCCGAATGCACTTGTCATTGATTTTCACTGTTCATGAGTTGAATATTCTTGCAAAATTTGTCGCGAAAGTCTTACTCTCAAAGACTTTTCTGTATTTTTTTAATGTAGTCCGGGGTTTGTTGTGTGATTTTCGCGATTTTTATTTTTTGCGTATCCGAATACGTTTTTGCAACTTTCAGGACTTCCTGATTTTCAAAATCTTTATGTTTTTTTTCCAATTCGTCTTTTTTTTTGTTTTGATCAGTCATGTTTTTAAGACTTTTGTCCAAGACGAATGAACCGCGAAGGTGATTTTGACGCATTGTCATGACCGCCTGCTTTTGCTCTTGAGTCGCCTCGATTTCATCCAAAACAAACACCGTGATGATGAAATCCGTGTTTCCTGACGCGGATTGCAACATGCGTTGCTGCAACAGGCGACATTGAGCCTGCGACAAAAAACCGTGAATTTTGGCATTAAACTCCGTGTATGCGACTGCTTCGGATTCCGCAAGGGTTTTCGCCGCTTCGCCAATATCAACCCCGGACACAAGATCGATAACATAGTCACGCGCCAAGGCTTGTTGTTTTTTCGCCAGTTGATTCAACGCCAAAATCAATTTTTCCCGCTGCGCCGCTTGTAATCCGGCCTCTTTTTGGAAAATGTCCTGAAAACCTTCCGTGAGCAATACCTGAACTTCGGCAGCAATAAGAGACTTGTTATTTTTGTCGCGAAAATGACTGTAATCCGTCAATTCCTCCGGTGAAGCGATATACAAAACGTAAGATGGTGTCCGTTGAAGTATTTCGTTCAGTTTTTCATGTTGCGTTTGCGTGAAAAGATCGAAAAACATTTTTTCCGTTTTTTCCATTGCCGCTTTCAGTTTTTTCTGCAACTCCTGTTTTTCGGCACCGGAAGCGTTTTCGATTTTATAATTGGCTTTCATGCTTCCGATACACGCTTGACGATCAAGTGTTGCCGCTTTTTCCATCTGTTGTTGATCGAAACCGACAATGTCAAGGTACAACGGCCCAATCACCGATGACGGAATTCCGAGCGTCAATTGAACGGTTCTGTATTCAAATTTTTCAAACTGTTCCACAGAAAGGAGTTGTTGCAATTCTTTTTTCTGGCGTGTCAGCATGGAATGCAATTCCTGATACGTTTTGTTGGCCAATTCATCCACTTCCTCCGGGGACAAACGTTTTTCTGCGGTTTTGAGGGCATTCGCCTCAAGTTTTTCTCTGGTACTGCGGAGTTCCTGGAACAAGGCTTTGATTTTCACCACTTGTGCATCGGAAAGTTTGAGGTCTTTTTGAAATTCCGGAGCATCCGGCCATTTTTCATATTGCGCGACCGCCCACTGCGGTTCCGGGAAAAAAAGAAAGGCAATCGCAAACAGGGCAAGTAAAAAACGAGGCATATCTGCACACCTAATTTTTGTTAATCTGAAAAAAACGTGGCATCAGTGGTCACTCGATATTTTTTCAAGTGTTGACGCGAGTAATTGCTTCGAGCATTCTTCGGAATCCGTTTCGACGTAACATCGCAATTCCGGAGCATTGCCCGACGCCCGGACATGCACGGTTTCGCCGTGTGCGAACGTCATGCGCACGCCGTCGAGCAAATTGACGTTGATCGGTGTGCCGAGTTCGGCAAACCAGCGTTCCATGAGCGGATAACGACCACCTTCGTTTTTTTGCAATTCCGCAAGCAGTGCCGCCGAACGTTCGATCGGATAATTCGTCAGCCGGTCACTTTCGACATGACACGGCGGGAACAATTTGCGCAGTTCGGAAACCGGGCGTCCGAGCATTTTCGCTCCGGCAAGCACGGCAATATGAACGATCGCCGGGTCGCGCGACATCAGCGGTTCGAGAAACATTTTTTTCGGCGGGGCAAGATTCAGTTTTTTTAATTGCATCTCCATCGAAAACGGGCTTCCAACCAAAAAACCGCCGTTCGGTTCAAAACCGGCCAAATTCAATTCGCCGTTTGCAAGCGCGTTTTGCATCGCTTCCATTACGTAGGCGGAACCGACTTTTGTGCGGATGGTTTTCGTGAAAAGTCCGGAACGTTCCAGTGCCGAGCTTGCCGTCAGTGTCGTCACGACCGTTTCCGCACCGAGAAACCAGGCGGTCAGCATCGCGATGAGGTCGCCGCGGAGCCAGTCGCCGTTTTCGTCGAACAGGAGCGGCCGGTCGCTGTCGGCGTCGGTCGAAAGAACCGCGTCGAGGTTACAAGCGTTTGCCCAATCGGATGTTTTCGCAAAAACATCCTCCGGCAACGCTTCTGTGTCAATGGCCACAAAGTCATCCGTGCGACCGAGGCGCAACACTTCGGCTCCGAGTGACTCGTACAAATCGCCGAGCAATTCGCGACCGACCGCCGAATGTTCGTAAATACCGATTCGCATTCCTTCAAGCAGGTTTTTCGGCATGGAATCAACGTAACGCATGTAATATGTCTGGGCAAGCTCTCCGCGATCCGTTTCGACCCAACGGGGAAACAAAAGATTGTGAAGTTCCCCGTTTTCGAGAAACATTCCATCGGGCACCGTGATCTGTTCTTTTGCAATGAGATCACGGAGGGCGGCTTCATCTTTTTTCGTGATTTCGCCGGTCGGAAGGAAAAACTTGATTCCATTGCGGTCATCGGGAATATGGCTCCCGGTGATCATCAGACCCGGAATTCGCTTTTCCGTGGCAAAAAAAGCGACCGCAGGCGTCGGAAAGCGTCCGCAGTCTATCGGCGTGAATCCCTGATCGAAAATTGCGCGATAAACGACGCGGATCATCCGCGTCGTACTCTGTCGCAAGTCCCCTGAAACTGCGACCTTGCGTTCGGAAAGATAATTGCCGAAATAAGAGATGCCATCGACATGGGAAGCGACGTGTTCCGCTTCCAGCCGCTGCACGTATTGCAAAAAAGCCGTCACATAAGAATAACAGACGAAATCGGTCATTTCGCGGACAAGTCCGCGAAGACCGCTCGTGCCAAACGAGACAGAAATTTTTTTTGAATCAAGTGACATGACGGATGCCATCCGGTCTTTATAGATGCGATAATAAAATTTGAACCGCTTCCATGGCTGCCTGCTGCGCCGACAATTATTAATACGCACAAAATAGTTGAGACTTTTTGTTGTCGGCGATGCAGGCGATTCATCGGACAATCTCAAATTTTATTGGCGGCACAATAACGTTGACGGAGATACGATGTTACGGTCATTTTACATAAAAAATGAGCCGTCGTCAAACGATTCCGTCTCAGAAAAGATGAAACGCGAGAAACAAGAGCCGCGACAGTTATGGAGCGGTCAAACCGGTCACTTACGTTTTCGGCTGCTGTTTCTTGCGTCTTAATCTTTTATGAGCCAGGCAATATTTTAGAAAAATGAGAATAATGGGGTGTCCCGTTAGGGACAAAATGTTGGTAGAAACGCAACCCCTTCGAACAACCTGCGTCCCGCAGGGGCGCAATGTGGCCGGCGGCGTTTTTATTGCGTCCCTCATGGGACGCGGGGACCATTGGAGACATCGCATTACCAATATCATGTCCCTGACGGGACAAGAGGATAACCCCGCGCTGACGCTTGGGGCTGCTGTTATTGAACAACTTACTTTGTCAACTCGAAATTCCCTTTCGCATCGGTGACTCCGGAACCTTTCTCGCCTGGACCACGAGTTGTCGGCACAAATTGAATCACCGCTCCTTCGACCGGTTTGCCACCCATGGTTACGGTTCCTTTGACCTGTCCGGTTTCCTTGTTCGGCTTGTTCGCACGTTGTTTCGACTCCACGAACGAAATCCCGACGTCAATATACTGCCCGCCGTTTGTCTGATGACAATGCACGGCGAGTTCGTTTTTCCCTTTTTTCATGATTTCCGTGAGTTGGGGAACCGGAACGTTTTCGTAGGAAGTCACGTAACCGGTCTGTGTCACGACCGGCTTTCCGTTCAGGTAAACCTCAACGTCCTCATCATGGTGCAAGCTGAGAGCAAACGTCGCATTTTCCGGCACTTCGCCGTCCCATTCGAATGAACGCCGCAGCCAGATGTCGTTCGTGTTCCATTCGGTGCCGATGATGCTGCCGGGGGTGCCGCGCGTGCCGAAGCCTGCTTTGCCGGTTTTCCATGCGCTGTCGTCAAACTCTGCGTTTTGCCAACCGTCGGCAGGCTTTTCCGTCGTGTATTTCCAATCGACACGTTCCGTTTCGGCGGTCGGGGCAACGACTTTCACCGTCTTGCCGGGGAGCGAAATTTCCGCCCAGCCGCCGTTCGGGACGTTCGCTCCCTTCGCGGCTTGAGCCTGCCATTTCGCACGGTCTTTCAGCATCGGTGCCCAGTAGCCGCCGACGACGCTGCGTGCCTGGAAGCCGCAGAGTTTTGCCGAGTCGGTAAAATACCAGTCGGTGAGCGGCACGCGACGGTCGGTGTTGCTGACAAACCCGATCACCGGCTGCAACAAAGCGTCAAAGTCGGCACGATTATTGGTCATGGTTGCCGTCCAGAGAATCCAGTCGTTTTTGGAGTAGAGCGAACGGTTGTCGAGCGGCAGGCCGTATTTCTGCATCTTCGTTTTGTAATACGCGAGTTCCTTGTCGATGACGCTTCGCGGGAAGAGTCGCAAGTTGAGAATTTCGTCCCACATCAGGTTGTATTTCATGCTCCAGGTGCCCGGACGGTCGAACGCCAGCCGGAAATGATCGCCGCCATTTTCATTATCCTGCGCTTCCTTGATCCATCGGGCGGCAAACTTTTCGGCACTCTTGCGGTACTTCGCGGCGACCTCTTTTTTGCCGAGTTTCTCCGCCAATTGCGCATAAGCCCCGATGGCGACGATCGCTTTGGCCGAAAGATTGACGTTATGGGCAAGGTGTCCGGCGAAATCGTCGGTGCAGAGTTGGTTTTCCGGATCAAAACCCTTATCGAGCAGATAATCGGCCCATTTCGTGAGCGTGTTCCAGTGCAATTTCGCAAAGCCGGGATCGTTTTCCGCAACGGCGAGCGCGGCGGTCATGAGGATCATGTTCGCCGTCTCTTCGACCGGCATCTGGTTTTCTTCGCTCTTCTCGCCGCCGCCGTAGGTTTGCCCTGTCGCGTGCGGATAGGTTCCGACATCATGCGGGGCGAACGGGAACGGCCATTTTTCGGTCTCCGAATAAGCAAAAATCGGCTGTAGCGTCGCTTTCATCATCGCCGGCGAATAATACAAAAGGAGCGGCGAACAGGGATACATGACATCGACCGTCCCGATCGACCCGTTGCTGAAATTCTCCTTCGAGAACATGAGCGGCATCCCGTTCGCATCCGCGACGATCTTCTGCGCACCAAGCGACTGGCGATAGGCCAACGCACAGAGCTTTGCATAGTCTTCGCCGCCGCCGGCGGTAAGCTGTTTGAGGAATTCTTTTTCAAACTCAGGAACGTTTTTGGATAACTGATCAGACAACAAAAACATCCAGGCATCTTCGATCATTGTTTCTGCGGTTTTATTGCCGTCCCGGTTCCACCACGCTTTCAAGTCATCACCAAAATACCTGACGCTATAAACGTCGTCGTAGGCGATTACCGCAAACGGAAGTTTGAATTTGCCAACTTGAGGGTTATTGGCGGTAATGGCAAGTACAAGCCCTGACTCATCGACCCCGAAAGTAAGCGAGTCGACGTCATGTTTCGATTCCACTTTCCCGGTTTGTGAAAACTCATTTCTGGCGGTTTTGCCATCATAACAGGAAAGGGTAAGACCATCCAACGTCGACAAGATCAAACGCCCCCAATCAATCCGTACATCATCTCCCCGCTTACCAAGAATATTTTGTTCCACGCTTCCCACGGAGATCATTTGGAAAACATCATTGACTTTTGTCTTCGCAGGTTTGGTTACCTTCTGTTCCGGTGTGTTGACGGCAATTTCCGCTCCGGCATCAAAATAGAGATCGACATCATGTTTTTTCCCGGTTTTTGCTTCAAAATCGAAAGCAATGTACGTAGCAGGACGGCTCAACAATTCAAGATCATTCGGCAAAAGAGGAGTTACAAAAACCAATTTGACGATTGCCGCTTCATTTTCAAATTGATAAAGCGTCGAAAGCGGTCCGATTTCGACGCTTTTCTGCTCCATTGCCGGGACATTGGCGGGTTCGGCCCCCATGAGGCGGTACGGTTTGCCATCGATGCGGATCATCGCGTGGAGCGGGTGCTTTTTGCCGGTCCAGTGAACGGTCTCGGCGTCGGTCAGCTTGTCCGCAGGCGACCAGATGCTGAAATACGGGTCATGCACCACCAGTGGCACCGCCGGGGCGCGAAACGGCCTTTCTGTTTTTTGTCCCGTTTTTTCCTGCCCGACCGCAACGCCACTTGCAACAACGGCACTTGTCAGAAAAATCAACCCCACGGCGGTCAACATTCGTTTCATGAAAAAATCCTCCTCAAAATGGTTTTGGTCTGCTCCAGATGTGCAAAATCAAAAACCATTCTATCAGAGGACCGCCGTGATGTCAAAAATAAATTAATCGCGCTGAAAGAGAGCCGCAAAGGTCACCGAGCGGTCGAACCAGGGTAACCGCTCCATAACTGTCGCGGCTCTGATTTTTTGTATCGCATCTTTTCTGCAACGGGCTTTTGTTTTTGATGGAATTCAGTGTTCCGCCGGGGATTCCGTTTTTTTCTGATCGGTGGAACTCTCCGCCGCATCGTCTTTCATGACGGAAACAGAAACGGAAAACCGGTGCCCTTCGGCCATCTGTTCGGCAATCCAATCGCCGGTGTTTTTATCCTGAACAGTGCTTTTCAACACTTCCACGACATCTTTTTGCACGTTTTCCGGAAGATCGGCAAATTTTTCCACCGACCAGGTCTGGCCGTTTTTCCTGACGGTCAATGTTCCCGGCTTGCCGTCGTCGCCCGGTTCAATGTTGACCTGCAACGTGTTTTCGCCGACAAACTCGAACCCTTGTGCTCCAAACCCTTGTGATTCGAGCGGCGGCAAGGCAAAAATGCGTCCCGATGATTTGTCACGCGGCATTTGCTGCATTTGTTGCTGCATCTGTTTCTGCATTTGCTCGATCATTTTCTGAAATTCCTCCGGAACGTCCTGTCCTTCGAAAATGATGCCGGGATGAACGGAACGAAACGTTTCGTTTTGCTGCGATGGCGGCATGGCGTTGATCTCGTTCGGTCGTTTTTCCGGCGTGAGCTTCAATTCCGTCGTTTTTCCGCGATGAATCACCGTCACCGTGATCGGGCGGTCTTTCATTTCATCAACTTTTTTGACGATCTCCCCGACGTTGGCAACGGCGGTGTCATCCAATTTGAGAATCACGTCGTACTGTTCCACCCCCCCCTTGGCCGCAGGACTGTCCGGGACGACCCACTCGACCATGACCCCTTCCCCTTCCTTGAGGTTCAGGTGTGCCTGAAGCATCGGCGGCACCGCCGGACTGCATTGCATTCCGAGCCAGTATTCGCTTGCAAACGCCGGCCTGCTTTGACGGAGTGCCCTGTCAGGCTTCCCATCCAATAAGGTCCTGTCAGGCTTCCCATTCAATAAGGTGTTGTCAGAAACCGGCGGTATCTCTTTGATCACCGTGTCCTGGGCACGCAGGATGCCGTTGGAAAAACCGCAAAGTATCATCGTGGCACACAAACAGGCCACAAACCGGTCAATACATGTCATTTGTTTTACTCCTTTTATCGGAATTGTTGTTGATGATGGAATCAGGTTATTTTTTCAAAGCCAAATGAGAATAATTTGGTCTAAAGTAATTTTTTGTTCGTGGGATAGTGAACGTCGACCCGGTCAACCGGAATAATCGCATGACGTTCCGGACCGACGGGAACGACAAAGTGACTTCGTTTGATCGCCACGTCACCGCCCGACCGGTTGATTTCCCGTAACTCCGCCGAAGAAATGCCCGGCGGCCTTTTCAAATATTGCAGGGAATCCACGTCGCGACTGCTGAAGCATGGAACCTGTTCGTCAAACAAGCTGGAATTGCCCGAAGGCAACGAGACGTATTCCATTTTCGGAGTGATCGCAACAAAATTGATCGGTGCCGTTTCCGTCACCGGTGATATGACGGAGTCAAATATGACCGGCGACATGCGGATGGCGTGTGTCTGGCCGGAAAAAAGCGGTCTGCCCGACGGGAAATGTTGTGATTCCCACCAATGAACGGTGACGCCTCCCAATACGAGAGTCATCATGCATAAAGAAGTGACGGTCGCGACTCTTTTCCAAACGCCGGTTTTCCAATCACCCAAACGACGCGACAGACGCATGTCGCCGGCCGGACATCTCCGTTCCCATGATGCGGAAACGATTTGCACATTGTTTCCGGTCTTTTCATTTCCGATTTTTTTCCGTTCCGGGACATCGACGGGAACTCCTGGTTCGGAAGACGATGTTTTGTCATCCGTTGTTTGGTCATGGGCACAAAAGGACTGTCGAAACAACTGGGCTTCAAGAAACGCGACGGCGCATTTTTTCCAGCCGTCAGCCGCATCCATTTGCAGGAGTAACGCACGACGGTCCTCTTCATCAAGTTCGCCGTCGACGAGCAAATCGAGCGTTTCGCTGGCAACAGGGCTTGCAGGGGAATCCGCGTCCGTGGAAGACACGCCTTTACCAGGCGAAATATTTCCGGAAATGTCTCCGAATGAATATGATCCGTTTTTTTCTCCCCGATCGTTTTCCGGTTTCGGATCATCAATGTGGTTGCCGGTCATTTTCACTCTTCACTTTGTACGAGTTTCTCACGCAAACGCTTGCGGGCACGATGCAAACGCGCCTGCACGGCGGTAATGGACAAACCGAGTTTTTCAGCCAGGTCCCTATAACTCCAATCATGGGTATATTTTAACAACAACACTTCGCGGTCCTCTTCCTCCAGCGATTTCATGGCAACGCGGACCTGCTGGTGTCGTTCATTGGTCAACAAAATGTCGAGCGGGGTTTGCGCCGTTTGCTTTTCCCTAGTCGGCACAATTTTGTCAATATATCGTTCGACCAGTTTGCGCCGTCGTCCCATTTTACGACGATAGAGCAACGACTGACGGACGGCCAATTGATAAAGCCACGGCGTGATCCGTGTCACGTCTTGCAGCGGTGACCGTTGTCGGATCGCGGCCAGGGAGACTTCCTGCCACACCTCCTCCACCGCCGCCGATTCCCCGACGCGCACCGCAATGACCGTTCGTAGCCACGATTCATTGTGATGAAGCGCGGCTTCCCAATCAATGCCTGCCGTCGGAGAACTCTGTGTTGAAATAGTCATATAAATCGCAAATTTCCTTGATGACAATATCCAACATTCCACACGGCTCACACACGAGTGTTATTTTCACCACAGTATTGTTGCCGTTTCCAAACAAATGTTGTCGCTTCCACGAAAAAAAATGTTTCGTTGCTGACAATTTTATTTTTTAATATTGATATTAATATCAGTAAAAAATTTTTTGAATCCCGCTCGTTCGATGTTAGCCGTTTCATGGAGCGCAACCTTTTTGAGACGACCAATATATTCCGGAACCGAGACACAATATTATTAATTATCTTACGATGAAAAATAGAAATTGGTCGTCACTTCCGCCAATGTGACATGAGAATTTTTGGGGTTATACCAAAAATAAATCTAACGATTTTCAAAAAAGCATAGGCGTGTAAAAATTTCCTGATTCATTTCATCAAACATATATCCGTGACATCTCCCGGACATGCTCACGAATCACCGCGCGCAGTTCCGGAGGAGAAATGACCTCCGCTTCCTTGCCATAACCGAGAATCCACCACGCGATTTCATGGATTCCGGTGACCGTGGCATGATATTCAATGCTTCCGTCGGCAAGTTTTCTGATTTTTTGCGTTTTATGCCAGCGAACTTCGGCGACGTTTTGTGCCACCATCGGTGAAAAACGAATCACAACTTTGGAATCGGTCACGGGTTCTGGAATCAGATGCCACGCATTTTTCAGATACCGTTCCAGTGAAAACCGGCTCGGAATCGTGTACTTTTCACCCGTTTTTTTGATTGCGAGTATCCGCTCGACATTGAACATCCGCACTTCCTGGTGCAACGAGGAACGTCCGATCACATACCAGCTCCGGCGGCTGAAAAACACGACATACGGATGGAGCATCAATTGGATGACATCCGGTTCCGCCGGGCTTTTATACCGTATTTCCAATGATTTCCGCTGGACGTAAGCATTGATGATCAGATCAAAATACGGAACCGTGCTGCGGTGGGAATTTCTCGGTGCCACCAGATACCTCAGCGAATCGCCGACGGAAATAACGTGATCTTTCAGCGATTGCGGCAACGTACCCATCAATTTGAGCGCGGCATTTCTCGCGGAAGTGAAGAACGGACATGTGGAAGCCCTGCCGTGTTCATAAGCGAGTGTGACTAGTGCGTTGTAAAAATTAAAAATTGGGATATACGTATTTGGCAAAATCTGCTATGTTGCCGGTTTCAGCACAGGGAGGTTTTGCCATGAAAAAAATTTACATTGTTCGCTTGA
>Ga0209629_10002646_pt1 | contig 12349 bp, 6 predicted proteins | sample TergutCu122P5_FD_187286 | JGI IMG/M metagenome (GOLD analysis project Ga0209629, IMG submission 187286) | Cubitermes ugandensis P5 segment gut microbial communities from Kakamega Forest, Kenya - Cu122 P5 (SPAdes) (version 2) | ecosystem: Host-associated > Arthropoda: Insects > Digestive system >...
ATTCTGAAAGTCGTTTCATAACCTACAGATCGATACAATCTAAACGTATGATACACCAGTCGATAGTGTAGACTTTCTTCTTTCAATCAGTATAAGACATGTCATGCCATCTACTGACAGAAAGCTAGAATTACAAGCAAACGACAACGATGTCTCAACCGTCTCGCAGACGACTGCGTATTGAGACGACCGGCGAGACCGGTCGCGTCGGGGACGACTGTGTGAGCCAATGGGTTAAACGTGATTTTTTTAGCTGAGCAGTGTATGGAATACCATTCACACCTCTTACAATACTTCATCTTCAGAATCCTTTAAAAATTTAATTTCCTTAGTTTGGTTTACGTACTGTTTTTTACAAATTAGTTCTGTCAGTATACAGAATGTTACATGTGCTTTTTCTCTCTTTACAAATACCAGCGCATCAGGAAAGGTAAATCAGAAGAACTGTACATACTACAGCAGATATTGGCCCAATACAAATCATTGGTTTTGCTATGCAAAGTGAAATGTTGAACCCCAGTACAAAATTTTGCTGATACCCATTCCCTAATTTCATACATGAAATATATAGACAGCCACAGCCTTTCCCTTAATGGGTTCATTTTGTGCACTTTGTTCTTCATGCCCTTTATGGAGTCTGAAGCCGGATGATTGCAGTCTACAGTATCACTTTTATTAAGACCCACTTTACCTAGTACTGTCCTCCCATCTAACAGGTGGTCCCTTTCGTCCAGGTTTGCCAACTAAAACGACATGCTGTATTGAGCACCAAAAGTGCATCCTTGATTTAGTACATGAAACTAAACTTCAGAATGGGTTTATTGATCTGATGTGCCAGCATTAATTTATATAGTGTAATGGGTGAAAGGATAATAGTGAGAAGTGGTATGATGCTTCCTTGCCATCAGCCTCTCAGTATCTGTGCATTTGTGAATAGTAATACTAGTTGGCATGTAGTCCACTTTGAGGTGTTTGGCAGGCTGCAGTCTGCAGGTTCCTGCCACTGATGTATGTACATTATACGTGAGTCATTTACTGTGTACTGAGTATGTTTCTGAAATTTAATGACAGTGACGTATTGTTCTTGCAACTGTGGACATTGTTGGCGTTTCTCTTGCGTGTACCCCTCAAAGTGCACTGTCATTGTGTGCTTAAAATACAGTACTCTAAGAATACCAGATTTCGGACATGCTGTGTCTCGTTCCCCGAGTATTAAAGTGTTCTCATTGGGTCTGAATGATAGGCCTTTTTTGCAGTGAGGGCAGAGACTGAACAAGTCTCTGAAATGCCATTGTCTTAGAATGTTTTGTTTTAGTCACATAGTGGAGAAAGTCAAATTTGAGTGACATAACATTTATTTTGGAGTGTTCGGTGATTAAGAACTGCGTGGAACACAGTACTCATGATTATATTCCTTGAGCTGCTTTTGCTGATTAGCATTTTACCTTGCTTGGTTACCCAACCTGTTATGATTTAATTAATTCAGCCTGTCAGTTTTGACATTTGTTGTTCTTTGATAAGGAATAGTAGAAAGAAACATTTGCTTTGGCTTGTGCAGTGCCGTGCATTTTCTTGGTTTCATTCTTAGATACAGGTTAGTTCAGGTGGTATACATGGTGTGCCTGTTGTAAATTATGTGAACATAGTACAGCAAAGCTGTGATATTTGGCACTGGATGATCTGGAGCTCTCTTGACCGGAAATTGACTTAGAGGCCCATTGTATTTTGCTTTTCTTTCAACTGATAGCACCCAGCGCTGATTCTGAGAGCTTAGCCGTTAATTTCTCTTGTCTGTGTGTTTTTTTTTAATTACATTTTTTGTACACAATGATGTAAAGTGGGGATGAAAGGGAAGAGAGTGTATGGCAAGGAAAACAAGACAGGGTATCAAGTGACAAATTAAATGGTTAGGTCTGTCCATGAGGTTGCTCTGTACACTACAATACACATTAGGTATGATGTTCTAACATCCAGAACACTGCGACATCCAGGAGCCCTTTGGTCCTGGGGGTGCAGGTATTTTAACTTTTACTGTAACACTGAAATATAGGCTTTGCCCCCAAGGGCACACTTGCAACAGCTATCCATTCGGGTGATTCAACATACAGAGTTGCAGCAAGTCACTAGAAGTAAGACAGTACCGTGGTTGATAAAATTACCTATACAGATCTTTTATGTTACGTTCAAGCCATTACTGCAACATTTTTTATTTGTTATGCATGTTCTCTGAATTCACAGAGCTGAGTATGCACAGCAGTTAATTGTCTTTATTTGAATATGATTTATGTGTGGTTTAATTTGTTTTCTTTGGGCATAATTTTTATGTGTTACACCAACTTACACTGTTGGAGCATTAAAACTGAAGTCCATATTTTCTACATTGCAGGTGATGAGCCAAGATGTGAAGAAGGAGAACCCACTTCAGTTCAAGTTCCGTGCCAAATTCTACCCAGAAGACGTTGCAGAGGAACTGATTCAAGATATTACTCTGCGTCTTTTCTATTTGCAGGTAATTTGATTTTGGTTCATCCATTTGTGTTTCAGGAATGATACTGCTGTACAGTCTCAGCCACTTGGAGCACTTGTAAAGCTACTTGCCTCTTTTTTGTTGTTTATATCTCCGTTTTTTCCTAATTGGCATTTGGTCTTGCATATGTCTTTTTTGTTTGGCCTTGGTTTTTTGCACAGTAATTCTGTTATTCACTCCATTCTTTTGATTTGGGTATTTTACCTATGACAAATTTATGGCAAATGGTATTTATTTTTGCATACAGATTGTTTGATAGCCTACTCCAAATTAATAATGGGTAACTTATTTTGTTAATCCATTTCTGAATACTTTGTGCTTGTGGATGCGGATTAACTGTTTTGTTATTAAATCCATTTGCTTAATAGCCTTTGCACATTGTCCCATTAAAAAAAAGGGAATAAAACAGTATATTTCAGGGGCATTGCCATTCCCTTTAGTCTGGCTAAGAATAGGGCCTAAACCTACTCGCCTGTGCCCAGTAAGCAACCTCACTCAGTAGCCAAGCAAGTTTTGACTACATTCGCAGTCTGACAACAGGTACTGAGCCTGTCCCTGATATTTGTGGTTTTGAATGAGGTGATGGATCAAGTCCATGAAGTAAATGATGCCAGATGTGATATATCATCACCAGAATGGTACAAATTTTATCTAATATGACCCACTGCATAAGCTACTTCCCCACATTGCTTTACCTAGGAATGGAGATGGGGCATCTGAAATGAACAGGGACCATTTGGAGTGCCATAGTGACGATCATGTGTATTTCATTGTGTAGAATTCCATATTGAGAGGCAAAAGCATTGGAGCTTTAAGTTAGAAAGGAAGTGTAGAGGAAATTGTAATAGGATTTTCCAGATTGTGGTCTGCATCCTGTGGTGTAGCATATGCAGTTTTTATTCCCTGGAAATGGACTTATTTAACTATTACAAGTCTGTCTGTTAGCTGGCAGAACATAACTATGAGGTAAAGTATAAAAACAAGCCAGAAAGTGTACAGTTTATCTATTCTTTGTGTGAAATGTATGAAATGAACGCATAACATTAAGATTGTGTTTGTGTTTCACCTTTGATACCTGAAAGCCTTTGGTGGAATTTGCCAGTGGGATGTTGATGGGGACCTAAACTGTAAAAATTTGGAAGTTCATATTGATCCATTGTAACCCTTACGTGAAGCTGTATTGTAAGTTTTTAAGAATTGCCTTTCCATGGAACAAGTTCTTCTTAAAAGCAGCTGGCAGGCCCTCATCTAGTCGAGAAATTTTCCACTTCATGTAGTGCCTGGAGTTTCATTACTATATTCATTATATGTTGTCACTAGGAACTATACCAAGTAACCCTTTGTGTGAGCATTAAATGGTCTGCAGCTGAGTATGGAGTGGCCTGTTATATCTACTCTTCTTACCCACCATTTCATTGGAAGAGTAAGAGTAGAAGTGCAAATAAACTGTGCATTGAACAAACAGTTGCCATGGGATAGCTAAATAATACCAGTACCTCTCGGCTACCTGTGAATGAAAAATGAAAAAATTCCATTGGTGGTTGAAATTTTCTTGGCAATTGAGATTTGGAGTTTTAACAGCAGTGAAAATGAGTCTGGTTTCCTGAATTTGAGCATGTCACCGCATTCACACAAGCTGTTGTAAATGTGGAGGAATGTGCTACTTCTGTCTACCTATCTGCATCCCACTGTGATTCACTTCTACCCTGAAAATGGAGGCAGCAGGTTTCTCCAGAACATACGGAACCATCTATGAGTGTACAGTGCCCAGACCACATTCTAAATTAATGCAACTGTTCACATCAGCACTAACATTGGATTATGAGTGAACAACATGCTACCCATGTTAAATAAAGCAGCTCTGCCTTTTGAATAGCCAGGACTCGAAATGTGTTATGAATGCTTATTCATCAAGATGAGAAAATTGTGTATAGCAAGTGTAGCCATAAACATGTCACCGAGTGTTAATAGGATGAATATACAGAGCTGAGATTATCACATGTTTGAATGATTTGCCAAGCGGGCGCTTGTAACACACATTAGTGGCAATGTAATGGTAATATTCTTTCGTCATATTTTGGAAGTCCACAGCTTTAATATCGGTTTAGGAGACCAGCTATGCAGATTGAGGTTTTTCATGCTTGTCTCAGTTCTTACATACATGTCAGGACATAACTGCTTTGTCCCATATCATATTCACTCTTAATATAGTCTTATCATTGTTTCCCCTTCGTTGCTGGGCATTTAGTATAGACAGTAAACCAAGCATGAAGGAAATGAAGATGATAGGATGATATGTTAATGACAGATGACTGATGATACTGTCACCAAATTTTACTTCTGCTGACCTCAAACGTATTCTGGTTCCAGTCTTCTGCTGTGTATTCATTGCTTGTAGAACTTGACCCTTTTCATTATTAGATATCCTTTTGTATTTCCTGGCTGGATCCTTTGATGCACATTTTGGTAGTTTTTTTTCTCTCCTTTCACACTCAGAGCCCAAACTATTCCAATCCTCTTGTTTCCACTTTATGTTGTTCTTTATTCTGCACATATTCTTCTGTTTTATCATTCATTATGAAGCAGATAATACCTGTTACAATAAATACCGAACAAATACGTAATGCATACAGCTTAGAATATTCCCAGTTCCAGAATGAAAAGTAACAAAGACTGATGTGAAGAATTCCCTTTTTATTTTGTTGTATTCATAAGTAATGCCTGCAGATGGCAATGTCAGAACTTCATGTAGTTTCCAATGATGTTTAAGCATTTGGCACATATTGTCACCAAGCCTTTTATTCCAATGTAGAAGAGGTTGGTGTCAAGTGTCTGTTGCCAGGAGGTGACAACATTCTTCTTGTCTATATCTGTTGCAAATTACATGCAAGTAGGTGCTTCTTAAGGGGTCCAAGGAGTTTGAGGTCACTGGGCCCCATACTGTCAACCACACATCACTGGTGAAACTGCAATGGCTGGAAGGTTATAGAGCAACCTCTCTACAGTCCTGATCTTGTATCCAATTATTTCCATCTGTTTGGACCCCCTAAGGAGTTCTTGGCTGGTGAACAAAGGCTCTGATGTGAAGTGAGCTGTCTCACCTTCTGGCTGCAGACACTATACACCAGTTTCTTTCATACTGGGGCACAAACTTTGGTGCTGCAGAGGGACAAACCCTAAATGCAAAAGATGGAGATCTCATTGTTTACTGTCTTTTACATTTGCTGATGTATTCTGCTGTGTTTATTTGATGTGAATTGATAAAGCCCAATTTCTACAGTTATTTTGGTACGGACAATACCAGGTTTTCTATATTAACTGATATGGGCTGTGGCTTCATGTTTTTGTCAAGTTCAGCAATTATCATGACAGTTCAGATAACTCTTAATTCCATATACACTGAACATAACACACTAATTATCCAGTCTAACTTACAGTTTTTTTTTTTTAAATTGGTGTATGTCATGTTTATATTTTCATCCAAATTCTGTAGGTGTGTGACTGACTAAGTTTGTTCATTATTTTACTTATAAACACAATATGTTACAAGACTTCCACATTTGATTGTATAAAATATAAAACATAACAAGGTCTAAAACCAAGAAGTAAGATTAAACTGAAATAAAATTACATTACATTGCATTGTAAGAGTCAGTATACCATAATGTGTCTCTGCTGTCCTTCCACTTCAGAACTAGTTGATCCAACAACTGGTGAGAACAAGATAACTATGGTTCAGCAACCAACATAAGCGCAGGTAGTGAGAATAGCCTGTTATGAAAACCAAAAACTGAATATTTGCCAGGCACTATGTGACACTTGGGTCTGGGGCAGCGTAGTGGTTAAGGCACTGCGCTACAAGTCGGAAGGTCCCGGGATCGATCCTCGGTGTCACCGGGGATTTTTCCCGTGGCATCTGACAGTTCCATGTGCCCTGGGATTGACTCAGCCTCTAAAAATGAGTACCAGGATAATCCTGGGGGTAAAGGCAGCCAGTGCGTAAGGCTGACAACCTACCACCTTCATGTGCCGATTGTCAAGAAATCTGGGGGCCTTAACCGCCTGGAACCCTGTGGGCCTGTTCAGGCCTGTAATGGGACAGCTTTACCTTTACTATGTGACACTCATCAGTTGTATGATCTCTTGGTTCTGTACTGGGAATACAGCTAAAACACATGATGATTCACTTCTACAAGACTTAATGTAATTTTGTTTTATTTTGTCTTGGGTTTAATATTTTTGCTGTTTTATTTTTTATACCTTATGAAGTCACATGTTAAAGTCTTAACATGTTGTTGCTATTGTCATCATTGTTGTTTTAAATTTATTCTCGCCTGTTGGTTATTAGGTGGCAGTCTTCTGGTAAGTGCAGATCTCAACAAGAGATCAAAGCACTTTACAAATGGTGTGTGCAGATATTCTGTAGATCTGTTGCTGATGGTTGACCTGGGAACAACTGAATGTTCTTATCTAATCCCTTTTTTAATTGTTCCTAGTGCTCCAGTTATAACTGGCACAATTTTTGTCCTCATTTGCCACATCCTCCTGACCTCGTTCTCCAGGTCTTTGTATTGTACTTGCTAGTTTTCAATTTCTTTTGTGTTAATGTGTGAATCATCTGGTGTGGCTGTATTGATCAGTAGTCAAGTTTTCTCTTTTTTATCTGCAGTACTATATCAGGTCAATTTGCTAGTATTGTTTGAACTGTGAAAACCAGTACATCCCACATAATAGTGGTATTGTTGACATTTAGGACCCTTTCAGGTATATGTTCATGGTACTTCTCAGTAGCCTGTAACCCCATATTTAGATATCATCCAGTGGATGTAACCAGCCACCTTATTGTACTCTATTAGTGTATTCAGATCGCACAAATGTTGTGCATCCCGCAATGTTATCTTATGTGATGGTGGTGGTGGGTGAGGCGGCGGCGGCAGCGGTGGGGGAGGGGTGGCGGCGGCGATACCTTTGAGAGTCATATGACTACAGGATTTGAACAAAAATATGAACATGATACACGTATATTGATTCAAAAAAGGTGATAAAGTGGACTGGATACTTTGTATACAGTATACAGCAAAATTCCATTAATCCAACTCGCATAGGACCGGGGAGGTGCCAAATACTGAACTAATTCCTTACAGATTTGCTACTGCTCCTGTACTTTGGCTGTACAACTAATCAGAGGAGAGTTCCATTTGGATATCTCCATCTGCTGGTTCAGGTTAATCATGGTCCTCTTCTGTGTTTCTTGGAATCTCATATTAACTGAAGAAGTTGATGAAGTAAGAGACGGGTTCGGGAGATACCACAACATTTTATGAACATACAATCTTGGAGGCTTTTTGGAACATGTCTCTGATATCTGCCTGTTTCACTGATGAGGTGGTTTTTTTTCCCTCCCTCCCCTGGTGAAAGCAAACTTCCAGTCTTTAGTCTGCTTTCCTCAAGTGCCTAGTTATGAGGCTCCCCTAATTATGGAAATGTCAGATTAAAGGAATTCTGCTGTATATGAAGTAAATAAATACCTGGAATTAATTTGATAATGGCAATTTTAGCAAAAAGTGTAGTCACAGGTCATATCGTTAGTAAAGGTAAGTTAACTTGCTATGGTACCTATTAGTATGTTGATAGCTCTGGAAATAGGATGTTAAGATTTATTCATTTGTGTAAGAGGAAAGTTCTTTCATTGTTGGTTACCTTTAATATGTATAGTGTACAATTAGCAGTCAAAACACAACTAGATTATTGTACTGTATGTACAATGTATAAAAAACTACATGTTTCAGCCTATTTTGGCCATCTTCAGGTTTTTCATATAGCCTAGAGAGTGAGGTGTCCTATAAGCAAATATACCATATAGATGATGAGATCTCATTCACCTTTTTATAAGTTACTATTGTGGCAGGAGTATTAGGTAACTATATGATTGGGTGCGGCTAGGTTTTCTGTTGTCTTCTCCTTTTAGCGCCTGTAGTCGTGGGTAGCTGTACAATCTCGGCGGTGTCTATTACGGGCTGTTGTGTGCTTGTGTTGATGTGCTCCACTCTGTAGGGGTAAGAAAACTATATGTAAAGATGGCGTAGGTATGGCCAAAAGCCAGTTTACTGGTATGTGTAAGTTACTTACTTGTGGTATCATATTAATCCTCTCCCGTTTTTACGCGAAGTCCATATGTGTGTCCTGTCTTAGTTTTCTTGCTGTGGTTTTTGTGTCTGCTTTATCTGAGCAAATACACTTTTTTCCTTTTTGTCCGTTGTAGTTCTATCTTAGTAATGCACATGGTATATCTTCTTATTCAACGAAAGGTTACTCATGATGCTAAACCGTCTCCTAGTCTGTAGATTAAGTAACTATATAATCACTGTTTGCGTATCTGTATTTTTGCACTTGTTTCAATATGTTGTCTGTCGATGGAATGTTTATAACTGTAACATTCGCTAGAGTGCCAGGGAACTCGTTGTGTTGGGGTAGTCGGGTGTCTGACGGTTTAGGGGCTGGAGTGGGTGGGGGGGGTTTTGTTCTCGTGAATGGGCCTTCAGGAGGGTGTCAAAGAGATCGTACAGCTACCCACGACTATAGGCGCTAAAAGGAGAAGACAACAGAAAACCTAGCCGCACCCAATCAAATAGTTACCTAATACTCCTGCCACAATAGTAACTTATAAAAGGTGAATGAGATATCATCATCTATATGGTATATTTGCTTATAGGACACCTCACTCTCTAGGCTATATGAAAAACCTGAAGATGGCCAAAATAGGCCGAAACATGTAGTTTTTTATACATTGTACATACAGTACAATAAACTAGTTGTGTTTTGACTGCTAATTGTACACTATACATATTAAATTTGTAAAACACAACGGGGATGTCACACTTAAAAATTGTTGGTTACCTTATTGTTTGAAACTGTGTGTGCTTTTCTTGCTGTGATAAAGTAGTAGCTACCTATCCCCCTTGTGTCTGGCTACAGTATGAATTTCTCTTTGAAGGGGATGATACGGTACTGTATGATGGTTTGCAGCAAGGGAATCCATGTGTTACGTTATTTTCAATTAAAAGCACAAGTGGCAGGGGCATAAATGGCCTACTTGAAGATGCATAGAGAAATCAAACGTGGCTCAGCAGCTGAGTCATAGTTGTCAAGAAGTTTACAAGAACTTGATGGTTTTAATTTAAACACTGTAACTTATCTTGTAGTGTCTGAGCAGATCTTGCATGTTGGCTTTAACAGGTAATTGACAGTGGTTTTTTTACACCTGTCAAGTAAGAAATGGCCGCAGTATTTTTATGACATAATGTCAATGAAAGGCAGATGAGTCTCTTGCTTCTTTTGCACATATGCTTGCACATGCACCCTTTTTTGTGATAATTGAGTGAAGGCCTTCATTTTAGGTATCCTTGTTTGGCTCATCAGAATGTTATTTTCAAATACTTGAAGCTGTGGAGGATGGTAGAAATTCAAAGAAGTTTGTAAACTTGGTTAGCATAAACAATTGACCGAATTTTTAAAAAGGATTTCCTGTAGAACTGAGTGGCCACAGTGGTGTAGGTTGCAACATGAACTGCATGCAGTTAGCTGATGCAATTGAAAGGTTGAAAGGTTGCCATTCTAAGGAGATGTTCATAATTGGTGGCTGAAGGTTAATGCTTGAAGTGACTTATGTATAAAGGAAAGGGTTAGAGTTTTAATTTGCCAGCAAATTCATTCTTTAAATTACAGAAAGTATTTTTTATTGCCTGACTGCTCACCTTATAGCGGACAGTTGCCGCGTAGCGGTCAGTGATGACACCCACTCTGCACTGCTCAGTCCTAAAGTAAAACACTGCCTGTAGCTTGTGTAGTACAAAATGACCACTGTGTTCTTTAATTAACATAATGGCTGTACCAATATTGAGAACATTTTTTTAAGTGCTTTTTCTTGGCCTTGTGTTGGTTGATTAAGGAGGCAGTATATATTATTTATGGTCAGATGTTTCATGCCTTCATTATCTGAACAAAAGAAATTTGATCTATTAATTTTGTAGGTAAAGGTCAGAAGAGTTAACTTAAATTGAGTTAATGGTCTTAATGATGACTTAAAAAACTTCTGTTACATTCCTGATAGGTCAGTATATGAGGTCACCCGCCATGGTGTTGCACATTCCTTATCAGACCTGAAATTGAATTGACAGCAGCTAAGTTCTGTGTTAATTTAGCTAGGCCTTTTTTTAAATTTCAATTTAACTTCCTTTTTTCAGAAGTCTTATTTCACAACATGTATTTTCAGGTGAAGAACGCAATTTTATCAGATGAGATATATTGCCCACCTGAGACATCTGTTCTCCTGGCATCATATGCTGTTCAGGCCCGTCATGGAGATTATGTGAAGGCTACCCACAATTCTGGTTTCCTTGCAAATGATCGCTTGTTGCCTCAGAGGTATGTGTTTTAAAATGGAGATTATAGCTAGTACTTTCATGCTTATTACTGAAGGATGTGCTGTAGAACATGGGTTAATGATTATGAATGATTTTGAATAAATTAGGTGTTACAATAATTTTGTCACAGTTCTTGGTGCAGCTAGAGAGGCAGAAATTACAGCATTGTTTACTGCTAGTTCATCTTTCTGTGAACTTATTTAAACTTCCCCAAATGTTTCCTTAATTTGTATGAACAGTTTTCTAACATCGGAAGGTAATTTCCTTAACTTGTATAATGTTGGCCCTTAAAGGAGTTCACTGAGATTGGGAACATAAAGGAGACTGTCTGATCTGATTAATAAGTTGTGGATTGTGTGCACAGCATATCAGTTCTGCCATATTTGTTATTATGGGCCATGTAGTTTCAGTTTGTGAATTCTAGCTTTTGGTACTAGAATAATAAAACAGTTTTTGTCAAACACATCATTCTTTATTGTGTGTGAAGCTACATGTCTCGGTCCTTACATGACCATCATCAGGCCTTCTTACGAATCAAGTCAATAGATGCTGGCTACATGTTGGGATCCCAACTATGTTTACAATTAATACAGGTATACTTTGTCTAGCGGATGAATGTACGGAATTCTAAAATAAACAAAATATTAACAAATAATCACATGTTTCCGGAAGTCTGTATTTATATATGAAAGGTCACATCTATGGTAAAATATTTCACAGAGGTTAGAAAAACTTCTGAGGACGTCGAAGTGTGTCTCTTATTGACGTGAAGTTGGTTGTGTTAAATATTTTACCATAGATGTGACCTTTCATATAAATACAGACTTCTGGAAACACATGATTATTTGTTAATATTTTACTTATTTTAGAATTTTATACATTCATCCGCTGGACAAAGTATACCTTTATTAATTGTAAACATATTTGGGATCCCAACATGTAGCCAGCATCTTTTGACTTGATTCATAAGAAGGCCTGATGATGGTCATGTAAGGACCGAAACATGTAGCTTCATACACAATAAAGCATGATGTGTTTGACAAAACCTGTTTTATTATTCTAGTATTGAACTTTAACACATCGGGATGTCTTCAATCAAATTCCCAGCTTTTGGTACTTTGTTATGAATTCCATAAAATGAATTACAATGGTCATACTGAAAGTCATGAGCAACATTGCATAGTTGGCAACTCTGCAACATCAAACTATTGAGTATCGTTTGGTAGGTGGCACCAACTCTTGTCATATTTTTGAGTGAGGAATGGTGTCAGCTTGCATCATGTGACCATAAACAAGTGATACAAAATGGCCGACAGCGATGTTTTATTTCGTCAGTGTGCCGTCATTGAATTTCTTGTTAAAGAGGAGATTCCCGCTGCTGATATTCACCACAGACTTC
>Ga0209629_10002647_pt1 | contig 12344 bp, 3 predicted proteins | sample TergutCu122P5_FD_187286 | JGI IMG/M metagenome (GOLD analysis project Ga0209629, IMG submission 187286) | Cubitermes ugandensis P5 segment gut microbial communities from Kakamega Forest, Kenya - Cu122 P5 (SPAdes) (version 2) | ecosystem: Host-associated > Arthropoda: Insects > Digestive system >...
CAAGCACTGACTGTAGCTCCCTGAAGATGGTTTCTGCGTAAACCGAAACATGTTGGAGCGTAATTTTTGAATGTTTTAATAACTCTGTGTTTTTTAACATTATGTGCATCAGTTGGTAGTGAAAAAGTTTTCAACATTGTTTGATGCATGGTGTAACCATGAAATTTGTGTTATCTGTTTTGAGAAGTTTGTGGGTGAGTCAAACAGAACATCTTAGTGGTCAAGTTCTAATGGTATGTATTAGAGGAGTGCTGTAATGGAAACAATGTGCTACCATTTTCTTATGAGTGCAGAGTTCTTAATGGTCAGTCACTTTGTTATAAACCTGATGGATAAAACTGTTGAAATTACCAAAAATCTCAGATGGTAACTATTGCTGTATTGTATGGTCTTCCTTACTGTATTGTTAACATAGACCATTTTGTGTCCTTCCATTGTTCTGTCTTACCATTGTGTATAACTGGCATGTTTGTCATGTTACAGTGATATTTTGTATTTTCCACATATTTTCCCTTCCTTAATTATTATATTAATGAGATGGTTAGGATCAAATCTAGGGCCCCACAGAATACTTGGCTTGTGCTTAATGTGTTAATAGAAGTGAAAAGTAATGAAAATCTGTTACTAAAATGACCTGAAGATGGGAGTGGAGTCAGCTACCAGCATGTCATATGTAGAGCAGAATTCCTTTAATCCAGCGTCCAGTAATGCGGGAATCATGATAATCTGGCAATTGAGCAAAGTGGTCCCAAGACGGAAAGTTTTGATTTTTACCAGAAAACACGTGATATCAGGCCTAACCGCTTGTCTCCCACTCCAACTGCTTCAGCTATGAAGACTCCAGAAAACAGAACGGGACCCTATTGACCCCAAACCAGCAGACAAAGGTGATATCCAAATGGAGTGCTCATCTGATTTACTTCCCAAGTATAAGAGGGTAATAAAAAATTGCCTGTAAGAACTTAGGTCAATAAATACAGTGTGATAATCCAGGATATTCGATAATTTGACACCTCTCCAGTTTCATGTGAGTAAGATTAATGGCATTTTGCTGTATATCAAATATACCTTAGACAATGCAGCATCTCTTAATATTGGTATAATAAATAAACCACTGTCAAAACTGGAGAGTAACATACTAGAATGTGGCTTCCTAATTCAGGTGCCATTGCTTCAACACCTTATGTAACCCAACTGACCATTAAGAGAATTTATTAAAGAGAGTATCTGTATATGTGCAGACTGACAGAATACTGTATTGAGCATATGTAACATGTGAATACCGGATGAGATTGATGTAAAGGCTGAAATAACACCGTGTTCCAGACATACAGATTGTAATTCTTTTGTTGATAGGGTAGAACTAGGACTGTACTCTTGCATTGACCTTGCATTTTATACCAAGTCATAGTTCCTATCATGTATTATAGTAACTCCATTTTAGGGGTGATGAAAATTTGATGGACAAATCATGTTAAGCATGCTTTTCTTCACTGATAATGATACTGCTGTTCAGCAGAAGTTTATATCATCATCATCATTATTTCAAGACCCCTGTCCTTAAATATGAGAACCCATACCTAAAAATCTGTATTTATTTTTAAAATATATGCCTTGTGTATCATCTTCTGTTTTTGCAGACATCTGTGTCACCAATCCATTCCATTTCACCCAAAGACTGTGATCTTTGCAAGTAACTTCCTCCTGAACGAAAGGGGGTTTGTGTGACTTAATAACTCACTGGACTACTAGATGTTAGGAGAGAAGACAATTCTGTAGTTAGAAAGGTGTGTGGCTACAAATGGAATGAGTAGGGTTCAGTTCCCTGCAGACACACTTCTCATCATGCTGTGTCCATATGGTTCTGTGGCCAACCCATTTACTATCCTGCAGGTACTAAGGACTCAGTTCCTGTAGCTGGAGCATGAAGCCAATCAGTCTGTCCATCTAATTCCTAACAGAATTGAATGTGTTTTGATTATTTTTTGAGAAGTATTAGGCAAAATGTTTGCCCCTGTATCTCGTGAAGTGTGACATACTTCAGTTCTGTTATGCAGAATGGTAGCACATTATATTGAGTGTCTAAGTAGTACATGCAATTACATGTGGAGTGAAATATATAAATTGTTTTTGGGCAGTCTTAGATTTCATTACATGATAGTGGTTAATAATGTCTTTTAAATCATATATAACATTTCATATCTTTTTAATTCCTGTGCATCTTGTGGTAATTAAGTATCTATAATTACAATTACAAATTATGACATTAACATGTGAATAATATTACACCAATGAAAACCAAAGATTTGAATGTCAAGGAACATACATTGTTGGCCTAACATTTGTTTAACAGTCTTTCCTAAAACTCAGAGATGTAAAATTGTGAATTCCAATTTCTATTTTTGAAAAAAAAAAAAGAGCTGTAATTATTAGAATGATGTAGATAAATATGCTGTAAGCATAGGTCCAATGAGTGTCTCAGGCGGTGATGTGATCTTGTGAAAAATTACCTAGCATTCGGCCATGCCATGTTCTTGTCAGGCAAGTTTGCCACTGTTCTGGAAAAAATATCAGTCTCTTTCTGTACCATGAAGTGACTCAAAGCAAACCCAATCTTCATATTTATAATAATGGGTCTTGTCCAGTGGAAAATTCTTTTGACTTTTTGTAGCTGCTAGTATATGCAGATCAGGTGCAGGAAACTGTTACTTAGGAGCTGATGCTAATTATATGATGAAATGTGAACTGGAGAACTTCGTGGAGAACAGTCTGAATGTCAGAAACTTAGTTAGTTGTCAGGTGTTGGTACCAGCTTAACATGGTGCTGTTATATCTACCAGAAGACAAATAATATTATTACATTTGGACATTTTATTCTGATTTGTGTTCTGAAGATGTATGAGATAAGTGTCATTTACTTGGAGGTCCAAGACTTGCATTTCCATTGAAATACGTATTTTGTAGCTGTGGATTTCATTTGTCTGGGATATGATGAGGGCACTACATTCCCTTGACATGTCAGGATCCATTTAACCATTAATGCAGTGTCATACCCCAGAAGAACAGAATCCTGAAGTTTTTATTCATAATTTGTTTTGTTTGTTACTTTTCCATTACTTTATATTTACTATGTATAAGTGATAAGTGAGTCTTGGGGGAGGGTGTGTGTGTGTGTGTGTGTGCGCGTGCAAAAATGACTTCGGGATTCCAAATTGAAAGCAGTAATTTATTTTAGTCCAGTGACAGTTATTAAATCTGGAAATGACTATTGTAATGTTGCAAGATCATGTGACTGTTTGGTCGGTTCTGGAGGTACCACCTTGTGCCAAACCAGAGAGCTTCATTGTATGGCCTACAAACCATATCGTAACATTTACAAGTGCCTATAGTATTGGCAGTGTATTCTATTTTGTAAGGTTGTGGCTATTGCTTTTGCTGGTGTGGTTAACCAGCTGAATGGGCAGCAAGATTACTGCTCAGTGTGGTATTATAAGGCAACTGGTACAGCGAGACCTTTGTCAGATTGGTGAGCTTGTTCTGTTCTCATTATACTGCAGTATTTTTCAGCCTGCAGTCCTTTCAGATGACAATTCATGAATTTCACTGAGATGTATCTCTTGTCACTATTCATTTATGATAAATATGGCTCATAGGACAGAGAAATATGGCCATATTGTTTCATCCTTTCCATTTTGAGTGTACTTTTGTATAATTATCTTTTCTGTTTGTATGTGCATAATTTACATTGATGAAACTCATAAATGTAAATTATGTATGATGTTTGCATGAAGTGTCAAGAAATGACAGGAAATTTACTCCTGCTTTTAGTACTGAATACCAAATATGTCCCTAGTGGGAACAGCTGATTTTCTGAGCAACAGGGCCTGTTTATAGTATGTGAAGCATTTATAGTATTGACTGTATTTTTGTTAAAACACACACTGTGTACATGTGCTTGCGGTATGGTCAAATCCCATCTAATTAGGAAGTGAGGTCGGTGTGTTAAAACCTGGTATGGAATACTATGGCTGAAGTGGGAATGTAGAATTTCATATTTGATCAAGAAGGTTCTGGAAACTGTTTGGCTGATAACCCAATAATTGACATATTTTATAACACTGAAGTATTAACTTGTGCCAGAAGCATCAAGTTTTGTCATAATATTGTAGAAATAGATTTTTTTTAAATTTAAATTGCTTGGAACCTTAAGCAGCATAATGTAATGTTGTAAATGTTAAATACAGCCTGGGGCTATTATTCAGAAAGTTATGTCTTAAAGTTAATAGCATTTCATTTTTTTCCTGACAATTATGTAAGCCAGAGAACAAAACAGATCTAAATGTGAACTATTCTGTGTGTCTAAACAGAGTGTTGTCTAACATTTAATGCCTGGATCTTCATATAAAATTTAGGTCCTGAGTTTTTTTAGGGTATGCAGACAGCAGAAATGCAAAGATTGAAATGAAATTTTAATGTGGGTTAATTCTGACTTTTTGCATGATTCATGAAAACGTGCTGGGACCACATTCAGTTAAGTAACATATTGAGGATGTCATATGTATTGGTTCTGAGTTCATTCAAGGTCTGCAGGAAAAGAAAAGTGAATTGTGAGATGAGTACAACTTTAGAACACATTAAATATACTTAATATACAAGGGTCTGTTATGGCTGTCCTTTATTGGCAGGATAGGTGGAACCAATCTCTTGAAAAGAAAAGGCTTCGCTGTATCAAAATCAGTATTACCAATATATTTCATGGTTGTGAAGGTTGGTAGCTAATATTAACATTCCACTCAGATGCATATTACAAGTTTGGACATTTTTGTCCTTATTGGTTTATTAGTGATAACTCTGTATTATATATTTTTACAGTACTTAATTTTTTTGTTTGTAGTTCATTGGTTGTACTGGAATATGGACAAGTGTAAATAACCGGTTGGAGGAGTTGTTATTGTTTGAATGTCTTCCAATAGTTTCTGTAACTTTGTGTATGATAACATTTGAGATGTTCCATTGTTCTCCCCAGGTATGCTTGTTAAGTAGATTCATTATTTCCATGGCCGAATAATTTACCTGACTCCAAGATAAACTAGAGAAAAATGAAAAGTTAGTACAAATTCAGTATTAACTATTAGTGCCAGCCCCTGATTGTGTGTGTGTGTGTGTGTGTATCCGTGCACGCGTGAGGCATGTTCACAGTATCATTAAATAAATTCTGGGGAATATTTTTGTTGTCAATGGCAGATAGTGTTTTGCTGCAGGTCTTCTGCTATTTCAGGTGTCATTAGCACTGTGTTATCCTTGTACTTTCAACCAGTCTGTTCCATAAATAGTGCAATTATTGTACCCAAACACTGCTTCATTAAGTAAAATATGTCATAATTTTTCAGTTCTTGTGATATATTGTTCCATCTGTGCTCCTTACATGTCTCATGGGCAGGAGTTGGAACAGAGTGGCAACATGGAAACTGTATGGGTTATGGCAGTACAACAGTACCTACCATTCATGAAATTTTCTTATGTTGTTCCATGGCAGTTATTTAGCTCTCCTTATACCATGACAAGTACAACTACTCCTGAAACTACTTTGACCATAACTACCAGACGGATTTGTTTTGCAGTATACATATTGTCATTGCCCATTTAAATCAGGGTGTCAGGTGACAAATATCTTCCATTCCCTCTTTCTCTTCCTTCATGCACTTCTTTTGTACTTGTGTCATGTTTTCCATGCTCTCTTTGGTGTGTCTTTTGTAACTTGGTTTGCACACCTTGTTGTTGGTATTTAAAATTGCCACTTCTTCATTTTTTATGTTCTTAGCCTTGTTCACTGTCTGTACCACTGATCTTTATTTCACCAGTTTCTCTTAGGTGTTAATGGTTTTGGACTTTATAACTTGTTAATATCTTCTTTCTCTCTAGCAGTGTAATATCTGGACTTGTATCATATCAATTACATATGTGAGATTTATTTGGGAAGAGGGCTCTTTGAAACATTTTTCAACAGATACTGTGCTTAAAATATACAGTCCTGTTCATATAAATGATGGTTCCTTTATTTTGAGATCTGCAACTAAATGTAGCTGGAACCTTTTTTTTGTCATCCCAATCCTACTGGTGAGGTTTGAACCCATACACACCTGTAGACTGTGGATCTTTATCTTCAATTCTGTATAAACTAACAAGGAATTTTTCTACCATGCAAGACATGGCATGTTATTCTCTATCTGAATGACATTGACATGACTTGAAAATGAATTACATCTTTGCAAATAAAGGTCTATATATATACTCTTTGCACATTTGACAAAGCAAAAGCTGGAGGTTAGTATGCAAAAGGGATTTCATGATTAATTCATTTTGCCAGACATGGTATGGGTAAACCCTGGAGGTACAGGCAGTATGGTCCTGTGGTGAAACATTGGCAACATATCCCACTTTCTCCGCACAAATGAATCATTCAAAAACAGGATAAGCAGTGAAAAGTCCATCTTGCCAAATTCAGTTGCATTCTGGGGAGAGCACTGTTATTATCAAGTGGGCAAGAAATTTTAAATGCAAACTGCTTATTGAAAATTTCTTAAGATGCCATTCAGTAAATGTTTTCTTAAAAGATATGTATTTAAATCTGGTACTGTAAAATACAGCTGTAACATATTACATTATGTAGTGATATTACAATATATGGAAAAATGAAACTGATATTTCTCTTTCATTTCAGTTTCATTGAACCATGTTTACTGTGAGCTTTGCTGTAGATCTGTCCTTTTACACATTCAGCTGCCACCTTTGTAAGAAACTGTACTGGCACTATGTAACCATCACCTATTCTGTTTGTGGAACCATTGGTAGTTTAAAATAGAATACTGATGACCCCCACCAAAGGGGTTATGCAGCAGAACACATGATCATCAGCTGCATACAAAAAAGGACAAATTAAAATGGCAGTATTTCCATTTTTATCACATTCTCCAAATATCTGGCATGAAGTTAGAGATGGCCAAATTCACATGTTGGATGCAGCAGCCAGTATTTTTCTTTCAGTGTTTCAGTTACAGGAAACATATTATAAAAGTTAATCTGCAGAATGCTTCAGGATCTCATGTGCAGTTGTGGAGAACATAGTTCAGAATCACACATAAAATAAACCTGACTTCAACTGTCCTGTGGATAGAGTTGAGAATAAGGCCTCTCAGTAACAGTTTGCGATTTACATATTTGGAAAACATACTGATTCAGATTAAAAATTTAATTAAACTTCAGATGTACATACAGAGTTCCAAACATATTCAAATTCTTTAAAATATTAAGATATGCCTGTATTTCAGTATGAAAGAAGTCTTGACACTAGGATGTGCTTTCCTTCACTTTCACTAGACTGGATACAAAGTCTTATCTGGAATCACTGGTTGTTGATTACAAAACCAAATATAAAAAAGTACATATTTATTTTAACTGACAGTAATCTTAACTGTCTATACACTTGTTCATTACCAAAAAACTTACTAGTTAAGCAGAATCTTCAATATTGCAATTTACAGGTTACACAATACTGATACAACATTGTATTTTAATGCAATCCAGAAACTTTATGCTTAGTCTATATGACTGCAACATAAATCAACCTATTTTACTGAATTTCCTATGGTAATATCTAATCCTATGGAACAAGGGTTCTTCAGAATATAATGGTCACTCAGCCTGTAACTGAAATTTCCTGCTTTTGGGAACACAAACAACCACTTTGATGTCCTCCCATTCACACCCACGTTTCCCAAATGGTTCTTGCCATATATCTTTTCTATCCAGCATTTTATATGCATTTCTCATGCAAGCCATGTACTGCCCATTTTAACCACCTTGATTGTATAACACTACTGATACTTGTGCAAGCACACAAATAATAATTTCCACAATCTCCCTCCATATATGCCCTCTAAAAACTTGTGTTCATTCATTTTAAATGTGCTACATTAACAACCCATCAACATGGTACTACTGGAGTAATTTGATTCCTTGTGGATAGAACCTGCCCACCATTCCACACTCACTCACTATACAACCAGTGACATAAATGAGATAGATCTCTACAAGGATTATACTTTATACACTTGATATCTAACACCAGATTGATAATACAGCTATGTATCAAAGTACCTGATGAGAACAGCTAGTTTAGTTTATGATCCGAACACTATAACCCCACTGGTGACATGACCTTCAACAGATGGTGACTAGGAAGACTGCTGTCCTACATGATGTTATACCATGCAGTTTACCACAAAAGAACCTGTGATTCTGAGGAAATTTCTGCCTCAATCTTAAGCAAAAGAAAAGAAAATGGATGCAGGAGATTCCTACAAAACAAATGCCTACCATAAGAAGCTAATCTTCATAACCCACCTTTCTTAATAGACTAATGCAGCAACAAGAGCTCTGCTCAGTATGGTACATTGCCTGCACAATTTAGAGAAAAGAAAGCAATTATGTATTTTGCCTTCCTAGGTCACACAACCCAGTTTCATTGTCAGCATTGTATTATAAACTCAAAACCCCACATTCGATTCATGAGTAACACACTAGAAACAAATCAAATGCTTTAATATTGCTTGTTTAATACGGTCTTGTCATGGTCCATATAGGTTGTCCCGAATCCCCTTGGCTGGCACATGTTATCACTCGATAGCCAAAAAAGTACTCTAATTGATTCATAACATATATTGTAGAATTGTAGAATGTCAGTTCGTCCTTATTAATATTTTTGGGGCCAGGACGAAGCCTTGCACTAATCTGCTCTGCTTCATGCAACGACAAGCCATATACTTTCGTGTTTGCCATTCCCAGGTTCCCTCTCACTACCACGTATGGCATGATTTTATCATACCAACAAGAGGGGAAAACGGAATTACGGCGCACCTAAAAAGAAAACACATGTCTGAAATGTCGAAAATCATTTTAAAGGACAATCATTACTCATTAGCCAACAATAAATACAAGTGTATTGTTATGTGAACACACAAACGTGTTTTGTCACTATCCAACACGTTGCACGTCTGAACACTTTTCGCACATTCTACCCACCTCCTAACCGACTTTCCGTATATTTGTCAGTATAATTACATTTACGTTCATTGTAAACAATTTGTACAAAACCTATTACGTTTGTAAGAGTTCGTTATCGACGCTAGGACATTACACGAAGTTGTACCGTGTTATCAACCACCGGAAATAACACGCATCGTCTGCTTGCAAGTGGTAACATCTCTGACCACGTACTATGGGTAAAGGGTTTTGATTTCGAGTTTTTTTCTCGATTTGTAACCACGCATGTTTTGATTGTATTGTTTTCGAAGTGGACACCAACCATTCGGAGGAGCATTAAATACCATCTTCAGGATGGATGTCATGGATCAGTCATATTGACATTAATGCAAACATTTGGATCGCCTGAGAAATGTTCATTCGTGGTCTTGGCATAGTTTGAGATGTTCATCACATACGCTGAATAGTGGAATAAATGTAAACAGCAGAACAGAAATTAGTTCTTGTCCTTTTGGTCGGCTCTGCTACGATTTTGACAGTAAAGTGAAATTGTCAACATTTATGTATACACCTTCTCCAAACATCATTTCATTCCGTTCAGTTGGTAGATATTTCTAATAAATGTTCACATGTTGGATAGTTTAATATTTGTCCATTATAATCCTTATGATGGATACTGGGTACGACTGGCGACTACACTCGTAATTTTTAAATAACCAGTTCTGATTTAATGTTTTTTACATTGGTTGTAGTTGCAACTGTCAAAGATGTCGTCCGAAGCGTCGAGCAAGCAAGGGAAGTCTGCTGCAGAAATAATTCAACAGATAAATATTAAAAATGCCAAGCTTCTAGCTTTAACACTAGTAATAGGTTTTATTATATATCATGGAATGCTTCATTTGAGATACGGTAAGCGTTCATTGTGAGTAACGTATTCATTGAATCCATAACCTCACTCAAGTCGGGACATAACTATAGTCACATTTTGTTTCCATAGGAATAGATTCATGCAAGTGGCTTCTGTCAGATGGGCGGTACAAAGGAGATCAAGAGTGGCAACCTTATGGCTGTATGATGCATCATTACAGTCAAATGTAAGGATTTTTCACGGGAATGTAGTGTTTAATTTAATTTTAAAGTTAACTGCATAGTAAATTAAAAAAAACTACGATGTTTCAGTGACACAAGGAGATGTTTGCAGTATCTTGCATTCTTGGGGAAGCACAACCACTTTGTGTTCATTGGTGACTCTCGTATACGTCAACTATACATGGCATTCCTTAACCACTTGGACCCTCATGAAGATACCACTGCAACCGTTCCACCAGATAGACATCGTTCAGACCTGTCGTTTGGCGATTCCAAACTTTGCCTTCGTGTTGAGTTCATTTGGAGCCCGTATGTTTCAAAACACATGATCAATGATTTCCAAAACTGGAAGGTAAGGAAGATACTGTATCACTTTGCACAGTTAGTTTTCGGATACTAAATGCAATAAAATTATACACATGCATGATGAGATTGACTTAGAAATCTGTTTTCTTAAGCTGATAGCTTCCTCAATCAATACCCTATGTTCCACGCTTTTCTGTCTCAGGAACTGTGGACTGTATGTTACCTGTGTTGTGAAAGTGCTGTGTACCCCTATTTATAGTTCTAACATGTATTCAGACAATGGATTGTACAGTTTTCATTCACACAAAGATCTTGTTAATGTGGATAGCAAGTGCGTTCAGTCTCCATTCATTGTTTTTTAATCTTTGAGTTTTGAACACCAAAAGTGATATTTTTGAGGAAGTCCTGATGTACTTGAGAACAGTGCATAAGTTACTTTTTTCTAGGCAGGCAGAGTTGTTGACACTAGTACTTGCATTACAGACCTCAAACATGCATGTACTTATAAGAGATGCAGGATTTAAGAATGTACTTAGTAATATAACCATAATACATGCAGCCTGTGTTTTATGCCCTAGTTGCTTTCCTGAAAAAGTGGGCATAATCAAAGAGGCATAAATAAAAAATGGTATTTCCATCTGAAAGAAAGGACTAGCATAGTAGAACACAGCCAGCCAAAGGGAGTTAAACTGAAACTGAGAGAGCATGTATTAAGAAATGGTGTAAATTGGTAAGGGAAATTAAAATAATCCGTGTAAAAAAATCGGTGTCATACTTTGGCTGGGTGTGTGTGTGTACTTCTGCATAGTATGACAGCTTTATTGACAGTCATCATGTAGTCCGATATCCACCACAGTTCAGTACTCACCACCCAAGCACAACGGCAACATCAGCACAGGAAAATCCAGATGTCTGTGTGGCCACATAAGCATACTACTGATACAAATTATATTGTAAAAATCATATGGACTACATTTCATAACAACCACATAAATATTTTAATTGACAATTATTAATGAAATTTTGATAATATAGAAACCATGTAACTTTAGAAATGTACAACTTTTGAAATCTCTGAGGATGACACAAATGTATCGAAACATGTAGGAGTGATTATAATATAAATATTGTTAAAATAAAAATATATACAGGGTGTCCCGGGGGGAATGTGCCAGACTTCGGGAGATTGTTCCTTAAGTTAAAGTACACCGATTTAACCAAAAACACCTATATCCGAAGTTGAACGGTTAGGGAGATAATGGCGAGAGAAGTGTGAAAGTATGACAGCTGTTACACACTTATTGATTACCAAATACTTATTAAAACAGACAGGAATATGTGGTTTCTGTAATGTTAATATCTGTACTTAACATCTAATTAACATTTGAGTGACATAAAGCCATTCAATTAAACTACATAAACACTCGCACTAATGTCGTAGTTGTCCTTAGGGTTCCAAGCACTTTACATATGCAGTCGCAGCATGAACATGCTTGAGTCAGCTGTAGACTGAAGGACGGACATGCGCAGTGTATGGGTGATACATCAAGCGAACCAGGTACAGTACGTGGAACCACAAGAAGACCACACTTTTCTCTCGCCTTTATCTCCGTAACCGTTCAACTTCAGATATAGGTGTTTTTGGTTATATGGGTGTATTTTAACTTAAGGAACAATCTCCCAAAGTTTTGCACATTCCCCCCGGGACACTCTGTATACAGGGTGTCCCAGGAGGAATGTGAAATCCTTATGTTAAACTATACCGATATAACCCAAAACACCTATATCCAAAGTTGAACGGTTACGGAGATAATGGCCAGAGAAAAGTGTGGACATCTTGCATTTCCGCGTGCTGTACCTCCACAGCTGTTAGTCCATTAACCCTTTCCAGCCCAAATTAATTTTAG
>Ga0209629_10002648_pt1 | contig 12337 bp, 9 predicted proteins | sample TergutCu122P5_FD_187286 | JGI IMG/M metagenome (GOLD analysis project Ga0209629, IMG submission 187286) | Cubitermes ugandensis P5 segment gut microbial communities from Kakamega Forest, Kenya - Cu122 P5 (SPAdes) (version 2) | ecosystem: Host-associated > Arthropoda: Insects > Digestive system >...
CAGGGACTTCATTCATAAAAAAGGGGAAATGTATGTTAATTTTTTTTTACCTGTAGTGCAAAGTAAATTGGTAAGACATGTGATTACTTTAGCTGCAAAACTGACTACGGAAAATTATCACGCCGGTGTAACTATGGCATTTTTGAATGGTGTTCTACCAGAGGTGTAAGTGGACACATCCTGAAAGTTTTAGATGGACGTAATGTCAATGGACAGATAATGGAATCACCACAACGAGTAGGCCTTCTAGTTCTACTTGAGGATAAATTTCAGTAATCACTTAAGAAACTCTGTACATGTTACACAATAAATGATTGGTGTGGGCCTATTGAAGCAACCTACGTAAATGAACTACGTATCCTTTTAAACAACAGGGAAAGGGAAATGGATTTAAGGCAAATATGATGGGAACGTTTACATTGAAGGCCTAGGAGACAACATAATGTGTAGAACGAGTTCGCGGCAAGGCAGGAAGAATAATGCTGTAATAAGAGATTAACATAAGTGCATAGATGTCTTGAGTATGTTCCAAATGTCAAACTGCAAACGTATTAAAATTTTGTTAATAAAGACTGTTATATTTATATTCATGACCTTCAATCGACCGCTTATAGTCAAAAAACACCGGAAAGGTACTTTAGCGTTAGTAAATTTGCATCAAAAAGAGTATCTGTCGTCATCTTCTACTGTGTAGAATAATTTACCTCAATTAAAGCTGTGCAGTTATTACAACAACCTGTGTCAGTACGGTGGCGGTTACGAGATTTATGTAAGTTGCTTGTTTTTAGGCGTGACAGTGTAAACTTTCTTTGTAATCTTAAGTTGCGACATACCCGTTGTGTTGGAGACAATAAAATTGTGCAGTTAGTAGAGTCAAAACACAACTAAATAAGGTAGTGGAGTTTTTATTATTAATCAGACGACATGTTTCGGCCCTCGCACTGGGCCATCATCAGGTCTCAAGATTTGTGTCAGAGGAGACTATACAGTGTAGTATTTACCTAGCTCACGTCATCCAAATACTACACTCTATAGTCTCCTCTGACACAAATCTTGAGACCTGATGACGGCCCAGTGCGAGGGCCGAAACATGTCGTCTGATTAATAATAAAAACTCCACTACCTTATTTAGTTGTGTTTTGACTCTACTACCTGCACCATTTTACTTTCTTTGCAGTCGACACATTGACTCTTCTCAAACACAACAGCATCTGCCTGAACCACATTCAGCCCCCATGAAGGTAGAGAGTAGCTAGCACATTCTTCCGAAAAGTTGGAGCTCTCGTTGTACAAAGTTTACGAACCCGCTATGATAACCAAAGTTTGTGTAACCAAATCATGTGCTCAGTGCTTCTATTTGTATTTGTGATTGAAATATGTATAGTATGTCGTCACGGCATGTTGTACATCCTGGGCTGGTCGGTGTGGAATGTAAATACATTCCGTTTTTCGGTTGCGTGTGGAAGATTGACGTTGCGTAGAAAAATGTTTCGTTTGTATCCATGACGCAGAGTTGTACCCCGTGGGTGAAAATGGCGTCCAGTGGTTCAGCGTATAGCAGTGATGCTCCGGGTGATTTTCATTTATCGTCTTCAACAGAAGATAGTGGGAGCAGATACAGTACTTCTGTCGAAAAGTGCCCTTTATGTAGCTACAATAGAAGGACATTTTACTGCAAACAGTGCATTCACGAAGGCAGTTTTATTCATTCTAATACCCATTACGCCGAGAGGTACAGAAACGCAAAGTAATACTGCATCAGTTTACCGTCACATTATATATATTAGACTTGTGTTGAATATATCGTTAAGTAGTGCAGACTCATTGTGGTTTTGGGTTGAACTGTTATTTTTTTGTCACGCGCGAAGGCTTGTAATTTTTCTCTTCCAATTGTAAGATTAATATCTTGTGGGATGTGCTCTGGAGATGGAGGCAGAATGTTTAACCGAAACGTTGCTAGCTTTCTAGCATCCTACACCTAGACATGCCCTAGAAGAAAGTAATCGTCATAGTCACTGCTCTGATAACTGAAAGATTTACTCGTGACTTTGGTAAAGTTGGAACTTTGGTTTGTATTTTAGTGGCTAAGTTCATTTTGTCACAGTTGCCAGCTGGGAAATGTGTGTCTGAAAGAACTTAGTTTTAAAATAGCTTCGTATCCAGTGTTAGGCTTCAACAGCAGTTTACTTGTCGTCTCATGTTTTAGTATGAGATGTGGAGAATTTATTGCATTATTATGGGAACCTCTTTACCCTCCATAATAAAAAATTACGAACGTGACGGTACTCCCGGGCTTAAGTGTAGTTAAACCAGAAAATACTATATAGAATTTCTTCATCATGGACTGATTCTAAATCCACCACATAAATTAATTTGTTGTATGGGCTGCATGTGCATGTCGGTTGTCATTACAACCCTTTTCTGTGCTGTGAATGCGTGTTTTTTTTCTCTCCATAGGCTACCAGTTCCTTATGCTGTCTAGTTACATGAAAATGTTCTTGATGAAAATGCTTATGAAACACCACCTTAACCTCTTAAGGAGGAATTGACATACAGACACTGCCATGATTACATTGTAAGGCTAGGTTTATTTGATTTTAATCAGGTAATCTAATACAAAGAATCAGATTACATGTAACAGGATTGCATTCTAACAGAATGTGTATGTAAGCTACATTGTGCTGTTTTTTAAGGTTTGCTGAGAAATGGGTTCAGCTCATGAGGTTACGTAATGATAAGAAGCAGCTGCAGGAACGGTGTAACATCTTCCTTCAGAGGACTCTGCATTTAGATCAGTTGGTAAATATTGTTTTTCATACTTAAGTTTTATGGACTTGTTTAGAATGCATTTCAAGTCCCACAGAATTTTTTTTACATGTGTAGGACATCCAACTCCTTTGGATGATGGTAATGATTTTTGTTGGGTTCTGTTAATTTTCCACTCAGAATACATGTTGAGAACAGTTGTTTTCATATAAGACTGAATTTATTTCAGGGAAGGTAGGAATTCCACAGATTTATATTTTTATCTTAGATATTGCTTAGACAATTATGTGCTGGGATGTGATGTCTTTTGTTTTGTTAAAAATTTATGGATGTTCCTGAGGAGGCTGCTGCCACTATCTTCAGTGCTGTCTTCCATTTTCTGACTTACATTTTTGAATAGTGTGTTGTCTCAAATATTTTACTGTCGTGGAACGTGTTTGGCAACATTTTTGCATATCACCTTCAAAAAACACTTTTTTTTAAATGTCTGTTTTCATTGGAACATTGAATTCAAAGGTTTGGATTATTCCCTATTATATTTCAGGAACTGGTTTTTATTGTACTTATGTAATGTGATGGGTGGATCTGCTTGCTTTCCATGGGGGCCTAGAAGTCTGGTAAAGGGTTAGAAATTGGTATCTTCATGGTATGTTTGAATTAAGACCACTGTGGTATTACATCCTTTGTTGTTGCATATCTATATAACCCTGTTTTTCAGACATGCAGGCACAAAGCAAGTAGTGTTAGCTGTACTGGAAATATGTAGGAACTCTTCCTTCAGGCCACCCTGAAAGTGAATCAAAGATGATATGTGTCTATTAAAATGTCAATGAATTTGAAGATTTAAGCCTCGTGGGGATGTTATACTGTGTTAGTTGGTAAATTGTGACTGATATTTCAAGGGCACTGCACTTTTCCAGAGCAGATGAACTGATTGAGCTAGACCTGAACTTCCTTTTCACTAATCCTTGGTAGTCACAATTTGAACTAAGAGCAACAAGCTGCAACTTGCTTGTGCACCAAACCATACTTGCATAAGTGCAACAGTCCAAAAATGTTGTGACCACATATACAATTACTGTGTGATACGTGACAAAGAGAGAGGATTAAAGCTTTGAATATCAAAAGATAGTAGTGGTTTAGGCTGTATAGAATTACTTTCGGCTTAACAATTTTTGTGCTACTTTATCAAGAGGGGGAAGCCACATAATTTTTGCAGTCTTATCAGAGTTTTTGTAATACTGTGTTCTTTTCTGGGTATGATACAATGGACAGATGTAATACACTGTTGTCAGAACTTTTTAGAGTTTAGCAAAACTTTTGGATTTTTATGACTGTAGAAACAGACATTATATAGGCAACAGTTTGTTAAGATAGTCTGTTACTTCATCTATGGTCTTAATTCATACTTAATGGTCATAATTAATTGGATGTTTTGGAAAGTTTCTGGTGTCATCACAGCTTCGATTGACGTCTCTTTGTGTTGCCAATGGACTCAGTCTAATGCCACTTTTTTTTTTTAAACATGTACAGTTTACAGTTTAAGGGTGAAGGTGCCTACTGGCAATGAAATTTCTCTGGGGATATAGTGGATGATGCATGAAACTGACCACTTACCTCCATCTGGTGCCAAGGTTAAGAATGCATGGAGCTACACTTGCACCCCCCGTATGCCTTATGGCATGTTTCTTTAAGAACAGAGGCATCTTAACCTTTACCTTTTATTAGTCACATGATTTCTTACATATAGTGTGATTCTGAACAAGAAATATGCTGAGCTAGCTGGCTGAAACTGTAACTCTTGTGACATGTGTCTGGGATGTGCCTGGATTGAATCTCAGCCTCATCACCAACTAAGCTCATGAAGTTTTTTTCTGGTTTTTACCAGGCCCTTCAAATGTTGGGATAGTACCTGACAGCAAGTCATGCTGCTTCCAGCCACATCCTTTCCATTTCTTTATTCACTGTCATTCACTTTTTTGACACACTTATAGTGTTGTTAACCTGCAGCTAAACAAATGAATGAAACAATTGTTGACCCTTACTGTATCTCACAGTGGTTCATTGCAAACGCATGTAATGTTCATTGCTGACTCATTATGATGTATAAGTTGTCATTGACCAGTGACCAACTAAACCCTTGTTCAGGCAAGATTTTTTAACTGTTGCTTGAATCCTCTGTATCTTAAATGCAAGCAAAACAGACGATTGAGAGCATTAGTGGAGTCATCAGTTTGCATAGCTGAAACCTCAACTATATTCATACAGTTATTTAACTCATGTTTGATAGTAGAACTCATGTTTTCATTTGTTCTTGAAGCTCTGAACTTTGAAACTGAAATTGTGCTGATAAATCTCTGTGTGACTGTTATCAAAGATGTGTGACACAATGTCTGCTGTGGAGAGTGGTAAGATTTTTGGTTTACATTTGGGCCTCACCACATTGAACAGTGGATTGGCTCACTTTGTAAGATATTTATGGTACATTTCATTTTCACAGAAGAACAAGACAGTGTTTTATTTAACAGTGCTATCAGTTGCTCATAGCACATAGGCAGATGAATGAAATATGAGTATGAACCAGTGGTAGAATGACATTGATAGTCGCAAACTGAAGTACCTGGAGAAAACCCTGTCCCTGTGTCACTTTGTCACAAATCCCACTTGGACTGCCGTGAGATTTAACCCAGGCCTTCACAGTGACAGGCCAATGATTAACCACCAGAACCATGGCAAGGCCAGTTTTATTTTCACTTTTAAGAGCAAACAATAAGTAACTTTGAGAATGCTTCAGTTCACATTTAAAAGAACAAATTACTGAATTTTCTCACCTTGATGGAATTTTGGGTATAAGTCATATGGAGTGTGTAGGTAATAACATGGGAGAGGAATTCAATTTTGTTAGCTCTGTATATGAGGTGTGTTCAAAAAAAGACCGAACTTTTTAAATAGTGCACCAACCAGCACAGAGGGTGCACTGCAGCTACTGAGCGCACCTAGCAGCAGGTTTTGACAACAAAATGCCATTTTCCCCGTTTCGCTATGAGCATTAATCGTTGAGCTACATATGGTGAACTGAGCATGTGCACAAGCTGTTCGTCAGATTAGTGACAAAGTGACAATGAAAGAGTTTGAAGAACAACGTGTGTGTGTGTGTGTGTGTGTGAAATTTTGCTGCAAATTTGCTAAAACTTTTACAGAGACATTTCAGTTGCTTAACCAAGCAAAGGGGGAGGACTCTATGAGCCAAACACAGTGCTATGAATGGTTTAAGCGTTTTAAAGAGGGCAGAATGTTGGTTGGTGAAGATCCCAGGCCTGGAAGATCTTCTACATCAACAGACGACGACCATGTTGAGAGAGTTTGTGCTGTGATTCATGGAAATCGTCATTTAACTGTCCGAGAAGTTGCTGACGAAGTGGGCATCAGCATAGGATCTTGCCAACAAATTTTGACTGAAAAACTTAAGATGCGTCGCATCAGTGCAAAATTCATGCCGCATTTGTTGACTGACGATCAGAAAGAGAACCATGTTGAAATCAGTCAGGAACTGCTTGCCAATGTAAATGGTAATGAAAACTTTCTTAAGAAAATCATAACAGGAGATGAGATGTGGGTTTATGGGTATGATGTTGAAACCAAGATGCAATCGTCGCACTGGATGGGGAAGGGGTCTCCTCAACCAAAAAAAGCACAGATGAGTTGGTCAAAGATGAAGGTGTGTTGGTTGTGTTTTTTGATTGGAAAGGCATTGTCCATCATGAATTTGTACTACGTGGTCAGATGGTAAACAAAGAGTTTTACCAGGAAGTTATAGCGCATTTGAGGGATGCTGTGCGCAGGTAGAGGCCTGAATTGTGGGGAAACCAGACTTGGATGTTGCACCATGACAATGCGCCGGCTCACACATCACTCCTCATCCGCAGTTATCTGGCAAAACATCAGACATGCATTGTGCCCCATCCACCCTATTCTCCGGACTTAGCCCCAGCAGAATTTTTCCTTTTTCCCAAACTTTAAACCACTTTGAAAGGATGTCGTTTCCAAACCATAGAGGAGATTCAGGAAAATGTGATAAGAGAACTGCACACCATCACAGAAAGTGCATTCCAGGAAGCATTCCAACAATGGAAGAAACGTTGGGAATGGTGTATCGCCAGTAGGGTAGACTACTTTGAAGGGGACAGTGCTTAAAATGTAAAATGAGCAAGAAAGTCTTTATAGCCAAAGTTTGGTTGTTTTTTGAACACGCCTTGTATAATTCCGAATATTTGAATTGTGATGACACATATAACTCTTTCTAATGCCATTTCTTTTTTTTAATATTTTTCCTTTTAGGTTATGAGATGTGATTGGAAAATAAATCTGTGCACACACATTTCTATTGTAGTTGTGGTTAATTTGATAGGGTGTAAAGTCCATTGTTCAAAGACCACATATAATTAAACTTTTTCTGTCTGGAATGGCTGAGGTGGTTTTCTTCATTTCTCATATTAAACACCAAATAAATTTAAGCATGTTATCTGAGATGATAAGTTCATATTTAGTTCGAAAATTTTTAACACGTGTTCTATTCATATGTTATGAAATGCAGGTGATTCTTTAACATTAGGCAAATTTATTGTCGAGGTCTAATAGTTTCAGAACACTGTAATTAAAATAATTCTTAACAATGGTTAATAAACTTTCAGCGGACAGAAATTGATGCATGCCATGAACGAATAGCACTGCTACAAATGCTGATAAAGGAAAAAAGGAAAAATCTTGAAGCAGGTAAAGTCCTAATGAAAATATTACAGTTCTTGAAATTGCCTTACAGTCTTGACGTACTGATGCTTTAGAAAGATATTTTGTTTATATTTTCTTGGTTATGTAATGCCTTAACCATTACACAGGTATTAGTGTTGAATGGTAAGATGATTAGCGAACATTGAATTTAAAGGATGCAGAGTGAATGGGCCTTGGGCTAAATTCAGATACTGTTCTTGCATTTGCTTGTAAGGACTGAGAAGTACAAAAACCTCAAAGATGACTAATTTCTGGTGAAACTTTTAACTCTCAAATAAAAAGTGTTGACCTTTAGTATATAATATTTACTTTTAGGTGTGATATATTGTGCAGTTTCAGACATAACTTTATATTGCATGACAGAAATACAGTATTTAATTGAGTCAAGAGCACTGTTTCTGCTTCATACCTCTCTGTAGTTCTCTCACACCATCACCCAAAAGGAAAGGAGAGTATTGCAATATATATAAGCAGAGTTGGCAGTAAATCACACAATTACTTTGTTTCTTACACGTGATGATGTTTTGCTTTACTGTGTAAAGGAAATGTATCATATTATAAATGAATGGATTCATTGTTTTCATGTTGATAAACTGCAGATAAACCAAAAATAGCAGATATGGTTAGAAAAAGCCAGGATCGAAATGCAAGACTAACACTGTGTGAAGCAAGTGTGTGTAAAATGGAGCAACGTACAAATGACATGGAAGTGAATGCAACTGAAAACTCTCTAATGGTGCAGAAAGAACAGCAACAACTGAAGGACGTGATCCGAGCCAGCATACAGCAACTTGTTCAGTACATCTTTCCAATAGAACCAGTGTCACCAATACCCAGGTTAGATGATACTTCTGTATCAGACTTTCCCATTATATTTGATGCAGTTTGTACCCAGGTAGGAAGTTACATGTGCGTGCATAATTTAGTATCTCATCATACCAGTGCAGATGGTTCCAAAGTTAGAACATGTTTGTTGTACTCCCAGTATAGCTGGTACCTTGGCTATCAATGACTTTTGGGTCATTCATTGAGGTTTTAAAATATCTTTCAGACAGTATTGTACATATGCTGTCCAGTATACATATTATGTTTTCCCATAGATGTTGTAGTTTGTAGGCTTAGGATCATGAAAAATGCCTTCCTTTGAAAGTCTGTACAGATGGATGCCTGGCAATTGTTTGTAGAGAACTGAAAAGATAGGGGACTTTAACCCCTCTGGAAATGAGGTGCCCAGCTGTCTTTGAATATGAACAAAAAAAGTGTTCTACGATACAGACCTTTTAAGACACATTTATTGGTCTTTTGGGGCCACTTAACCTGATAATGAACACAAGTGAAAAGTAAAGGCATGTGGGGGAGTGGAGGTACAGCTCCAAAATTTCTTAACTTCAGTACTAGGTGGAGGTGAGTGGTCAGATTCACACTCTGGACACTTTAACCCAGGAGATAATGCCCCTGATACCCATTCATTAGGAGGCTGCCTGGGCCCCAGAGGAGATCTGGGAACTTTAGAGAAGAGACAGATCTGCATCCAATGGGAATTGAACCATGATTCTGTGGTTGCCTAGACACTCTACTGACTGCTCTCCAGCTTATATGTTGAATACAAGGCAACTAAATTCCCTTCTGACACACAGAAAATGGAAATTATGCATACATACTGGCACAGAGATTTTGCATGTCATGTGGTATTGTATGCTAGATCATGTTTTGTTCAGACTTGTAGTTTTGTAAAAAAAATATGCCCCTGATACAGTCAGTAATTTCACACCTGCTGTGTTCTGTCAGCCTATCTATAAATTGTTACATTTTGTTTCACAGACAAATTGATGGATTTTGAAGAAATTTGTTATTGCAGGAATGTGTTGAAAGTTGTCAGAAGAGCAAATGTAACACCTGTGTGTCACAAGTTACATTTAAATTTCAGAGTCAGGATAGTGTAGTTCGTATAATGACTGGGCCGTGGGCTGGATGATCCGGGGTGTGAATCCTGGAATAGTAATAATAATAATAATAATGTCCATTGTTCCTTTAGGAACATAGGTTGTCTGTGAGTTCTTTCCACTTCTATCAGCTACCAGGAACCTTAGTTCATTCCAGCTTCTACCCACTTCTTTGATGACCGATCTTCTCCAGCTATTATTAGGTCTTCCTCTCTTCCTACTTCCTTGAGGGTTCCAGAGTAGGGCAGCTTTTGGTATTTCCCCATCCTCTTTTCTTAGTGTGTGGCCAATCCATCTAAGTGTTCTTTTTCTAATTTCTAAATTTATATCTAATTGGCCTGTTACTCTCCATAAATCTTTATTAGAGATGACGTTTGGCCACCATATTCTCAAAATGTACCTTAGGCATCTTTTAACAAAAGTTTGTATCTTACATCGAATTTCACTTGTAACAAGCCATGTTTCACATCCGTACAAAAGTACTGATTTCACACAGGCATTGAAAATCTTGATCTTAGTATCTTTTCGTATCATTGTAGATAGCCACACTTTTCTCAGTTTAGAGAATGATCCTCTGGCCTTCTGAATTCTCACATGAACATCTGTATTGGCTCCACCATCTTCCGCCACCACACTACCCAAATAACAAAAGTCTGATGACCTTGTAATATCCTCTCCATTTAATCTAAGCCATTGGTTTATTACTGTGTTTACCCTTATTTCTTCTGTCTTTAAGGGATTAATTTCAAGTCTTACTTTCTTAGATTCCTCCCAGAGATCATCCAGTTTCTTTTGCATATGTTCATATTTAGAATCCTGGAATGGGCAAGAGAATTTTTCTTATCCAAAATGTTTGGACCAGCTCTGGGGCCTACATAGTCTCCTATTCAGTTGGTAGTAGGGACTCTGTGCCCAGGAATAAACTGGTTGGAGCATAAGGCTGACCACTTACTGCCATCTAGTGTCTTGGTTACTAATAAGTGGAGCTGTAACAGGGCAGCTTCATCTTACACATTTAAATTTGCTTGAGTTCTGTAATGCTGTTCATTGTACACAAAATGTGTTTGCAATGTGAAATAGAGTATAAGTTTCTGGAGGATTATTTGAAATCTCTTGATGTGGCATAGCTTTAACAAAATGTGAGGTATGAAAGACTGAATGCTATGTAATATATGCACTGTTGACTAGCTTTATCCTTCGGTGCCAAATGACATATATTCTGCATTGAAGTGTGCTGGATTCAATTCCCTGTCACTGCGACATATGTTTTGGCCCATTATAGCTATTTTTATATGGTCCTGTTGGGATTTAATTTTCCTCTTTTGTAGTAGTAGTAGTAGTAGTAGTAATAGCAGCAGCAGCAGCAGTAGCAGTTGCTGTAAGAGTTCATGAGCAAGCAAAATCTTGCAATTTAATTCTGGGGTTTTGCAGACTGCACTGGGAATTTAATGCTGGTGCCAAAGGGTTAATTGCAGTGTAATTAATGACTATGTGTATCAGTAGCACTGATGTTTCTGATAATCCCTGAATATTTGTGCCCAAATAAAATTAATTTCACCATTAATGAGGGTTATTCAGTGACTAAAGGTCAGATATCTTTTTGCTTCACATGAAATTTGAAAATATGTCATTCAGAGTTCCTCATTTTGGTACTGATGGATGTTGGCAGTGATGAAGTCTGTGAGGTACCAAGGGATACTGTTACTGCTCTCGCAGATGCAACGCGCACAGCCTATATCCGTGGTCGTTGGGTGTTCACTGATAGTTCTGGCCAGCTACAGCATTGCATTGTGTCACCCTCTTTGCCTGATTCAGGCGACTACTCTGCCTACAATGCATGGGGTAAGCAAGTCACTGAATTCTTTGAATTGTTAATTTGCAGTGGGCTCCTGTTAACTGGCTTAAATGGGACCATGTGTTGGGTGGTTAATAAAAAGGTAATTTAATGCAGAGAAATATTGAATACAGGAAAAATATTGGAAGTGCAGCATCAAGTTAAAAAATCTGGCATATGCTAAGCACTGCAATTATTTGTTACACTTACACCATGCAATAATAATCTTTAAAATGTCTATAAAAAGCAACAGTAATGTAACATAAGTTATCAAATTCATTATGAAAGTCACCATAATAACTGTACATATTTATAAGCTGGAGAATCAGTTACATGAGCCCACTGTCAGCCTGCTTGAAAATTTTTCTTTGTACGCGGTCACTGTTGCACGGTGGCCTGCTGTTATATTTACAGCGAAACCTGGACACTGTGCAAGACATTTTTCCTCCTTAAATATGAAGATTATTTTGTTCATTATTTTCCCATGTGATTTGTTTTCCCAAGCCAAAGAATTTACGACCAAAAAGCATGCAAAAAACTCCACAGAACTAATGTTTGACCAACTTTAAACGTCTTATGTGCCAGCATGTATGTGTATAATTTTCTAAGTATTTTCTTAATTGTATATGGCCTGGACTCCAAGGTAAAGACTTGGCAAGCACCATTTGCAGGGTACATGTATATTTTGTGTTCATGCAGGGGACAAATTTGTTGAAGTACTCTTGTGTCAAGTTGGGTTTTAATTGATTTATTATTTGTTCAACTTTGGTTTATTTAATGCCATTTATTTCTTGTGATAGTTGCTTTAATCTCTGGTAACTACGCCTTATTTTGTGAACTAGTGTATTTTTGTTGAGGTTGGCAATGATAGAACATTCTGGAACAATTTGCACACGGCCCGAATCACGGGTTTTCATTGTTTCTGAGACCAGCGTGGCTTGGCTGACGCCACGCTAGCATCAGACAAGGCACAACTTCTACCGAGTGCAGACGCGCGACGTACGCT
>Ga0209629_10002649_pt1 | contig 12336 bp, 4 predicted proteins | sample TergutCu122P5_FD_187286 | JGI IMG/M metagenome (GOLD analysis project Ga0209629, IMG submission 187286) | Cubitermes ugandensis P5 segment gut microbial communities from Kakamega Forest, Kenya - Cu122 P5 (SPAdes) (version 2) | ecosystem: Host-associated > Arthropoda: Insects > Digestive system >...
CCCCGCCGAGGCCCGGGGCGCCGCCCGGTTCCAGGCCTGGAAGGACGAGGTCGACCTGGGTGACTTCGTCTCCGTCACCGGCCGGGTCATCGCCTCGAAGCGGGGCGAGCTGAGCGTCTTGGCGAGCGCGTGGACGATGGCGTCGAAAGCCCTGCGGCCACTACCGGTCCTACACAAGGAGCTGAGCGAGGAAACCCGGGTGCGCCAGCGCTACGCCGACCTGATCGTCCGGCCCGAGGCGCGGGCGATGGTGCGGCTGCGCTCGGCCGTGACCCGGGCGCTGCGCGACCAGCTCGACGACGAGGGGTTCCTGGAGGTCGAGACCCCGGTCCTCCAACTGGTCCACGGGGGCGCGGCCGCCCGTCCCTTCCGCACCCATCTCAACGCCTTCAGCCTCGACATGACCCTGCGCATCGCGCTCGAGCTCCACCTCAAGCGGGCCATGGTCGGCGGCGCCGACCGGGTCTACGAACTCGGGCGCATCTTCCGCAACGAGGGCATCGACTCGCGCCACTCGGCCGAGTTCTCGATGCTGGAGTTCTACGCCGCCTGGGGCGACAAGGCCTCCGTCGCCGAGACCACGCGGCGGCTGGTCCTGCGCGCCGCCGACGTCGCCGCCGGGGTGCTGGGCCCGCGCCAGGCGGAGGTCGGCGGCCAGACGGTGGCGCTGGGCCCGCGCCAGGTGGTGGCCGACGGGCGGATCGTCGACCTCGACGGCGACTGGCGCTGGGCGTCGTTCTACGACCTGGTGAGCGAGGCGGCCGGCGAGGAGATCACGCCGGCCACCCCGACCGACCGGCTGCTGCGCCTGGCGGCCGATCACGGGGTCGAACCCGACCCGGCGCTGGTGGCCGACGACCCGGCCGCGCCGCGCGTGACCGGCAAGCTGGCGCTGAGGCTGTACGACGAGTTGGTCGAGCCCGGGCTGCTCCAGCCGACCTTCGTCGACCGCTTCCCCGCCGTCGCCCAACCGCTGGCGCAGCCGGACGCCAGCGGGCTGCTGGTCGAGGCCTGGGACCTCATCATCGCCGGCGTCGAGCGTGGCACGGGCTTCTCGGAACTGATCGACCCCGTGGTCCAGCGCCGAGTCCTGGCCGAGCAGTCGCGCCGCGCCGCGCGTGGCGATGTCGAGGCGATGGAGCTGGACGAGGATTTCCTGAAGGCGCTGGAGTACGGCGTCCCGCCGATGGGCGGCGTCGGGCTGGGCCTCGACCGCTTGTTGATGCTCTTGGCCGGCGTCGGCATCCGCGAGACGATCCTTTTCCCCCTGCTCCGGCCCGAGGCTTAATGGGCCTGACAAGGGAAAAGGGGAATTCGGGCGGTCGCCGCTGAGGCCGCTCGCCCAGGGCCCGGGAATCCGGCCCGGACTGCCGGTCGGGCGGTCTCAAGAAGGGGCCGGCGGGCGCGCGAAATAGGGCGGAAAACACGCTGTGACTGGGCATTGTGAGCGTTAAATCAAGGCCCTGTGTCTTTGTCTCGACACGGTCAAGGCCTCCGGCTAGCATGACCGATGAGTGACCGTCAGCCGTCCCCGGAGCTGTACGCGGCTGGCGGTTGGACTCCTCTGGTGGCCCTTTGCCGTTGTTCCGTCGTCGGGCCACATTCCCTGTATGGCCTCGCCAGGCCCGTGCCAGATGGAGCTGCGTCGATGATGACAGTCGCCGACATGATCGGGTGCCGAGCAGTCTCGGCCCCGGCGCGTGCTCGGAGCCTGGCGTCGTGGCCCGCCCCGCCCGAGTCCGGCCGGAGCGGGCGATCCGCCACCACGTGGTGCGCCCGGAGCGCTGTCAGCCCGAGCCTGTGGCCCGTCCCGCCGGGCCGGCTCCGGGGCGGGCGGCAGCCGGCGGACGGGCCGGGCGGCGACGGCCCGTTGGCCTTGGCCGCCTTACATACACTCTGCCCCGGACCGGAGCGAGGGTGCGGACGACGGCGAAACGTGGCGCGCGACCTGCGAGGGCTGGCGGAATCAGGGTGGGTCAGCGGTGTACGCGTGACACCGACCCCACCGACCTTGACCGACCGCGGCAACGCCGCGGTGACGATTGTCGCCGAGTCCAAGGCCGCCGTGGCGGGCAGTCCGTGGCGCAGTTCTCCGCGGTCTCGCGCGGTCGCGTCCGCCGGCGCCGGACCGCTGACACCAGCGACCGGGCGGTCGCCGTCACGGGACGGGTCGTCGGGCGACACATGAAGACAGGAGTGGTGCCATGACCGAACAGGTGGCGAACCTGACAGCCCCCCGAAGCGTCCTCCCGCCGCCACGCGCCCGTTCGGTGGTGCGGGGCGACCCCGCCGCCGAGAACGCCCCGGCGCGAGATTCCCTCTCAGTCGACCCCCTGGCGCTGACCGCGCTGCGGCGAACCCTGCGCGAGCGTGATCTTTTCCTCTCGGCGGTCGAGCCCGAGCCCTCGTACGGGGTCGTGTTCCCCGGCCTGAACAGCCACTACGTCGACATGCTGGCCGGTCTGCGCTGGTCCGACCCCGCCGTCAAGGCGACCTTCGACGAAGCCGACGACCTCTTCGCGGCGCGCCACGGCGTCACGCTGTCCAGCCGCGTCTACGCCAGCCAGGGGGGATCGTCGGCGGCCCTGGCCGAGCCCGCCCCGATGCAGGCCGCGATCTTCACGGCGGCGGTCGCCCAATACCGCCGGCTGTTGGCCATCGCGCCGGCGCCCAAGGTCGTCATCGGGCACAGCATGGGCGAATTCGCCGCCTACGTGGCGGCCGGGCTGATCAGCTTCGCCGACGGTTTCGGCGGCATCCTGGCCCGGGCCGAGGAGGTCACGGCCATCCCGCCGGCCGAGCGCGGCGTCCTGGCGGCCGTCATGACGCCGACCGCCGAACACGCCCGGCTTCTGCGCCGCCTCCTGCTCAAGGCCCGCGCCGAGGGCGTCTACCAGGCCATCGTCAATTCGCCCCTCCAGACCATCGTGGCCGGGAGCCAGGAGGCGATCGCCCGGTTCAGCCAGCAGGCCCGCGAGCGGCGCCTGGCGACCACGCTGCTGCGCGTCTCCCACGGTTTCCACTCGCCCTTGCTGGCGCCGGCCCAGGAGCCGCTCCGGGCCCGCTTCGCCCAGCTTCATTTCCAGGCGCCGACCACGGTGGCGGTGGTGTCGACGATCACGGGCGACCTGATCGGGCCCGACGACGCCGCCGACCTGCCGGACCTGTTGGCCGCCGAGCTGACGACGCCGTTCGACTTCCCGGAGGTGTTGGCCAAGGTGGTCGAGTTGGGCGTGACCAACCTCATCGACGCCGGCCCCAGCGCCATCATGGCCAAGCTCGTCGACCAGTCGGGCCTGCCGCTGATGGCGGTGCCCTTCGACTCCCGGAGCCGCTCGGCGGCGGACAATCTGCGCAGCGTCACCTTGTCTTTGCGCAGCCTCGGCGTCATCGCGCCGCCGCCGGCGCCCGCCACGGCCGGGGCGGTCGGGCCCGCCACGCGCCTGGCGACGGCCGGGGGAACCGCGCCCGCCGCTGCGACCGTGTCCGCGGCCGGGGGAACCGCGCCCAACGCCGCCGGTCTGGCGGCGACGACGCTGCCCGCCGCCCGGCCCGCCAGCCCGGCCCACCCCGACGAGGCCGACCTGCTCCGCTGCGTCTCCTTGACCACGGGCTTGCCCAGTTTCATGATCGACCCGGCCCAGCCGCTCAGCCGGCTCGGGCTGGCGCCGGCGGTGGTCGAGGCGTTGCGCCAGGCCGTGCGCGACCAATGGGCGATCGAGTTCGGCGACGCCGACCGGTCGATCCGGCAATGGGCCGACGACGTGGCCGCCGGCAGGGTCGCCACGGCCGTGGTCCCGGTGGCCGTGGCCCCGGCGGCGACCGGCCCGTCGACGGCGGTCGAGGTCCGGCCCGGCGTCGGCCTCCCCGAGCCCGTCCAGGTCAGCGCCGCCGAACTGGTCGACCTCCTGACGCAGCGCCTGGCCGAGTCCACGGGCTACCCCCTCGACATCATCGAGCCGGACTTGGATCTGGAAGCCGACTTGGGCATCGACTCGGTCAAGCAGGCCGAGGTCATCGGCAGCATCGTCGCCGAGCTGGGCTGGCCCGACACGCCGCTGGACCTGGCCGGCGCCACCACGATCAGCCTGCTGGCCGAACGGCTGGTGGCCATCTCGTCCGAGCTGGGCGCCGTGCCCGCCGAGCTCGAGCCCGGGTTGCCCGTGATGGCCGAAGCGGAAGGGCTCTTGGTTAAGTCCCGGCCCGCTCTGACGGCGCTTCCCGGGGCGCTGTTGGGGGGTCCCGTGGTGTCGGGCCTGGCGAAGTCACGCCTGGCGGCGGCCCCCCTGGCGTGGGCGGAGCCAGAAGTGCCGGTCGCCCCCGTGGCGGCGTTGCCCCTGTGGGCCACCCCCGTCCCCGTGGCGGCGGCGGAGCCGGCGGTGTCGTCGGCCCTCGTGACCTTGCCCGAGTCCGCGCTCACGCCGGCCGCGCCCCTGGCCAGCCCGTTGACCGCCGAGCAGGCCGCCGAGCTGCTGACGCGGCTCGACCACGAGCAACTGGTCGAGGCCCTGGTGCGGCACCTGGTCGAGGTGACGGGCTATCCCGCCGACGTCGTGGAGCCGGACCTGGACCTGGAGGCGGATCTGGGCGTCGATTCGATCAAGCAGGCCGAAGTCGTCGTCGCGCTGGGCCAGGAACTCGGCTGGGGCGAGATGGTCCCCGACCTGGCGGGCGCCACCAGCGCCAACCTCATCGCTGACCGCCTGCTGGCGACGCTGGCCGAGATCGCCCAGCCGACCCCGCCGGAGGAAGGCGACACCGGTGACACCCCCGACGCCGTCGCGCCGCTCGTGGCGCTGGCCGCGGCCGACGGGCCGGCGCCGTTGGAACTGACCGGCGCCCCCGACGCCGCCAATCGCTCCACGGCCGAGGCGGGCGCGGCGGCCGTGGCCGATCCCCGCCCCGAACTGGTCCCGCCCCAGGTCGCCCGGCGTTACATCCTCGAACCGTTGGTCCACCCGCTGGGCGACCATGAACAGGACCGGTTCGACGTCACCGGCAAGACCTACGTCGTCGCGGCCGGCGAGCCCGCGGTCACCGCCGAGGTCCGCCGCTTGCTCGAAGCCGCCGGCGCCGTGGTCTGGGTGGCCGATCCTAGGGCCGCGGCCACGTCGACCGACGACCGGGTCATCGCCACCACGACCGAGCCAACCGTCATCCGCCAGCGCCTGACCGAGGCCCACGCCCAGATCGGCGCGGCCGACGGCCTGATCTACCTGGCCGCCCTGGGCGATCACGCCGGGGCCCTCGACCTGCCGGTCGACGAGTTCCAGGCGGCCTGGCAGCGGCAGTTGGCCTTCCTGCTTCACCTGACCCAGGAGTTCTACGACGATCTCAAAGCCAAGGGCAAAGAGGCCCTGATCTCCGTCTTGACCAATTCGGGCGGCTGTTTCGGCCTCAAGCTGACCGAGTTGGGCGATCCCTTCGGCCAGCTCGTCCTGGGGGGGATCCACAGCCTGGTGCGTGAGCTGCCCGGCCCGCGCAAGTGCTTCGTCGACGTCAACCACGAGGCCCGCGGCTCGGCGGGCGGCCTGCTCGTGAGAGAAATCCTGGCCGTCACCGCCGCCCGCGACGACCAGATCGCCTACCTGGGCGACCAGCGCCACGTCCTGCGCGTGCTGCCCCAGCCCCTGCCCGTCAGCCCGGTCGTCCCGGCCGCCCGGCGGCCAGGCGTCGTGGTGTTCTCCGGCGGCTCGCGCGGCATCGCCTTGGAGGCGGCCATCCGCTGGGCCGAGGTGCTGGGCGACCACGCGGTGCTGCTGGGCCGGTCCTCCCTGGACAACCCGGTGTCGCAGCCCTACTTGGCGATGGACGACGAGGCCTTCGCCGAGGCCCGGCTGGCCCTGCTGCAGTCCCTCCACGAGGCCCACCCCGACTGGAAACCCGTCCGGTTGCGCGAGGCCTGCGACCACGTGGACCACGACCGTCAGTTGTACGGCACGCTGGAACGGCTGCGCCAACGGGCGGTCGGCATCGACTACCTGACCTGCGACGTGACCGACCCCGCCCAGGTCACCACAACCATGCGCCTGATCGAGGAGGCCCACGGGCCGATCCGGGGCCTCGTCCACGGCGCCGGCCTGGTCGGCCCGGCCCTGCTGCCGAAGAAGGACCTCGACTGGTGCCGGTCGCTGGTCTCGGTCAAGGTGGACGGGCTGTACAACCTCGTGCGCGCCGTCGACCTCGACCGGCTCGACTTCTTCTGCGCCTTCAACTCCTTGTCCGGCCACTTCGGCATGGACGGCCAATTCGACTACTCGGCGGCCTCCGCCCTGGCGTCGGCGCTGACCAGCGAGTTGGCCTGGCGGCACCCGCACCTCGCCGCCGTGGCCATCGATTGGACCGCCTGGGCCGACGCCGGCATGGCTTTGACGCACACCAGCCGCCACTACCAAGAGAATCTGCGCGGGTTGCAGTACGTCGGCGCGGCCGAGGGCTGCGACCATCTGCTGCGCGAAGTCTTGGCCGGCGGCCACACGCCCCAGGTGGCGGTCTTCGGGGGCTTGGGCTACTACGAGCCCGAAGCCGTCTTCACCTGCCTCGACACCGCCACGATGACGCTGGCCGGGCCGATCTCCGAGGGTTCGGTGGTGGACCAGTGCGCCTCGCCCCTGGTCGACCGGCAACTCGACTGGACGCCCAGCCCGGCGGCCGACGCCCGGCCCGGCGAGGTCGTCTTCACCCGCCACCTCGACCCCCGCCGTGATCGGTTCCTGGCCGACCACATGGTCCAAGGCCTGCCGACCCTGCCCGGCTTCTTCCACATCGAGGCCATGGCCGAGGTGGCCCGGCTCGTCACGGGCTGGGAGTCCGTCCGACTCGAATCGGCCAGTTTCCTGCGCTTCGTGAAGTGCCGTCCCAAGGCGACCGTCGACCTGGAGATTCGCGCGGCCGCCACCGGTAACGGCTTCCAGGCCACGGTCAGCGCCGATGTCATCGGGCCGAAGGGCAACGTCTTGGTGCGGCGCCAGGATCGGTCGACCGGCGTCTTCCGGCCCGGCCCCGACCAGGCCCCGCCGGCGATCCCGGGGATCGCCGCGGCCGTGTTGGAGGCGGACCGGCGTGAGTCCTTCGACCTGGACGCCTTCTACGACGCCACCGAGAACTACATCGCCTTCGGCCCCAGTTTCCGCCTGGTCGAGCAGGCCTGGCGGCTCGAGGACGGCCGGATGGCGGGCCTGGTCCGGGTCCCGAACGGCAGCCGGCAGCTCTTGTCACGGGGCGGCGCCCGCTTCCTGATGGAGCCGCTCCTGCTCGACTGCGTCTGCCGGCTGGCGCTGATCGACGTCCTGGACCGGTCCGGCGACCACCTCGTGCCCGTCGAGGTCAACGGCTTGACCATCTTCGACCATCCCGAGCCGGGCTCGCTCGTCATCGGCCTGGTCGACTACGCCCAGTCGGACCTCGACTCGCCGACGGCCGCGGTCGAGGTCTTGACCCTCGACGGCCGGCCGCTGATCCGTCTCGACAGCCTCGGAGTCCGCTCCGTCGGCCGCGACGCCGAGCGGCCGGAGATCCTGGTCGGGGCTCGGAGCAGGAGTTGACCGAATCGGTCCGGTCACTCGTCTCGGTGCGGCCGGTCGCCCGGTCGGTCGCGCCCGCGCCCGCACCCGCGCCCACGCCCGCCGGATCGACCCGCCGCCCAGGCCGGTCGGCCCACCACCCAGGTGAGCGCCCTGTCTCACCTCGGAACCTGGGTCAGAACCATGTCCCGCCCGAGGAACGCCGGATCGGGCGACCTCCGGCCACTACATCTTGTGCCCGTATGTCCGATACGAACACAAGATGTAGTGGCCGGAGGTCATCCCGCCCGACGCCCCTCGGTCGGAACAGCGTTCTGACCCACGCTCCCAGGCGCCCCGGCCCACTTCCCACCACTGCCGACAAGGAGTGACACCTCATGGCCACCACCGAGTATCCCCGGGGCAACGCCCCCATGCCGCCGATCGCGATCATCGGCGTCGGCTGCGTCCTGCCGCCCACCTCGCGCGACCTGGAGTCCTACTGGTCCAACCTCAGCCAGGGGGTCAACGGCATCAGGTCGGCGAGCGTCGACACCGCCCCGTGGGACCCGGCCCTGTACTTCTCCGAGGACCCCCGCGCCGACGACAAGACCCGCTGCGTGCTGGGCGGGGTCGTCGACAACTATGCCTTCCCGTTCGACCGCTACGACCTGACCGAGGCCCAGCGCGAGCTGCTGGAGGGGGCCAACCGGACCCAGCAATTCGGCGCCGACTCCACCTTGCAGGCCATCGCCTCGTCGAGCTACGACCGGGACCGCCTGCGGGCCTCGAAGGTCGAGGTCTTCGTCGGCAACATGGTCGGCGACGAGAAGTTCGACGCCTTCGGCGTCCGGGGCTGGACCGAACTGCTGTGGCCGCACGTCGAGGAGACGCCGGCTTATCGGGCCCTGTCGCCGGTCCTCAAGTTCGCGGCCCGCGGCCGCTACAGCGAGTTGGCCGACGAGCGCCTCGGCCGGCTGGTGGTCGACCCGCCGACCTTGTTGTCGAGCGCCAGCGCGCCCGTCGTCGCCCGCGCCGCGGGGCTGGATTGTCCCGGCGTGCTGGTCGACGGGGCCTGCGCCTCCGGCCTGATGGTCATCGACGTCGCCATCGCGGCCTTGCTGCAGGGCGACTTGGACGTGGTGGTGGCCATCGGCTTGATGACCAACCGGAGCGTGACGGCCAACGTCACGTTCGACAAGATCGGCGGCCTGGCGACGACTGCCAGCCGTCCCTTGGCCGAGGCCGCCGAAGGCTTGGTGCCGGGCGAGGGCTCGGGCACGCTCCTGCTCAAGCGGCTCGACCGGGCGCTGGCCGACGACGATCGGATCTACGGCGTCATCCGCGGCGTCGCCACCACCTCGGACGGCGCCGGCAAGGCCATCTTCGCCCCCGACTCGCGCGGCCAGGTCGCCGCCATGCGGTTGGCCCTCGACCGGGCCGGCGTGACGTCGCGGGACATCGACTACCTGGAAGCCCACGCCACGGGCACGCCGACCGGCGACGCCGTCGAAGTCGAGTCGATCGACCAGATCGTCACGGCCGACGGGCGGCCGACGCCGCTGCCGATCGGCTCGGGCAAGGCCCTCATCGGCCACGGTTTCCCGGCGGCCGGCATGTCCAACCTGATCAAGATCCTGCTGGCCTTCGACCACGGGGTCCGCCCGCCCGTGTTCGGCGTCGATCAGCCGAACGAGTCCCTGCGCCGGGCCAGCGACCGTCTCCGCCTCGTGCTGGAGACGGAGCCCTGGCCGGTCGAGGAGGGCCGGCCGCGCCGGGCCCTGACCAACGCCTTCGGCTTCGGCGGGGTCAACGCCACGGTCGTGGTCGAGCAGTTCGACCCGGCGTACCACCGGGCGCTGCTCGCCGTCGAGCCGCCGCCCCGCTCTGTCGGCCGCTCGCTGGCCGTCATCGCCGCGGCGGCGGAGCTGCCGGGCCTGAGCGCCACCGAGGGCTTGCCGTCGGCCGAGGCCCTGGCCGCCTGCTTCCACCAGTTCGACCACGCCAAGGGCACCTTCCCCGTCACCGGCTGGAAGTTCCCCTACCGCGAGATCCGGATCCCGCCGATCACGCTGGCGCAGACCGACCGCTCCCAACAGTTGTTCTTGACCGTGGCTATGGCGGCCCTGCGCCAGGCGAACTTGCTCGACGGCAAAGCCGCCCGGCTGCCCGACCGGATCGGGGCGATCGTGGGCGCGGCGTCGGGCCTGTACGCCACCATCGAGCGCAGCCTGCGCATCCACGGGGTCGAGATCCACAACGTCATCGACGCCCTCGTGGCCGATCGGTCGTTGCCGGAGACGACCGCCGAGGAGTGGCACAAGGCCATCCAGGACGCCATCGACGCCGTCTCGGGCCCGACCACGGAGGCGGCCCTGCCGGGCTACATGGACAACATCGTGGCCGGCCGGGTGGCCAACCGCTTCGACCTGAGGGCGCCCAACTTCCTCATCGACGCCGACATGGCCTCGTTCGGCCTGGCGATCCAGGCGGCGACCCAGCTGCTGGACCGCGGGGATGCCGATTTCCTGGTTCTGGGCGGGACCAACTCCATGGTCTTCGAGGCGTTGGCTGAGATTTGGCAGTTCCAGGCCGGGGTCCAGTTCTCGGCCGTTGAGGCGGCCGTCGCCCTGGTCGTCTGCCGCCCCGAGGATGTGCCCGAGGACGCCACCGTGCTCGGCTACCTCTCGGCCGGCGAGTCGGTGGCCGGGAACTTCCCCCTGGTCAACAAGGGCATCTCGGCCCTGGGCGCCGACGGGGCCGTCTGGGCGCTGAAGCAGTTGGTGGCGCGGGCCGGCGCCGGCGACGACTTCGAGGCCGAGACCGTCGTCGGCAGCGTCATCGCCGACTGGGGCTGGCCGATACGCTGCTCGGCGCGGCCGACCGCGCCCCAGGCGGCGGGCTCGGCGGACAGCGCCGGCGGCGGCGAGAGCGAGAGCGTCGCGGCGGGGCAGAGCGCCAGCGCCGGGGAGAAGGCCCAGGCGGGCGAGGGCGCTGTTCCGGCCGACGCCGCCCAGGCGGGGGATAGCGCCGAGGCGACCGAGTCGGACCAGCTGGCGGGGCCGGCCCCAGCCGATCAGTCGGACGAGTTGCTGCACCTGGTCGAGGCCGAATCCCTGGACGGCCTGCTGGCCGCGCTGGCGGACTGGGCGCGTGGCGCCGGCTCCCCGGTCGGCCAGCGGCTGCCCGCGGGGGCCGATCAGGGCTGGCGACTGGTGTTCGAGGCCGACTCGGCCGACGAGCGCCGGACCAAGGCCGACTTGGGGTACCAGGCGCTGGCCACGCTCGTGGCGGCTGAGCGGTAGCGGCTCGGGCGGAGCGTTCTGGCCCACTCTCCGAGCGGCTCCGGTCGGGCGGGCCCGTGGCTGTCGCGCTCGGGGCTCAGCGCCCGAAGCCGAAATGCTCGAAGTGGAAGCCCAGCACGCGCAGCCGGCTCGTCGGCAGTTGGCGGCGGAGGCTCTCCCGCAAGGGTTTGGGCCCGCAGAAGTAAATATCCACGGGCGCGTGGACGCAGTCTTCGATCTGCCGGACCGTCAGGAACCCCTGGGTGGCCGAATCGATCAGGTGCAGGCGCAGGTTGGGCACATCGAGCGCCCGCAGTTCGTCGAGATAGACCCCGGAGTCGCCCACGTAGGTGTAGAAGAAATCGATCGAGAAGTCGTCGGGGATCGGTTGCGAATAGAAACTGCGGAACGGCGTCAGGCCGACGCCGCCGGCGATCCAGACCTGGTTCTTGGCCCCGGTCGTGTAGTCGAAAGCGCCGTGGGGGCGGCTGACGGCGAACGTGTCGTCGAGCTTGAGCAGGTGCGGCAGTCGGCGCGTGTGGTCGCCGGATCCCTTGATCGTGAACTGAATGGCGTCGGCCGACGGGGCGGCGCTGAGCGTGAAGGGGTGTGACGGGAAGACCGGCCGACGGGGTGGGAACTTGAGGAAAGCGAATTGCCCGGCCCGGTACCGCAGGGCCCGCCCGACGGGTTGGCCCGTGATTTCCACGGTGTGGGCGGCGACGGCGCGCAGGCCGGTCACCCGATAGCGGAAAGGGAAGCCGAGGCGTTCGTAGAGCAACACGCTGGAGACGGCCGACGAGATTCCCACGAGGGCCACCAGATCCATCCACAAACTGAACGGGGTGAGGCCCAAGGGGTGGAAGGACGATGTGCCGTAATAGTGGATCAGGCCGATGAGGTAGGGCAGCGGCATGAAGCGGTGGATGGATTTCCAGGTCTCATACCTGAGCCGGCGGGCGACCAGGGCGGTCAGGGCCAAGGCGATGAACGAGACGAGGGCGGGCGCGCCGAGTTCCGGCAGGCGAGCCCAGGACCTCTCGCTCCCTTGCTCGCCCTCGGCCAGGCCCAACGCCGCGATGTGGGCGCCGGCCAGGGCGACCGAGCCAATCCCGAGCCACTTGTGGACGACGTAGGCCTTGTCGAGGCCCGAGAACAGGCGGTCCAGCAGGCGGTGCCGCGTCGAGATCACGAGCGCGCCGGCGAAGCCGGTCAGGGCCAGGGCGCCGATGAGTTGGGCGACGCGGTAGCCGAAGGGGGTGTCGCCCTCGGAGCCGCTGAGAAACCACGAGACCACGGTGACCAGGCAAATGATCGCGCCGACGATGAGTCCTTTTCGCATGGGCCCCTCTCCCAGAAGCAACTGAGCAATTGCCGTAGGTTAACACCCTTGGCACCTGGTGTCGCGTCCTCACTGGCAACGAGCAGTCTCGTGGAGGGGAACTTACCCACGAGGGCCGCGCCGTTTTCCTCCCGGCTCAGCGCCGGCGAAACAGCGCCGAGATGGCCGAGCGCGCGCGGTCACATGGGGCGAGGGGGGGCGACCCCCC
>Ga0209629_10002650_pt1 | contig 12335 bp, 2 predicted proteins | sample TergutCu122P5_FD_187286 | JGI IMG/M metagenome (GOLD analysis project Ga0209629, IMG submission 187286) | Cubitermes ugandensis P5 segment gut microbial communities from Kakamega Forest, Kenya - Cu122 P5 (SPAdes) (version 2) | ecosystem: Host-associated > Arthropoda: Insects > Digestive system >...
CTGACAACACACAACACTCACAACAGACAAATATCCATGCCCCGGGTGGGATTCGAACCCACAATCTCAGCAGGCTAGCGGCCAAAGACCTACGCCTTAGACCGCGTGGCCACTGGGACCGGCACATGTAGAATTCTGCACCAAAATGTTTTCATGAATTTGTTTGTTGTGGTAGGCATTCTACAGACATGAAAAGAAAATCAGTCTTTAACTACCCAATAGGAATATGCTTTATAGTGTACAGTACAGTACATGAGATTAGAAAATACCATCAAAATTGGCTTCAAAATGTAAACAGAATAGAAAACAGTCGCTTACTAAAACTTGCACAACAGTTTTTTTATATTTTGTTGACCGTGCGTGCATCTTGTTACAAATACTTGCTAATAACCAAATTGATGCACTTTTTATGTATTTATTTCATAATGAACGCTGTAGGTTTAGAGCTCAGAGTCCTGTCCTATGTAACTCATTCGCTTTCATGTGAGCCTGTTTGTTCCGTCTTCTACTTGGGTGGCCTGTATCTCTTTTTCCATGGGGTTGATACTGTTGTGCAAATTCTTGCTAATAACCAACTTGATGCACTTTTTATGTATTTATTTATTTATTTCGTAATGAACGCTGTAGGTTTAGAGCTCAGAGTCCTGTCCTATGTAACTCATTCCCTTTCATGTGAGCCTGTTTGTTCCATCTTCTACTTGGGTGGCCTGTATCTCTTTTTCTTGCAAATAACCAACTTGATGCACTTTTTTTTATGTATTTATTTATTTCATCTCTCTACATGTTTCGAGCATCACAGTGCACATCATCAGGAGATCGAATTGTATTAATACATCATCTGGTATTAGTCTGTGTTAAGTGACTGCATGGTATGCCGGTCAGGAGGGAACTGCAGTTCCCTCCTGACCGGCATACCAAACAGTCACTTACAAAGATAAATCATACCAGATGATGTATTAATACAATTTGATCTCCTGATGATGAGCGCTGTGATGCACGAAACATGTAGAGAGATGAAATAAATAAATACATAAAAAAAAGTGTGTCAAGTTGGTTATTAGCAAGAATTTGCACAACAGTATCAACCCCATGGAAAAAGAGATACAGGCCACCCAAGTAGAAGACGGAACAAACAGGCTCACATGAAAGGGAATGAGTTACATAGGACAGGACTCTGAGCTCTAAACCTACAGCATTCATTATTATTATTATTATTATTACTATTATTCTGCTTTAGAACACTGTAACTTCTGTACATTATATGGAAAACTATGCTTCCCTTAAGTGTGTAGATACACTACAAGATTTTCTGTGTCTAGTTTCACCAAGAACTCTCTCTCTCTCTCTCTCTGTGCATGTGTGCGTGTACATTAGACAGTGGATCAGTAAGTGAGTGTATGTGCATTTGCGAGTTCATGATTAAGTGGCTGTACCTGTGTGGTTCACTGTGGTTCACTTTCCTTACCTTCTGCTACAGTGTGTCTATACATACAGTACAACATAGCTCATTGCAGGAAAAGGAGCTGCAACAATGATACATTATAGACAATGAAGTTTGAAATAAAACTCTGAAAACAGTGTAATTTCCTTTTAGCCTACTTTCATTTCTTAAAGGTGTGGAAAAATTTATGGTATAAGATTTTCCATACATGTGCTGATTTTCTTATACTATTACCTATACTAGTAATTGACAATAGTACAGTAGCCTTGTAAAAGCGTCCACTTAGTAGCTCTTCATCTGACAGCAATATCTTACAGACTACAAGAAGTAGAAATATGAAATTTTGTATTAATATAGATTATTAACATTCCTGACTATTTTGTAATTTTGAAATTTTTCAATGTATGGGCAGCGTGGTCAATGTACACCAGCCCTGATCTTGAAAACAGAACTGTTTGCATTAAAATTAAGGATCACCTACTGCATATTACCATGTATTTACTCTTGTGCTATGTGTGAATAGGAAAGACACCATGCTACATCTCCAGATGGGGACAAGGATCGAGATGCGTTGCTGGTGAATCTGTTGGATGAGGGTCAAGAGATCGTGCTCAACTTGCGGCACCTGCAGCTGCGCCCACACCCTTGTTATCGTGATGGGAACCATATAGAACCGGTCAATCTGTACCACAAAGTGGGCCATGGCAAACTGGATATGTATATCATCAGCCCTGCAAAGGATAACCGTGAGATCAAGGAATTCCTGTCTAAGTGGAATGCCAATGACCCTCGGCTTTTTGCTGGCAGGAAGGAAGGTGGAAGCCTTAAAGACTTCCATTTTCCTTTGCAGAATCTCGTGTCCATCTGCGCTCTTTTAGTGTGGCAGCCAGCGAATCCTAATGACAACATCACACGAATTCTGTTTCCTGGAAGCACACCTCAACATAAAATCTTTGAAGGCCTGGACAAATTGAAAAATCTAGAATTCTTAAAATATCCAGTGTGCACAGCCAGGTCCATTTCACCGTCCGCTTCAACTGTAGGTATCGCAAGTCGTGCAAGTAGCAAGCAGAGGTCTGCCCCAGCTGTCATCGAGAAGTTGCTACCTGGAGAAGGAGTCAAGGCAGTATCTAAGACCATTGGACCCACCACAGAGACAAATAAGCAAGTAATTAAAGCAGCAACCATACCAGTAGCTGGACATATGCCAGATACAAAGCAAATTAAGCCTGTGGCCACTGCAACCCCCATTTCTGCCCCAGCGCCACCGCCCTTGAAGACACTGTCCCAGACGAAACAAAAGGCTGACAAACTGACTTCCAAAACAGAGCCACCAAAGATGAAGACTGAACTTAATAAATCTCTAGAAGTGGAGAAAAGCAGTGCCAAAACGGAGAAGGTGACGAAATTGACTGTGACTGAATTGTCCAAATCTAGAGTTGAACCTAAACCCAAATCTGAAACTAAGACTTCCATCAGTAAGTCGAAAACTGATGCTAAGGCCCCAAGATCAGTAGAAAGGAAAAGTCAAAAGACTCCCATTGAAAAGAAGAGTGACTCAGCCAAGTCATCACCCACAACACCTAAGAAATCTGTTGAAGGAAAGATGAATGGTGTTGCAACTAAAGCTGAAACAGCAAAACTCTCAAGAACATCCATTAAGGGTCAACCGTCACCAACTACAACTCCAGCTAAGAGCACAAAAGAAGCCAACAACCGAAAAGTAGTAGAATCAAAATATCAACATGTTTCACGAATGTCTTCAACATCTCGAGGTACTACAACCAAGATGAGAAGAAAAGAACAGCAAGAGACTACAACTTCAACAAAGGCTGAAAGAAAGCCAATCAGTAGGAGGCCAAAGCCAGGATCTCCCAGTAAGGCAACCACTTCCGGTTCTCCAGCCAAGTCTTCCTCTGCAAAAAGTACACCAACACCCTCAGTGAAATCAGACAAAGATGGTATTATCCGCAAAGTCAAAGGAGAGGCAGATAGGATAACAACTGATTCATCAGCTGTTTCAACACCTTCAACAGTAGATCCAGATACAGCAGCTTTGAAAGTGAAAGCTGCAGAAGTCTCTGAAGCAACAACAGCGATACCAGAACCTGAAAAATTAAGAAAAGAAGAAGAGGAGAAAGTCCCCACTGATAATGAGAGTGAGATGGATAAAGTACAGCCTGAGCAAGGAGAGTCTGTTGTGGTATGTGAAAGACCACAGATGGCAGCTGCTGAGCTTCCAGTTGGTGAAATACAAGTTCATAAAGAAGATGTTAAAATTGAAGATCAAGCAGAAAAAGTTATGTTGCCTACAGAAGCGGAGGGTCCAATGGCAGAGGCAGAAGTAGAAGAAGAATTGAAAGAAGACAAAGAGTCAGAGGGTGCTGAAGAAATGGAGCTAGTGAAGCAAGCTGTACTTAAAACATATGACACTGAAACGACAGAGGAAGAAAAAACAGAAGATGTGGAAGAAGAAGAAGGTGAAGAAGAGCTACAACATATTGATGGAAAAAAATCCCTTGCAGATGAGCTAGGGCTTGAAAGTAAAGAACATAAAGAAATCAAGGTACAAGAAGAAGAAGAGGAGGAGGAAGAAGAAGAAGAGGATGAAGAGGATGAATACTTGATTATAGAAAAAGAGGAGGTTGAACAGTATATGGAAGACTCACTGCAAGATCAAGAAAGTGTTGAATCACATGTTCCAGAAGAACTTGAAGTGAAGGATAGGAGAGATGAAGAGGAAGAAGAAGAAGATGAAGGAGAGCTTCACAAACACTTACGTGATGAGGCTGAGTCTGAGAAAGAGAAAAAGCATGATCTTGAAGTCAATGGCTTTCGTGAAGAATCCCAGGATGTTATTCAGAAAGAAGGAATGGTATGTATTGAAGACAAGGAATATGGCCCACTTGTGACTGAAGAAAAAGAAGAAGAAATAAGTAAGAAGCCAGTAGAAAAACCAACCGAGATAGCAGCACCAGAAAAATTGGAAACCCTTCAAACCACAGAAGAAGTAAACAAAGACGATGAGGCTGAAAAAGAAATTCCTACCAGAAGTCAAGATGAAGTGGCAGTATCGAAAGAAATCTCCGCAGAGACAAAGGAACAAATTCAGGAAGAAGTACAAGAAATTATCACATCTGCAAAAGAAATAGTCACCAAAACAAAACAGGAAAGTGAAATCGAACTTCAGGACACTGAAGAGGGTAGTATGATAGAGGACAAAAAAAGTCTTTCAGCAAAACTAAGTATAGATGAAAAGAAGGACACCGAAGAAGAAGAAGAAGAAATAAAAGAAGCTTCATCAATCAGTCCTGAAGAGAAATTGGATATCTCATCAGAGAAGAATAGAGAAGTGACAGATGACACCAGGGACACAGATCAGAAATTAGATGAAGAGGAAGGTGCAGAAGTTAAAGCAGCTGACCAGAAGTATCCAGCTGAAGAAAGTCAGCCAGATGAACGATTCTCAACGACTGTGGAGTCTGCAGCAACCACTGCGCCCACACTGCCAGAAGATGAACGTATACCACTAGATGAGATAAAAGAGATTGTGGAGGAAAAGTATGTAAAAGAGGAAACTAAAGAAGAGAAACAAATCGCTACTGCCGCTGTTCAACAGCGACTTGAACAACCCACAACACTTCCTCAAGTAGTAGTTGCTTCTGGTTTTGGTATGTTTGACCCAATGGTACCTCAGTCTATGGTCCATCTTCAGCGTGATATAGTGAAAACTCCGGATGAGGTAGCTGACTTGCCAGTTCATGAAGAGGTGGATGCAGGCATGTATGACACTGATGAATTTAGCAGGGATTTTAAAAGTAAGGATGACAGTGCTAAGAAGCATTCTTCACAGCAAGAGTTACAAGAATCAAGACAAGAGTCTCCAGAATTTGACATGAAGGGAAAACTTCAAACGAAGTATGATGATAATGTAGAAAAGCCAAGTGTATTTCAGGACTCAGAGTCTGTGGACCAAGAGAAAGCACAGATACCAGTTACAGATAAAGATGAAACTAAAAGAATTACTGAGACTGAATCTAGGCAGAAGACAGAAGAATCAGAAACTCCTGTTACTGACTTTGTAAAGGATGCAGATATGATTGGAAGTATTGAAATGACACATGATGTGAAAGAAGATAAAGATTACTTAAGAGATGAGAAAGACGTTGAATATCACATACTTGCCACAGAAGAGGCTGTGAAGACTGAAGAAATACATAAATTATCAGCTACAATAGAAGCAGTTCCAAAGTCTGATGTAATCAATGATGATAAGACTGAAGTGCAGAAAGCAGTACCTGAAGAAATGACTGAACATTTTATCAAATCGGATACAGAAAATGGAAAAGCCGAAGGCCCCCTAGAGGAAGAAATAGATGGCTCAACCTTGGTTGTAAAAGACGGCATACATGATGCAGTTAAACCAGAAATTACCGAGTTAAAAGAAAGTGTTAAATCGGTATTAGAAACCAAAGACGAGTCCGTATGCCAACAGGAAGAAAAAAAAGAACCGAGTATTCCTGAATTTAAATCTGCAGAAGTCTCCAGCGACGAAATACAAATGCTTGATAGTAAAGATGAAGTAAAACACATGACAGAACAATTTATTGAAAGAGAAAGTCATGCAGTTAAGGCTGAGACGCTAGAAACTGACAGACAAGAAGAAAAACTTGGTGTTTCTGAAACTACAAAACAAGACTCTAGTAAAATTGAACTGGAAGCTATAACAGCAGAGAAAACAGGTCTTGAGGAACAAGTACCAGAAGAGTCAAAAGATAAAGACGAAACTTTGGAAAAATTGGCATTAGAGATATCTGAAGCAGAAAAATTTGAGTTGGAGTGTATGGAACTTAAAGAGACAGGGAAGGAACAGAAAGATTTAGAAAGAAGTGTTATAAAGACAGAATTAATAAAGGAATCTGAAGAAGCAAATCAGTCAGAGAAAACTTTAATGGGTTCTTTAGACACAGAGAAAGTTCTTGTTCTAGAAGGAGAGTTTCTTTCTGATGTAAGGCCTGAAGAATCTGTCATCAAGGCAGAACCAGAAGAGGGGAAGACAGATGCACAACAGGATCAATTTGAAGATGAAGAATTAGAAAAAGACTCTCAGAAACTGGACAAAGGGGAATCTGTAACAAAAGAACCTGCGTCAGAAAAGACAGAAGATTTTGTTTTAAAACCTGAAGAACTGTCAAAGACTGATACAGTCGCTGAAGTCTGTGAACATCCCAGATTCGATGATGTGGTCAAGCAATCTGAAATTCATATCGAATCTTCTGAGGCAAAAGAAACAAGTGAGCCCTCAAAAATAGATATAATAGAATCAGAAGAGTTAGGTTTTGATGGTGGCCATACAGAAGAGAAAGTCAAAGAAACAGTTGCTGTGAAGGAAAAGGCATTGACAAAGGAAGGAACCACATTTGATGAGGAAAAGGACATAGATGAGAAAGATAAACCAAGCAAAGATTTATCTTTAAAATCAGATTCCCCTGAAGAAGATCAGACTGATACTTCAAAGTTAAGTGTTGACTATTCAGGAACAGAAGTTCCTACCTTGATAGCTGAAGGTGAATCAGGGGACAAGCCATCCCCAGGGACATTGTCTATGACTTACGTTGAAATAATAGACAAATTACAGAGAGATTCTCAGAAGATGGAAGATTCTACAGGCACTTCAGCTGAAAAATCTTTACCACTGATGGAACACGAAAAAGATGTCAGTGAAGTGGAACATAAAGAAAGAGCCTTTGTTGAGCAAGATTTAGATATTTTAAGCACAGATGATTATAAGACTGATGAGAAGGCAAAGGAAGAGTTAAAAGAAAGTGTAACAGAAATTCATAGCTCTAAGGAAACTGACATGAAGAGCACAGAATCAATTCCAACAACTAGTGAAGTAGTATATGACAAAGCTGAAGGACAATTGACTCAAGATGTTCAAGAGACAGACAAAGTCGACACTGATGAAACTGTAAAAGAAGAACCACTGATGGCGCCACATGACTTGAAACACATCCAAGATAGTACTGAATGTATTCCTGGCATATCAAAGGAAGAATATTCAGAAACAAAAACTGACTCAGCAAAATCTAAGGATACTGATATGAAGAGCACAGAATCAATTCTGACAACTAGTGAAGTAGTACATGACAAAGCTGAAGGACAATTGACTCAAGATGTTCAAGCGACAGACAAAGTAGACACTGATGAAACTGTAAAAGAAGAACCACTGATGGCACCACATGACTTGAAACATGTCCAAGATAGTACTGAATGTATTCCTGGCATATCAAAGGAAGAACATTCAGAAACAGAAACTGACTCAGCAAAATCTTCTACAACAGCAATCACTGAAACAAAATCTGATCAAGTGTCAGATGCCTGCAAATTGGAGGAGTCTACTGCTCACCTACCTCAACTGACACATAGTGAAGACATGATTGAAGGTGATGCACAGAAGAGAGCTACAGATGACAGCATTGCAGAAGTGGAGAAAAGCAACCTGACTGTGGACAAAACTGACATACAAGCTGAGATGAAACAAACTGATGATAAAGATGATAGTTATGGTGATGGAAGCATTTCTCCTTGTGAAGTATATGTTGACTCAGGGCTTGAAGAGGAACCAATATATGGAAAACTGGAAGCTGCAGAGGTTGCAGAGTTTGTCACAGTCACTCCAGACTCACCACCCCCATCACCACGGTCGCAGAAAGATAAGAAATTGCCCCCAGGGCTTCAGGACGGTGCATTACAACAAGAGCAAATTTCTGCAGTTAAGGTTGCACTTGAAGATGGTGAAAAATTTGGCCATCATGAAGGTCAGCAGATGGGAAGTAGTACATTTCATGAAGATATTGGTGAAGCAAAACATGAATCACCAGATGTAGATCTGGCCTCTGACAAATGTGATGGAACTACCGATGCCACGGAGGAGACGCAGGATTTGGTGGTTGACACAGTCAAGGAAGAAATCCACAAAATTGCAACAGCAGATATGCCTATTCAGATACCCAGCACTGCTACAGTCTCTAAAGAAGAACATGACATCATCATAATTCCAAGCAGTGATGAAGTAGATCAAAAATTGGGTCTAAGTACTTCAAAAATGCAGGAGATTGGTGAAGCTAATGTATTGGATGATCTTGTGAGTGCAAGTACATCTGCTATTGCTGAGATTGCGGATAAAATTTCTACTCAAGTAGAAGAGATTCTCACAGCACCAAGAAAAGAAGAGTTTGAAACAAAACTGCAGATCCAAGAAAGTAAATCTGAGGTGCTGTCTGACACAACAAGGAGCACTGATGACAAAGGCTTGACAGGAACATCTCATCTGTCAGAGGAGGAAGTGATAAGAGCATCAGCAGAAACTAAAGACGAAAGAGAAGCAAAATCACCAATCATATGTGTAACTGAAGATGACGAAATGACACAAAAGACCTGTGAAGAATTTAGTCATGAAGCAAAATTAGTTGTAACAGGAGCAGATGATTTAGAAGAAGCACATGGAAGTCTAGAGAACAAACAACAACCACCAGAAGAAAAGTCATTAAAAGATGATTTTGCCGAAACGAGTGTTACAAAGGAAGCAGTAAGTCTGGATCACGAGCCATTGAAAAGCAGTAATATTAATGGAATATATGACGCTTCCACACCACCCACTGTGATTTCAGAGGAAGTGTCTCCTTCTGTAAAATCTGAAATAGACGCACTAGAACCTGTGAAATCAGAAGATACACACAGCAAAGGCATGGAGCAGTCAACTGTCACTGCAACAAAAGAAATAACAGTTGCCTCAACTACAAGTGGCTCAGATCCAACACACATGGAAACATCTAATATTACTATATCCACAACCAGCGAAGAAAGCATATCAAAAACTTTCAGTACTGGTACTGGAAATGGTGATATGCATATAGATAACCACGAATATGATGATTCTACTGGTGATAGAGAAGAAAGTAGTAAATCAGTTACAAAAATGACAAAGGAGCTGAAAGAGCTAGATGATGATATTCAGCCTGGTGAGAAAGAAATTGTGGAAGAGTTCACTACCCAAGAAACTGGAGAAGATGGTAAAATTGTAACAAAAACCGTTAAAACTACAAGAACGTTTGCACGTGTAGGAGGAGAAGAATCGGATGATTCTGATTTTGAAGATGAAGACAATATAGAATCTACAGCAGCAGAAGACGGCTCAGACTCCAGTCGAATAAGCAAAATCACTGCATCGTTTACAGCTGTAACTAAGGTAGATGATGATGGTGTCAGATGCCTCTCAGCAGGCAGCACTGCTACAACTTGCAGTATGGATCCAGAAATTGTAACGAAATTAACCACTACTAGCATCACAACTGCTGCTACAGTATTGTCTGATGATGAAGCCAATGAGATAGTTACTGCAACTACTACAAAGGAAAGTATTCCAGAGGTTAAAACTGCGACTGATGATGACAAAGATGTCGAGTTACCCAGCAAACAAGAGGAATTCTCAGAAACAGGCTCCACTGACAGTGGTAAACTAGCAGAATTATCAAAAGAGTCTTCTCCATTGAAGGTTGCCACCGCTAATATAAGCCATTCTGTTCCAGCTGAAATGGACGCTGAAAAAAGTGTGTCCTGTTTAGCAGATGGGACCATGAAAGAGGAAGAGAAAGGAGTGGTAAATGGAACAGAAGGTGATGAGGAATCAAGGACAGGCATTTTAACCAGCGTGGTAGGGAAAAGTGCAATGGGGGATATGGATGAAGCATCGTCTGTTTCTGGAGTGCATGTTTCGGTAAAGATGGAAGTCCCAAGCAGTTTCTCTGAACTAACACGTACTGCTACACCAGGTTCAGATGCACTGAGTGACCGTGACATAGATATAGGCTGCGGCCCATCTACTCCTCACAGTGACATCAGCAGCGGGCAGGTGTCAAGGGCAGCCATGAACGCGGAAAGCAGTGAGGGCCAGCCAGAGTCACGACACTGTGATAGTGATAATGACGATGATGATGATGAGCCAGGGTCACCTCTCAGTGTCACCTCTCAGCTGGCGCATTCTCCCCCATCCAATTTTTATTTTGAAATGGGTGACAGAAACATGTCTGAATATGATCATACTTCCATGAAGCAAAAAGAAGTAGTTCCTTCTGCAATGACAAGTTCCCTTTATGGAAGTCTCCCACCAGATCCGTTGCAAGAACTTACTAAGGAAGAAAAGGAAACAGAATCACATATGTCATCATCCCATATAAGTGAAACGCCAGTCAGATACAGTGCAGATATTTCATCTGGGGAAAGTGTCATGATGAGCAGTTTTTATGGGTCTCTAGAAGAGGACAAAAAAGGCACAGAATCCATTGGTGTTGAGCATTTGGAAGAACAACTACGAGAGGATGAGCAAGTTGATTTTGAGAGAGCAAAGCATGAACACCGAGCGGCACGTGGAATGGATCTCGCTCCCACCGGGCCTTCGTCCCATTCTGAAAGTACATCTTCATCCAGGCATATAACAAGTAAATATGAACAACATTATATGTCTGGAATAAATGGGCAGAAGCAAAAAGATGACATTTCATATGAAGAGCTCACTGAGGGCCATGGGAATGGTAATATTGTCGCTGGAGGAAAGAAGGAGGACATTCTGAACCAGAGCCACGAAAGTAAGGAAAAGGAATATAATGGAAAAACAGAAGTAGGTCTTGTGGATCCACCAGACTCTGAATTTCACCAAGAAGTTAACAGGAAAGAAACTGAACACATATCAGCCAATATCCCAAAAGATAAGAAAGACACCACTATGGATATAGAACATGATCCCATGTTACAGAGCCAAGGTTCTGCCCAAGCTGTGTCTGCATTAAGTTTCCCGGACCCTCCACAGGGATTTACACAGTCTGCAGTAGGAGAGACAGATGATAAGAAGAAAGATCCAATTGCAGACTGGGGGAAACCACTTGGATTGCCGGCCCCAGCCCCGCCGCCCACCAATAACATCAACACCGTTTGCGAAGTTTCGCCAGGCACCCCTAAAAAAGAGAAGAAGGTGATGCAAAGTAAAAGGACACTGATGATGAATGAAAGTAACAAAGCTGCATCAGGAAAGGATGGCAAGACCAAGAGACCAGAATCACCTGTTAAGCAGCCAAGCTCAGAAAGAAAAGGCAGTTCAAATAAAGAAGGCGGAAGGAACACAGGTGGAGGAAAAGCTTTTGGCAGTCCTATTTACATTGACCTCACATACGTGCCCCACCATGGCAATTCATATTACACCACACTCGAGTTCTTCAAGAAGGTGCGAGCAAGGTACTATGTGTTCAGCGGAACTGAGCCTAGTCGCGAAGTGTACAATGCATTACTTGATGCCAAGCAGACCTGGGAAGATAAAGAACTAGGTAATTCAATACTTGTTTATTTATATGTTGACTCTATAGCAGCAGCAGTAGTAGTAGTAGTGGTGGTAGTAGTAATAGTGGTGGTACTAGTGGTAGTGGTAATAGTAGTATTTGGTGGTAGTAGTGGTGGTGGTGGTAATAGTAGTAGCAGTAGTAGTAATAGTGGTGGTGGTAGTAGTAATAGTGGTGGTACTAGTGATAGTGGTAGTAGTAGTATTTGGTGGTAGAAGTGGTGGTGGTAATAGTAGTAGCAGTAGTAGTAATAGTGGTGGTGGTGGTAGTAGTGGTGGTGGTGGTAATAGTAGTAGCAGTAGTAGTAATAGTGGTTGTGGTAGTAGTAACAGTGGTGGTACTAGTGGTAGTGGTAATAGTAGTATTTGGTGGTAGTAGTGGTGGTGGTAATAGTAGTAGCAGTAGTAGTAATAGTGGTGGTAGTAGTGGTAGTGGTAGTAGTAGTATTTGGTGGTAGTAGTGGTGGTAGTGGTAATAGTAGTATTACCACTACCACTAGTACC
>Ga0209629_10002651_pt1 | contig 12333 bp, 8 predicted proteins | sample TergutCu122P5_FD_187286 | JGI IMG/M metagenome (GOLD analysis project Ga0209629, IMG submission 187286) | Cubitermes ugandensis P5 segment gut microbial communities from Kakamega Forest, Kenya - Cu122 P5 (SPAdes) (version 2) | ecosystem: Host-associated > Arthropoda: Insects > Digestive system >...
GACCGATATTGCCGATATAATTGAAAATACGGAAGGAACAGCCGATGTATTCGACGGAATCGTTATTGCAGGACCTTCAATAAGCGTTGTTCCGGAATATAAAAATCTCGCTCAGTTCGGAATCACTCCGGCAGACTTTCAATATCAGTTGCAAACCTCATTAGAAGGAAACTTAGTCGGAAGCGTCTTTGAAAAAGAACAGGTAACCCCGACCCCGATTCGTATTCTGTATCCGAACAGCAGAAATATCGGGATTGCGGATATCCGGCGGCTGCAAATGTTTGCTTCCAACGACCGGTTGATTCCGATAACTTCGCTTGCCCAAATTACCGCTCTGAGCGGCGACGCCGAAATTCAACGGGAAAATCTGCAAATGATGGGCGCGGTTACGGCTCGCCTCAACGGTCGTGATTTAGGCAGCGTAATGACCGACATACAAAAAGAAGTGCAAGCAAAAATACAATTACCGCAAGGTTATCATATCGAATACGGTGGAGCTTACAAAGAGCAGCAACAATCATTTTCGGAATTGCTGACTATCTTGATTACTTCCTGCCTGTTGGTTTTTTTGGTAATTCTTTTTGTTTTCCGGAGTTTCCGAACGGCGGCAATTGTGCTGTTCACAGCTGTTCTGGGAGTCGGAGGAAGTTTCTTGGCGCTTTTCATCACTCAAACGCCTTTGAACGTGGGAAGCTATACCGGCTTGATTATGATTGTGGGAATTATCGGAGAGAATGCCGTGTTCACCATTCAGCAGTTTCGCACCACGCTGAAAGCTACCGGAGATGTGGAACAATCAATCATCTATGCGATTTCCACCCGCTTGCGTCCCAAGTTGATGACCGCCTTAGGCGCTATTATTGCTCTCATGCCTTTGGCTTTGGGAATAGGTACGGGCGCTCAAATGCACCAGCCTTTAGCTATTGCCGTCATCGGAGGATTTCTGGCTGCGCTGCCTCTCCTGTTGATTGTTTTGCCGAGCTTGCTGTTGTTGGGAGTAAAGGATTTTATACTTATCGATGTCCCAAAAAATAATTAATAATTGATTTGTTGTAACTAAAAATAACCTCATAAACAATATCGGGTTATAGTGTTTCACTCAGGCCATGCACTTAATTCCGAAACTTTTGCGCCGGTCTTTTGAGCTTTTTGCGGAATCAGTTTGACTGTCAAAGCCGTAGATTTCCCGGCAGGTATTTTTACTTCGAAGCCTGCCAGAATTGTTCCGGGATTAGCTTCGTCGTAGTTGTTGGTCGGAGCGGTCGTCCATGTTTTCATGGTTACATTGTCCGGTTCGACAACCTGCAAACGCAATGTCTTTCCGTCTTTCTTCAAAGTGATGGAGTTTTTACCGGTTATTTTAGCGTCGGTTGTCGTCATCATTGTCCAACGCACGATTGTTTCTTTATCGTTAGCCGTAATCTCATCTCTGACTGTAACATACTGCCCGTTGACAATTGCAACCCCTCTCAGACTATTCGACAGTTGTCCTTCAAAAACTTTCGACAAATCTACAACGGCATTCATAAAATTCGGCGTTGAGGACCAAGAAACAATGTCGGCAACTCCGTCGACTACATGTAATTGACCTTTAACAGTCAGAGTGTTGTGAGCATAATTATTGTAACGGAACACTTGCCAGCGTTGGGAATTTTGGCTCATATTCCATAAATCGACTCCTTTTGATTCCAGCGAATTATAATCTTGCATTCCGAAATCGCTTGCCCACCGGACGCCGTCAGCTTCCATAACAAACGAACCGGCGTCCATGTGCGCATGATTGCTTGAAGCGTGCCCCCCTTTGAAACCGACAAAAATTGCATTCGGGTCGGTCCATGAAGTGCGCATCAGCGCCACCGGCATTATTCCTCTTCCCACCCAAACTTTTTCAGCGGGCGGGTTGACATCTGATAGCAGAATACCGCTTCCCCAAATCAAGATGGCAGGCAATAACCGGTCGTCTGTAAATTTCCGATCGCTTTCCATAAATTTCCGCTGTTCCCATAATGTCGATTTGTCGTTCGTTTTAGCGGCAAACCAAAACATAGTGGGCATCAAACTTCCTCTCAATCCGTTATCTGCATAATTGCAGCAAAGCCCCATCGTACCGGTCATGTTGGCTATATATGTTGCCGTTTTTATAAAACCGGGTATTTTCAACAATGAAAAATTGGTGTTCCACAATTTTTCGAGGGCAGAAAGAAACATGGCATTGAAACTTGTCCCATAATCCCAATAACCGTATCCTTCGGGATATGCTCCATCAGGATCATATTCGTTCATTGACAATTGAATGCTCTCTATTGCCCTGTCTATTATCATTTTAGAAAATTCCGGCATGTTTTCGAATACAGCCAAAGCGCCATAGGTCATACCGCCGTTACATACCTGGTTCCAGTTGTTATTTCCTTGCAACCATCCGTTGTATCTACTGTTTAACGATGGGTCGATTCCCTTACTAAGTATAGCTGATTTAATGATTTCACGCGAAGCCGGAGAAAGTTTGTCGAACAGCCAATCGTAACCAATAGCTGCAGCCATGGTCATTTCAGCGACATCCAGAAAATGGGAAGGATTCCAGTCGCTGAATGCCGACACGGCTAACATTTCTCTTTCAGCTCTTTCTGCATAGTTCGTTTGCCCAGTCATCCGGTAAGCATACGAAAGATAGAAAATGCGCCGGAGCGCTTCACGCGATACACTAAGCAGTCGGCGTCCCGTCAAGATACGTTCCGATACGGGAACGGTTATTAATTTGTTACATTCTTCGATGATGGATTGATGTATTTTGTTCCACATCGGATCGGCAGCAATATTTGACTTAATTTGCCGCTCTTCGCCCGCTAACAATAAAATACGAGGATGTTGAGGTACATCTTTGACATTTTGAAGATACTTTATCTGCGCTTGTGCGAAGAGTGGCAACAGTAAAAAGACTACCGGAAGTAATGGTCGGAAGCAATCAATAATTGCAAAAATATTTGCCCATAACAAGTTAATAGTTACTTTTACTTTTTTGTATTTTTCTTCATTTCCCATGGCATTAATTATTTTATTTTTTGTAATTAATTATTCAAAATTTTAATATCACCGCTTTTCAAATATTCCGAACACGGCTGAACCTGAGCCGGTCATGCTTGCATAAATTGCGCCTTCCGCATACAATCTTTGTTTGATTTCTCCGATTTCGGGATACAGCGCAAAAACACCCGACTCAAAATCGTTGACTAACCGGTCTTTCCATTCGGTTACAGGCAAGCGGATAATATCTTTCAGCGAAGCATCCGGTTGACGAGGTTTCACTTGTGCGTAAGCTTCTTTGGTGGACACGGAACAGGGCGGTTTCACCACAACAAGCCGGTAGTCTTGCAGCGAAACCGTTACGGGAGAAAAAACGGTTCCCATTCTTTCGGCAAACACCGGTTGATTCCGGATAAAAAACGGACAATCGGCGCCAATCTGTTCGGCATACATTTCCATCCGTTTGACTGATAAGTTCAAGCCTGCAAAATCGTTAAGCGCTTTTATCATGAAAGCGGCATCGGACGAACCGCCGCCCAAGCCGGCGCCTAAAGGAATTTGTTTCTTTAGATAAACGGCTAATTCCGGTAAATCATAATCTTCTTTTAAAAGCCGGTAAGCTTTCATAACCAAATTATCTTCCGGATTTCCCGAAACGGGAATGCCTGTTTGATAAAAAGTAGTTTTCCCTTCTCCCGCCGGAACTATTTCCAAGGCATCGCACAAATCATTAACCGGATAGAAAGCGGTTTCTATATTGTGATAACCATCCGTTCGCTTGGAAAGAATGTGCAGACCCAAGTTAATCTTTGCATTCGGGAAACAAATCATACGTTTTTTTGAGACAAAGATAATGGTATTTTCGGAAATTAATTACCTTTGCAAAATATTCACAAGATGTCATTATGTTAGATTTAAATGCCAACGTACTTCTGATTTATACCGGTGGAACTATCGGAATGATAGAAGATTCAATAACCGGCTCTTTGAAGCCGTTTGATTTTGGTTATCTGAAAGAATATTTTCCGGAGTTAAGCCGACTCAAATTCAACATCGACAATATAGCATTTGAAGAGCCGATAGATTCTTCGGATATGGGACCGGACGACTGGAAAAGAATCGCACACATCATCGAAAACAACTATGCGAAATATGACGGATTTGTTATTCTTCAAGGAACGGATACGATGTCATATTCGGCTTCCGTCTTGAGTTTTATGTTGGAAAATCTGTCTAAGCCCGTAATTCTGACCGGCTCGCAATTGCCTATCGGAAAAATACGAACCGACGGACGCGAAAACTTGATTACCGCTTTGGAAATAGCTGTTGACAAAGATTCGGAAGGAAACGCCATCGTTCCCGAAGTTTGCATTTTCTTTCAAAATCTGTTGATGCGGGGCAATCGCACGACAAAAGTTAATGCGGAAAATTTTAACGCTTTCAATTCGTTCAATTATCCTATTTTGGCTGGAGCGGGAACACATATTAAATACGAACATCATCTGATTCATCGTCCGGACAAATCAATGCCGACACAGTTTCGATACGACTTGAATCCAAATGTAACCGTATTGAAAATATTTCCGGGTATTTCCGACAATTGCGTAAAAGCGATTTTTACCAATCCTTATCTGAAAGGAGTCGTTCTTGAAACTTTCGGCGCAGGAAATTCGCCCACAAGTTCTTCCTTTATATCTATTCTTGATGAAGCAATAAAAAAAGGAATCGTAATTGTGAATGTTACTCAATGTGCTTCCGGCGCCGTCGAGATAGAACGTTATCTGGGAGGAAAAGCGCTTCAAACGATCGGCGTACTTTCGGGTTATGATATTACAACGGAAGCGGCGGTAACCAAACTGATGTTCTTGTTCGGGCGCGGATATAATCCGGAGGAAGTTAAAGAACGTATGCAAACAGCAGTTGCCGGCGAAATGACGGTGGAATAGAAAATCAATGACCTTCCTCTTTTAACAGGAAATCGTAAATATAATCCAAAAACAACTTCTCTCCTTTGCAATTGATAGCCCCTAAAGTATCGGCGGGCGTATGATATGCGCTATGCAAGCCTGTTGTAAAAGAGATAACGGGAATCTTCCTTTCGTAAAACGGAGCATAATCCGTATTTTTCAATGAATCCGATTTCATAGCCGGAGTTATGCCCGGGTGCGATTTTTTTATTTTATCCAATACGGCATCAATATTGGCATTGGGTCTTACAGTGTTAATATAGGAATGATTAACCGAATCCGCCCTCCCCATCATATCCATATTGATCATCAGTTTTATTTTTTCACAAGGAACCGGCGGATTATTGCAAAAATAACGGGAACCGATTAATCCTAATTCTTCAGCTCCGAAAGCGGCAAATATGACGTTATATTTCAACTTTTTTGCGGTACGCAATTTTTTGGCTATTTCAAGTATGCCTGCAACGCCGGAAGCATTATCGTCGGCGCCGCGGAATATTTGCAAACTGTCGTGAACCGGTCGGGTTCCCAAATGGTCGTAATGCGCTCCGACTACTATATATCCGTCTTCACTTTTTGAATCGTTTGTTTCCAAATAAGCAACCGCATTATGAGATGCTACCTGTTGCTTTGTCGATTTTATCGTTGCATGCACAACAACGGGAATAGAGAAATATTGATTTTCGCCGGCTTTTAATTTTGCGGAAACCTCGGAAACGGTTGTGCCTGCATGAGCAAGCAATCGGTCGGAAAAATTCTTCGAAATCTTTAACATGGGCGTAGAATCCGCGGGCAAGGCATATCGCTCATCGCCCGTTGTGCCGTCGATTCCGATAACTATAAGTCCCACTGCTCCGTGTTTTTTTGCCGTCGCTTTCTTATCGTACAAAAAACTGGCGGCATTTTCCAAAACCATTACCCATTTGCCTTTTACGTCGAGACTTCCGTAATCCGAATCATTGCCGTAGCCTGCAAAAACGATTTCGCCCGCAGCAGTCAATGAATCAAACATAATCATCGGACGAAAGTCCGCAGGATAATTCCCTTTATAACCGTCGAAATACAATTCGCAATTATCAAAATAGCTGCGGGTAAACATAGGAACCGTTTGAAGATAATTGCCATTAAAAGCTTTCAATCCCAACGACTTGAACTTTTCCTTGATATATTCTGCCGCAAGCGCCTCATAAGGCGTTCCCGCCATTCTGCCCTGCATCGAATCGGAAGTCAGCATGGCGATATGCCGATAAATATCATTAGCGGTAATATCTGATGTTGTAAACTCTGCAAAGTCCTTTTTTTTAACCTTACACGATACCGACAACAAAGAAACGGCAAGCAATGCTAAGAGTATATTTTTCAAAGTCATAATTAGAATTTTTTACAGTGCAAAAGTAGCATATCTTTTTTTCTTGGCAAAATTGTTTCCTTTAATTATATTTTTTTACTTTTGTATAACATAATGTAAAAATAAAGCTATGGCAAAGAATCAAACAATAAAAGCAAACTTTCCCATGCTGGGTATGGGATGCGCTTCTTGCTCTACGAGGGTTGAAAAAACGCTGGGCAGCCAACCGGGAGTGATTACCGCTTCCGTCAATTTAGCGTCTGCAACAGCGACGGTTGAATACGATTCTTCGGTAACTTCGCCGGAATCGTTGCGTGATGCAGTGCAAAAAGCAGGTTACGATTTATTAATCGACGAAGATGAAGATTCCGAAGAGGCAGAGCAGGCTCATGCGGCGGAATACCGGGAACTGAAACGCCGCGTCATCTGGGCGGCTGCCTTATCTATACCTATTATAGTTATTGGGATGGTATTCATGGAAATGCCATACTCAAATCCAATCCTGTGGATATTGTCCACGCCGGTCGTTTTCTGGCTTGGTAGAGGTTTTTTCATTGACGTTTGGAGGCAGTTGAAACTTAGGTCGGCTAATATGAATACGCTGGTTACCCTCAGCACCGGAGTCGCTTATTTTTTTAGCCTTTTCAATATGCTGTTTCCGCAATTTTGGTATTCCCGAGGCATTCATCCGCATGTTTATTTCGAGGCTTCCTCAGTTGTTATTACTTTTATTTTGTTGGGAAAGTTGTTAGAGGAGCGAGCGAAAGGAAACGCTTCATCTGCTATCAAAAAGCTGATGGGACTTCAACCCAAAACCGTTACAATTATAAATGAGGCAGGAACATTTGAAGAAATCCCTGTTCGCAACTTGAAAATCAGTGATACGCTGCTGGTTAAACCAGGCGAGAAAGTTGCTGTTGACGGGCGGGTTACGGATGGCTCATCCTACGTGGATGAAAGTATGATTAACGGCGAGCCTATTCCTGCGCTCAAAGAGAAAGACGCTGAAGTTTTTGCCGGAACGATTAATCAAACAGGCAGTTTTCGTTTCCGAGCCGAAAAAGTGGGAAAAGATACTCTGCTTGCGCAAATCATTCGTATGACTCGAGAGGCACAGGGAAGTAAAGCGCCTGTTCAGAAGTTGGCAGATAAAATTGCTTCTGTATTTGTTCCTGTGATTATCGGCATTGCTTTGATGGCTTTTGTCCTCTGGCTGACGCTTGATTCCGGCAACGGATTTACGCACGGATTGTTGGCTTTGGTTACCGTGCTGATCATTGCTTGTCCTTGTGCATTGGGTTTGGCAACTCCTACAGCTATTATGGTGGGTATAGGCAAAGGCGCAGAAAACGGTATTCTGATAAAAAATGCTGAAAGTCTTGAAATAGCAAAAAAAGTAAATGTTGCAGTATTCGATAAAACCGGTACTTTGACGGAAGGGAAGCCTGTAGTTACCGATATGATTTGGTTGAACGACGACGATAGATTTAAGAATATATTCCACAGCCTTGAAAAACATTCCGAGCATCCGTTGGCTAATGCCGTCGCAGATTTTTTAAGCGAAGCTGAAAGTTATCCCTTGGAAAACTTTCAAAGTATTACAGGAAAGGGAATAAAAGGCTTTGCTGATAACAAGACATGGTTTGCGGGAAATAGAAGATTAATGGATGAAAATAATATTCAAATTGATCTTGAATTGGAAAACCGAGCAGACGAACTGTTAAAAGAAGCCAAAGCCGTCATTTGGTTTGCCGATAGCGAACAATCATTGGCGGTAGTGGCAATTACCGATAAAATAAAAGCCGATTCGGCAGATGCCGTTCGACACCTCAAACAGTTAGGTATTGATGTATATATGCTTACCGGCGGCGACGAAACAACAGCGCGCAAAATAGCCGAAAAAACAGGAATAGAACATTACCGAGCGGGAGTTTTACCTTACGAGAAATCGGAATTTGTGAAACAATTACAAGCTGCCGGCAAAATAGCGGCAATGACAGGTGACGGCATCAACGACAGCGCCGCACTTGCGCAAGCCGACTTGGGCATAGCCATGGGTAAAGGCAGCGATATTGCGATGGATACTGCAAAGATGACGATTATCTCGTCGGATTTGTCGAAAATTCCTCAAGCTATCCGGCTGTCGAAACTGACCGTACAAACCATTCGCCAAAATCTTTTTTTGGCATTTATCTACAACTTAATAGGGATTCCGATAGCCGCCGGCATACTTTATCCGATTAACGGATTTCTTCTCAATCCGATGATAGCCGGATTGGCTATGGCGATAAGCAGCGTGAGCGTAGTTACGAATAGTTTACGTCTCAAAACAAAAAAGATATAACAATCATTTTAAAACGATTTATTCTATATCCCATAAAAGTTGTATCTTTACCGAAAATTTAGAGATATGACAATCATTGAAGCCATCGAACGACGTAAATCTATCCGGAACTACACGGGTGAGTCGCTTCGGAAAGACCACGCAACTTTGATTACAGACTACATTGCCGGATTAAAAACGCCTTTCGGCGCTCCACCGGTACGTATTCAATTGATTCAAGCCAATCCGGAAACAGGTCGCGCCAAATTGGGTACGTACGGCTTTATTGCCGGCGCCTCGGATTTTCTCACACTCGCTTTTGATAAGGAAAATCCTTTTCCGCTTATGGAAGAAGCTGCTGCATATACTTTTGAACAATTGATTCTCTTTTGTACCGCTCTCGGCTTGGGTACATGCTGGCTGGGCGGCTCTTTCAGAAGGAAAGATTTTGCCGAGCCTGTACAATTAAAACCAGACGAAATCTTGCGAGTTGTTTCCCCTGTCGGTTACATTAATTCAAAGAGCCGGTTCACCGAAATGATTCTCCGACAAAAAGGAAGGCATCTCTACCGCAAACCGTTTGAATCGATTTTCTATTGTGAAAATTTTGATAAACCTTTATCAAAAGAAGCTGCCGGCATCTATGGAAAACCGCTCGAAATGGTGAGAATAGCTCCTTCTGCGAATAATCAGCAATCATGGCGGATTATATTAGACGGTCGATGTTTGCATTTTTATCAACATATATCCGTGATTGGATTTAACGCAATAGACCTGGGTATTGCGCTGTGTCATTTTGAACAAAGTTGTAAAGAATTAGCTATTGCAGGACAATTTAAGGTATTGGAAAATAAAGCGCCCAAAAAGAAAGGCGAAAAATACGTTATTTCGTGGGTATCGGAATAAAATATTCTACAGCGCCAAAACAAGCGTTCCGCACAGAATTAAAAAACCGCCTGTTATAGTTTTGAAATCCATAGGTTCTTTCAGTAATAAAAAGGAAAGTATAAGGACGAAAACCACGCTGAGCTTGTCGATCGGCGCTACTTTTGAAACTTCGCCCGTTTCGAGCGCTTTGAAATAAAAGATCCACGAAAGTCCGGTAGCTAATCCCGAAAAAATTAGAAACATACAGTTCATTTTGCTGAGGTCTTTAATATCTTTCGTTTGTCCTGCGAATAATACAATTCCCCATGCTAAAACGAGAACAACTCCGGTACGAATCGCTGTTGCCAGATTTCCATTAATGCCCTTCACGCCGACTTTTGCTAAAATAGCCGTTAGCGCTGCAAAAAACGCCGATAATAGTGCATAAAATTTCCACATAAAATAATATCGTTACAATGTTTCTTTAATCATTTCGCCGACAGTAGGGTGGGGGAAAACTATCGATTTCAGTTTTTCCGCTTTTATTCCCTGTTCCATAGCAATTCCTGCAATAATAATCAGTTCCGAAGCGGGATTTCCTGCAATGTGAACGCCTAAAAGCATTCCGTCCGTTCCTTCCAATATTTTACAAATACCGGTTCCTTGCTCATTTTCGGAGACAAAGCGACCGGAATAAGTCAAAGGCAGTTGTTTGACTGTATATGGAATATTTTCCGCTTGCAAAGTTTCTTCCGTTTGCCCGACTCCGGCAATTTCGGGATTGGTGTAAACTACGCTCGGAATAGCTTTGTACGACATTTTTTCATTCTTTCCCAACAGGTGCGCAACTGCTGCTTCCGCCTCGCGAACAGCCGTATGCGCTAACAGGGAACAGCCGGTAATATCGCCGCAGGCATAAACATTCGGGTGAGAAGTCTGCATGTATTCATTGACTTTCAATCCGTTCTTATGAATTTTCAAACCGAAGTTTTCCAAACCGAATCCGTTCAACACCGGCTTTCGACCAACGCTCAGCAGGATTTTTGAAATTTCTATCCGCTGTATTTCACCGTCTTTTTCTATTTCGACTTTATGATTATTTACTGCAACCACTTTCGCGCCTGTATGAAATTCTATTCCTTTCTTCGATAATTCATTCCGTAAAAAAACGGACAAAGTCCGGTCTATTCCGGGTAATATTTCATCCAACAATTCTACAACAATTACTTTGCTGCCCAAGGTATTAAAGAAAGAAGCAAACTCGATGCCGATCACGCCGCCACCGATAATCAATAGCGATTCCGGAATTTCTTTCGTGTCTAATGCTTCGTGATGAGTCCAAAAATCGGTTTCTTTCAGACCGGAAATCGGAGGAACAACGGTTTCCGAACCGGTACAAAGCAATAGTTTTTTTGCAGTATAGAGTTGGTTGTTGCATTCGATCACTGGAACATTTTCTTCTGTATATGATTGAATAACAGCGTTTCCGTTTATCACTTCCACTCCTGCTTCAATCATTTTTGCACGGATACCTGCAACTAATTTCCGGACAACTTTGTTTTTACGGGCAATAATTTTGGATAAATCAAATGTAATATTTTCACAGGAAATCCCGTATTTGTCGGAATCTTTTGCCGATTGAAACACTTTGGCGGAATAAAGCAGCGTCTTGGTTGGAATACATCCTTCGTTCAAGCAAACGCCTCCCAAGTTGTTCTTTTCAAATAGAACCGTTCGTAATCCCGCCTTTCCTGCTGATTCGGCTGCTGTATATCCGGCTGGTCCTCCACCGATAATTGCCAAGTCGTAAGTCATATTATTATGTTTAAAGTTACTCGTCACCTGTCGTTCGTCATTATTTCAATAACAAATATACTGCGGTTTTTCGATAACCGCAAATTTTTTTGATTATTCAAGAAAACTGACTGCCTTGATACCTTGCGCATGACTCCGGTTCAGCGAAAGGTAAAAAAAACACCGAGCGGATTCGTAAAGAGTATCGGGAAGTTTAAATTAAACCGGCTATCTTAAATAAAGATCGCGACAAAAGTTATCAATTATTTTAAGCAGAAAATTCATTTTTCCTTACGAATTAACAAACACAAACCGATAAAGGTAAATAATGCATTGAATATTAAACGCTCATGACTCATTTCATACCCGTGAAACCAAGCTTTGGAATTGAGTTCCAATACCAGACATAAAATCGGAGAAACAATCGCAACCAACGGCGCCCAACGATCACGGATTCTGTATTTAGTAAATATACCGAAAACAAACATACCTAATAAAGGTCCGTATGTATAACCCGCTAATTTATATACCGTATCAATAACAGACGCATTGTTCATACGGTTGATGGCAAAAATAACCAATCCCATCATAATTGCCATACCGATATGTACTTTCCAACGAACGGCTTTCGTTTCCGCTTCCGTTTTTCCTTTCGCGCTTTTAAGAATATCAACCGTAAAAGAAGTTGTGAGCGCCGTCAACGCAGAACCGGCAGCTGCATAAGCGGCAGAAATAAGCCCTATGATGAACAGCAAGCTGACCGCGAGCGGAAAATAACCCCGCATAGCAAGGAAAGGAAATACTTCATCGGCTTTCGCCGGTAAAGCAATATTTTCGGAAGCAGCGTAGGAATACAGTAAAACGCCCAGCGCGAGGAAAAGAAGAATTATTACAATCTGCAAAATTCCTCCGGTTATCATATTCTTTTGGGAATCCTTGAAATTTTTACAGCTCAACGTTTTTTGCATCATATCCTGATCTAATCCCGTGATTGCTATTACGACAAATATTCC
>Ga0209629_10002653_pt1 | contig 12328 bp, 12 predicted proteins | sample TergutCu122P5_FD_187286 | JGI IMG/M metagenome (GOLD analysis project Ga0209629, IMG submission 187286) | Cubitermes ugandensis P5 segment gut microbial communities from Kakamega Forest, Kenya - Cu122 P5 (SPAdes) (version 2) | ecosystem: Host-associated > Arthropoda: Insects > Digestive system...
TATCTTCTTCGCCAACAAATCCTGACTGCTCCATAGATTCAAGAAAACAATCAGTTGAAGTGAAATTAGTAACAATCAAACCTTCTTTTGACATACTTGCACAAGCTGCATAATCTTGTAATCCCAATTCACCGCACAATGTGTAAGGCTCAAGCTCTTTATATGAATTGACTTTCAACAGAGTATTTGAATCAATCCATCGTTTATCTGAGGCACCATTTACGAATAGTGTTGAAATAGATCCTCCTTTAAAAATGCCAGATCCATCCCACTCCTTATTCAGATATGGTGTTACTTCGCTGAAAAATACCTCTTCATTCTGCTGTTTCAACCAATAGCAATCAGAAAGAGATAACGCACGTGTTACTTTAAGTGTAAGATTATGATTATCTGTCCCAAATGCCCTTAACATTAAACGGCGCGATGATACATTTGTGCTTGCGCTGTATCTCGTTTTCATCCATTGTGAATATGTCATTGTGGCACTTAACATACATCCAGGCAAGAGATCCTCATTTAATATTATATTTTGTGTTACATTATATACTGGTACATCTTTACACATTAAAAACACATCTTCTGACATTTTTATCACCTTCATAATTTATAGTAATGCTCTTGTATAACTTGACCACATTTCTAAGAACAATCACATTGTTATCTCCTAAAAAACTCCTTTAAATTTTATAATAGATAATCATTCGTATTCACTAGTTTCATCCCATAGCAATCTTTGATCAAATCTCTAAGTATCTTTAAATGCCCTGCACCATATACTATGAACAATCTCTCACAATCAGTGCACAACTTTTGGATATTAGTGAATATTTTTAGATTCCTCGAATACCATTCAGAAACAGCTTCAGCTCCTCCAAATTCCTTACCTCCATCATAAGCGTTCAAAAGCATATAAACTTGATTATTATTATAAGACCATTCTTCACTATTATAAAATAAAAGTGCTTCTCTTAGATTGGTTTCATCACCTTTAAAAAACAATTTGTCATAAAATTTATCGTACTCGTCTCTTTTTTCATTAAAATATTTCTCACCAATTTCATTAAAAAGCGAATCATAATCTATAGCATACATTCTAGAATGATTTAACAACTTCCCGAACCTATATCCAATTTGAACGTCTTCATTTTTATAATTTATGTCTTTTAACTCTCCAAACATAGTTATTTGTCCTAAAGATGGTCCTTGAAGCTTTCCTTTTTTAAATAAATTATCAAAGCTAAACATCCCGTAACTTTTGTCTACAACATCCTGTGAATGATAAGCAAGTTCAACAGCTATTTTCTGAGGTGAAAATTTTAAAAGTTTTTGCGTTATTTCCTTTAATTGATTTTGAATCTCAGGCAAACTAAAATCAATGTTTCTATCTCTAAAATGAAATGATCCTAATAATAGTATCTCTGTCATATAAACCTCCTAAAATAAACTAATTTCATTTAACTTCTCTATTTATCAAGCAGAGCTTTTAATTTTACTACATCGTTAAATAGTAACTCAGCAACAAAGTCTATGTTAACGCTATCATAATCGTGGAATGCAATTAAGTTATAATACCGTGCCATTTCTTATGTGAATCTCCACTAACTCTTTTATCATCTGCATAATCTTTGGTATGTCTAAACCCATTGGACACATCTTTAAACACGTCATCCTCAAGCATCTTCTGCATAGTTTAGCACTTTCTCTTATATTCATATCCAATTTCCTCAAAGCCCAATACTTTTTCCCCAGAAAAAAATAATTATACTGTCTAAAAATTAAATGTATCTCTGTTCCATATTCGCATCTGCATCTTTGGCATCTATCGCAATGTATAGGCATAAAATCTTTTTCAAGTCTCGCAATAACATCAGAAAATTTAAGCCTATCATATCTTTCTAAGTCTTTTCCCATGGCACCGTCAACTTGCTCTTCAGTCCCTAATCCAATTATAGCACATGAAATAGGATAAGAAAGAGCAAATGAGATAAGTATTTTCGCATTAAAAAACGATGTAAGTGTCCCTGCTGCATATACTTTATTTACACCAAGCAAAAGCTCTATCTAAAATTTCAACACCAACATTAAGATTTATTTCCTCTAATTCACTGCAAAAAGCAAAAGCCTCTCTTCCTATTTTCTTAAGGGTTGATGGGAGTTTCACTTTTCTTAAGCTCTTACATCTATAAAAAGCTCTCTCTGGAATTTCTCTTATACCTTCAGGGATTTCAATGGTTTTAAGGGATGTACAATGTTCAAATGCCCTCACTCCTAGATATAAAATTCCCTCTAAGGATTCTATATGTCCCAGAGAATAGCAATTTGAAAAAGCTCGTTTCCCAATGCTCTTTACGCTCCCCGAATTTTTAACCGAAACAAGCCATCTGCACATCTCAAATGCACTTTCACCGATAGCAGTTAAATCTTCTGTTAAATATAGATTTTCCAGCAGATTGCTCTCTTTAAACACATTATCTGAGATCTCTAGAATCCCTCTTGGTAAATGCAAATCCCTTATATTTCCTGTGCATTCGACAAGAGTACCTCCTTCAGTTTTAAAGCAGAAAAACGCATCGGTGAATATTTGTTTAATATCCTTTGGTAAATTCTCATCATCCCTATCATAAATACTATTGAGCCTATATTCTTTGCCATCAAAAGTAGTGACGGATTTTAAGTTTATGCAGTTTCTAAAAGCATATTCCTTTATTATGGTCTTAAAATTTGCAAATGCAACGGATTTAAGGTTAACCGCATTAAAAAAAGCCCATCCTTCAATTACTTTTACGCAATCAGGAATTGTAATATCACCTTCACAGGATGACCCATGGATCAGTATGCCATTTACAATTACCATTTTATCTTTAAGGCTCTTTTCCTTAAGCCATTTTGTGTTATAAAATGCTCTTTCTCCAATACTCTCCACAGTTTCAGGTATGGATATTTCTGCTAAGTCTACATCGTCTCTAAATACCTCACGCCCTATTTTTTTAATCCCATAGGGTATGTGTATGATCTTTCCACTATTATTATATGCACTGATGGTTAAATCTTCCTCTATTGAAAAAGAGCTTAGTGCACTTGCATAGATATGTTTAGCAATATCAGGAGCATTTTTATCGAATAAGAAAAAATAACCTTGGATCTTATAAATTTCGTCCCCAATTGCTATTTCAGATAAAGCAGTACACCCTGAAAATGCATAACTTCCAAAGGTCAACTTATAGCCTGATAATTCTATTCTAAACAGCTTTCCACAATCCTCAAAGGCATGAGAAGAAACATATGTATTTGAATCTAATGAGATCCTTAAAAGAGAATTGCACGACATAAATGCGCTTTCCCCAATGAACTTTACATTTGAGAAATCAAAATCCTTCAACCTTTCGCAGCCATTAAAACTGTTATCTGATATATGCTCTAATTTTTTACACTCTATATTTAAAAGCGAAGAGCAGCTATAAAATGCTTCTTCTTCAATGTATATAGTTTCGTTTAAGAATACACTTTTTAAATTAATACAATGGGAAAAAGCCCCCTTTTCTATTTTAAAAACCTCAGCTGAAATATTAGTTAAATTTATGCACTTTTCAAACGAATTTTTGCCGATATAATCTAATGAAGAATTAAATTCAACAGAGCTAAGATTTATACAGCCACTAAATGCCCCTTCCCCAACGAATAAAAGGCTTTTAGGGAAAACAATGCTCTTTATATTTTCGTTTCTAGAAAAAGCAAAAGGTGAGATTCCTTTTATTCCTTCAGGGATTATAATATCTTCGTAACACTCAGCACCATCTACGACAATATTGCTGATTATATTAAGATCAGATTTAAAGAGACCAGTATTTCTAAAAGAACCCTCATCAATATAAAGAGCCTCCACTTCTATATTATTAAGCTTTGTACATCCATTAAATGCATTTTTACCTATATATTTTGTTTTTAACAGAGGAATTCGTGTCAATTCATCGCAACCATAAAAAGCATTATCGCATATTTTATAGATTTCTCCATCCCAAAAGATCTCCTCTAATGAATCGCAATACGCAAATGCCCCTTCTTCAATAAATTCTACTCCTTCTGGAATGTGAATGCTTTTTAGAGATGAATTGCAAAAAGCTCTTGATCCAATAGTCTTAAGGGTTTTTGGCAGAGTTATTGAAGTGATGGAATTGTTGCTATAAAACGCTCCACCAGCAATTGCAACGATGCCCTCAGGAATTGCTATTGAACCACTTAGCCCATTTCTATCTAAAAAAATATTTTTATCTATAGCATTATTTTTTATATAAATACTGCCTTCAAAAGCATTTTTCCCAATATAAAGAATAGTCTCTGGAAGTCTCACATATTTTAAGTTTGCACATTTAAAAGCAAATTTATCGCCGATATTATTAACACCTTCATAAAAAGCTAAGCTTGTTAATCTATTGCACTCAGAAAACACATCTGTACCCATTTCATCTATTTCGCTCTGCACAATAACATCCCTCACTCCTGATAGAGTAAAAGCATTACTGCCAAGCTTTTTTAATGATTTTGGGAGTTTTACTTCAATCAAAGAAGCACATTTATAAAAAACTAAATCTAAAATCTTTTCTAATTTATCCGGGAAAGAAATGCTTTTAAGCGACTCGCAGCCATAAAAAGCTAAATTTCCTATTTCTATTAATGAGCTGCTTAGTTTAACTTCTTTCAATTTTTTACATCTACTAAATGTTGATTTTCTAATCTTAGTTATAAATTCTGGAATTTCAATGCGAATTAACTTAACACAGTTTTCAAATGCGGATTCATAAATAACTTCAAGGCTTTCCGGTAAGTTAATGGTCTGCATTAAAACGCAATCTGCAAATGCTTCTTCGTGAATCTCTTTAACAGTATCTGGCAAAACAACTCTATCGATTATCTCATTCCCAGAAAACGCCCTTTCAGAGATAGCTGTTATGCCATATGGTACGACAACTCTCTCTTCACTCCCTCTGTATTTTATAAGCGTTGTCCCAGATATAAAAAAGTTGCTTAGGACCTCTTTATGTATGAATTCCACAATTGGAGGAGCATTATCAGTAAGTCCTTTAATTTCATATTCCGTTTTATCGTAAACTATTGTTTTTAGCGATGTGCAATTTTTAAAAGCACCTTCTTTAATTTCAATATCGCCATTTAAAAATTCTAATCTCTCTAAATTTATGCAGTTCCCAAATGCGCACTTTTCAATTTCTTTTAAAGTATCAGGAAATTTCACTGATACAATGCCTTTTTTATCAAAGAAAGAGCTTTTTTCTAGCTTAATAATCCCTGTTGGTATCTCAACGTTTGTCATGTTAACAAGGAATTTTACAAGGGTATTATCTTTAATTTCCATTATCCTGAATATATCCTTTGCAATAGCCTTAATGATAGGATTAGATTGTGAATTTAACAAGTCTATAATATTATCTATGCTGAATATTTCACCATGTGATAGAATTATTTTATTTATTTTATAGCAGCCTAAAAATACTTCATTAATGCAAGATAGATCCAATTCATTTGATACTTTAATTTCCTTTAAGTTTAAATCGTTTAAAAAAGCTTGCTTGCCTATATGAATGACCCCTGGAAGATGAGCATATTCTAAGCTATCGCAATATAAAAATGCACAGTTTCCAATCTCCTTCGTAGTTTCAGGTAAATCAATGCTTTTCAAATTGTGACAGCGATGAAAGGCATATGGTCCTATAACTTCAAGGTTTTTAGGAAAATTAATCTTTTTTAATTTTCTACAGCCTTTGAAGCTTTCATCCATGATCTCTGTAACAGTCTCAGGTAAAATCATCTCTTCAATGCTAGTACATCCTTTAAATGCACCTTTTCCAATTGTTTTCACGCCTTTTGGAACTTCTACACAATTTTCCCGTAAATTATATGATATGAACACTCCATCTTCAATTATCATGATCTTCCTCTTTATAAAATATTTTTTTTATGACCTCTCTTAGTTCTAAAACATTGCCACATCTATACAGATCTTCTTTATATTTTTTAACGCCTTTTAAGCCTCTCATAAAGTGAGATGAAAGTCTTTTGATATAAAATATGGTAAAAGTCTCATCGTAATGCAGAGAGGCTAAATCGAGCTGATTTAACATGATGGCATATTTATCCTTCTTAATCTCTTTATTTGTAAGCTGGCTAAATATAAATGGATTAAAAAGCGCATATCTTGCAATCATGATACCATCTGCAGAAGTCTTTTTCATCACATTTTCAGCATCTTCTACAGAATTAATCCCTCCATTAGCAATCACAGGAATTTTTACCACTGATTTTGCTTTTTCAATTTCGTCATAAAATGGAGTGCCGCTATACATCATGTTTCTCGTTCTACCATGTATTGTAATCATATCGGCACCAGAATCCTCACACATTTTAGCAAATTCAGCTGCGATTAAGTTATCCTCTTTAAGCCCTACTCTTGTTTTAACTGTTATGATCTTTCCGCTTTTTCTGCATTCCTTGATGATCTTGGATGCTCTTTTTAAATCAGATAATAAAGCACTTCCTGCTCCGCTTTTAAAGATGTTCGGCACAGGACACCCCATGTTTATATCTATAATATCATATGCTCTTAGATAATCACTTTGTGCTATTTCTCCCATTATTTTTGGATCAGAACCGATGAGTTGAGCTGCTTTTATCTTTTCCATAGAATTTGTAAAAAGGAGCTTTTTTGTTGCTCTATCGTTATATTTAAGAGCATTAGAATTGACCATTTCATTAAAACAAAGACCTGCTCCAAGTTCTCTCATGAGAATTCTAAAAGGAAAGCTTGTGTATCCAGCCATAGGAGCCATTAAAACATTAGATGGTAATATAATATTTTTGAGTCTTAATTCTTTTATTTCCATGGGATCTTCTCCAATTATGATCTAGAATTTAATAAAAGACAAATACAATAAATGATGCATTTGTCTTAAAAAGTCTCTATATTAATTCCCTTATTTGATCAACGGTTAATTTAGATAATTCAGCAACCTGTTCTACTGTCATACCTATCTTCAATAAACTTGCTGCTGTATCTAATTTCCCCTTTAAAATACCTACAGCTTCGCCTTCCTGTCTGCCAACTATTATACCTTTAGCTTCACCTATTTCAATCCCTTCTAGCCTACCCTTAGCTTCACCTTCTAGCTTACCTTCTTTTCTACCTTTTCTAAGCCCTCGTTCTTCTCCCTTTCTTGAGGCAGTCCTAATCCTATCATACGCATCTCTTCTTGCCATATCTTCAATTTCTGCAAGTCTTCTGATCTCATCATCTTCGCTCAATTCTTCAAGCAATAGCACTGCACTTTTTATATTAGGATCTTTTTCTTTAAGCATTTCAAATTCCTCCCTCTTCGTAGAAATCAAAAATCTAAGCCAATAATACCATAGGATTCATACTCTTCATTTGGAATATCTAATATAGAACTTAGAAAACTTACTATAATATCTTTATTCATTGATGATCCAAAGATTTTTTTGAAGATCAAATCGTTCATGGGAGATAACATACTCTTAACCTTACTCATCCTTATACCCCTTATTTTGTGTTTTTATCATTATAGACAACTTAATGAATTTTTAAACAGATGAATAAGTCTTTTTATTTATTTTATCATATTTTTTCTGATTCTATTACAATATTTAAAAAATTATATAAGGATTCTATCCTCATCCTATTCCGTTATAAAATTATTGATATTTTCATTTATCTATGTATATACTATTAAGTAAGAAAAGAAGAACAGAGAATACTTTGATGATGAAATTCATAAATGCCTACCAAATTTGGTGTTTGAGAACAGTTTGCAATTCTCAGAGGAAGGTATCACCATTTTCCATACACCTGGTCACACAGAGGATTGTATAAGCATATATGATTCTATCGATAAAGTCCTGTATATCGGAGATAACTTTGGTGTCAGTGATGGAATAGCACAATTGTGGACGAAAGACATTCAAGCTTCTCAGTGCCTGATAGAAACCTACAAACAATACGATTTTGATATCTGCATACCTAGCCATAGCAATCCTCAAACAAGAAAGATCATCACGCTTTTGGAAATTGCGTTAGCAGAAGCTCGTAAAAAACAAATGGATGATTCTAATTAGACAAATATAAATATAAAAAGGAGAGATCGACATGCGTATACTGCTTCTCTGCGATGATTACTGGCATCCTGGTGAAATACCCATCAAAGGTGTATCACCGCTTGAAGAACAAGGTTTTAAATTTGATATCATCACCAATGCAAATGATTTCGATTCCAAAATGCTTAAGGACTATCCTGCCGTCATTATGAGTAAATGCGATGAAGTGTCCCAGCAGGATAATACGAGTTGGAAAACTGAATCGATACAGCAAGCTTTTGTGGACTATGTGGAAAATGGAGGCGGTCTACTTGCCATACATACAGGTATAGTAACAGGAAAACACACAGAAAAACTGGATCGACTGCTGGGATGTCGATTTCTCTATCACCCAAATAGTTGCCCTGTGACCGTTCAAGCTATAAAGCCACACCAGATTACTGAAGGCGTGGAGATGTTTTGCGAAACTGATGAGCATTACCGATTGGAACTTTTAAATGAAGATGTGGATATTCTCATTGCTTCATACTCTCCACAACAAGGAAGCCAAAGTAAATATGAAGAAGATCCTTACCACAACACTCGTTCTTGGATCTGTCCAGCAGGTTTTGTGCGCTTCCAAGGAAATGGAAGAGTCTGTGTCCTCACACCTGGTCATTTTCTGGAAGTCTGGCTCAATAAGCAGTATCAGCGAACTTTAAGCAATGCATTGCAGTGGTGCGCACATCAATAATAAGTTTTTAATTAAAAAAGGTGAAAATATGAATATCAGTAAAATAGATTTTTCAGAAAATGAACAAATTTCATTAGAAGGATTTTTAAGTTACATCAATCTTCCAGAAAACGAAGATAAGCACTTTGAATTAATAGATGGTAATATTGTAATGATGTCAGGCAATACAAGCTCCAATCATATGAGGATATGCGGATATATTTCAAGAAAAATAGGCAATTATCTTGAAGGAAAAACCTGCGAAGTATTTCAGGATCCAAATATATTTTTATACAGTGACGATATCGGTCATTGCAAAAATATTTATCAACCTGACATAATTATAGGATGTGACAAAGACAAGATGACTGACAGAGGTTATGAAGGTACGCCAGACTTTGCTCTAGAAGTAATAAGTAAATCTACAGCTTATAAAGACTATTTTGAAAAATGTGGACTATATATGCTATATGGCGTGAAAGAATATTGGATTGTGGATTTGAAAAAAAATCAGATAATTGTTTATTTAAATGGAGAAAATACCCCAGAAATTCAGAAGTATAATTTCAATGATAAAATTAAAATTAACGTTCTCGATGATTTATTCATAGATTTTAAGGAAATTTTAAAAATTGTAGATAAAAAACAATGATATTTTAAAGGACCCTGCTTACTGTATTGTTATTTATTGTAAGACAGGGATGCCTTTGAACATATTATTAAGTAAGAAAGTTAGAATTTCTAACGAGGAGGTTGTTGTCTAGCCAATCTATTTATTGAATTTACCGAAAACAAGGATTAATACCGCAAATAAGACAGCAAATAACGTTGTAATAAACCCAGTTTCACTTACAAAATAAGCTCTAGTTGCACCACCTGTCATGGATGTAAATACATTTTGATCAAGGAAATTGTGCATAATATGCCAGAGTACACATGGCCATACACTGTTTGATTTAGTCCTGAGCCATGACACAATTACAGTCATAGCAAAGATATCAACGATGAACACGGGTATTTGATACAGAACAGATGCACCAGGCATATAAACCCCAGCGATTAACAGAGGTAAATGCCATATAGCCCAGATACCACCGCTTATTACGAGTGCTTTGTTCCTTCCCCACAGTTTATGCATGATAGGATACATCAGACCACGCCAGCCAGCTTCTTCTCCGAATGTCACAGGTATGTTCGCTAGAATTGTTCCGCCAAACACAGCCGCTATAGCTAGAGGTAGATTCTGTATGTTTATTGTTTTCGTTATGGCATCAACTAAAACTCCTGTACCGGCAAACGTCCCAGGTACGATTAACCAGTATAGCAAGTATGACAGTCCAATATAAGCTAACGGTATTAGTATGGCATATAAGTAATAAATCGGTTTGCCAGCACCAAGACCCAGCATGCTTTGTTTCCTAAAAAAAATAATTTTTAAGATGATAGCGATAATTGCAGGAACGAGCATAAGCAGAGCAGCAAGATTAGTGCCTGCCTGTCCGTAATATATCCATAATGCTTCGATAGGTGCGCTGATCACAAACACAAAAATCAGATAAAGCGTCAATGCACGTTTTTCTTTTGTCAACTCTTATCTCCCCCCATTATGTAATAGAACACAGTAAAACCGTGACCCATACGTATATTGCGACAAAGACCATTAAGACCACCACCACCCCAATTTTCACTGGCAGACGTGAGTAATTAAACCCCATATTAATGCTAAATCTATTCTCAACAAGATACTTCGGGTCGTTTGGGTTGTGATAAAACATACCTACTGCCCAATATTTATCGTCGCCGCATCCATCATCATTATTAACGACCGTGGTTTGTCCATTCAAATCACTGATTATCTTGCTTGGGGTTACTTTGAGATTTATTCGGCATCCCCCCTGACCGGATTGAACAGTAACTATTATCACCGCTATAACGGGAACAAGCAGTAAAACAACAAATAACCAAACCGGAATATTCAAATCTGGATATAGAGACATAAATTCGATCAGCGTCATCATGACTGTCAGTGCTAATGTCAATGCCCCTAAACTGTGTCCCATGCGCTTGCGGTATATACAATGCTGCATGAAGGAAAGCACTGGGTTCTGTTTGTCCATTTGTAATTTTGCCCGAACTAACATAGCACCTGCCAACCACATAATTAGCATGATCACCAAATTAATCAGCGGCAACATCATGACCGCAAGCAAGGTCTTATCCAACCAAGCATTTGACTGTATATTATAGCCAAAATTCAGCTGCCAATGATAGCCGAAGTGCACGGATATCTTGTCTGGGAGACCCGGATATTTTATAAGTGCAATAATTATAGTTGCGATAATAATGACAAAACTTAAAATATACCATATCCACGGTAACTCAGATAAGTTACCACGCGAATGGGACGATTTCGTATCGGCAAATACGGAACCGGATACTGTCCAGCCGCGCTCTTCTTTCAGCTTTTTGGCTTGTTTCCAATTTGAAATAAATGCCGCCATTTGGACCGCAGCAAATAAGAGTGGAAAATACAAAATGGAAACAAGCGTCACATCGGGGAAAATTACATATTGAATGATAATAAGCACCAATATAATCGACGCTCCGGTTATGTTGATCAGAGCGTACCGTTTTCTTAGGTTTTTAGCTTCGAGGCTTGCGTGTTGTTCTAACGGAATTCTTATGCCGAACAATAATGACTTTCTAGTCAGCTTCGGTATGAGTGGTATTAAAGTGCCGCACAAAACCGCAATCACAATATTTATTAAAAACCAATAAAAATTCATCTCTCTCATATAATCCCTCCGTTCACTTGTATGCCTTTTGCGTTTTTGTAACATTCAATGCAAAATGAAATAAAATCGTTTTCGCTCATATTTCTACACGCAGCTTCAGCAGCAGTCAGCGTTAATTGCTCTGAAAGTTTTGACAAAGCTACTTCATCGTTTGCCACAGCCTTTGCCACCATCGCACCCTTACGCCTGTCGATCACGATATAACCCTCATCGCAAAGCATTGTGTATGCTTTATTGACCGTAAGATAGTTAATTCCCAAATCGGCAGCGAGATTGCGTACCGACGGCAGAGCTTCGCTCGGTAAGAGTTTATTTGAAGCTATGCCCAACACTATTTGATTACGCAACTGCTCATATATTGGTGTCGTACTTTGTGTGTTTATTTCGATGATAATAGTAATCGCCTCCTTTGTTGTAGCTGTTGTATATATAGTATAATAGATACAACAAGAAATGTCAATAGTATATAAAAAAACCCTGCATACTATATAGTTATTTATTGTAAGACAGGGGTACCTTTGAACATATTAATAATCATTGATTTTAAACCATATGCAAGTTTTCAGCAAGTTCTAAGCAAATTTAATCAAGTTTTAAGCAAGTTTAATCAAGTTTTAATCAAGTTTAATCAAGTTTTAATCAAGTTTAATCAAGTTTAATCAAGTTTAAGCAAGTTTAAGCAAGTTTAAATCAATTATTGGTG
>Ga0209629_10002654_pt1 | contig 12327 bp, 7 predicted proteins | sample TergutCu122P5_FD_187286 | JGI IMG/M metagenome (GOLD analysis project Ga0209629, IMG submission 187286) | Cubitermes ugandensis P5 segment gut microbial communities from Kakamega Forest, Kenya - Cu122 P5 (SPAdes) (version 2) | ecosystem: Host-associated > Arthropoda: Insects > Digestive system >...
TCTGCATTGATTCAGTGTTGAAACATTGTGCAGCAAATAGAAAGAGACTGTTTCAGCGTTGCCAAACGTAGGTCCATATATATACGACGTTAGCATTTCTGGCTTTACTAGGAGCTCCATATATATATGACATTAGTAGCCTAAGGGTTAAACTTACGGAATCCCAGCAAGTTGCAAGATCCCTTTTCGAAGGGATGCCACACAGAAATCGAATATTGTTGTTGTTGTTTAATGGCAGATCTTGGATTTATTCCATTAATCTTCTGGCATCCCAATACAGCTTTGCTAAATTCTTTTAGAAGTATGGTCCAGTTGCAAGATCCCTTTTCAAAGGGATGTCACACAGAAATCGAATATTGTTGTTGTTGTCTAATGGCAGATCTTGGATTTATTCCATTAATCTTCTGGCATCCCAATACAGCTTTGCTAATTCTTTAGAGGTATTGTCCAGTTTTGGGCACACAAGGAGATGATTTTTGTCCATTGTTGTGTTCTTCATTTTGCATATTGTGCAGTAGTAATGACTGAAGGTTCTGATGCGATGGAGGTGTGCCGCGAGACAGTCGTGACCTGTGCTGAGCCGGAAATTTGCAACTGATTGTTTTATGGGTTTCTTTTTGTTGTTTTTCCCATGTGGATTTGATGTTTTGCCACTGTGTCGTGCCGGATGAGGCAATGGCTTCCTGGGAGAATTTTTCTTGTGTTTTTTTTCCTTTACAAGTGTCTTAATTGTTTCAAAGTTGGGTGAAGTTTGTTTGTTTGGAAGTGTGGTGCATTTTTTGGCCAATAGATCAGCTGTTTCATTTCCGTGTATTCCTACACGTGAGGGGACCCACTGAAAGGCTATTGTCTTGCCCAGGCCCGTATTTAGGTACTTTACGCCCCTGGGCCCAAGAAATTTTTGCGCCCCCCCCCATTTGTTCGTATTCAGTTATGTTCAGTTAAGTTTCCAAGTACAGTTAATCAGTTAATAAGCAATAGCCTCAGCTCCTTCTAGCGCCAGTAGTGTCGTAACGAGAAACTCGGTACCAACATTGTTTTCAGTATAGATCTCCCTTAAATTTCTCTCTCGTGGACAGCCTTTTTTTTCCCGCATACCATACTTAAATCTCGATTTTTTTAATATGCCACCCCTGAAAATTTGCTGCCCCGGGGGCCCGTGAAAATACGGGCCTGGACACAACAATAACTGCACTGTCAGTATGTTTGATTGTTTTAAATTTGAAATATGACTTCAATATGAGAGACATGAATGTAGTTTTTCAGCCTGGGTGATTATTGCTTACAGTTCAAGAGATCATTGTGAAAGGTACCTTTGGATGATTTGTACACAAAATATGGGCGAGGAGGTAGATGAACCTTGTGTGCTGAGTTTATTTAATTTTGTACTGTACTTTCATAAGGAACCCACCCCATATAAAGTAGTGTCTGTGTGGGGTGTTGAGGGGCTGTGTGTAACATTACAACACAGTAAAGATACTATGCCACTTGTTTATATCTCAGACATGAAAGTGAGTTGAATACAGGGCCATGGTGTAAGGAGTGCTCAGTGTTGATATACGCAAACAAATAGTTATGTGCAAGAATATGTATTTATTACCAACTAAGAATATATATTTATTACCAACTAATTGCACTCCCATAAAGTTATCACTCCTACATGTTTCAGCTATTGATAATAGCCATCTTGAGGGAGTATCCTTACATAAGTAAGTACATTGTTTTAAAACATATTATCGTCAGCGGTAAATGGTAAATAATATGAAACAGATTGTGTTAATTGCAGTATCCTTGTTATTAAAACAGAATAAAATAGGTTAAAATTAATTAAATCAGTATATGATTTGTATTAGCTCATATGAATGTAATTTGCATCCAAATGGCTAGAAATGTTGCAATGCTCTTCAGTTTGAGTTGAATTATAAATCTTGTGAGTCTCCAGTATGTGTTCTTGCAAAGCAAACACTGTGTAACTTGAACCTTTATTATACTGTTTTAATATCAGACATTGATATTGTAGTTAATGCACTATGTATCATAGTATTTACCATTTACTACTGATGATGGTATGTTTTAACACCACGTACTCCTTTGTGTAACAGATATTAATAAATGCAAAATTACAAATTGGAAAGAGAGGCCAAAAAACAGAGCTGATTGGATGCGAAGGTCCACATTGGACTACAGTGCCATCGAAAAAGATGATGATGAAGAACTCCTTTGTGTAAGGCTACTCCCTGAGGGTGGCTGTTTTCAATATCCGAAACATGAAGGAACAAGAACTTTATATGTATTATCTAGTGCATTTAGTTGGTAAAAACTGTATATTTTGCACACACAATTGTTGTGTGGATGGTGCCCAGTTTCATGCTTCTAAACATAAGGATGTTACGAAGTCTGGGAATGAGTGGCCATGTGGTTACCTAAATAGACCGAAAGAATCACACAGAACTCACAAGGTGATGCATCTTTAGCAAATGTATGTAAAAATTTAATACAACAGATCTTCCAGTATAGCAGGATTATGACAAAGTTTGTGAATAATTCATGATGTTCACTCCTCTTTGGTTTTCTCATATGAAAATGTACGCTGCTCATGTCTATAAATTGTTAATTATTTTTGAGCAAAACACCAGTTACCATATGAAGTGCCATGTAATATCTCAAGTGATCACACCATGCCCTACTTTTGTAAGACCCCTGGTTTAAGTGATGTTACCTTGGTCTTACCTCATATAAGGAAGTTGACCTTTAAATTTTAGTTCCAATTTTTTTTTAACACCATATTGCGTGGGATAAAGCAGTTCCGTAACAGGTCCAGTGTGACCCAGAGGGTTCCAGGAGGTTTAGACTCCCAGATTTCCATGACATTCGGCACTTGAAGGTGGTGAGGTCAGCCTCACACACCGGCCGCCTTTACCCCCAGGAAATGTTCCTGGTACTCATTTTCACTAGGGGCCGAGTTGATACCGGGGCCATGGAACAGTCGGTAGGAATATGTCACTGAAAAATCCAGTGACACCACTGGGAATCGATCCCGGGACTGTCCAACTAGTAGCGCAGCGCCTTAACCACTACGCCACCCCAGGCCCCCATATTGCATAGTATTTTAGCAGAGACATGAAATGTGAATCACAAATTTTTAGGCCAATGGATTGGACGTGGCAGGAGATTGCTTTTTCGGATCAAACAAAGATAGGACATGTTTGATATTCCAGCGACTGTGACTGTACATTTATCTTAGCTGAAGGGTAATTAGAATACTGTCTTATACATTTATTTTCTATTGAGTCCACTTCCATATGCTTGTCAGTGTATGCACATGTACGTGACAAGATTAATAGAAAACTGTGTGAGAAAAACATGACATCAGGGCCCGATGTTGCAGTGTCAGCAGTATGAATAGCTAAGTCATATGTACAGAAGAAGGAATGTTCTAATATACTGGTACATGTTGATCCACTGGATATGATATGAAAGTAAGAAATTGTAAAGACAGAAAATTCTTATGATGTTCAAATGAAACTTTGCACACAAGCAGAGGAGTCAGCTCTGATTTTTGACCTCTCTTTCCAATTTGTAATTTTGTATTTATTAATATATATACAATTGCACCATCTATTTTTTGATCAGTGTCCTCTAAACTAGCTTGCAGTTATTAGTGTATCTTTTCTGTTGTCTTGAGAAAATGTTTATTCATGTCCCAGAATGTACATGGCGAGAAATATATTTCACCTTGTCTCTTATCAGTACTTGTAATTAATGGATTTGTACTTTGTTTTATGTTTGGTTCTTGTGCTAATGTTGTTGACAAAGTTTTGTTTTCCATACAGTGGAGATGAAACAACTGCTTATCTATAATGGCATTACAGTGTTCTATTTGAATTTTAATTTAGCAGTTTGTGAATGAACAGAACAATTTGTCTTGAATATGTTTTCCTTTCCCTGGAAATTTGCTGTTGTTTGCAAGTTTATGTGCTGCATGCTGGTCAGGCTGGCTCTGGCGTAGTGAATTCTAATAGTTGCTCATTTCAGTTATAAATCCTACATAAAGAGCAGTATTTCCCAAAGTATTTGCATGAAGGAAGCCCCAAAATAATTTTTCCTGTAACAAAAAAAAAAATGCTGCCTTCATTGGCAGGGTTTCTTTAGGATACAAAAAATTTACAGACCAGTAGAATTTGATAGGAGGGAGATATTTGTCACTGCCATTGAGGTGTTTCTTTAACAGTACAAGCGTATACAGACTCAGTGCCACTGAATGTAACTTTAAATATGAAACTGACCAGAACAAAACAAGATGTAGTTGGTAGCACACAAAGGTTACTTTAGTATTTCCAATTGCTGGACAGAAATTCACCTGATATTTCACGGGATGTTTGGAGTTGTTTGCAGTATTTAAACATTTTTTACTTGTTTATTCCGTGATTTCTTTTGGGACTCCTCATGATTTTCTGTGGTTGATTCCTCAGAACGTTGGTTGGGAAGCACTAATACAGAGGGTGGAGTTTCTTTCAAATTGTGATGGTCACTGGCCATTGTGTGTTGCAGTCTTACTTGCCTGCAGTCCCTGGAGCTGCGTGAAAACCTGTTAAAGTCCCTCCCGGAGTCCTTGTCTCAACTGTCCAAACTAGAGAGGCTTGACCTTGGGGACAATGAAATTGAGGAACTGGTAAGTAAAGTGCTTGGATGCTCAGACAGTGGACAGACCATCAGTATATTCTTTGCTTGGCAACCTAACCATGGCATTTACATGTGATGTTAAGAAAGTCCAGCTACTAAAATTTAACTTTGATACATAAATATAATTTAATTTTAATGTTTGATTCCATTGCCGTGGCTGCGACCGTATGGTATACATATCCCCACCTGAAGTTATAATCATATTGCTTTTTCAGTCCATTGGAGTCTGTTCAGAATCTGGTCCCTTATGACACAGTATTCACAATATTAACAATTCAGTGTCAAGTTAAAATTCTGGGGCAACTTAAACTGTAGGTGACCATTCATGGTGCAAGGAAAATTTATGTAACTTTTCAAAGTGAATTTTTTGTAGTTGTCATATCTCAAATTCATACTGTGTAAATTGTTGTAATTCTGCATTTATTTAGGATAAGCCATCCTTTTCATGAGCAGTAATAAACCTTAGACCATGTGCACTCACTAGCAGTAACAAACCTTAGACCATGTGCACGCACTAGCAGTAACAAACCTTAGAAGATGTGCACACGCTAGCAGTAACAAACCTTAGACCATGTGCACACACTAGCAGTAACAAACTCAAACCTTGGTTGCATATGTGGGGACCATTCATGAATGAGGTATGTCGGCAACTGTTACTGTTCGTGGAATCAGTGAACTTACAGGGCAGGTTATTCAGTTATCTGTGTCTATTAGGTAAGAGGTTTTGATATGTTATTCTTCTTGAGGGAATTTTGCTTTCTTCCCTTCCATATTACATCAGGTAGTCAACATTATTCTTAGTTCGTATAAGGCAGTAATGAACACATGCATTCATTAATTGATCATCTGTCACTCTGAGCCCAAATTAATTTCACTAGATTGACAAGGTTATGTTTCTTTGATTTGTGTTTTTTTTCCAGCCACATCATATTGGAAATCTTCCATCACTTCAGGAACTTTGGTTGGATCACAATCAGCTGCAGCATCTACCTCCTGTAAGTACTGTTGTGTTCATAATGGATTATGTCTTCACTGCTTGTATTACACGAGGTCCGGAAATAGTGGAAGGGTATTTTCAAGTTCAGTCCTCTGACAGGACACCAGTTATCACCAGTTATCATGACTGTCTTTTTGTGGTTTTTTACATCCCTTCCTGACAAATACCAGGATAATACTGTAATTGCATCTTGGCCTTTTCCTTCCATGTTTTCTCCAGTTGATCAGTTACCATTCTTTCTACCATTTGGTTCTAAATATTCTGAGATATTGATGGTCATGAAACAAATGAATTTAAGACATTTCTGTAAATGGTGATACTACTAACTGGAATAACATTTGGTATTAATTACAAAGGCTTGTACTGTTAGGGAATGGGATTGCAGCCTTGGATCCTGCTTGGGGTTTGAAGTTTGGTTACATCTTTTTTTTTCATTTTTTGTGATACTAGGACTTCACAGTTTCTAATTCGTGTTTTGTTGAAGTGAAAGAAATGTGTTGCCTATAATGAAGTGGCCCATCCAAATCCATCCTTCCCTGACACTCAGCTGTACTTGATTCACCTCAGTCATGACCTGACCATATCCGACTTGATTAATTCATGTACAACGCAACTTTTGTGTGTATTTCTAGTCATTACTGGAAGTTAAGTTTTGTGTTGGAAATAAGCAGGGTCATCATTTTTTTTACCTCTGTTGCCTGTCACATTTCTTTAGATTGCGTATGTAACATATTGAGCCCACTGACTGCATTGTTTCCACACTGCACGTCCCAGAATTTTTCATTAGTATTTGAACTTACGTGCAGTCATGTGACTTCTGTAGGAGTAACATATTTTTGTATAGTGCACAGACTAAACAAAGTTCTGCGAGGTGATGATATAAATTTGGTCAAAGGTTGTTTGATGTGACACTTCAAATAGGACAGCAATTTACAAATACAATAAAACCCCAATTTCATGTCCCTGCATTCTGTGTTTTTTTTTGAAAGTTTATAAACTTTTTGTATGGCCCCAGTCAAATGCCCATAAGAACAATGTTTCTCAGATTTGAAACTTTCTGGATTTTATGCGGTTTTAGTCGGTCCCCGCAGAAATGTGAAATTGACGTTTTATTGTATGTGTAAGAGGTTTTGAACAACAGGTTGCATTCTGGATAGTAAGAGAACACACAGAATACATTTGCTGAGGTAAAACTGGACCAAATCGGTGCCTAGAGACCTTTCCAAGAAAATCACTGGCTAGCCTTGCGTAGGAAATGGGTGTCTTTTTTTCATCGGCATGAAGTACAATATATCTGGTGCATTTTCTTCAGCGTAAGACAACTTTAGTTCACAGACTGGTACATCCGTGAGTTGCATGCTCAAGAAATACACCCCACATGTGTTCTGTTTAGTGATGGGGCTTGGATTTGTCTGAAATGAATGTGGTTTGGCATGTTAATTTGTGAAGGGCCATTACATGATGTAACAGTTTGTGTGTGATGTGCTGTAAGTGTAACTAGGATTATTGGGCCCATTTATTTATGAGACCATAAATTGACACTGTTATATTTACATGCGTTCTAGACCCAGTTTTTTTGAACACCTCACTTATCTCAGATAACCTTTTTCTGTTTTCATCAGTACAGTGCAGCAGCTGACATCATGAATGACCGTATGGGTTGTTTGAAAAGTGTTTTTAGTGACAGAATAATAAACAGAGAATTGTAGTCTCCTTGGTCGCAGTATCTGATCCCATCTGTGGCATGTTAGAGGTTAAAGAGTATTGTAATATTCCTCACATGGAAGAGAATCAGAAAGAAGCATTCAGAATACAGTGTTCTTAATTTCATCACAAGAATTTCAGCATGCTTTGAACAATGTTTTCATTAAGGGTGACATGTCTGTGATCTTGAGGGTAGCCTCTTCATTTCATTTTTTAAATATTTTGAGTGGAAGCCTAGAATTAACCATTTGATGTTGGAATTAATTCCACGTGAAACCTGTAGAAAAGAGGATTTAATTTTTTCTAACAAACTCTTACAGAAAAAAACAAAAGCAAAGTGGAAATAACCCAACAGGTCTGAAAAAGAATGGCCCAAATTGGCTGATGCATATGCTGTGTTGTTTGGAAGTTCAACCCTGCTGCCTGTGACAGTGAATGCGTCATTCGGCGCCAAAAGTTAACCACAGTACATTGAACTAAAATGCTTAATCTCCACTCATGGTTGAACTGAAATGCTTAATCTCCACTCATGGTAAACTTGAATAGTGGTGATCTACCACATCCCCTGCCGTCTTTTGTGGGGTGGTGCATGATGTAAAATAAAGAAATTTGTCAGCACTTGGAATAAGCGTAGTTTGCAAGTTACTGCTACTTAACATGTTGCAGGAGATTGGCAACCTGAAGAAGCTGGCTTGCCTGGATATCTCTGAGAACCGGTTAGAAGACCTTCCAGAAGAGATCGGAGGTCTTGCGAGCCTCACTGATCTTCATTTATCGCAGAATGTAATAGAATCTTTGCCTGATGGGTTGGGAAACCTACAAAAGTTAACAATTCTCAAGGTAGATCAGAATAGGCTGGCCATGCTGAATCCAAACATTGGCAAGTAAGTAGCTTGTGGCAGTTGTGTATAATTTGGGCTTTACAGTGTTAACTTTAGTATGTACCCTGGCAGATTTCTTTGTGCACCTATCTAACATTTATTTTAACTCCCAGTTTGAAGATAACATAATTTTTATGTTTCTTATGCCATATACCTTTCCAGTTAAGAAAGACTCCCCCCCCCGCTCCTTCTTCTGTCATTTTTTGTTTCTTGGCAAATGAGAGTGCTATTTAGTGATCATTTTGAGCATCGATACTGTGCATGCAGATATATTATCAGTTTATAATTTTTAAATGGGTTAATTTTGATTTTCTTGGAGGAAACGTTACTGTCATATTTCTGTCTTTAATCATCTAGGTGTGAGAACCTGCAGGAGCTGATACTTACAGAGAACTTCTTGATTGAACTGCCTGTATCAATAGGAAATCTTGTGAAATTAACCAACCTCAATGCAGACAGGAATAACTTGCAGAGCTTACCTGAGGAAATAGGTTTGTATATTTATAAGACTTTTATATTTTTAGGATATGTTTCTTTTTAGAGTTTTAGAGTAGAAGTTGCTATTTTCATGAGATAAAGGGTACTGATTAAGTGGATTAGTGCAGGAGTAATGTGTTTAAATTACGTTTGGGAGGTATCAGCTTAAATTGAGGCTGGAGCCTGCTGTTATGACTGCTATTTGCTATGGTATTCATCAGTCCTTCCAGGTGAATGCAGAATATGCCTGAAAGGGCATAATCTCTTCCTGTCACATGTGTCCTTTTTCAACATTTGTGGTTATCATCAGTTAATCATTTACTGAATGTAATTTGTAGTTCATGGCATTCGTGTTTTATTCTATAGTGGTTCATAGTCTGATGCATGATCTGGTTGGCTCTGGAGGCTGTGTTTTAAGTGTGTTTGCATCTGTGTGGAGCTGTTGTTAATGTCATCATCCTTCTGTATGCTGGTAACAGCTTGAGAAGTACTGAATGTATTTTCATTAAATGTAATATTGAGAATTAATAGTTGCTCTTGAGCCATTTCAGTTATGGTAAATTGTGGACAAATAATTGACACTTCTCTTGTGCATCTCCAGCTTAACTCACTTAACCATTTGATGCCTAACGGCCACTATATGGGTCGTACTGCACAGCAAACCTCCAGATGCTGCATTTTATATATTTATTCAACAAATATACGTACTGAATATTTTAAACATGCTGCATAATCTCTGTTTTTTACTCTTCAAAATGCCGTTTATTTCATAATGCTACCTTTTTTGGTTCCTGTATTATTCACATTTTAAATACAGGGTGTGCTAAAATTTAAAAGGAAATTCCGGTGCCAAAGGGTTAATTCATACTGTAGCAAAACCTGTTTTGAACAAGAATTGTGAGGAAGATAGAAACACATTTTATGTCAACTACATTTTCCTTATGTTTTGTGGGCTGTGTGTTGTGTACATTTCTGAACTTGTATACAGAACAATTTGGAATGGTTACAGAGATGTCCCTGCCTGTTCTCCCATGTGAGAAACATGTGCGTACATGCGCACACACTGTATGGTGTACTTGATTTTAAGACAGACCAAACGTAAGCCAGTGTCCAAGTTTTACACGCTGAAAGAAGACATGTGGTTTAAAATAGTCCTTGAGGACTAGCGTCCTTATATTTTCCTCTTCACCACACCAGCAGTCACATTTCTGTTGATGCTAATTAGCTGTTGTAGTTGATATATTGGGGCCTGGGGTGGCATAGTGGTTAAGGCACTGCGCTACTAGTCGGATGGTCCTGGGATCGATTCCTGGTGGTGTCACTGGGGATTTTTTCCATGGTTCCCCTGACAGAACCATGTGCCCTGAGGTCGACTCAGCCTCTGAAAGTGAGTACCAGGGATTTCTCCTGGGGTAAAGGTGGCCGGTGCATATGGCTGATGACCTACCACCCTTGTAGTGCCGAACGTCAAGAAAATCTGGGGCCGTAACCTACCCGGAACCCCTTGGGCCACCTTGGCCTGTTGCGGGAGACCTTTTTTAGTTGATATATTATTTTTTAATGTTTAAAGAATGAAAAGAAAGACACCATACTTTGGTGTCATGGCTGTTCATATATATTTTTTTCTCAGAAATTTTCCTGTTGGTAGCTATAATATATTGGGAACATTAATTTCTTTGATGCTTTCAGGTCATCTGTCACAGCTTGGAGTTCTCTCTTTGAGAGACAACAAACTTCAGTACTTGCCATCAGAAGTGGGAAACTGCTTGGAGCTGCATGTGCTTGATGTGTCTGGTAATCGGTAAGTTGGATTGAGTGTATTGTAACATTACTACAGTCATAATAGGTAAAGTTCACTTTAGCACAGGCAGTGAAGGCCCAGAGGGAGAGTAGAGGTATAGCGCTGTGTCTTTATCCTTGGAGCTAGATACGATGGCTGGTCAACGTCATGCCACAGCTGCTTTACTCCTGGTAAACAGACCCAGTACCCATTGTACTGGAGGCTGTGTGGGCCCCATGGCTGGTCTGGACAGTTGCGGAAAATCTTGCCCCGACCGGGATTCCGTCCTCAGACTGCACAGCTAGTAGCAAGTCGCTATACATATTACAGTATATTGGTCTGATATTTGAGTCACAGTAGATTTAACTTTCTTGTCAAGCTGAGTGACTGTTCACTCTTCTAGAATGATTCTTCTCTATTGGGTTAATTAGTCCTTATTATATATTGGGATTAGATGAGAGGAGAAAACAATGCCTGACTCTGTCTGTCACACACATAAAATGGACACATGCATGAAGCTAGCTGGAGAGAACTTGGGAAGCATTTTTTCTGTGTTTACTTTCTGACAACGAATACAAAATCTGCATATTTAAAGGAAAAATAAGTCACTGAAGATGACTTTTTTTTTTGTTGGGGACTGTGTGGTGTGTGTGTGTGCGCGCGCGCGTGTGCATGCGTGCGTGCACGTGTGTGGACAGTTGCACAGTTGCAGGAGCATCACATTACAGTTATTTGGGCCCTTATGTGCTTGCCAGACTTTGAGTCCACCATATATACTGACCAGTGATCACAGTCATATTGTCAGTTTGTTGTTAAACTGATGGGGGTGAGGAAAGTTAGTGATTCAGATGTTGACATTTCATTGCTCTGTGTTCTGTAAGAGAATATGAGTGATGTGTTTACTGGTGTGGCTTCAGATGCTGTGTTGAAGTTTCAGTCCTTTTTCGATTGCTAAATGTGCTACACCTAGCCCCTTGTTGTATACCCAGGTTATGTTACTGAAAAAGTGGGTGTAACAGAAAAAGTATAAATCAAAAGTGATATTTCCATCAACCAGTAGGCATTAGCATAATACAGCACAGCCAGCCAAGGGGTGTTAAACCAAAAATAAGACTGGGCAAAAATTGGCAAGTGGTGTTCAAGCAGTAAGGCCTGGTTAATTGAATGTGGGCAGAACCAACAAATTGAGCTTTGAATTACGCTATCATGAGCTGTTAAACCTTTTCTGTGGACACTTTATAATTAATGTGGTTGGTAAGCCCTGATATTAGATTGTAAGTTATTTTTTTCTTTTGCTTATTGAGTAATTAGAAGATCTGCTTCCTTATTTATTTTTTAAATTCCTGATACATAATTTAATACAGTTTATGTCAAAAGTGCAAGCCAGCAAACAGTAATATGTGTTTGTTGAACTTTGGTTCTAGCTGATTGTTCCATAAAATAAGACTGAATTGACCTGTGTTGCCGTGTTCTTGTAAGCTTTTGACACAAACTCGTGATGTTTGTCCATGGCTTTGATGAATCTGTCATCATCAGTTGAGCTTTTGTACTGATCAGTGTTAGAGAAGGGTAGTATTTATGTGAATTGTCCTGTAAATAATATATATTGAATTATTAAACTTTTTGTAATTAAAGGGTTATACTGTACCTTTGAATTAAGAGTGAATCACATTTTGCATTAACAACATTTAAAAATAGGTAGAGGTCTCTGCGACGGATTGATCACTCGTCCAGGGGAGTCCTACCGACTGTGGCGCGTCGTTGTGTGTGATCTAGAAACCTCGAAAACGAGGAGGCTAAAGCCT
>Ga0209629_10002655_pt1 | contig 12324 bp, 8 predicted proteins | sample TergutCu122P5_FD_187286 | JGI IMG/M metagenome (GOLD analysis project Ga0209629, IMG submission 187286) | Cubitermes ugandensis P5 segment gut microbial communities from Kakamega Forest, Kenya - Cu122 P5 (SPAdes) (version 2) | ecosystem: Host-associated > Arthropoda: Insects > Digestive system >...
AGACGGAAAAGATAAGCTCCTGGAATGGCCCGACCGTTCATGTTTGCTGCTTTATGTTAGCGTGCGCATCCACTAAAACATTCGTTAGCCGAGTCCGAAAAACAGCAAAAAAAATCTTCGTTAGCCGAAAAATTCGTTAGCAGGGTCACTCGTTAGCCCAGGTATCACTGTATTTACAATGACCATACTCCAAAAGTCAGTTTTACATGAAAGAACTCTTCTTCATCTCAATCTACTGTCATTAAAATAATATGTGTGATCCATACCTATGCAGATCATGGAGTAGGAAAAAAAGGAAAAAAGTGTTTGTGTTCTTATGCCCAACAAGCTGACAGTAGGATTGTACTGTAAGGTAGAATTACAGGGCAGGAGCATACCACAAAACTGAACACACACCTTAACAACTATCTGATCCTGTCAACAACGCATGTATCTGTGTAACAACACACCAATCTCAAAATAAAATGTTTTCATTACTAGGTGGACTGGTTTCATAACAAGGTTCAAAATTAAGAACTCAAAACTGCCATGTCTAACTGGCCTTATATATAAATTGCAGTTTCAAACTTATGTTGAAAGCCAATTTTCCTGACACATCTACTTCCCCCAGTCTGGCACATCCATAAATAATTATTACTGTTGTCACAATTAATTTTTATGTTGAACTTATAACTGAAGTGCAGATTTTGTGAACACTTATTCTGCTGGACATAAATTCAGTTTCCCACCCTCACCTTGTCAAAGTTTCAACTTCCCTAAATTCATAAATAGTATATGGATATATTTTATGATCTCCATACAAAATAATTGGTACTTGGATTCTGGTTTTGTACAGAAACAATTCTGTTACATATGTCATACCAATAACGACAAACATCTACATGAAATATACAGAAAACAAATGGTTGTACACATGGTTTCAACAGGATTCAATAACACCACATCCCAGATGATACTTGGCTTTGAAAGTCTTTCATGACAAAATGGAAATTAGTCATGGTTTACGGCCAGCACATCCTCCTGATCTTGGAGGAATAACTTGAAGGGCATGTAGGCCTACACAGCAACACACCACACAGGCCAGTTAAAAGAAACCACCTAACAAAAATCTTTAAGTTCCACACCAAGAATTTGTCAGGTGAATTTCAACTCCATAAACTGTACAGAGAGAGAGATAAGAGTGCAAGTCTGTAAGTGCATGGGTCAGTGAGCAAGTGAGCAAGCAGGCAAGCGAGTGTGTGGGTGGGTGAGTGAATGAGTGAGTGACTGCAGGGCAAGGGATATTCCTACAACTAAACACATTCTCTGGCTGAGCTAGTGGACTGATTTCAACAGTCCATCCACCCACCCAAATACACATGACTACTACGCAGTATGTGCAGAGTATGAGACAACAGCTCAATAATCAGTTCCTTGCATTGCACTGTTGTTAAACTCCAATACACGATGGCACAAGAACACAGAATTCTCAATAATATTAAATATAAGATCAATGATGATGATGATGATGATGATTCACCATAAACAACTTTTTTGTTGTTGGGACAAAATGAAAGCCTACTTCCAAATAAAAAACAAAACCAACATCCAGTATAAAAAGATACGTATGATAAAAATTCATATGCAAAAAGAACTGATGCTCTGTACATCAGTAACAAACAGGTGTGACTGAACTGTTGAAATGAAAGCCACACACACTTTCCTCCTAATGGCAGTCTTAACCAAGTCATCGGTATGCCTTGGAATATATTACGCATTATATTACATCACAAAATGACAAGATAACTCTTTCCAAAAGTCCTTCCTGCATACCTGTCACTCAGTAAAGAAATTTCATGCCAAAGCCTTATTACCATGTCCACAACAGTCCACCAGCAACTCCTAAAATGTATCAAATAAACAGACAATCACTATATCATTTGGATGCCACAGCTATCCTTCACAAGTCACATTCAAATGAAAAATGCAACATCTTGCAGAAAATGAGCTTCCCTCAGACATACTGCTTTGCGGAAGTTAAGTAACTCAGCCAAAGACTCTGATCCACTTTTGCAGCACACAGTCTTGCATAGCCATCAACTAACCAGTGTACCAACAGAACAAAATATATATATAAATGTATATGGCCAGCCAAAAGAAAGCCAGAATTTCACTGCCACCTACTCACCATGTCTAATACTTCATTATTTCAAAGAGAAAGGGAAATGAATTTCTGACACAGTCACTCTCAGCAATCAAAACCACGAATCATTCCCATAAATTACATTCATCTCAACATTAATTCCAGCTCCTTCCATGGATCCACACAGTAGGAACACTTTATTATGACAACCGATCACCAACAGGACCCAACTGCTATACAAATAAAAATACCAAATTTCTAGCAAGTTTACGACAAGTTGGGAAATGTGCTAAAACCATTCTGGTGATACTAGAATAAGTCATTCTAGATCAAAATGTACAGGAAGCCACAAAATATCTCACTGTATTAAAACAACCAAATAAAAAATTTTAAAGAAAAATAAAGTAACGAGATACACAGTAATTACATGTGCCTATTAAGGCTGTAAACCCAGTTAAATGTAGGAATTTACATACAGGACCAAAAAAGATATGATGACTGTTGTGAAAAAGTAGCATTGGGACACGCTTTTCTAACAGTATTTTGGTTTTCCAGAAGAATGAGTCCATCAAGGTCCATAATAATTAAATCATCTATCACTGACACCACATTGACACTATATAACCTTCGCCACTGGCACCATTAAATAACATGCTCAAATATGTAATAATGGTCACAAATGTGGCACAAGGATGCCGTCTATGCACTGAACTGAGAAAATATAAAATTTAATCACAGATGTTTGCAGAGCTGGATTTTGACTTCCAACCCCTCCACTCCACATGCCACCGCAAAAGTAGCCTGTTTCATGTACAGCATTAAAAATGGCTAATGTAACTGGCTATTCAGTCTCCAGCTTCGCTTAAAAAATGCATTCACAATTCACTTAGCGTGATAACCAAATTCTACATGTCATGGGCTTTGTGATGGACTTTCAATAAAGTTTTTGTAACAAAGCCCTTACTGCACAATGAACACACATACGGACGTTCCCCAGTGTGGTAACGTCTATGAACATTCAGTGTTGAACGCTGGGTGAATGACCTCCCACACTGGTCACACACGTGTGGTTTCTCACCAGTATGAGATCGTATATGTATCTTCATCAAGCCCCGTGAACTGAATGCCTTACCACATGTGTCACAAACGAATGGTTTCTCACCAGTGTGTGTTCGAAGATGAAGCTTCAGACTCTGACGACTTCCCACCTTCTTCCCACAGATATCACAAGACACTATATTTGTTCCCATATGAACTTTCCTATGTGATGTTAATATACTACGTTTTATAAAAGTCTTCCCACACATTTCGCACTGGTGACTTTCTAATGGTTTAAAATTAGGATCATGTTTGTTTTTCATGTGTTGTGCCAGGCTGCCCTTGTAAGTGAAGTATAAGCCACAAATTTTGCACTGATACGGTTTCATATCCCCATGAACAGCAGTGTGCTCTTGCAATTCTATTCTTGTGTAGTAACCTTTATCGCATGTACTACACTTGAAGTCATACTGTTTCAAATGTCTTTTACGATGTATTTTTAAAGCATGCTTTTGTACTGCAGAATACCCACATAAGTCACATATATTTTCAGGTTCTTGAGAATGAATCTTTTTGTGCAACCGTAACTCAGCAGCTCGCTTGAACTTCTTCTTACAAATATCACATGGAAAAGGGCGTACATCACTATGCTTTATCATGTGATAATCATAGCCAGATTTATACTCAAAAGCTTTTCCACAGACTTCACACCTGAAGGGCATATTTTTTTCCCTTTCCCTCGATACTTTGCTGATTTCTTTCCATGTCTTCTCTTTAACTGACTGACCAATACATTCCTGTGTCACACTAACTCTGTTCTTCAATAACACTGAACAATCTTCCAAATTTCCAAAAATCTGACAAGGGTACCTGTAAAAGAAGATAGTGAAATAAATCACAGAAATTGCCTACTACACTACATAGCAGCCTACACTATAGACTTCTCCAGTCAACATCTCCATATTTGCATGCTACAGTACTTGTGGAACTACACCAGCAAAACATTTCCCTCCATAACCACTGAATAGCATCCCTGAAGATTAGGTTTCCCATATAGTTATGCACCCTCTGGCACAAAAACTGTAAAGAGAATGAGATTTGGAAGAAATCCCTACAGCACGTCAGTTTCCTTCATTCTACAAATGACAAACAAGGTCCCAATATGAACACTATGTACAGCTGCTAACTTTTGATTCAGATACACAATGGCAACAAATTATGTTACTACTATATCACAAATTTATGTTGTTATTAAACTGGTATCAACATCCATCAATGTGATGCAATAAACATGTATGTGAGGTACAGCCTGCTAACATTCACATATTACTCAGGTATGATATAACAACTGTGTTGCAGAGTCAAAATATGTAATCGTAAGTGTACACCACATAATATTTTCTAGATTACAGTGTGACACACAGCATTCACATCTGTTGATTATAAGGTGCTCTGTAGTCCCACTTCCTAAGCGTATTATCATTTCATTAACATTGGTAGACTACTTCACCTTCATTCTCAGACCCACTTCTTGTTTTCCCAGCAAAAATAATTTCATCTTCAATAGGTGCTTCCTCACTGGAGCCTCCATATCTGCCTCAAGCCAGGCTGACATGACAATTCCTCCTGGAGTACACCAGAGTACATCTCACGTTTTCATTCCTTCCTCAAGAAATCCTGCTACCACTGCACATTCTGTGCCATTATATTTTCCAACATATTTTATCTAGTAGTTTTCAGCTGCTATTGCCAAACCAACTGAATGTATGTAGCACTTTTAATGAAGTCTTCAGAGATTTTGCAAATTACAATGAATCCACTGCTATAATAGGCTCTGCAGATTCAAACAGTGCCTTTAAGTAGTCATGCTATCTCTGGATACATATTCCTCAGCAGAAGCACAGCACTCATGAATAATGGCAAACACGAACAGATCAACACACATGAACAGAACTTTAACAAGTAAAGGTACAGAAAGATACATTCAGAGGATGCAACACTGCCAGACAAGTATTTTCGGCCATCATTCGACCTGCAGTGTTCAGCTAAACCAAAACAAATCTCATAAAATTCATAAATGCTCAATATCAAATTAGGACCATGTTCACTGCCAATCACTGCTCAACCACATGCAATGTTAGCCGCATGAATCCATGTGGCAGACCAGTCTTGTCACCTACCCCTCCCATTACCTTAATTCAGTGTACACAAGACTACCGGGGTGCTGATAAGTCCTTAGCCCAACCTACTTCCTGATGTATTTTGTTTGATGCTAGTCTTGTTATATATATATAAATAGTACTAATATTCCTCCAATTATGTTTATAAATAGGATATATGAAACTCAAAATCTTCTGTCACTGTAGCTTGTTTCCTTCCTGGTCAGGCTAAGGATTTATCAGAACCCCTGTACATTAAAACACACTTCCAACCCCAATTAATATCTCCCTCCTGTACCATTCAAATCTCTGATTCCAAACCAATAATCTCTGTGTTCCTGACAGTACCAGCTCAAATTTTCCAACAGTCAAGTTTTTCTTGGTTTGGTATTCTAATTAAATTTCTCCCAAAAGAAACCTTAAATACAGATTTCCTTACAGTAATTTGACAGCAACATTCAAATTATATGTTGAGGAATAAGGACAACAAAAAACTCCACCACAAACAGATAAAGTCACAGAACAAATGAATTTACAAGTAACAGTCACTTTATTACAATGAGGTACCCAGTACACATCAGAACACAAACATTAAGGTACAAAATCTGTGGTTCCCACAGCAGTCTGCAATGCTGATTAATATGGCACTGTGTAGTCTGACAGTCTTCTATCTTCAGGACACCTTCAAAATTTTCATCCAAATTTTTTGGCAAACATCATTTAGGCAACACGGTTGCACATACCAGAAGGTCTACTCTTACATACATTCCAAAATAAAACTGACAAAAATTAAAGCAATAATCACTATGAATGTCTTGTATCACATCTCAGAAAATAGTCTTATGGCTAAACTACCAAAACAAAAATTTCTCTCTAGAAAAAGGGAGCATCATGAATAAAGAATTTAGTGCAATGAATCTTCAACAGTATAATTTAATCTGACCAATACCATTTGTAACTCCCTCCGCATGCTGACAGATGCTGAGTTAGCTACATTTTATATGATAAGCAAGCCTACAGGAAGTGGCAATACTGCTCACACAAAATAATATCCATGCATTCAGAGGTAACACAAGGTATGGGTGATGACATTTCTGTACTGGGCTGCACAGTGGAATTTTAAAAACATGGTGTCATGACTTGAAACAAAGTGCAAATTTAGTAAGTCCAGCAACACAGTATTTTAGGAGCCATTCCATAGTATTTGGTGGGGGATGAGGGCATCCAATTCAATCCAGGGAAAGGGACATTACATTCCAAATGAATGCTCGAAGATTCTTACACAGCAGCATGCTGCAAAGAAGCCCAAATGAACCAACAGTCTAATTAACACTCTGGAGTGAGCACAAGGTATCAATGTTGGAAACTAGAAATGATCAACCAAGTTACTAACAGCAAAATATATAACAATAACTGATGCTGACTTTGGTCACTACAAAACTTCTACAAGGCCCACAACCAAAACAGTTTTCACTCTTATTTCCTCAGCATTTCATCTCAACGATGAATGCACATGTCTCACTTTATCAAATATAGCATTTACACATCATGTAGCCAAAATTGTTCTCTTTAATATTCAGCACAGAACCATTTTCATCTACCCAAAGTTTGGTTACATGGGGTGTATCACTTCTGCAGCACTGTCTGCTATTACATAAAACAGCGTACTATATTCAAGAGAGATCTTGACAAATTATGCAAAGTCCTAACTACCAGATTAAAAACTAATTTCCTGCAGTAAACCCACTGACCTCTCAACAATCTGGAATATAACTATAAACTTCCACTGGGCATGAATCAAGTTACCTACCTAAATAAAACAATGTAACTACAAAATCAAAACAGAAATTGTATTAATTTACAGAAATACTGCTTATTCATCTTCATAAACACATCAAAATGTTAGCACTTCCCTTAACACAGTGACTCTAAACCTGACAAACAATAACACAACTGGAGGTACTACTAACACACTAACAGTAATTAAAAAAACACGAAGACTGAAATAATTTCCACCTATTATGTTACTCTCCCTTAACCCTCTGCACAACTGACCCATTTCAAGCAAGTATATGCAGACAAGTAGATTTACCATGCTCCTGAGGGTACAAAAATTAAAAATGTGATGTGGCCTTATGTGGGTGCATTAGCACACACTATGGCTGCTGTCACTTCAGGCACATGCGAAGCTAATGTTGGTTATGAATGGGTATGGCTTTGACTTTGGCAGAATAGGTGTCAGAACATTACATGTTTACAACCAGCAACTAAATATCCTCCAGTTACAATTACTTATGCAGGTTGGAAGTGATCATCACGAGGCAGTCAAAAGATACCTACACTTCAGTCTGCATTGTAGCATAAATACTCTACTGATAACATCTACTAAGCCCTCTTCAGAACTTTTCTTATTCATGGCATGAACATGAAGTGAACTTCTATGAAACGATACGGCATTCAAGAGGTTAACATGCTTTAGTCGCATTGCATCATACCTTGCCAATAAAACATATCCATCCAACACTCTAATACCTCTTCAAATTCATGGCATAAATATTCAGTTAAAATGTATTACAATACATAGCACTCAAGCATACCCATGCTTCAGTCAGAAGTGTAACATCATACTTTGCCAAAAAAATCAGGCTGCCTCTCAACAGTTTTCCAAATTCAAGGCATAAATGCCAAGAACTGTAATATGACAGCACCCCTCAAGCTGTAATACACACAGATGTATCAGTTATCTGTAGAAATTGTAGCTACATATGGGACTAATCAGAACTCAACACTGAAACTTCAATGGACTTTATACTAGTAAATATCAAGCATCAATGCAACAGCAGCATTACTTCAGTACCAGCACCTGACAAATACAAAACATGTGATCAGTAACTCTGAGATACACACTCACTATGTCCAAAACATGCACATGAGAAGAATGCTGAAGAAAACCTGTGATATTAACGTCTGAATACGGAAGACAGTATCAAGCACCCTTGTTATAATCGATGACTTCCACTATTGTGGCAAACCACTCTTATTCAAAATAATAAGTTCATGAAATCAAAACATAAAGTTGACAAGTCAGAAAATGCAGGATAATGAATATAATGTTATATTAATGCAGCACAACAGAATCTACATTTCACTTAATTTGCCAGAAAAGTCAATCATTAGCAGAATGTCTCTCTGAGAGAGCATTAACCTTTTAAAGCCTATGTGATGCACCAACAGGTTTAACATTCAATAACTGTACTTTCTGCCCACACTGTATTTTATGTGTTCTGTATTTATCTCAGAATAAACAGCAACTTCTGCCCCATACAACATAACTGATTGGTTTTTACAACCGAGATGAAGAGTGTTTACTGCGAAGTACGAACTGGGTCTTTAAATAAAGCAGTCTGTGCTTCGTCTTTAAAGGGTTAATCAATTCTGCCAACAATTATCCTCGACCTCTACAAATTCAACTATTTAATGTTTTGAATTCAATTTTATAACTACATAATATAATAGAATATAACAAAAGTAGCCATGACACAATTTCCAATAAAGACAATCAAGAAAATGAATAATTTTAAGTGAAGTTCTCAGTCCATACATCACTCTTCCTAGGTCAAGACATTTCCTACTGCTAAGGATTACAGTTTCAACAGAAAACCACACTTACTTTTGCAAGCTTATTTAAGTGCAGGTATGCTGTTGCCAAAAACACACACCAAATTCCATAAATTCCAGCCATTAAATATTTGGAATCAGTGAATTGTGTTTTTCAGATCCACCAATCAGTTCCACAGATCTCATGTATTCTTCCAGAACAGCAAGATCTTCATATATTTTTCTCAGGTCATACAGTCAGCCAATAACTGTCACAGTTACCAGGAAAAGAGCAAGGTAGCAACTATCATTCAGAAACAAGACCTAAAGCTTCTAGAGGGACTCCCAATGGAAAGCCACAGGTTTGGCTCATAACTCACAGGTAGAGTTCTTTAATTTTCACAGTAGTACAGATGAGGTATCTGGGATGTGACACAGCATCACTGGATACTTGGTTCCTGGCATTGCAAGATCATTATGCTGACATGAAATGTCAGAACACAACCAGTGATCCTGCATCACATCCCCAAAGAACAGATACCTCAAATTATGACTTGAAGCTATAATGATGGTTTGGTAACAGAATATTTCAAGAACAGCCTACTGAAATTAGACAGCAACCCACACACTAATACTGACCAGCCAATGTAAAATATGAATACTTTATCATGTACCACTAATCCAGACTTGTTAGAACTGAGCACTGTTGGTGAAAACTTGCAGGATCACTCCTTTACCATGGCATACATTCACATAAAGAAAAAATTGGCACAACACAATCATGTACATACTACACAAAAACTTCCACAGACCTTCAAGCAAACGGATTTTGACAGATCGTAAGCTTCAGCTGTGGTAATGACAGTGACAAAATCTTCAAAATTTTGCAGTAATATGCATTTCTTCTCTTAATAAGTACCACCAGTTGAGGAAGGATCCTGTTACCATGCAGTTAGTTACACTGCAGTATCAACTGAAAGTAATGAAGCTCAAAAAACATATAGACTTGTAGGCCAAATTACACATTCTACGAAATTTTTAATCAGTAAGATACTTGTTTTAAATCTTACTAAGATTATAGGAGTTTCTGATATGGCCCATGGCCTCATTTTCAAAGACACACCCCTATACATGCTCTGTAAACTACATGAGCAGTATAGTCAGGGGAATTTTGACTGATATATGAAGCTTCTGCAGAACACATAGGCCAGCAATGTACTGGACAATGACAAAGACAGATGTTCCTCAAAACATCTAGCAAAGACAGATACATACATGCCTTAAACGACCTCTCCATCTCTTTCAATTCTGAATGGAATAAGCTTAAAGAGGAGCACTATGGGGATATATCCGTATATTAAACTTGGACAAACAGTCCTTCTTCAAAGAATAAGAAATTTTAAATCTGGCATTACAGCACTGGAGGCAATAGTCTGAATCAGAGGCAATGATACAAGTATTAAAAATGTTAATGCTGGTCCAGCTGAACCAACCACATTTCCATTGCAGTAATGTAATAAATACACAGCTGATAAACATTTAAAAGAACGCACCTATACTCGGTGTGTCACATATATGTAAGCCTGAGCAACATCATGTGGAAGGTGGAGTTTGGAAGCAAGACATGGCACTCAAACCTCGTGTTAAACAAATTACCTGTTTACCTGTCAACCAAAGTAGTTATGCAGCTAAACTATTTACTTAATCACACAATTTTAAAAGTTACTAAATCTATTAAGACACTGTACTCAAAAATAAGTCAGACATGCTTCACTGTCTCTCAATACAGCCAATATGGGGATGCACATAAATTACAAAACATGATTTTGGCATAAAACTGACCCCTAATCCCCCCCCCCAACACTTTCTGTTGCAAAAATCTCTCCCACCCTTTTCCAAAATGGTGTCACAAACTTATGCCCCCCCCCGCGAATTAACAAAAAAAATAATTGCCTATAGAAAGTAACTGCCACTGTTTAAAGCCAAAACACCAATTCATACTATTTTAACAATGCAAAACATCAAAAAACAATGTGCGTACTTTAGGTCTACTGGAAACAACAGGTTGTCTTCTACCCATTCATCAACAGCCTGCAAATTGCCTAACTTGAGTAAGAGAAGTCTAGCCAGCTCTGCTCTGCACAGAATCATACTGCTTAAATTACGACTTGTAATGACACAATATTTCAAACCTCCCTCCCCTGTCATCACAAAATGTCACAACAGTGACAGACGACCCCTATCCGCAAAACAGGTTAACAAAAGGTAAAGTCATCCTGTTAAAGACCCAGTGTGGCCCAGAGGGTTCCAGGAGTTTTAGGCTCCCAGATTTTCATGACATTCCGCACATGAAGGTGGTGAGGTCAGCCTCACGCACAGGCCGCCTTTACCTCCAGGAATGTTCCTGATACTCATTTTCACTAGGGGTTGAGTCAACCCCATGACCATGGTGCGGTCAGAAGGAATATGTAACTCAAAAATCCAGTGACACTACCGGGTATCGATCCCAGGACTGTCCAACTAGTAGCGCAGCGCCGTAACCACTACGCCACCCCAGGCCCCCAAAACAGGTTAGTAAAAGGTATGAAATGTCCTGGGAAAAGGTGCAATTGTTCAGTCTGGCTCCTCACAAGCTAGAAAGTTCCATGAAACTTACGATTTTTTTTTAAATAAACCTGGAAGTGTTTATTAATAAAAATTTAACACTCACAAGTTTCACTTGAAAAATATTCATTCTGCAAAATTACTAGCAGCCAAATATTTGGCACTACCTCAAGCATGTGTTTCACAGAAATGCCACTCCAAACGTTACATGAATCCACTAACACAGTGTTTCTCAACCTTTGTGAGACCGCAGCCCGGTAAATCCTCTTTTTATAAGACGAGGGCCAGGTCCCAACAAATATACTTGTAAATACCTTTCCAATTTTTTTTTAAGTTCATACATTAAACTAACATAACTATTCATAATTAATTATGGTATAATCATAAAGAGTATCAGTATACTTGTGTATACCATGTGGCATGTTGACAAATATAAAATTACATTTAAATTAGTTATTAACGGGACTAATGAAATCTTGTAGCATATAATTGGTAACTGATGCCAGGGCCCGGTACCGGGCCGCGGCCCGGCGGTTGAGAAACACTGCACTAACAGAAAAGGCTAGTGTATGTACACGTTTAAAAAACAGTTGCATTCATCACTATTTGTAAAATAACACTTCCCAAAGTCAGATAAAAAGTATGCTCCTAGACCACAGACTGTTTCACATTCCAGAAGGAAAGCCAAATAAGCTAACATTTTTATTTGAATATTTTCTCACTTCAAAAATAAGGTGACAATAATACTTCATGAAATATTCAAGACAGCACAAAGAAATTCGTATGAATGCCCCCCCCCCCCCC
>Ga0209629_10002658_pt1 | contig 12321 bp, 8 predicted proteins | sample TergutCu122P5_FD_187286 | JGI IMG/M metagenome (GOLD analysis project Ga0209629, IMG submission 187286) | Cubitermes ugandensis P5 segment gut microbial communities from Kakamega Forest, Kenya - Cu122 P5 (SPAdes) (version 2) | ecosystem: Host-associated > Arthropoda: Insects > Digestive system >...
ACTGGCACCCGACGTCGCCTGCGACAACGTCGCCAACGTCTGCGCCCCCATATCGAACTTCACAACGCCACCCCCTGGTCGTATCAGGCCCCCACGGCCCCTCCGTCGGAGCACACACCACCCGCCACATCCACCATGCGGACACCCCCGCCCGGACGGCACCAGCCCAACCCGTCGCTGCCGCATGCGCACGCCGGTTGCACCCGTCGAAACCGCCGGCCCCCGCCAGCGATGACCTCGGCACGCTCAGCCAGCGCTGAACTGGCGGGCGACGGTCGAACCCGTCGCGACCGCGGAATGCGTCCACGACGCACACCCTGTGGCGCACTCCCGCAGGACCATGCTCGACGCACTACAATATGGATTGTTTTCCACCAGATCCCGACAGCCAGGAGCAGTCTGATGAGCCAATCCCCGTACCAGCAGCCTCCGTTCAACCCCCAAGCCGGCTACGGCTGGCCGTACCCGACGCCGGCTCCCTTCCCGCCGCCCTCGGCGACGGACCCCGGCCTGAACCAGCCGTGGTATGGCATCGGCTTCCTGCCGGCCCTCATCCGGCCGTACAAGAAGTACGCCGACTTCAGCGGCCGGGCCTCGCGCGGCGAGTACTGGTGGTACCAACTTGGCTGGATCCTCTTGTATTTCGCCTGGGGCATCATCCTCACCATGGTCGAGTCAGCGACCGGCGCCGGCGACAGCGGCGACCCGCTCAACGGATTCGGCTGGTTCTGGATCGTCCTGTACGGCCTCCTCCTGCTGGGCTCGATCATCCCCAGCATCGCCCTGACGGTGCGCCGCCTGCACGACGGCAACATGAGCGGCCTCTGGATGCTGATCGGTCTCGTGCCGCTGGCCGGCACAATCTGGCTGATCGTCCTGTTGGCCTCCCCGACGCACCCCGGGCCGACCATCTACGACAATCCGCTGGCGGGCGACGCGGCGTACGGTCCAGACGCGGTCTACCCGCCGAGTGCAGGCATCATGCCGTACCAGCCCTACGGCTATCCCTACCAGCCGCCGATGCCCGGCGGCTACCCGGTGCAGCCCTACGCCGACCCCTACCAGGCGCCGATGCCGGGCGGCTACCCGGCACAGCCCGCGTACCCGCCGTATCAAGCGCCGCCTCATACACCGCAGCAATAGCGGACGATCAGTCGCGGGCGAACAGCCGTCCCTGCACCGCGGTGATGAACGCGTCGAAGGCCGCGGGCATTTCGGCCATCGACCAGCCCGAGGGGGCGGCGTACCACGTCAGGTCGTCGGGATCGGGCACCGCGGGATCGTCGTCGGCCGCGGCGAGGGCCTGCAACCAACGCTCGCGGCCCCCCAGCACGACCGTGTAGGGCAACACGGACGAAATCTCCGCGTGCGCGTTCGCCTTCGCGACCTGGTCGGTCGGGTGGGTCTGCAGTGTCGTGGACAGCACATGGAGCCCCCTGAGTATGCCGACGCCCGCCGGAGTGCGCCGTGGCATCGTGTGCGCCAGCCAGAGCAACGCCACCGCGAGCGCGATCAGCGCCAGCCCGAGCAGCCCGAAGCGCGTGAAAATAACCAGCAGGATCAGCGCGATCGCGGCGAGCGCCAACACGATCCACCCGACCAGGTGCCAGCGGCTGCGCACCTGGTCGGGACGATGCGCGAACCAACCGCGCGCGGTGACGTCCTCGTAGAGCTGGTCCTGGATCGTCGGGATCACGGCGGCCACCGGCGCGCCGATCTTGCTGACCGGCACCGCCTCGCCGTCCGCCGGCGCCACGGCGTCCAGCAGCGTCTTCTCGAACGGGGCGAGCTCGCCCGTGCTGGAGAGACGCTTGAGCGTCCAGTCCAGGCCGGCCCGGGGCCCGCTCGGCGGCAGCTCGGTGATCTGCACATGCCCCCGCATGGCCAGGTCGAGCAGCGTCGCGGTCACGTCGACCGGATCGACATGCTCGTCCACCACCGTGCCGATGTGGCCCGGACGGATGTCCTCATCGACCTGGAAGTGCGACTCCCCCGGTCCCACCGGCACGAAACTGGCGATCGTCGTCGGGGCGATGCTCGGGTCGTCCTCACGCCCCATCGAGCGCCACAGCGCCCACAGCAGCAGCGCGCCGAGCGCGAGCACGCCCAGCGCGATCCCCAGCGGCAGCGGCGACGCGGAGAACGCCCGCCCCAGCGTCCACTGATCACGCAGGTCCTGATTCACCGACACCAGCGACGACGGCAGCGTGAAGCTCATCACGACCTGGCCGCCCACCGGCAGGCCCTGATCGGAGAACGATGGATTCGGCGAATCATGCGTACCCGACGCCCACATCTGGCACGGCTGCAGCCCGCCGACCACCCCGGATTGGCAGTCAACCGACCGCGTCGGCCCGGGGGTTCGGACCTCGCCGGATACGTCCTGGACGGCCACGTTCAGACCCTCGACCACCGGCCACGACACGCTCGTGATGGCCGTCCCATCCTCGGCCACACCGCCCGCGGCGGCCACCCCGGTGACCTCGTAGCTGATCACGATGGGCGCCCCGGCGGCCTTCGCCGTGTCGACCGTCACCACCTGATAGTTCTTGCCGGCGCTCACCGTCGCCCCCAGATCGGCACCGTTCGCGGACGCCTGGATGTTCGCGATCGTGAACTGGTAGTAGCGGTAGTCGACCGTCGAACGGGTGGTGCCGAGCGTCTGCACCAATTGGGCCGGCGCAGATCCGGCGGCGAACGTGATCGTCTCCTGCATGGTCAGTACACCGTTGGTGCCGATCGAGCCGGCAATCACGACGCTCTGCGCGGTCGGATCCGCCGCCCGGGCCGGCGCTGCGGGCAGGATCGCCAGACCGACGACCGTCAGGACGAGGGCCGCTGCGGCCGTGGGGACAACTACGTGACGGTGGGGACGCACGGGATGAGCCTTTCCGTATCGGGTGACCGGAACGATCGCGCCAGGGGCAGCGGTGGGTCGTCCAGGCTGAGCATCCCCAACCTACCGCACGAGGCGGGCCGTTGACGAGCCGCCGCCCGCCGGATGCTCCCGCACGCGACTTCGTCCGTGACGCTTCGACGCGGTAGTCTCTTCGCTTGTGAGCCACATGCAGCCGGCGGGCCCTCCCGCCTCGTGGGGCAGCCCCCAATGGAGCGCCCAACAGTCACGCCAACCGGCGTGGAATACCGCGTCCGGAGGCGCCTATCCGGGCGGTGGCGGCATGGTGGCACCGGGAGTCCGTCGCTCTGCCTCGTCCACCCCCCGCATACTGCTCATCCTCACGGGGGTGTTCCTCGGCCTTCTGGTCCTGTTCGCCATCCTGAACGCGCTGAAGGGCCCCGACGACACGACCCCGCCCGTCGTCGAGCCGACCACGACGTCGGTCACCACGACGTCGGTGACCACTCAGCCGACGAGCACCACGACGGCGCCGACGACGACAACCGTGTCCCCCACGCCGAGCCCGACCGTCACGCCCACCCCGGCCCCGCCGCAGAGCGGCGTGTTCATGAACGACGACTACCAGGTTCCCGCCCCCGACCCCAATCCGCCGGCGCTGCCCGAGCCGGCGAACTGGGACGATCTCTACGCGTTCCTCAACGACAACCCGCTGTACGCCCAGACCGCGCCCGCGCCGGTGCGCTGCGACATCGACCAGATCAATCTCACGACCGCCGGCAAGACGCAACTGAAGAATCACTTCGACCAGCTCACCGCCTGCCTCATGCGGGTGTGGGGGCCGACGCTCGACGCCGCCGGCTTCCAGGCGATCCGCCCGACGGTCACGATCTACTCCGGCCAGGTGCAGTCGGCGTGCGGCAAGATGCCCGACCAGAACGCGCTGTACTGCTCCGCCGACCAGCAGGTGTACTACGCCTCCAACCTGCCGGCCATCATCCCGTCGAGCCTCCGGTCGGCCCGGTTCGTCGTCGACTCCGTCGTCGCGCACGAGTTCGGCCACGCGATCCAGGCCCGCACCGGCATCCTGCTGTCCGAGACGTACTACGAGCAGGAAGCCACGAACCAGGGGAAGGACACGGTCGCGAGCGACGCATCCCGCCGCACCGAGATGCAGGCCGACTGCTTCGCCGGCTCGTTCCTACGGTCCGTCGCCCAGTCGACGGGCCTGACGGCGAGCGACGAGAAGGCCATCGGGCAGCTGTTCTACTCCATCGGCGACGACCAGTTGAGCGGCGATCCGCGTATCGACGGCGACCACGGCTGGGGCGCCAACCGCCAGGCGTGGCTCCAGGCGGGCCTGACCACCGCGACGCTGACCGCGTGCAACACCTTCATCGCCGACGACAACACGGTTCGCTGACCCGCCGGTGGAACGCCGGTTGAGCCCGTCGACACCACCGTCCCCCCTCACCGCTGGCTTCCACAAGGTCAACCAGCGCGGGTCGGTTGATGCTGGTCGGCACCGCCGTCCGTGGAGCGTGGCGGACGCCGGTTGAGCCCGTCGACACCACCGGCCCCTCTCAGCGATGGCTTCGACACGCTCCGTCAGCGCCAGGGCGCGGGACTCACGGCACCCGCGATCACTCCGGCAACCGCACCACACCGCCGGCGGCGACCGCCAGCCCATCGGCGATGAGGCTGTCGATGGCACGGCCCGCCTGCCCCGCACGCGGCAGGGCGGCGATGATGTCCTGCCGGGGTACGCCCGGCCGGTGCTCCCGCAGCAGCGCTAGCACGCGGCCGCGCGCCTGCCGGTCGGTGCCCTCATACCCCTGCGCGGGCGGACGGCGGCACGCGTCGGCCGGCGGGCGCCCCGCGCCGTACCAGGCGCACACCGGCCGCAGCGGGCACATCTCGCACGCCGGGTCGGCGCTGCGGCACACCAGCGCGCCGAGCTCCATGACCGCCTGGTTCCAGGCGGCGGATACCGGCGCCGCGTCGGGCAGCAACGCGGCGGCTGCGGCCCGTTCGTCGCGGAAGCCCGGCGACGGCAGCGCCGCTCCCCCGACGGCGCGAGCGAGCACTCGCGCGATGTTGGTGTCCAGCACCACAGTGCGGACGCCGTAGGCGAACGCGGCGACCGCGGCCGCCGTGTAGTCACCGATGCCGGGCAGGCACCGCAGGGCCGCCACCGAATCGGGCACCCGGCCGCCGGCGCCGAGCGCCACCGCACACTCCCGCAACCGCAGCGCCCGCCGCGGGTACCCCAAGCGTCCCCAGGCCCGGATCACCTCGGCCGGCGAGGCCGCCGCGAGGCCAGCCGGTGCCGGCCATCGCTCCATCCACGCCCGCCACACCGGCAGCACGCGATCCACCGGCGTCTGCTGCAGCATCACCTCGCTGACCAGCACGCCCCACGGGGTGCGGCCGGCAGACCGCCACGGGAGGTCGCGGGCGTTCGTTCGGTACCACGCGAGGACGGTCGGCACGACGCGATCGGACGACGGCCCGCCCGGGCTCACTGCTCAGGCGCCGCGGGCGGCGGAACCGGCCCGTCCGGGGCCGCCTGGGCCACCCACTCCACCGCCTCGGCCGGAGCCGGCACCGGCGTGATCGGGACGGTGGGCATAGCCATCGCCTGGGGCGCGACAGGCTGCTGCACCCACGATGCCTGCTGCGGCGCGGGAGCCTGAACCCACCCACCGGGCCCGGCCATCATCGGCACACCCATCGGCGGCGCGACGATCACCGAGGCGGCGCGCGGACGCGACTCCCCGTACTTCGCCGCCCACGCCAGGTACGACGCGAATGCCCCGGCGAGGCCGACCACGGCCCCCGCCAGCAGCAACCAGAAGCCCAGCCCCATGGTGAACCCGTAGGTCACCCCCTGCATGTCCTGCTGCACTTCCTTCGGCAGAGTGAATGTGGGGTACAGCCGACACGAGGCCACCGCCAGCACGGCCGGGAGCCCGAACGCGAGCAGCAGCAGGTAACGCGGCCAGACGTGTTCGTCGGCGCCCTTGGGCTTCGGGAACCAGCCCGACGTGAACAGCGCCAGCCCAAGCCCACCGGCGATCACCACACCGGCGACGGCCGTGAACGTGACGAGCCAGCCGGTGCCCGCGATCTCGACGGACGCTCCTGGGGAGAAGATCTGGCCGGTCGGGTCCTTGACCTGGAACGAGTAGTACGGCAGGCAGACGCCGACGAAGCCCGCGATCGCGCCGACGATCATCACGACCGTGGCGACCATGCCGAGGGTCGTGCCAGGTTCAACGGTCAGACGGGGAGGCACCGGCTGTGGCTGGCCCGCGTAGGGGTAGGGGTTGTAGGCCGCGCCGGCGGGCGCCGCGCCACTGGGATCGGAATAACCCTGCGCCGAGGGCCAGACAGTACTCATGATCGAACAGCCTCCTCATGACATGCGAATGGGACGAGCGGATACGGCTCATCATAGGCTGTTCGCACGGTCATGCGGCCTGTGCCGCCATGTGGCCACCCCGCACGGGGCGGCCCGCGAGTGGTGTACGGCTACTTCCAGGCGGTGGCGGTGACGAACGCCGCCGCGATCAACCCGATGCCGATGAGGAAGTTCCAGCTGCCCAGGCTACGGATGCCGGGGATCTTGTCGCCCGCCACGTAGTACAGCAGGATCCAGACGACGCCGAGCAGGCCGAGCGGCACGAACACCCACGGCACCCAATCGCGGCTGCCGGACAGGCGCGCGACCAGGGAGGCATTGCTCTGCTGCTTGTCCTGGGCGGACTGACTGCGCTTGTCGGCGCGCTTTTCCTTGGCCGCGGCGCGTACCTTCGACTCTGGCACTGGCAGTACTCCTTCGGTGGGGCGATCAACGCCTCTGACGATGATACCGGCTCGTCGGTGGGGACGCCAGCCACGACCGGGCGATCAGGTGGCGACCGCCGCCACCTCTTCGCACCCGGCTAGCCGGGTCCGTTTCCGCCGTTTCCGCCGTTGCCCGGCTCGGGCTGCCCGCCGGTGTGGGGAGTCGGTGTGGTCTGCGTCGGGGGCGGCGGCTCCGGTCCCTTCGACAGGCGCAGCGCAATCTTCTCCGTCCGCGCCAGCTGCGTGCCGGGCACCGGCCACGCGGCGATCACATGGTCCGCCGGCTGCTCCGTCGAGTACTCCCGCGTCGCGGGATCGATATTCAGGAACCCGCACGCGAGCAGCGCCTGCCCGGCGTCGGCGGTCGACTGCCCCACCACGGGCGGTACGACCGACTGCCCGCTGGCGACGGTCACCGTGATGTCGTCGCCGGGCTGCACCGGCGTCCCGGCTGGGGGCGACACGTCGAGCACCTGGCCGGCCACCGAATCGGGCCGCTCGGGAGTCGGATTGGCCCCACACACCGGACCGGCCGTCGCGGTCTTCACGCTGGTGAATCCCGCGGCGTCCAGCGCGGCCTTCACCTGGTCGAGCGTCTGCCCCACCAGCCCTTCGGGAACCGGGATGGTCGCCGGCGCGACCGTCAGTTCCACGGGCTCGGTACGGGCATAGCGCTCGTTCGCGGCAGGATTCTGTGCCTTCACGATCCCGCTGCCGTCGGCCGGCGCCGTACCCTTCCCCGTCCAGGTGATCTTCGGAGGTGCGGCGAACCCCTTGTCCACCAGGGCCTTCGTCGCTTCGACCTGTGTCATCGGGGGCGTCGTGACCACGTTCGGCAGGATCGACTCGCCCGTGGCGATGGTCAGGGTGATCGTGCCCGACGCGGGGATCGAGCTGCCGGCCGCCGGGTTGGACGTGACGATCTGGTCTTTCAGCAGATCGATCGGCTCGTTGTCGGGCGTCGCCGGGATCGACGGGCCGAACGTGCCCGTCCAGCCGTACTTGTTGACCAGCTCGGTCTCGGCCTCCTGCTGTGTCTTCCCGCGCAGGTCGCCCGGGATCACGATGGTGGCCGGGCCCTGGCACACGGTGATCGTCACCGGCGACATCGCCGCGACCCGCGCATCCGGCAGCGGGTTCTGCTTCACCACCTTGCCCTTGTCGGCGAGCGTGCATTCGGGGACATCGCCGGCCTTCACGTACTGCGGGTCGAACGTTAGGTTGCTCTGGCGCAGCGTGTTACCGGCGGACTGCTCGTCCGCGTTCACCACGTTCGGCACGGTGACTTCCTGGATGGGCGGCTCCTTGGGCGACAGCTTCATCAGCAGCACGACCACCACGCCGACCGCGATGAGCGCCAGCACGATCAGGATGATCGCCGCCACCGAGATGCCCCGGCGTCGCTCCGGTTCGTCGTCATAGCCGTCGTCGTAGTAGTCGTCGGCCAACGGCACCGGGCTGGTCATCGCCGCGGATGCCCCCGGGACGGCCGCGCCGGGCGCTGCCCCCCCCATCGCCAGGGTCGGTTCGGGCTCGACGAGGGGCGTCCCCGCGGTGACGACCGGCACGGTCGCCTGCACCTCGCGTCCGACCAGCGCCCGGGCGATGTCGTCGCGCATGTCGTCGGCGCTCTGGTAGCGGTCGGCCGGGTTCTTCGCCAGGGACTGCATGACGATGGCGTCCACCGGCGGGGTGATCGCGGGATTGAGTTGGCTGGGCGGGATCGGCATCTCCCGCACGTGCTGGTACGCGACGCTCACCGGGGAATCGCCGATGAACGGGGGCCGGTGCGTCAGCAACTCGTACAGCAGGCAACCGGTCGAGTACACGTCCGAGCGGGCGTCCACGGTCTCCCCGCGTGCCTGTTCCGGCGACAGGTACTGGGCCGTGCCGATCACCGCCGCGGTCTGGGTCATCGTCGCCGAGGTGTCGGAGACGGCCCGGGCGATGCCGAAGTCCATCACCTTGATGGTGTCGTTCGGCGTCACCATCACGTTCGCCGGCTTGATGTCGCGGTGGACGATGCCGCGCCGGTGGCTGTACGCCAGCGCGTCGAGTACCCCTTGGGTGTAGGTCAGCGCCTGGGCGGGGGTCAACTCGGTCCCCGACGCCAGCACGTCGCGCAGCGTCCGGCCGTGCACCAGCTCCATCACGATGTAGGGCACGGCGACGCCGCTCACGGCGTCCACCTGGGAGCCCGTGTCGTACACCGCAACGATGTTCGGGTGGTTCAGCCCGGCGGCCGAGTGCGCCTCGCGCTGGAACCGCGCCTGGAACGTCGGATCGGTGGCGAGGTCGGCCCGGAGACGCTTGATCGCCACCTCGCGGCCGAGCAACAGGTCGCTTCCCTGCCATACCTCGGCCATGCCGCCCCGGCCGATGATCTGGTCCAACCGGTAGCGGCCAGCCAGCGTCAACGGCGTCTCAGCCATGCCTCACTCCTCTCCCGCTGCCGAGTGCTTTCACTCGGCTGTGGGCTGCTTGATGACACGCTCGGCGACTCACCGTGCGCACAACGCATACCCCGCCATCATGCCAGGTCGGCCAACCCGAAGCCACCTGGAGCTACCTCAGCGCCCCTAAGATCTGCCTAAAAATCGGCCCGGCCACGCGGCCGCCGGCGATCAGGTCCTCGTTGATCTGGGCATCCTCGACGAACACCGCGATGGCCACATGCGGGTCCGCCGCCCACCCCGTGAACCAGGCGTAGTTCGGCCGGCTCGGGTCCGATTGCGCCGTCCCCGTCTTCCCGCCGATGCGCACGCCGGCAACCTGGGCGGTCTGCCCCGTGCCGCTCGCGACGACGGCGACCATCATGTCCTGCATCTCGCGGGCCGTCACCGGGCTGATCGGCGTGCCGAACTGACGCGGCGCCGTTTGCGACACGATCGACAGGTCGGGCGCGCGCACCTCGCTCACGACGTACGGCACCATCTCCACCCCGTCGTTCGCGATCGCTCCGCTCACCAGCGCCATCTGGAGCGGCGTCGCCGCCACCTCGAACTGACCGATCGCACTCAGCGCCGTCTGCGGCTTGTCGAGGCTCGAGGGGAACACGGAGGCGGCCCCGCCGAGCCCGAGATCGAAGCGCGTGTTGAAGCCGTACGCCTCCGCCTGCGCCTTCAGCTTCTCCGGGCCGAGCGCCAGGCCGATGTTGGCGAACGCGGTGTTGCAGGACACCTTCAGCGCCTGCTCGAGGGTGATCTGCGCACCGCCGCAGTTGGACGTATTGCCGAGCGACACGTTCGTGTTCGGCAGCAGCAGCGTCGCCGGGGAGTCGACGAGCTGGTCGAGCGGCCAGCCGTTCTCCAGCGCCGCCGAGGCGGTGACGAGCTTGAACGTGCTGCCGGGCGGGTAGATCTGCCCGCCGGCGCGGTCGTACATCGGGTTCGCCGGATCGGCCAGCCCGGCCTTCCAGGCCGCCTGCTCGGCGTCCAGGTCACCGCTCGCGAGCGGCGCCGGATCGAACCCGGGCGTGCTGACGTACGCCAGGACCGCCCCGGTCGTGTAGTCGATCGCGACCGCCGCGCCCTTGCGCCCGGCCAGCCCGTCCCAGGCCGCCTTCTGGGCCTTCGCGTTCAGCGTCGTCTGCACCGTGTTGCCGGGACCCGGCTGGTTGGTCAGCGACGAGACGATCCGGTCGATCAGGCCGGTGCCCTCCGTCCCGGCGAGATGCCCGTTGGCAGATTGCTCCAGCCCGCTGCGTCCGTACAGGTACGAGTAGTAGCCCGTGACGGGGGCGTAGAGCGGCCCGTTGGCGTACGTGCGCTGGTAGGAGAACCGGCCGTCACTGGGCTGCGTCGAGACGATGGGCGTGTTGCCGACCAGGATCGCCCCGCGCGGGGCGTCGAACTGCGCCTGTTGCACCCGGGCGTTCACGGGGTCGTCGAGCAGGCCCGGGGCGCGCAGGAGATACGCGGCGGTGACGTTGACCAACAGCGCGAAGAACATCAGGGCGGCGACGACGCCGACCCGGCGGATCGGTCGGTTCACGTCGGCACCTCCGGCGTGGTCGGCGCGGGAGCGATCAACTCGGTGCGAGCTGTATCGGCCGCCGTGCCGGCGGCGGGCACCCGGATCAGGACCGTGGATGCGGCATCGCTCGACGTCGCCGGGGGTGGTGCCTCCACGGGTCCGAGCGGCGCGGCATCCGCCGTCTCCACGACCCCCGCCGACCGCGCGGCGACCTGGGCGGCCTCGGCCTCGTCCAGCTCGACGATCGGCGCCGGCTCGGTCTCGACGAGGGGACGGCGCGCCTGGTGGCTGAGCTGCAGCAACAGCGCGACGATCAGCCAGTTGGCGAGCAGGCTGGACCCACCCTGCGACAGGAAGGGCGTCGTCAGGCCCGTGAGCGGCAGCAGCCGCGTCACGCCGCCGATGATTGCGAACACTTGGAGCGCGATCACGAACCCGAGCCCGGTGGCCAGCAGCTTGCCGAACGAGTCCCGGGCAACGAGGGCGGCCCGCAGCGTCCGCTCCACGAACACGGCGTACAGCAGAACGACCGCGCTCAGGCCGACCAATCCCAGCTCCTCGCCGAGAGCGGCGGAGATGAAGTCGGAGTTCGCGAGCGGCACCCGCCCAGGCGCCCCGGCCCCCCAGCCGCGCCCCAGCAGCCCGCCCCACGCCAGGCCGTATTGCGCCTGGATGATCTGGTCGTTGCGGTCGCGGTTGGCGAACGGATGGAGCCACCCGTCTACCCGCGCCTGGACATGGCTCGTCTGCGTGTAGACGAGGAATGCGGCCGCCGCGAACAGGGCCAGGCCGATGAGCACCCAGCTGACCTGGTCGGTCGCGACATACAGCATCATCACGAACAGGCCGAAGAACAGCAGCGACGTGCCCAGGTCGTTCTGGAACACGAGGATGACGAGGCTGGCGCCCCACATGATCAGCACCGGCACGAGGTCGCGCAGGCGCGGCAGCGTCAGGGGGCCGAGCCTGCGGCCGGCGTGGCGGAGCATCTCGCGCCGGTCCGCGAGATAGGACGCGAAGGCGAGCGCGAGCACGATCTTGGCGACCTCCGCCGGCTGGAAGGAGTAGCCGGCGACGTGGATCCAGATGCGGGAGCCGCCCCGCTCGACGCCGAGCCCCGGCACGAGCGGAAGGAGCAGTAACCCCAGGCCGACGAGGAACAACACGTACGGGTAGCGCTGGAGGACACGGTAGTCGTGGAGGACGAGCAGCAGTGCCGTGAACCCGACCAGCGCCACGATCGTCCACAGCGACTGCGTGGGCGCGTTGGAGGCCGCCCAGTACAGGTCGAGGCGATAGATCATCGCCAGCCCGAGGCCGTTCAGCGCGAGCACGCACGGCAGGATCACCGGATCGGCGTACGGCGCCCGCCAGCGCACCACGAGGTGCGCCGCCAGGCACAGGCCTGCCCACGCCGCGGCCACCTGCGGCCACTGGTCCGGCAGGTGCCCGAGACGGCCGACGCCGACCGCGAGGAACGCCCCCACCCCCAGCATCCAGGCGACGCCGACCGCGGCCAGCTCCACGCCACGCCGCCGCGCGTAGCCGGTGGACGAGGCGCGCTGGACCGGACGAAGGGTCGTCGTGGTCGCGTCGGTGTCCTCCGTCGCCGCCCGGACCCGGGCGATCGCCCCGGTCAG
>Ga0209629_10002659_pt1 | contig 12318 bp, 15 predicted proteins | sample TergutCu122P5_FD_187286 | JGI IMG/M metagenome (GOLD analysis project Ga0209629, IMG submission 187286) | Cubitermes ugandensis P5 segment gut microbial communities from Kakamega Forest, Kenya - Cu122 P5 (SPAdes) (version 2) | ecosystem: Host-associated > Arthropoda: Insects > Digestive system...
CTTGGGTCGCCTGCCGGATAACGCAGCGGCTCGGTGGAAAACACCGCCGCTACGCCGAATTTCTTGCCACGAGGAGAACCCGGAGGAAAGCCGTGATCGCGCCGCAACTGGGCGCGCACCTTGGCCAGCAGCGGATCTTGAATCGTCTCGCTGAGATCGGCCAGCGTGACGCGGGTGGGGTCAAGCTGGCCGCCCGCCGCTCCGGCCACCACGATCGGCAGGCGGCGCTGGCGGCAATGGGCGATCATCGCCACCTTGGCCCGGACCTGGTCGATGGCATCGACGACGACCGAATAATCGCCGGCCAGCCGCTCAATGACATTTTCCGGCGTGACGAAATCCTCGATGCAATGCACCCGGCAATCCGGGTTGATGGCGACGATGCGTTCGCGCATGGCCTCGACCTTGGCCCGGCCCCAGACCTCGTCGAGGGCGTGAATCTGCCGGTTGGCATTGGATTCGGCGACCATGTCGAGGTCGATCAGGGTGATTTGGCCGACGCCGGTGCGCGCCAGCGCTTCGGCGCACCAGGAGCCGACGCCGCCGATGCCGACCACCGCCGCGTGCGCCGCCCGCAGCCGGGCCGCGCCCTCCTCGCCGTAAAGACGGGCGACGCCGCCGAAGCGCCGCTGGCGGTGAGTCACTTCGGGCTGAAGCCCGGAGTTTCCTCGCCACGAGTTTGGGGCGCCTCCGGCACCGAAATCATGCTTGGCTCGCTTGACCCCGGCCTGAAGGCCGGGCTTCTCGCTTGCACCGTGGTCAAAAGTCATCAGGCTTCGATGGTCTTGCGAATGACGATGTTGAACGGCCCGATCCATTCCGGCGCAAACTGATTGTCGCAGGCGTTGATTTCGGCGATGGCGCGCAGCACCGAGCGGTTCTTGCCGCGATGGATGTGCTTGAGCATCACCGATTCAAAGGCATCGACGATCGACAGGATTTTGGCCCCGGCGCAGATGGCGTCGCTCGCCAGCGCCTGCGGGTAGCCGGCGCCGTCCGGCATTTCGTGATGCTGGGCGACCATCTCGGCCGCGCCTTCCCAGCCGGGGATGCGCAGCAGCAGACCGGCGGCGAGGCCGGGGTGGCTGCGCAGCAATGCCTTGTCCTCATCCGTCATCTTGCCGACCTTGAGCCAGACCGATTCCGGCAGGAACATCATGCCGACATCGTGCAGATAGACGGCCGCTTCGAGTTGCTGCGGATTGACCGGGCTGCCGGCCGCCTTGTTGGTTTCCAGAGCCAGACGCAGGATGCGCATGGTGCGCCCCTTGAACAGCGGCGAGCGGCTTTCCAGTTGCAGGGCCAGCGAGCGGAAGAATTGCAGGTCGGCGGCGCTGCTTTTCGTTTCGCCGCCGTGGCGGTGACGCGGCTCTTGCGGCGTGCGCACCGGAATGTCGGCCAGAATGGAGGGAAAACCGGTGACGATCTCGATCAATTCGGCGCAGAGCGGATCGATCTGTTCGGCTGGCGCTTGCGCCATCCGCTCCAGACCATTGAGCAGTTCCGGCAGGCGCAGCCTGTCCAGCGGTTTGCCATGCAGCAGGTCATCGGTGGCCAGTTCCAGCCGGTCCACGGTGAGCAGGATCACTTCGCCGAGCAGTTCGGTGAAGACGATTTCACCGCCGCGAAAGCGCTCCAGCACGCTTTCAATCGGGTGGACGATGGCGACCCCCAGGGCGAATTTGCACAGCGAGGCGTCGCCCTTGATGTTGTGAATGGCGCGAAACAGATCCGCGGTGATTTGCGAATCCGCCGTGCTCTTCAGCAGCCGGGCAACGTCGCGTTCGATCTCCGGCGCGCGATCGGTCAAGGCATCGGCAAATTCCTCCAGGGCCTCGTGATCCTGAACCACGGGAGCAACGAATGCTTGAGTCTCCATGCCGGTCTCCACAAATGAATATCCAGCCGTTGAGTTTAGCCGAAAGCCCCACCCATGCGCAGGCCAGGATCACTCTTTCGGCCTTGACTGGCCCATGTCCGATCCCTAATATTCCGAAGTTCAACTGAAAATTTCCATCATGACACTGGAACAGCCCCATACCCTGATTGGCCCGGACATGAAAGCCGTCGACAAGGTCATCCGGGAGCGTCTGCATTCCGATGTGGCGCTGGTTCGGCAAGTGGCGGAGTACATCATCAACAGCGGCGGCAAACGCATGCGTCCGGCCCTGTTGCTGCTGACCGCCGGCGCTCTGGGCTACCAGGGCACCCGCCATCATGAAATGGCGGCGGTGATCGAATTCATTCATACCGCAACGCTGTTGCACGACGACGTGGTCGACGAATCGGCGCTGCGGCGCGGCCGCGATACGGCCAATGCCCTGTTCGGCAACGCCGCCAGCGTGCTCGTCGGCGATTTCCTCTATTCGCGGGCTTTTCAGATGATGGTGGCGGTCGACGACATGCGCGTCATGCGCGTGCTTTCGGATGCCACCAACATCATCGCCGAAGGCGAAGTCCTGCAATTGATGAACTGCCACGACGCCGACGTCGACGAAGCGCGCTACATGCAGGTCATTCACTACAAAACGGCCAAGCTGTTCGAAGCCGCCGCGCAACTGGGCGGCATTCTCGGCGGCGCCACGCCGGAACTGGAACAGGCCCTGGCCCGTTACGGCATGCACCTGGGCACCGCCTTTCAACTGATCGACGACGTGCTCGACTACTCCGGCGAAGAAGCCGCGACCGGCAAGCACCTCGGCGACGATCTGGCGGAAGGCAAGCCGACCTTGCCGCTGATCCACGTCATGCAGCGCGGCACGCCGGAACAGGCGGCCTCTGTGCGTAAAGCCATCGAAAACGGCGGGCGCGACGATTTTCCCGCCGTGCTGGCCGCCATTCGCGCCAGCAATGCCCTGGACTACGCCAGAACGCGCGCCGGCGAAGAAGCCGCGCAGGCCAGAGCCGCAATCAGCGCGCTGAGGGATTCAAATTACAAGGAAGCTCTGCTACAATCGACTTTCTTTGCCGTTGAGAGAAATCACTAGATTTCCTCAACTTTCGGAGTGTAGCTCAGCCTGGTAGAGCACTGCGTTCGGGACGCAGGGGTCGCATGTTCGAATCATGTCACTCCGACCAAGCCTTATTTGAAAAGCCTTGAGCAATCAAGGCTTTTTTTCATTTCCGGGCGGATAATTCAGTTTGGGGCCGGGCGGTATGGCCGATGGCTTGCGTTACTATCGCCACCAACTCCAGTTCAATGAGGCGAAAATGAAGTTCCTGCTGTTGCTGGCCGTGTTCGGCGTGCTCTGGTGGACGTGGCGAAAACCTTCAGCGCCGCCGCCGGCGCGGCCGGATCCGCCGGTGGAAAGGATGGTGGCCTGCGCCCATTGCGGTCTGCTGCTGCCGGAAAGCGACAGTATCGGCGCAGGCGAACGCCGCTATTGCTGCGCAGCGCATCGTCAGGCGGGAGACGCCTGATGCCGATGGACAACTGGCTATCGACGACCTGGGCGCCAAACTGGCGCTCCTTGCAGTATTTCAATCTCTATCGTCTGGTCGTCGCCGGTCTGTTCCTGCTGGCTTTTCTGTTTCCGCAGACGCTGACCGCGCATCTGAATCTGTTCCCGACCCCGGTCAACCTGCTGCTGACCGGCGGCTACCTGTTCGCCGTGCTGGCCGGCCTGCTGTTGTCGATCCATTGGCAACAACACTTCAACATGCAGTTGTCGTCGCAGGTGCTGGCCGACATTGTCGTCATCAATCTGATTATGTTCAACTCCGGCGGCATCGGCAGCGACCTGGCCGTGTTGTTGCTGATTTCGCTGGCGGCGGCCAGCCTGGTGGGACGCGGCCGGCTGGTTCTGTTTTATGCCGCCCTGGCGACGCTGGCGGTACTGGCGGTGCAGGTCTACGGCATTCTGACCGGGCGTTTCGATGGCTCATCCATCGTCCAGCCGGGTCTCATTTCCGCCGGTTTCTTCGCCACCGCCATTCTGGCTCGGCTACTCGGGCAGCGAGCCATGATTCACGAGAATCTGGCGCGGCGGCGCGGCATCGCGCTCGACAACCAGATTCGCATCAGCCAGAACATCGTCGAGCGGATGCAGGATGGCGTGCTGATCGTCGACGCCGCTGGCCGGATCGTCCGTCACAACCCGGTGGCCCGCGCCATGCTCGGCCTGGCCGATGATGAGGCCCAGGCCCTGCCGGCCCCGCTGGCCGCCGGCCTGGGTCAATGGGCGAACGGCGGGCCGGAGAACGCGCTCTGCACCGGTTTTGCGGATCGCCGCCTGTTCGCCCGTTTTGAACATACCGCCAGCACCGACCGCGAACAGTTGATTTTTCTCGAAGACCTCGACCGCATCCAGGAGCGCGCCCAGCAGATGAAGCTGGCTTCGCTCGGCCGCCTGACGGCGAGCATCGCGCACGAGATCAGGAATCCGCTGTCGGCCATCAGCCATGCCGGCGAGTTGCTGCGCGAGGAGCGGCGAAGCGAAGTGATTGACCGCCTGCTGCGCATTCTCAACGACAACGTGCGCCGTCTCGATCGCATCGTCGCGGACGTGCTGCTGCTCGGCCGCCAGAACCGGGGCCAGCCCGAGATGATCGCGCTCGACCGGTTCTGCCCGACCTTCATCGGCGATTTCACCGCCGCCGAAAGCCTGACGCCGGGCGTCGTCGTCTGGCAGGCGAGCAGCGGCGCGGCCCTGTACTTCGACCCCAATCACCTGCATCAGATTTTGTGGAACCTGGTCAGCAATGCGCTGCGCTATTCATCCGGCGGCCCCGGCGCGGTTCGCCTCGAAGCGGTCGCGGTCGCCGACGCCGGCCGGGTCGAATTGCATGTCATCGACGACGGCCCCGGCGTGCCGGACGAGATACGCGAACAGATTTTCGAGCCGTTCTTCACCACCTACCACACCGGTTCCGGGCTGGGTTTATACATTGCCCGCGAACTGTGCGCCGCCAACGGCGGCAGTCTAAGCATCGGCGCCAATGCGCCGGGCGGACATTTCATCATGACCGGGAGAAACGACACGTGCCCACCACCAGAAGCGAACGCCGCTCACGCGAAGAACTGAACCGGGTGCTCGTCGTCGACGACGAGGCCGACATCCGCGAGCTGATCGACCTGACGCTTGCGCGCATGGGGCTCTTGGCCGAATGCGTCGGCAGCGTCGCCGAGGCGCGGGCGGCGCTCGATGCGCACAGCTTTCAGTTGTGTCTGACCGACATGCGGCTGCCCGATGGCGTCGGCCTGGACATCGTCCGCTACATCGGCGAGCGCCATGCGCAAACGCCGGTGGCGGTCATCACCGCCTTCGGCAGCGCCGAGAACGCCGTCGCCGCGCTCAAGGCGGGCGCTTTCGATTATCTGGCCAAACCGGTCGGTCTGGAACAGTTGCGCGCCCTGGTCAAATCGGCGCTGCGCCTGCCGGGCGAGCAGCAAGAGGAAGGCGACAACCTGAGCGGATTGACCGGCGATTCGCCGGCGATGGCGCAGGTGCGATTGATGATCGAAAAACTGGCGCGCAGCCAGGCGCCGATCTATATCTCCGGCGAATCCGGCAGCGGCAAGGAATTGGCGGCGCGCCTGATCCATGCCCGCAGCAACCGCGGCGGCGCGGCCTTCGTTCCGGTCAATTGCGGGGCGATTCCCGAAAACCTGATGGAAAGCGAATTTTTCGGCTACCGCAAGGGCGCTTTCACCGGTGCCGACAGCGAACGCGACGGTTTTTTCCAGGCCGCCACCGGCGGCACGCTGTTTCTCGACGAAGTGGCCGATCTGCCGCTGGCCATGCAGGTCAAACTGCTGCGCGCGATTCAGGAAAAGCGCGTGCGCAAGGTCGGGGCGGTGACCGAGGAGCCGGTCGACGTGCGCATCATCTGCGCCACGCACCGCAATCTGCGCGACTGCGTGGACAAGGGCGCCTTCCGCCAGGATTTGTATTACCGGCTCAACGTCATCGAGTTGCACATGCCGCCGCTGCGCGAGCGGGTCGAGGACATCGTGCCGCTGGTCGACAGCATTCTCGCCCGCATCGGCGGCGAGCCGCCGCCCCGGCTCTCGCCGGCAGCGCTCAAGGCCATGCAGATGTACGCCTTTCCCGGCAATGTGCGCGAGCTGGAAAACATCCTCGAACGGGCCACCGCCCTGCGTTCGGGCGACCTGATCGAAGCCGGAGATCTGCATCTCGAACCGGAAGAAGGCGGCGGCGAAACCCTGGGACGCGGCAGCGAAACCCTGGATGACTACCTCAACCGGCTGGAACGCCAGGCCATTCTCGAAGCCATCCAGAAAACCGACGGCAACCGCACGGCCGCCGCCCGCCTGCTCGGCATCACCTTCCGCTCGCTGCGCTACCGCCTGGAACGTCTGGGCATCGAGTAATGGCCTGGCAATCCGGCGGCTGGCTGAAAGGCGTCGAGTGGCGACCGTCGCCCAATTTTGGCGAACGACCGGCCGGGGCCGAGGTATCGCTGATCGTCATTCACAACATCAGCCTGCCGCCGGGGCAATTTGGCGGTGAATACGTCGAGCATTTTTTCCTCAACCGGCTCGATGCGACAGCCCACCCCTACTTCGCCGAAATCGCCGGGCAGGAAGTGTCCACTCACTTTTACGTGCGCCGCGACGGCCGCATCACCCAGTTCGTCGGCTGCGACCAGCGGGCCTGGCATGCCGGCCGCTCGGCCTGGCGCGGGCGGGAGAACTGCAACGATTTCTCGATCGGCATCGAACTGGAAGGCTGTGATGAGCAATCCTTCGCCACCGCTCAATACGCCGCGCTGTTCCGCCTGATCGACGCGCTGCGCGCCCGTTACCCGATCGCCGCCCTGGCCGGCCACAGCGACATCGCGCCGGGCCGCAAGAGCGATCCAGGGCCGCATTTCGACTGGGCGGCGGTACGCGAGCGCTACGCCGATTTTGCCTTGCCGCCGGAAGCCGTCGCCTAGGGCAATTTCCGTTCAAATGCTTACGGCTCCAACCCCGTCATTCCCTGTTGGCCGCTTTCGCGGGGAAGTTGCAAACCCGCCGCGCTGGGTGTTCGTGAAGACGGGACTGCAACAGAAGATGGATGAGGCCGCAGCCAGGGCCAGAGCACCCAGCCAGGGAAGCGTCCGCGATTTCCGGTACATCCTCGGTCAAGCCTTTGTGTTTGCTGAAAGCTATCTGATCGCCGCTGCCTTCACCACATTGACCTTTCTGGTCAGGCTGTTGGTGTTGATGCTGGCGCTGCCGTTGTTTTTGATGGCAGCGTTTGTGGGCTTTGTGGATGGGCTGGTGCGCCGGGACGTGCGCCGCTTTGGCGCGGGGCGGGAATCGGGGTTTCTCTATCACCGGGCCAAGGCCGCGCTCATGCCGCTGACGATGTTGCCGTGGGTGGTCTATCTGGCTTTGCCGGTTTCGCTGAATCCGTTGCTGATCCTGCTGCCAAGCGCAGCATTGCTGGGCTTGGTGGTGAGTCTGACGGTAGGCAGCTTCAAAAAATATCTCTGAGTACGACTTATCAAGTTTCAGGACGCTTCGCCATCCCGTTGCGCCGGACCCGGATCAGGTGCCACGCCGATGCGGTAGTCCGCCACGAAACGAGGCCATTCCACATGCTCCTCCAGATCAATGTCCGCGATGACTTTGACTTTTCTTCTGGCGCGATCAAACAGAGCAATGCTTGCCGACGGGTAATTGTTGCGGGATGGATAGAGAATGCCATCGAACAGCGGCCTGTTCTTTTCACGCATCGCATGGACTTGGGCTGACACCTGTTGCGTGTGCGTATAGTCGCGGGCGACCAGTTGTTCCAGATTCAAGCCGAAGCAACGGGCCATGACGCCCGGGGCCGTGAGGTCGGCAAGGCGCAGGTCTTTCAAGATGCCGACCGCCCGTACCATCCTGCTCTGGATTTCCGCCAATGTGATTGAGCGGTTCGCATCCGTGAGCCACTGGTGCTTGTGGAACACCGATTCCATCAATGCCGTGGGAAGATCACGGCCCAGGTAAAGCACGCCGTAATCCCGCATCGGCGCATCGTAGCGGTTGGCGCCGCTTCGACCGTAGTGCAGCGGCTTGTTCCGGTAGACGACACGGCTGACGTGTTGAAGCAAGTCGCCCGCCTCGATTCGCAACGATGGGGTCATACGCATCCTGCTTCAATGAACGCCCAGGACGTTGAACACCGCCGTGGCCATGGCGCTGATCGAATCGGCGCTCACGGCCTCCACCGGCGAGCGCCCGCCCAGACTTTCAAGCGGCTCGTACAAGGCGCGGTAGATCGTCCAGCCGTCGATCCCTTCGGTGGCCGCGAGCACGGCCCGCGTCAACTGCTGCTTGATGGGATCAAGCTGCCAATCGGGCAGTTTCTGGCCGCGCGGCCCCACGTTCAACGCCAGCAGCCGCCGGGCGTCGATGTCCTTGTAGATCTGCTGGCGCGATTTGTTCGCCAAACGGGCGAACTCAGGCAGCGGCAGGTTGTGCGGTTGATCGAAGGATGCCAGCAGTGCGGCGCGGCCGCGCTGAATGTCGGTTTCTCTCGGCGTCCAGCGGGTGTTGGCGCGCAACGCCGCCGCCTTGCTGGCCAGGGATTGCTCCACCGCTGGCACGTCCAGTGACGCGGGCAGTTCGACTGCCTCCACACGCTCATGCACGAATGCCTGCAATTCGGCCACAAAGGCTTGAGCATCCCGGATTTGCACGGCGGAAGCAAAGCGCCGGATGTCATTGACGGTCACACGCGGCAGATGATCGGCGATGAATTCGAGGGTATGGGTCATGGTCGGCTCCAGCGAGGGAAGGACGGTGACACACTATTATCTTTTGTCTATTTTATCAACTATGTAAACTTGAATGCGAGTTTCAGGCGCAGTTGGAACATGAGTCTGTTTCTGCATCCGCCCACCATCAATCCGGGCAAGCCGTAGTTCCCATTGTGTGCTGCCCGTAACGCCATCCTTCGCCACGATCACCCCATTGCTGATCCAACGAGGAAAGCGCGATGGCGCATTTGTCCCGATTCCGTATCACAAGCCGTAGTGCGCTGACTGTTGCTGCACTGGCTCTGGCGAGTGCACTACCGATCACCACTTGGGCCGACGCCCCGTTGCAACGCCAGGAACTCACCACCGCCCTGCGCCAGGTACAGGCCCTGCAACGCCTGATCGAAACCAGCGCCGCAGCGACGCTGATCGAACCCGGCCAGCGCTACCACTTCGACTATCCACGCCTGCTTGCTGATCTGGCGCGGGTGCAAAGCGGATTGCAGGACTACCTCACGCCACCCCGCGCTCAGCCCAGGGACATGGAAGAACTGACCGGCCAATACCGCGTTGAATCCGCCTCCGCCGACAAGCGTGCGGCCACGCGGCCAGGGAAGCGCCCATGAACAGCATCCAAATCGCCTCCTTCCAGGCCAACAGCGGATTCACTCCGGCCGCGATGGCGGCGGCCCTGGTCGGCGTGGTGTTCGCCACGCTGCTGCTGTGGGGCGTCTGGGCCATCCGTACCGCCTATGTCGGCTGGGCCGAAAACCGTATCAACCAACGTCAGTTTCTCGGCGTCATCGTGCGCTTTCTGGCGATGTACCTGGTGCTGACATTTTTTCTGCTCTCGTAACCCTCTGAAGGACTTGACCATGCAAACCCGCTTTATCTCTCATCGCTTGTCCCGCTACGCCGCACTGGCCGTCAATCTGTTCACGCTACCCGCGCTGTCGTTCGCCCAAGGCTTGCCCACCCTGGAGAATCCCTCGCGCGGCAACGGCAACGGCATCATGGAGACGATCCGCAACTACGGTTACGACATGGTGATGCTGGTGGCGTTGCTGGTCGTGGCCTCGATGTTCATCGGGGTGTGCTACCACGCCTATGGCACCTACGCAGAAATCCACACCGGCAAGAAGACCTGGGGCCAGTTCGGCCTGACGGTTGCCGTCGGCGCGGTGCTGCTGGTGATTGGCATCTGGCTGCTGACGCAGGCGACCACGGTTCTCTGAGTCCGCCATGTTCGAACATCAGCTTGTCCGGGCGGACGGCACGGTGTCCTTTCTGCCGCATCGGCTGAACCGTCATCCGGTGGTGGTGCGTGGTCTGACCGCCGACGAACTGTGGGTGTGCTGCGGCTTGTCCGCCGTGGGTGGGTTGCTGATCGGTATCCCGCTTCCATCGCCTTCTCGTCCATTGCCATGGCCCCGACCTGCATCGTGCTGGGCATTGCCTTCGGGGTATTCGTCGGCGGCGGGATTCTGCGGCGGCAGAAACGCGGCAGGCCCGAAACCTGGCTGTATCGGCAAATGCAATGGTGGCTGGCGCTGCGTCATCCCTGGCTGGCGGCTTGGGTGGGAGACCGCGCGCTCGTCACGCGCTCCGGGTTCTGGTCAGTCCGCCGGGAATCGGTACGGAGCGCTACGCCATGAGCCGCTTCAAGAACGAAGTCACCCACCTGCAAGCCCATATCAAGACGCTGCGTTTGGGCGGAATTGCGCTGTTCACGGTGGCGCTGCTCATGGGTGGCGGCTGGTGGAATGCGCCGAAAGATTTGACGATCCACGTCCCGCCCGATCTGCGCTCGGGCAGCACGAGGAAGTGGTGGGAAGTGCCGCCCGAAAGCGTTTACACCTTCACCTTCTACGTCTTTCAGCAATTGAACCGCTGGCCAACCGATGGCGAAACCGATTACCCGCACAATCTACATGCCCTGTCGGCCTACCTGACGCCGGCGTGCCGGGCCTATTTGCAAGCGGACTACGAATCCCGCCGCAACACCGGCGAACTGCGCCAGCGCGTGCGCGGCATCTATGAGATTCCCGGACGCGGCTATGGCGACAACCCCACGGAGCGGGTGCGGGTCGTCTCCGATAACGATTGGCTGGTCACGCTCGATGTCAGCGCCGACGAATACCACGGCTCCGAGCAGGTCAAACGCGCCCTGGTGCGCTATGTAATCAAAGTGGCAAGGGCCGATGCCGATCCCGCCCGCAACCCCTTCGGGCTGATGCTCGACTGCTATGCACAACCGCCGCAGCGCATCGCCGCGCCGGCCCCGCCAACGCCTGTTCGCGGTGGTCTGGGCGCGCAAGGAGAAACTCCATGAAATCCCGGTTATCCGCCTGTCTGGCTGCATTACTGGCACTCTCGATGCTGCCGGCTCATGCCATCGAAATCCTGCATTGGGAACGCCTGCCGCTGGTCGTACCGCTGATCGTCGGCCAGGAACGCATCGTGTTCATCGACCGCAACGTCCGGGTCGGCGTTCCCGCCGCTACGGGTGAACGGCTACGTGTGCAGAGCGCGGGCGGCGCGGTGTATCTGCGCGCCAGCGATACCCTCTCGCCGACGCGCTTGCAGTTGCAGGACACGGACAGCGGGGCATTGATCCTGCTCGACATTGCTGCTGAACCGGCGCGGGAAGGCCAGGCGCCGCTGGAGCCGGTGCGCATCGTCGATGGCCAGCCAGCCGATACAGGACTGGCCGATGAACCGAACAAAGCACGACGCGACACCCCGATTCCCGTGGTACTGACCCGCTACGCCGCGCAAAACCTCTACGCGCCGCTACGCACCGTCGAACCCTTGCGCGGCGTCATGCGCGTCAATCTGCCCCGCGACCTGAATCTCGACGCCTTGCTGCCGACGCTGCCCGTGCGGGCGATCCCGCTCGCTGCCTGGCGGCTGGAAGATCAATGGGTGACGGCGGTACGCCTGACCCATAGCGGTGCGGGTCGGATCGCGCTCGACCCGCGGGCGCTGCAAGGCGATTTCGTCAGCGCGACCTTCCAGCACGAGAGCCTCGGGCCGCGCGGAACACCGGAGGATACGACAGTGCTCTATCTGGTGACGCGCGGACACGGCCTGGCGCAGTCCCTGCTGCCCGCCATAGCCCGCTTCGATCCGGCGGCAAACCTGAACGAGACAGAAGTCCTCCGTACCGGCACGGAGGCCAGCCATGCGCAGTAACGGCTTGCTCAAATGGCTGATGATCCCCGTGGCGCTGCTGGTCGTATTCGTCGGCATTCGCCTCTTTGCCGGTCACGGCAAAGAGCCTGCATCAAGCACTCAAACCGCCAGCCGGCTGACACCCGACGAAATGAAAGCGCTGGGCATCGAAGGCGATACGCCGAACGATACGGTTGCTACCTTGGTGGCGCAGGTCAAGCAGTTGCGCGGCGAGTTGAAAACCGCATTAACCGACAACAAAACCCAGCGTTCCGAGAACGAACGCCTGCGCCAGCGCGAAACCGCCATCGACCAGCGCATCAGCACAGCCTTGGAGTCCGAACGTACCAGCCTGCGCCGCGATCAGGAGCAGTGGGCGAACGACCGGCAGCAGACTGAAGGCTTGCTCGGCGAACTGCAACGCAAACTGGACAGCCTCGGCAACCG
>Ga0209629_10002660_pt1 | contig 12318 bp, 9 predicted proteins | sample TergutCu122P5_FD_187286 | JGI IMG/M metagenome (GOLD analysis project Ga0209629, IMG submission 187286) | Cubitermes ugandensis P5 segment gut microbial communities from Kakamega Forest, Kenya - Cu122 P5 (SPAdes) (version 2) | ecosystem: Host-associated > Arthropoda: Insects > Digestive system >...
CACTCACTCACTCACTCACTCACTCACTCACTCACTCACTCACTCACTCACTCACTCACTCACTCACTCACTTACATAAATATTCACCTAATTATTTACTCTCTTACTTACTTACTTACTTACTTACTTACTTACTTACTTACTTACTTACTTACTTACTTACTTACTTACTTACTTACTTACTTACTTACTTACTTACTTACTCACTCACTTACTCCATGGAATAGAGTCCTTCTTGAGATGCTCATTGTTTTTCAGCTAGTCAAGAAATTCCCCACATTTTATGGAACCCGTAGGTTCATTACAGCATTCACAAATGCCTGCTACCTGCCCCTATCCTGAGCTCTTGCCACATACATAAGTGTAATAAATTAACTACACTAAACATTAAACATATTTCCTTACCAGTGTGTATGGGGTGTTTTCCAGTCATAAGTGCACTGCGTGATGGTGTACAGATGGCAGTGACATAATATTGGTTCAAAATTACACCACTGTATGCCAGGGCATCAATGTTCGGTGTTGGAATCTGGTTTGATCCATGGAAACCAACATCATTCCAACCCTGCACATACAGAGAAAATAAATATTATCCATTAATTAACTTTATAATGTCTTGAAAATTTGGTAGTCACACAACTAGTTTATTAGCTTTTGTGGAACATGATGGTCTGATGCTGTGTTTACAAGGCTGTCACTGGACCATGTCCTTAGCCATTGAATTCTGTTCATATACTGCTCTGTATTTCTTTAAGATGTCCTTTAATATCAACCTCCCATGTATGCCTATGTCTCTGAAGTAGTTTATTCTGTCAGGTTTTTTATCTAAAATTCTGCACTCAGTCCAGGAACCTAGTAATCCAAAATAAAATCAGAGTTCTCATTAGGTTCTAGGGCTTGTTTGAAACGTTTTTTGAAGTGATGTATATGTAATAAAATGCAAAAGACAAGGAGCAATAATTTCTGACTATGCAATGTGACATATATGTCATTAACTTTAAAGCAGTGGATTTATAACTTCAATAAATATATATTAAAACTAATTAGGTGTTCAAAATAACAAAGAGTACATCTGTGACTGCATACAGAGTTTTGGTGGGAAAACCTGGAGGAAAGAGACTGCTTGGAATATCAAGGTGTAGCTGGGAGGATAGTATTACAATTGACCTAACTGTGATTGGACAGTGTGAACTCCATTAATGTGGATCAGGATACAGAGCAGTGGCATGCTGCTTTGAAAATAATGAACCTTCAGGTTCCACAAAGTGAGGGAAATTCTTCACTACCTAAGAACCTATTAGCCTGTCAAGAATGACTGTGGTCCAGGAGTTGGTTATACATATGTAAAATATTGTACTGTAGTGGATTACATATTTCCACTTCTGTTTTCAGAACCACAAGCATGTAACAGGGCCAGTATCAAATGAAGAAGTAATATCCAAAAATTTTGTTCTCTTTTATGATAACAGATTCTGCTTCTGGTGAGGATGTAGCACCCATGGTCAAAAAGAGGTGGCACCTAGATTATAGTTCACCCAAAGTATCATTTAGCTAGTGCTGGCTGTGCACCCAAACATCCCAGACAAAAATTTTTGATCACATGGAATGTGTGATTTTCAAGGTAATGCCATTTTGTTTAAGGTTATTCCCATAGTCCATACGTTTGAGCTTATAGAGGATATCATTCAAGAGTTATACTTTCAGAAGAAAAGGTGCACATCTCAATACTATGGAAAGATTTTATGTAAATAAAGAAGCCTCATTTGACAATCAATTAAATGACAAACATGATGATGATAACTGCAATTGGGTTGACACCTGGTGGCAGCAGTACAGTACACATTTACACACAAACAGTACACATAACAACACAATGAAACACAGTACCTAGAACAGAACATACATAACACCTAGAATAAATAAACATAGCAATAAAAATACGTAATATACAAAATTAAATAGAAGCATACAAAACATACAACCATATATACAGTGTTACACAATAGAACTAAATAATATGAAAGAAGCAGTAAAACTTCATATGGTCTGTATATCTTCTAATAATGATAGACACCCTGTTCCTAGGACCTTCACTCCACTTCACTCCAATTCACTACACTTGTCGACACTTCACTTCTTCCCACTTAAACTTTACCTGTCTACACTTCACTACCCTCTCATTTGGCTTAACCCCATCTAAAATTCCCACCTCTCCATGTCACCTCACATCACTAGACTTCATCTCCCTTCACTTCACTGAACTGAACTTTTAGACGATTTTCGCCACACTTTTATTCTTTTCGCTTCATCCCGCTTATAATTGCTTTCCTAACTCTCTTTCTAAAAATTTTAGGTTCACAAGGGAAAGTCCCTAACGCCTCTGCAGGTAGTTGGTTCCAGTTTTTTATGGTCCTATTTACAAATAAATATTTCCCGATATCCGTTCTTTGCTTCCAGTCCCTAATTTTCCGAACATGATCAACCTTGCTCAAATAGTAAGGCCTTCGCAACCTGTCGCTTATATCTTTCCAAGCCCCTTCCCCAGAGTACGCTTTCAAAAGTGCGCATAAGCGTATAAAAGTGCGCATAAGCGTTTATAAAGTGCGTATACCATTTTTCCCGACATGATTTTCGCCACTATCCTTAGAAACGAAAAATCTTACCTTCTAATTAATGCCTTACATATTCTACATTCTTATTCACTACTCCCCTACCTCCACCGATCCCAAACTATGCCCTTCCTCCCTTCATTAGGCTTTCGACGTTCACATAACGCACATCACAACAACAGTGCACAGCAGTGAACAGCGTTAACCCATAATCTATAGTACACCGCACGTTACGAATACACAGTGAGTAACTTTGACGCATACATCAACCAATATCACACATCACGTGGAGTTATACTGAGAAGTTATATGAAACATAATTATATTTAAATAACACACTGGAAGTTAAATGTGACTTGTGCATCCACTTCCAAATATGGATAACTATACACCATTGCAAACGTAAGTACAACCATTAATGTATACTTTTACCCCGGTTATAATAGCATGCCTCTTAGGTCCTTACAAAATTGACAAATATTATAGTGTTACAAAATACATAATAACAGCTCTGCGGTGAGAAATATACTCGCGCTGCACACTACCTGCGAGTTCTGCCGCTAGCTTATATCTCAGCATTTACTTAGATCACCTTCATTTTATAGTGTTACTTCAAATTTTTGAAGTTATAATTACGAATTTTATCATATCTTCAAACCCCATTGTAAATTTTATTTCATCTTAAAATACCCCCATCTTGATGTAAGAAGAGATCTCGTCCATAACATTCATGGCATTGTAACACGTGTTTCCTACTATGAATATGTGCTCAGCTTGAAGATGGCTGTTAAAACCGAAATATGTTGCTGATGTTTACTTATAGATAAAGTTGTGTTTAGACTTAATTTACATTTTTTTATTTACTAGGGGTTAAAGGAAGCTGTTGATTGCTCTGGTATGAATGAATTGTAGCTCATCACTGGATGTGATAACAATGCACACCACGTATGGGGGAGCACGGACATCAGTCCACGAGGAAAATGCCACATGGAATATCTGGTTAGCGCAGATCTCTAATATTCTAAAGGTAAAGAGCCTACTTTTGTAACTAGCAATAGGAAGGAGGTTATACACTTGACACTAGAGACTTACAATATAGGGGACCTGGTGATTAATTGGCATGTATCGAATGAGGTATCTTTTTTTAACCACAGACACATACTACTTCAAGCTGGTGACCTGCAAGTTAGCAGGCTCATATACCGCGACCCCAAGAGAACCAATTGGGAATCCTATTGCGAAGACCTAAAGGCGCGTCTAGGGTTTTGTACCAAGAGTTATGCACACGGTGCGGGATAAAGAGCTGGCAATTGGTATGTTGCAACAGGCCATCCTCAGGTCCTATCACCAAAATTGGCCTCCCAGAGTGGCCGTCTCGCCAAGGAAGATTCCTTGCTGGAAAAAAAAAAAGTGAGCCTCTTTAAAGCTTCAAGAAGGCGGCTTTTTAATCAAACCAAAAGGACGGGTGACTGGGAATCATACAAGACGGCTGTCACAACAAAGAGATTATAATGGCCAAACAGTCCTTGTATGAGGGACTACTGTCGGGGGATCGAGGATGTTCCTCGGAAGGTTACCCATGAGGGTCCTGACTAGTCAGTCAGACAGCAGGTTGGGACCTTTTAAACTACCTGATTGCCCATGTACACAATCTGGAAAAGAAACCCTGAGGGACTAAACTGAGTTCATTTTCCAGAGTCTGCTGGAGTAGAAATAACCTTGAAGCGGCAGCAGCAGAAAAACCCGAGAGCACATGCTGCTCACAGGAAGGACTAGGAACTGTTTAAAAGGACAATTGATCATTCTGAAATAAGACGAGCGATAGGCACATTCACGCCACTTAAACTTCACTGATGGAATTGTACCTGCACTGTTGGAACAAGGAGTCGATCCCTTAACGACTCATCCACGTCACGTTTTTTGAGCTAGCCTAACAAGAGGGTATATACCAAAGCTTGGAGGCAGGATAAGGTGATGTTTATCCCCCAACACAAGAAGGCCAACTATGCCGAGGCTATCGCATATTGACATAATATTGTATCATCCTTCATACTGAAAATATGTACAGACTGGTGCACAGGCATATCAGGAACAAGAGTTTGGGGTTACGTCCCCTACATTGATACCAATTTGCATACCAACCATGGAAGTCCCCTGAAACTGCACTGCACCATGGGACTATTCCTATTGAAAAACATTGGAAAACAGAGACATTACACTTGGAGCTTTGCCAGATATTGAGGGAGCTTTTGAAAGCACCTCATTGTACAACAAAACAAAGACTGTCAAACGGCTTGGGTTTGGAGACACAATCTGTCGATGAATCGGCTCTATGCTGGGTGGCAGAAAAATCACACCCAGCCTCACAGGAGAAACTATGGAGGCTTCTGTGATCAGGGGAGTGTTTTAGCGCCTCCGCTGTGGAGCCTGGTTGTGGACGAGCTCACAGGGTTCAATGGGAATGACTGTTACACACTGGGGGATGCAGATGACACTGCTCTCCTTATTAGCATTAAATTTCCGAACACCGTCTCAGAGCTTCTACACGAGGCTTTGAGTACAGTACAGCAGTGCTGTGATAGGACTCAACTGTCTATCAATCCACAAAAGACTGTGATAGTACCATTTATCAGGAAGAGAGTTTTAAGGGGCCTAAAGTAACCAACCCTTTCTGGAGACACACTGCAGCTGACTACCGAGGTCAAATAACTTGGAAACATTATGGACAAGGGATAGACATAGTAGGCGCGGCCGAAAAATGTGATGCATAAGGCTTCACAGGGCTTTTTGGATTTGTAAGGACACAGTTGATAAACCTGTGGTCTGAAACCCAGTGTGATGCTTTGGATCGATACCATGTTAATCAGACTTTTACTGACTTACGGCTTCATGGTTTTGTGGCCGAGGGTCAGATACAATGTCGGCAAGACATGGCTCAGTAAGTTACATGAATTAGCCTGCCTGCCTATAACAGGTACGATGAAGGCGAGCCCATCACGTGCATTGGAGGGCCTCCTGGGACTTCCTACTCTACATGTGATGGTTGAGGCGGAGGCCCAGGCAGGGATTTACTGACTAATATGTACCCAACAGTACAGGCTTAAATCCAGTAACTTTGGTCACACCAATAAATCTCGGGATATGGAGCACGAACCCTTCCTACAGATGGGGTCTGACGGGATGTTTCCGAGATATGCATTTCACAAGCCATTCACGGTTAAGTTTCCTGACAACTGTGAATGATAGAATGGGTTCAACCCAGACAAATGGAGCTTGGTGTGTTACACAGGTCCAAGAACAAACAGGCACCGGTGCTGGGGTGTAGAGTTTATGCTCGAGAAGGGGGCACAGCTTCAATCTTGAGCTCCACACCAAGGTATTCCAGGCTGAAATAAATGCCGTTGAGGTTAGAACAATGGAGACTACGACTACACAGGTAGGAACATCTGTATTCTTTCCGACAGTCAGACAGCCATCACGGCCCTTGACAGCTTCCAGTTAAATTCCAAATTAGTCTGGGAAGACCATAAATCCGTGGTGAAACAGACAGAGCGTTGCAGGATCCAGCTGGTGTGGGCCCCAAGACACATGAAAATTGATGGAAATGAAATAGCTAGTGAATTAGCCAAAGAAAGTGTTTCACATTTACTCACAGAATCTGAGCCTGTACTTGGTATATCTGCAGACAATGGCAGGGAAGTAATCAGGGAATGGACAAGCAGGAATCACGAAGAGCATTGGCGGTTCATACGTGGACAAAGGCAGGTTAGGGGCATTCTTGAAAACCCTCTGCAAAAAAAAAAAAAAAAAAAAAAGTGAGAAATTGTTCAGTCTGAGCAGAAACCAGCTAAGAATAATGACAGGGTTGCTAACAGGACACTGTCACTTAAAAGGACATTTATTTAAACTGGGGCTGTTAAACAGTGCCAAGTGTGGTAGATGAAAGCAAGCATCTGAAACGGCTCAACACATTCTTTGTGACTGTGAGGCTTTGACCACATGAAGATTCAGGCACCTGGGTCGTCATTTTATGAAACCAGGCGTCTGTGTGAAGATATCCGTGTCAGTAAGTTACTGCACTTTGTTCAAGGTACGGGAGTGCTGAATGAATGGTCTAAAGGTCAGTACAAAAGATCGATCACGTTCGAAGTGCATGGGACACTCGGTGCTCTCTCTTCTGTATTCTATTCTATTGTATTCTAATCATCATATTATGTGTGGGGTGTTCAGTAATTGGTAAGGTTCCATGGTCGCAAAAGTTAAATAAGAATTAAAAGATTGAATGGAGCATATTTATTCCGCTGTGTTATTATTTTTCAACATATTCCCCGAACACATTGATGCATTGGTCCCGTCTTGGCACATTCCACAATAATGACGAGGTAAAACTGGCTGTTTCTGAACAGTTGCAAATTAAAAGCTCAATTCAAGCAACCACTGAATTTTTAAATTCGAGCCGCGATGGAAAAATGCGGGGATTAGGCTGAAACATGACAATACAGTGAAGAAAATGAGCTACATTTAAAGTTGTAATGACTTCTCCTTTTAATTTGCACGACCTAAGGAACCTTACCTACTGAACACACTCCTTAAAACACTTCAGTTGTAAATTAAAATAATATTTGGCATTACTTAAGCCTATATCATCATACACTTAAGAAAAAACATAGAAATTTCATCAGCACGGACTATGGAATTCTGATACTTTACCAAATCATCTGCCATGATAAACACAATGTGTGGCCGATGGTTTTGTGGAGGGGACTTCAAACTGCTGCACTGCTGCCAAACTTCAGTGATTAATAACATAAGAGTCAATGCTACCCAGAACTTCATATTCACAAGCTGTAATAAAAAGACTGTGTTAACAGGCCACATACACACTGAACTGTATCTGCATTAACATTTACAAAACTCTGCAAGATGCCCAAATATTTTGTGTGTTTCATATAACTGTCGCAAAACACATCATTTACAGACTAATTTTTGTAATGTAGAAGCACTGTTTTCTGTGAGGTGGGGACTTACGACTTTAATGGATTAAAACTTAAAATTAATAATTTTAATTCCCCTTAATGTCTGTTTCCTTGTTTATTTATTCCAGAAAGACTTTGCTCAGCCAAGTCTTTCTGGAGAAGTCATTTAACCAGTCAAAATATCCCCCCCCCCCCTTTTGGAACTCGAAGTAGTTCAGTACCAAACTCACAAGAGCCACCTATTGGACCGTATCCTAAGACACTTTAATCCAGCTCAAACAGCCACTTGTTATGTATTTTAATATTCATAAGCCACATTCGCAAAGTAGTTGCGAAAAGCGACTACTCGTCATGTCGGGCTGTCGGTCTGCCCCGCTGTTTGAAACTCCATGACTCCTACCAGACGGATTTTAGTGAAATTTTATGCTTGGAATTTTAACTAGGATCTTGCCACATATCGGATTTTGGTTAAATCCAAACAACAATACGAGTAACAGACACTTTAAAGTGAAATATACATGTTATTTCACTGTGATTGATTGGTCTTGAGATCGAGACGGACTATGTTCGACGAGAGGTACGAGCTGAGGCGGAAGAAAAGGTTGGCTATCTGAATATAGCAATTGAGTATGACCAATACTAAATCTCCCTGTTTGTTAGGTTTCAACCTTTCACAGGCCACAAAGGCCCTTAGGGAGAGTAGAGGTATAGCTCTATTCTATTTTTACCGAGGCACTAGAAGGGGATGAGGGGTCAGCATCACGCCCCGGCCGCACCTTACCCCCAGCAAAGACCCGGTACCCATTGTACAGGAGGCTGAGTGGGCCTCAGGACCGGTCTGGACAGGTGCGGAAAATCTCGCCCCCTACGGGATTCGATCCCCGGACCGTCCATCCCGTAGGCAGTCGCTATACCGACTACGCTACCCGGCCCACCTCTCCGTTTGTAAGTACGTGAAATGCGGCACAGGCAGAGAGGTTGGTGAAAGAGTTGACGATTCCAACTTAACTTTCTACAACATCTTTCGGCTAGCAACCTTGCCATCATTGTTATGGTTATCATGAAACCTTGCTTTCCAAGGTCCCCAATATCCGTATGGCTACTGTTGTTACTTCTGTTACCAAGGTTGCGATGGTAGGTGGTTCGGTGGGCAGGTGAATAGATGGATCACACTGTAGGAAATTTCCGTCTACAAACCCAAGCAGCTAATACCAAGAAAAACTTCCCGTACTAAAGCAGAATCCTTTCACTCCTAACTTCAGTTACCTTCACGAAGACACTCTTCCCGACAGTCCAGAGTTCAGTATCACCAATAGGAAATTACTGTTCATGTTGGGAGAAGCAGAATTTTAGCTAGCCAGTCTGCAGGGAAAAGATTAGTGCAATCTTTGTGGAAGTCGATCCTGAAGTTAAGTGCAGTTCTAGCTCAACGGCACGTTCCTTCAGAAAAAAAGTAACATGTTTAGATTTCTTCACATCAAAATTTCTTTAGTTCGGAGCTTTGACAACTGTAGGGGAAGGGAAACTTGAGAGTTCGAGACACTCATGAATATCGAGGATTTGGACATGCGGTCCAAGCGTCTGTTTTGGAAAGTTGCGTCGTGCATTTGATATCTCCCGTTTGCAATGAACCAATGAGATTTAAAATTAGGTCAAAATAAGAACTAAACCAAAATTATGAAGAACGGAGTCAAAATGACAAATCAACCTATTTTGATTTTTTTATGTTTTTCTGACCGTGCATCACAGTATAGACTTTTTTTAAATTAGCATCTTAATGCACAATTTCTTTATTCTTCAACAATATGTATGTTACACTACGATTCTCAACATGTTTCGAGCAGCACGCTGCTCGAAATATGTTGAGGATCGTAGTGTAACATACATATTGTTGAAGAATAAAGGAATTGTGCATTCAGTTGGTAATTTGAAAAAGTCTATTTTGATTTTGTTTTCGCAGTGATGGCTGAAGGGTTGAAAAGGTAGCAAAACGAAAAATAAATTTCTTTCTCTTTCTGTGCGAACTTGAACGATAAGAACGCAACTTTCTTGCACTCCACGAGTGTGAATAACAGTCCGGGATTAATCAGTAGTGAGTGCACCTGTTAGTAGTCACAGTGGCAGTATATATTTTAAAAAAAAACTTCGCGTGATAATATACTGTATGTGTATAGAAAAGTATTTAACAAAGGAGCTGATGGTAACAATAAAATGAAACGTTTTGAATGGCAGCTGTAGAAGTAAACTTGTTGAGATGTTATTGTTATATCAGACGCTCCTTACGTTCCTGCAACGCTGAATTCCAGGAGTGGAGCCTCCTGACGTAGTAACTATTTACCGTACGTACCATGCGATATCCCATTATCAAAATCAGTTCCCAGCTTTAACCTGGTCATTTGAGAACGTGCTGGCGCCTACAGAGTCATCATTAGCACCACCCATAATTTATCCTCATATACCACGACTCTGAAAGGAGAGAATACTCTCATTTGAAGGAGGAAGTTCTAGATCGCACTATGCGGAGGAATAATTTTGGAGGAGGCTTTGGACCTCTCGTCAGACAGAATACTGAAAGAATGAATACCACGACTCCATCAACCCACCAACCTCAACTCACCTGAAGCGGGAATCTCCTGGAACAAGCGGTGGAGCTGCATACAGGAAGGGGAGGAAACGAACTGGTGTCCGGAGGTAAGTGAAAGTGGAGGTGAAGGAGTACAACAAGGAAAACTCTCAGTTGGTATACCACAAAGTACGGAGCTTCCACCTTCGCTATTGTGTCAGACCAGAACGTAATACAGGGTGAGAATAAAGTCTTTCCTTGATTACAAACATTTATTACAAGAAAACTGAGTGGAATAAAAATTTTTTTTTTCAAAATGTAACTCAACTCAAGAAGTTTTTTTACAGCACATTAGTACACTTCAACATGTGCTCCTTTTGTTTCACGGAGAACGTCTAATCGATAATCGATGATTTTGTTTCGTGATACCACAAAACACACTGGGCTTTCTCCTTCATTGACGTCATTTTGACACTAGCAGGTTATGCAACTGTAACATAACAATAAACACATGACATAAAATTTTAGAAACTAACTTAAGTAATGGTATAAAAATATGTTTGTATCCCACGTAGTCTTCTTGTAATAAATGTTTGTAATCAGGGAAAGACTTTATGCTCACCTTGTAGTATGTGGTGAAATTCTTAAGGCTGACAAGTGAATCATGAACCGCTTACATTGACAGCTTCACGACCCTAGGATTCAGTTAAATATTCCGCACTGACAGTGAAAACAGTTGAAGAGCATTATAGATGCCTAAAATCAAACTCGCCAGTCCCCACATGTGGTCGAAATTGGGTAAGTATGCCACTTTGTTCTGTGCAGAATTTTATACAAAGCTGGTTGTCTTCAAAGCCAACAGCTTGTCGCTGTTTCTAGGGGGTCAAATTCAGTTGTTTTAACAAAGGCGACTATCTGCTGTTGTATGCTAGAAGCAGACATATCACTCACCTTATCAGCCAAGCAGAGGGAAGATAATGTCACGTGATCATACCAGCTGAAGTTTTTCTTTGTTTTTCCATACATATGTTTCTCCCATCATCTTATGTAGTAACAGCTTAATTCATGTAGAAAACTTTTTTAAAATAAACTCAGAAAGTCCCATCCCTTTAGGTTTATGATCAAAATGTACGCATTTCTGGTCTCTCCCTTGTATTACATTCCCCGCACCTCTCACCTCCCCACATTTCATAATTCAGATGCCTAGTAAAGAGTACAAATTACCGAAAATATTTCAAGTGAATGTAGAGCAAAAGAGCTTCCGTCTTTTCTGTTGTGCAGCAGTATTTCTGTGAGATAAGCCGCTTCTGTAATAGACATGAATGTATTGATCTAGAAAGTGCACGGAATGGACAACTTTAAAATAAGAGATGCTCCACAAAGAAAGATGATCAACAGCTTAAAGAAAGCCAAGCAAAAATTACTTAAAACCAATGTAGCTATTTGGTTCAATAATGTTTGTAGGATAAATCACCTAAATATATAAAAATTAAAATAAAATGCAACAAAAAATAAAACAGCGTGCATTTGGTTGGTGAAATAAATTGAGAACATCAATCTAGAAAGTCCACAGAATAGACAAATTTAAAACGATAAAGCTTATTTTGAGCTTCAAGTAAAGTGGGGGGTTGAACTGTGCCGATAAGAGCCAAAATTAAATTCGGTCGACATCGTTCACTGTCGAGGCCATAGTTCAATACGTAATCGAAATACGTTACATAACTATAGGTGAGATTTGTACGGGTTGTCATACACGCCATCTTGATTTTGATTTTATTTTATTTACTTTGACTTTCCTTAAACATGGCGGTGGGATGGTTTTTAGCTTTATATCTGTACAATATCGTTATGCAGAATAGATTCACAAATCGCTACAGACCGCTACTCAGTGTGCTTTAAATAACTGTACGTAATCGCATCACAAACAGAGCACAGAACAAGACAATATTGATATACTATGTAGTATTTTTGTAATATGTGTATAACTAGACTTTTTATGGGAGTAGATGCAACGTATTCGTTCACTTTTTTGCATTAATAATAAGTAGGTAATTCAATAAGTAAGTTACAAATCCAAGTTACGACCTACGTTTTTGAATTAAGTGCGGGAAACTGTCACCGCTAGATGGCAGCACTATCTAGTTTCATTGTGACGCGCAACGATCGGTAT
>Ga0209629_10002661_pt1 | contig 12318 bp, 13 predicted proteins | sample TergutCu122P5_FD_187286 | JGI IMG/M metagenome (GOLD analysis project Ga0209629, IMG submission 187286) | Cubitermes ugandensis P5 segment gut microbial communities from Kakamega Forest, Kenya - Cu122 P5 (SPAdes) (version 2) | ecosystem: Host-associated > Arthropoda: Insects > Digestive system...
AGGTCTCGCGAAAGAAAATGTCTGAACCGGGATTTTCATGATTCTCAAGATTGATTATGTTCATCACGGTAATCACTGAAATCACAAAAATCACAGTTCAGACCATCAAACAATCAATAAAAAAACAGAATATCTTAATTATTAATTATAACAAAAACAATGTTTATGAAAGAGTTCTACAACCTTTTTATCATGCTCGCCCTTTGCGGCTTGAGCATCGGTGCGATCAACGCACAGACTACATGGGACATCGGCACGCCTACGGCAACCGACGTACAGGCGACCCTGTCGGGAAACACGCTTACTATAACCGGCACCGGCACGGGACAGATGGCGAACTTTTCGCCAACTGCGGCCGCCCCATGGTATAGCCAAAGAACCGCTATTACGACGGTGGATATTCAATCGGGAGTTACAACGATTGGCGATCAAGCTTTTAGCGAATGCACCGGATTAACATCGGTAACAATCCCTAATTCGGTTACTTCGATTGGGGGTGGTGCTTTTGGCTATTGCAGCGGATTGACGGCGGTAGCGATTCCCAATTCGGTTACTTCGATTGGCATTCAAACTTTTTATGGTTGCAGCGGATTGACGGCGATAGCCATTCCCGCGTCGGTTACTTCGATTGGCTTTATGCCTTTTGCCTATTGCACCGGATTGACCTCCATTGATGTAGCGGCAGGCAACCTGAATTACAGTTCCGATAACGGTGTATTGTTGAATAAAGCGCAAACGGTTCTCTTGGAGTGTCCAGCAGGCAAAACGGGAACTTATGCCATTCCCGCGACGGTTACTACGATTGGCAATGCTGCTTTTAATGAATGCACCGGATTGACGGCGGTAACGATTCCCAATTCGGTTACTTCGATTAGCGATCAATCTTTTTGGGGTTGCACAGGATTGACGTCGGTAACCATTCCCGCGTCGGTTACTTCGATTGGGGGTATTGCTTTTTACGGTTGCAGCGGATTGACTTCCATTACCTGCTTAAATCCCGGTCCTCCTGCGTTAGGAGGCATTAACGTTTTCAACGGGGTGAATACGACGACCTGCACATTGTATGTTCCCGCCGGTTCCACAGCGGCTTATCAGGGAGCAGATCCGCAATGGGCGGCTTTTACAACTATCGTAGAGCCTGTCTGCGAAATCACGGCCGGCGGCACGACCGTACAGTATTTCACGCTTGACGACGCGCTCGCGGCGGTGAATACTGGTGAGACCATCACGCTGCTGGCAGACATAACGTTGACCAATACGGTTCCGTTCACTTTGGATCAGGGCGTAGCATACACGATTGACACGAACGGGCATACGCTAAACGTAAACGGTCAATATATAGACGTAAAAAACAACGGTACGGATGTCACGTTCACCAACAGTAACGAGCTGACCAATGTGGCCAATGTGTATATCGTCGGCCCCGGATCCGCAGTCACCTTCAACGGTGACCTGCAACTCACGTCACAAATGTATGCGATCAGTTGTGACAACGCTTCCGTGACCGTCACAGGCAACGTCGTCACCGTCAATCCCCTTGGAGCGGGGAACAGTGCGGTCAATTGCAGCAATGGCGGTAGCGTCGATATCGGCGGCTCTTTGACCTCCACCGGCAGAGGCGTGTTTGCGGATACAGGTAGCGCCGTCATCGTCGGCGCCGGCGTCACGGCGGACGCCGACGCGATTATTGCATACACCGGCTCGACCGTGACCGTAACCGGCAGCGTGACGTCGACGAACAGTGACGCGATCGACGCATACAGCGGTTCGACAGTTACTGTCAAAGGCGACGTATCGGCCTACAATGGGACATATTCCACAGACGCAGGCACGGCAGTGACAATAATCGGCGACGTAACGTCGCAGGCGGATATAGCGGTTCTTGCGGAAAATGGTTCGACGATTATCGTCACCGGCGACGTCACCGGCCACAGTTATGGGATACTTTCCGACGCGGGATCGACCGTCACCGTCACCGGCAACGTGGAGTCGATCAACAACTTCGGAATCGATGCGGAAAGCGGCTCGACCGTAACGGTCACCGGTAATGTGGACGCTTACAGTAGCGGAATATACGCCACGGACGCAGGCACATCCGTAACGGTCACCGGCAACATAGCATCATCAAATGGCGACGGGATTGACGCCGAAGGTGGCGCGACGGTCACTGTGGGTGGCGGCGTCACGGCAGGAAACACAGGCGCTTACGCTGACGGCGGCGCACAGGTGACCATAAGCGGCACGCTGGCCGGAACACCTTATATCCAAATAGGAGTTATCAATAAAGCCATAACCGCCAATGACGCGGCATCCACGAAGGCCGGTTATCTCCAGTACACCGACGCGGGCAGTCCGGGAAGCACGGTCTGGGTGAAAGCTATTGTCAATGCTGCCACGCCGACCATCACTGCTCAACCGCAAAATGCGACTGTGACCACAGGCAGCAGCGTAACGTTTTCCGTAACGGCAACCGTCCCCGCCGGCGTTCTTTCCTACCAGTGGTACAACGGCAACGGAACAGCCATCCCCGGCGCCACCGCCAGCACCTATTCGCCCCCGACAGCGACGGCCGGTACCTATACGTATTATGTAGTGGTAACCAATACCAACAACGGCGTCACCGGCACGAAAACGGCCACGGCAACCAGCAGCACGGTTACGGTGACGGTCAATGCAGACGTTAATCCTCCGGTACCTCCGGTCGTACAGCGGCAAATCATTCTTCCGCAACCTCCCGAAGGAGTGCTCGTTCAACCGTCAGCCGGCGTACATTATGTTGAAATATATCATGACTTCACCTTCAAGCTGACATTCCTCCATCGGGAGATTTACGAAGTACATACCGACCGCCTGACACCCGCCGGCAAACAGGAAGAACTCGCTGGCAGGAAAAATGCGAACGGCGAATATGAATATACAATCCATAACGTCATTGCACAGCCGGTTTATGTCTATATCGGCCCGAACACACTCGGCTCGGTTGCGAACGATCACGTTGAAAAAGCTGATAACGGGCTGAAAGTGTATGTACAGGATGGCATCTTGCAGGTAAGCGGCCTGTCAGTTGGGCAAATCTGGCATGTGTATAATATTCACGGCGCCTTAATCTATCAAGGAACGGCTAACGCCGATAAAGCTGAAATCATCCTGCCCGGTCGCGGCGTGTATATCGTGACAGATGACAGCAAGGTGATGAAAACGGTATATTAATGGAGAAAGTCTGAACCTGGATTTTTACAGGATTAAAAAGATGTTCAAGATTTTTTTGGGGGAAACAAATCATGGTAATCCCGATAATCCTGTAAAAATCATGGTTCAGACAATTCCCGGTTCAGACCATAAGCGTTCTTTGACATACTGGTTTACACGCTTGATAGTTATCAGCAACCTCACCCCCGCCCCCTCTCCAATTTGGAGAGGGGAGAAAGGGGAGAGGAATGAAGCGTTCTTCGACAACTGATAACCGGAAACTGAAAACTATTTTGTATCTTTGCAGTGGAATTAAAGTGTATAAAGCTATGGCAACAATAGATAAAGCAACAAGCGACAAAATAAGTTTTATTACTTATATTGTGCCTGCTTTTGCAGAGGCTTACAAAATGGAAGTTCAAGATGCGTATTTTTATTTAAAAAAATATGGCGGTTGGGATTTCCTTACTGAGCATTGGTGGGCTTTACACACCGATAATGATATTTGGGCGGTGCGGGATATTTATGAAATTTGTTATCAAAATGGAGGTCTCAAATAATGATTGTATATCACGGCAGTAATATTAAAATTGGGAGTATTGATTTGAAAAAATGCCGACCGCACAGAGATTTTGGTCGTGGTTTTTATGTTACAAAATTCCGCAAACACGCCGAAAATATGGCAAAAATTATAGGGCGTAAAAACAAAAATGAAGGAATTATTACCGAGTTTGAATATAGCGAAAATGCTTTTACTCAATCAATTTGCAAAATAAAACATTTTGATAGTTATGATGAAGAATGGCTTGATTTTGTAGTTTTGAATAGAAATGAGGATAATATCGAACCCGTTCACGAGTTTGACATTGTGGAAGGTCCCGTTGCTGACGATAAAATTCAAAACCGGATTGGACATTATTTAGCAGGAAATATCAGTAAAAAAGATTTTTTAGAAGAGTTAAAATGGCACGAAGAAACGCACCAAATTTGTTTTTGTACAGAAGGTGCATTACAAACGTTAAAGAGAATTGATTACAGGCAACAGATTTCTAATCTTTCAAATATTGGCGAGTCAATCGTTGAAAAACTTGTAACTGATTTAGGTCTTGACGAAGAAACAGCAGCAGATAAATTTTTCTCCTCAAAAATTTTAGCAAAACTTTCCGACCCTGAAACCAAGCTTTACGAAAAAGATTGGACAGAAATATATAAATTGTTATTGACTGAATTGAAATTATAATCAATTATTCAGTTATTCAATTACTCAGTTATTTACAAAAGCGTGTAAACCAATAAAGTTTACACGCTTTTTTTATTATATAAAACAATAATTATCAATTAAATATTTTTTTTAAACAAACAAAACAATGGATACAAAAACAACAACAAAAAAGAAACTGTCCCTTCTTCCTCTTTTTTGGAAGGGACTGGGGGGAAGCCTGCTTCTCCTCGCGCTTACCGGCTGCCCGGGCGAATCGCCGATTGACAATCCCGACGATCCCAGCAATCCGGAAGCAAAGGTGGAATACGTGATGCAGAACACAAACCTGCAGGGAACCGTCAAAGACGCAACCGGCAGTCCGCTCGGCGGCGTAAAAGTTACGACCGGCACGCTCAGCGCCACGACCGGCAGCGACGGAAAGTTTACTTTCGACAAGGCGGGAACATTGAACGACCGCGCCGTGATTAAGTTTGAAAAAAGCGGCTATTTCACGCAGACGCGCTCCGGCGACAAGGCAAATGAAATGTATATCGAAGCGATGCTGTACCGCAAAGGCAACGACAGCATCAGCCTGCAAACCGACTTCGACGCCGCCAAGGAAAAAACCCTGCAATTACGTGGCATAACCGTGAACTTGCCCGCAGGCTGCATGGCGAAAGCCGATGGCTCGGCGTATAGCGGAACGGTCAGGGCGGATGTGCTTTATCTTACTCCCGTCAACGAAACTGCGTCACGGTTGATGCCCGGCGGCGATTTGATGTGCATCACTGCCGACAAAAGCGAGAAAATGCTGATACCTTTCGGGATGGTAGATGTTACGTTTACCGACAATTCGGGCAATCCGCTGGAAATAAAGAAAAATTCGGAAGTCAAAATATCCTTCCCCGTGCCTGCAGGCGCAACAGCGGCCAACCTTCCCGCCACCCTTCCGCTCTGGACGTTCGACGAAGCGAAAGGCGTATGGATGGAAGACGGAACACTGACGCATCAGGGCAATGTATATACCGGAACGACAACCCATTTTACGCCGAAAGGGTTGGGATTGTCTGGAGACTGGACATCCATCGATATTAAGGTAACCGCCTGCAACAAGCCTGCCGTTGGCGCGAGAGTAGCAACAAGCTATGAATATCTCGAACTTGCTCCTCTTTTTTCTTCTACTCTTGATGAATTATATGGTATTTTTCCTCCATCCGGCTTAACCCTTAGCGACGGCACATTTTCGACGATAATGCCGGAGGGTTATCTTATCAATATGAAAATAGCCGTCAGTTATAAAGGAGAAACGCAAATTCATGAAGGGGAGACGACCCTGACTGGAGGATCGACCTATGAGTTTGAATTTAACGGCGAATGTGAAGGTTACGACCTTACGTTTGATCTAATACATTTGAGTGATATTAGTTTTGCCATTAAATGTACGCCCGCAATGCCGCCTGATCCTCTTAACAAAGCTCATCATTATTCTCCGCACTCCTTTCTGCAAGGGGGCGTCGCTTTTGCAGGCGGAGCATTTACCAAAACTAAAATCAGTGGCGACTATCCTATTTTCCCCGGTATTGATGAAAGTCAAGGTGGTGGTTGGAATGCAAATTTTACAGAATACACCTATTTTGTTGGTACTAAAATTGGACAATATACTTGGAAGGGAACTGTAAGTATGAACCCGGTAGAAACTTATTTGATAGATGGGAAGTCAAGTATTCAACTCTACAAGATTAAATCAATCAAAATCGGGGCAAACACTGTATCCGTGAATGTCGTAGGGCATTAAATAAAACAAAGGAAGCAAAAACTTTCAAATGTTAATTAAGGAGCGTTCTTTTACATACTGGTTTACACGCTTTTTAGTTATCAGCGACCTCACCCCCGCCCCCTCTCCAATTTGGAGAGGGGAGAAAGGGGAGAGGAATGAAGCGTTCTTCGACAACTGATAACCGAAAACTATTTTGTATCTTTGCGGTGGAATTTCAAAAAACGTAAAGAGATGACAACTATAATGCTATCTACAAATAATTTGCAGCATATTCATTTGTTTGAGAATTTGGCAACAGCATTAAATGTGCCTGTTAAAATTGTGAAAGAAAATGCAACTATCTCAAAATCAATGCAAAAGGCATTAGACGATGAGAAAAAAGGGTACGTTACAAAACTTGTTAATCACAAAGATGCAGTTGCTGAAATTTTAGGCTAATGTATGAAATAGTTATTATCCTGACAAACACTGGCACACATTCGGATTTATTCTGAAAGACATTGGTTTACACGTTTTTTAGTTATCAGCGACCTCACCCCCGCCCCCTCTCCAATTTGGAGAGGGGAGAAAGGGGAGAGGAATGAAGCGTTCTTTGACAACTGATAACCGGAAACTGAAAACTATTTCGTATCTTTGCGGTGGAATTAAAAAAACGTAAAAGATATGACAGTCGTAAGTAGCAAGGAATTTGCCGCCAATCAGGAAAAATATTTTGATTTGGCTTTGGATGAACAGGTGTTTGTGAAAAGGGGTGAAAATATATTTCTTCTCATTTCAAAAAATGTGAATGATATGAATATCTACCATGAGGCAAGCGTTTATGAAGAAGTTTTAGAGCCGGATGATGATTTACGCACTGCAATTTCTGCAGATGAATTTAAGAAAAGAGCGCTTGAAATTGTAGAAAAAGTACACAATATGTATTATTTGGATAAATGAACGTAATTTTTACACCAAAAGTACTTTTATATTTTGAAAATCTTATCATTACACTTTATGATAAAGAATACTTCAGTTTTCTTGAAACGTCAAAGAAATATGTAGAAGAATTGGTTGATGACATTAAAACAAACCTTTCAACAAAACGCCATAAACCTGCACCTGTGTATTTTGACAAATTCGGGAAAGGCATGAAATATGCTTCTTTCAAAAAAAGCAGGCATACAACATGGTATGTCTTTTTCAAAACATACGAAGAAAATGGCAAAGAGATTTATTTAGTTCGTTATATTGCAAATAACCATACGATTGCGCAATATCTGTAATTGATAAACCCCAAAAACGGCACTAAAGCGTGTAAACCAATAAAGTTTACACGCTTTTTTTATTATATAAAACAATAATTATCAATCAAATAAAATTTTTTAAACAAACAATACAAATGTACTGTTGAGTATGAACAGAACCACCCTCGCTTCTTACGGTCTCACGTGTCTTACGATCTTTTTGCGGTCTTCATTATCGTAAACCAAAACCGGCTTCCTTTGCCTTCCTCGCTTTCCACCTGAAGTTCGCTTCCGTGCTTTTCGAGCAGTTCCTTGCAGACGATCAAGCCGAGTCCGCTACCCTGTTCATCGGCTGTTCCGCGACGGGATTGCCGGCTGTCTAACCGGAACAGGTTGCGGATTTGTTCTTCGTTCATACCAACACCGGTGTCGGTGACGGAAATGCGAACCACCCCTGACCCCTCCACAGGAGGGGAATTCTCTCCCCTTTCGGGGGAGTTGGAGGGGGCTTGGGAGGCTTCCAACGTTACCGTGCCGCCCGCCGGTGTGAATTTGACGGCATTGGTCAGCAGGTTGCGAACGACGGTGGAGAGCATATTGCGGTCGCCGGTAATAAGCGCGTCTTGTGATTCGGGAAGTACAAGCGTAATTCCCTTATTCTTAGCCATATTGCGAATCAGGGTGGTGTCGGACAGAAGGTCGGAAAGCGTAAACGTTGTGGGTGTGTATGCCATTCTTCCGGTTTGAATTTGCGCCCAGTTGAGCAGGTTATAAAGCAGTTCGACCTGTCCTTCAGCCGATTTAAGCAGTTCGCGAGAATAGTCGGTCAGCGCATCGACATCCCACGAACCGGCATTTTTAATCAGCAACTGCAGGGCGTCGCGCTGTGCAATGGCGGGATTTCTCAGGTCGTGAGAAATGATGCTGAAAAACTTGTCTTTGGTGGCGTTCACTTCGGTAAGCGCACGGTTGCGGCGGTCGCGCAGGCGAAGCATATACCACAAGAGGACAAGGAAAACCAGAGAAATGGCTACGCCTCCTGCCAGCAATCCGCGTTGCAGGTTTTGCTTTCGGATGATGTTTTGCTGCTGCGTAATTTCGAGTTCTTTCTTTTCGGTGTCGTACAGGGTCTGCATTTCCGTGAGCGCCGACATGTAATTCTTGGTCGAGCGTTCGGAAGTCAATTTGACGTAACGGTCGAAATATTCCGCAGCCTTAGCCGGTTTGCCAAGATAAGCGTTGGCTTTAGCCAAAATTGCGAATAATGTGATTGTATTACTCATATTTGTGGTATCCGTACGCAACGCTTTTGATGCTGCACGCTCGCTTTCGGCGTACATCCCTTTGCTCAGATATACACTGGCAAGCGTAGCAAGCGATTGAGATATAAATACAGGCCGTTTCATTTCTTCTGAATGCCGGAGCGCTAAGGTTGCATATTCCTCTGCCTTGTCATAATTGTTGTAACCTTCAAGATATATATCCGCAAGAGTTTGTGAATAGTTAATTTTTCCTTCTATACCTTTTTCGGCGCCTGCTTCCGCATTTTTGTAAGCGACCATGACGTTTTCCAGCGCTTTGGGATAATCTTTATCATGCAGATAAATCCTGCCTAATTGGTAAAAACTTTCGGAAATATATACACTGTCGTTCAATTCTCCTGCAAGCGCTTTTGTTTTCAGAAAATATGCTTCGGCTTCTTTATAATTATCCAGATTCAAGTATGTTTCTCCCACATTTTTGTACAGTAACATCATGTTGTGTCTCCAGCCGTTTCTTTCAAGAATTTTAAGCATCATCAGGTAATAGTTTATCGCTTCGCGGTCGTTTCCCTGTTTGCTGTACAGGTTAGCGATAGCTCCGTAAATCTGCGATTGTATATCATCCTGACTCACTTTTTTTATTATTAAAGGAACCTGCTCCAATGCTTTGTTATAATAATACATGGCTGAATCATCCTGACTTTTATCATCATATTGAATGCCTAACCTTAAATTACCGTCTGCTATTTGAAATGGCTTCTTCAGTTTTGTTGCATAAGCGATTTCCTTTTGTGCATGGTAAACAGTTTTCTCAAAATTGAAGTACTGATATCCCAGGGCTAAATTATGATGGATAATCATACGGTCTGAATCGGTCAACTGCTTGGTTGCCAAAACATTTTCCAATGAATCAATGCTTATATTCCGCCAGTCGTGATAGGTATCTTTGTTATTTTGCTTAGGATGGTTGCATCCTGCTGCAAGGATTAATGCGGCAAGGCACAGGATAAAAATTATTTTCGTTTTCATAATGCTTAACTTTGCTCCCAACAGCGAAAAATTTAGTCATTAACAGCAGTAGTGGAAACCAAAACACTGTTTGGATATAATATTTCAGGATCGAGATCTGCTTCGTTCGCCCACGAAACCGTATCAAAATATACCCGAACGGAATTGAACATGGACGGTTCTTTTAATGCACGAAACACAGGTCCAAAATCCAGATAGGGTTTCATATCAAACAAACCTTGCTCACCGTTTTCAAACGTAAGCAATAACATATAGTCATCTTGCGGCTTTACCGCTTTTATTCCCAGATACATAATATTCTAATTTAAAGGTTGTATTTTAAAAGGCTCTTTACCGCTCATACACAAATCCCAATTTGCAAGCAGCTCATCTTTATGAATTTCTATCCACGCCTGCACTAAACGCAAATGGCGAGCAGACAAATTTCCTTCAATGAGTTCGCAAGTATTGATATTTACAGAAGCTTTATGTTCCTGATAGCGCACATGAATATGAGGTGGATTGTGTTCCTTTGGAGCATAGTACATCTCAATAATTAATCCAAAAAACATTGAAAGTGTTGGCATATTTTTTTATTTGAATTGCAAAGATATGATTTTTTTCTTAACTCTTAACTCTTAATTTTTAATTCTTAATTCTTAATTCTTAATTCCTGATGATTCCCTTTTTCATCGCATACTGAACCATCTCCATCGTATTGTTGATGCCGAGTTTCATAAAAATCCGCTTTTTATGCGTATTGATCGTATTGATACTGACGTTCATCCGGCTGGCAATTTCCTTGCACAGCAAACCGTCGCGGCAGGCAAGGATGATTTCGCGCTCGCGGTCGGTGAACTCGGCGCTCACTTCGGTTGTTTTCTTTTTTGCCACATACACGCCGAAAATGATGGCGGAGATGTCGCGTCCGAAATATTCAAGTCCGTCCATAATCGTACGGATGGCAACGGCAAGTTCATCGGCGTCGCCTTTTTGCTTACTGATAAAGCCGTCGATGCCAGCCTCAAGCATAGATTCTATCGTTTCGACTGTGTCTTCGCCGGATACGGCAAGGATTTTCATGGCGGGATAATCGCGGCGAAGACGGCCGACGATTGCTTCGCCGCTCATATCGGGCAGGTTGATGTCGAGCAGCACAAGGTCGGCCGGCGTCGTGTCGAGGACGGCAAACAGTTCTTTGCCGCAGCCGGCTTCGCCTGCTACCTGTATGTCGGGATAACCCGTCCCCAAGGCCGATTTTATCCCTATACGGAATAGACGGTGGTCGTCAACAATAATTACCCGTATCATAATCAATTAAGAATTAAAAATTACGAATTAAGAGAAAAAAATTATTGCTGCAAAGATACGGAATAGTTTTCAGTTTCCGGTTATCAGTTGTCAGGAAATGCTGAAAACTGAAAACTGTCCGCTGATAACTATAAAGCGTGTAAACCAGTTAAAAAGTTTACACGCTTTTTTTTAACACTGCTGTCACCAATTCTGGTGAAACTGCTGTCACCAAAATTGATGACACCACTGTCACCAACATTGGTGAAACTACCCCCCTTGTCAAACCTTTACCTTTGCAGCCGAATTTAAATCAAAAATAAAATGAACAGTTCTAACGATAAAATGGATGAAATCCGCTTACGCGCTCAAGTGTTGTCGCATTACAATAATCTGTTGATAAAACAGTGTGACAGTTGGCTTTCGGAGGAAGAAGGCAACCGCAATCTGGAAAAGCAGATCATGGAGCGGAAGAAAAAGAGACAAAGCAAATGATTGAACAAATTTTATATATTATTAATTTTTAATTTATTAAACAATGAAAGTTTTCTACAGAGTTTCTATCATGCTCGCCCTTTGCGGCTTGAGCATCGGTGCGATCAACGCACAGACTACATGGGACATCGGTACGCCGACGGCTACCGATGTACAGGCGACCCTGACGGGCGGCACGCTCACTATCACCGGCACGGGACAGATGGGGGACTTTTCGCCATCTGCGGTCGCCCCATGGTATAACCAAAGAAACGCTATTACGGCGGTGGATATTCAATCGGGAGTTACTTCGATTGGCGATTGGGCTTTTAACAATTGCACCAATTTGACGTCAGTAACCATTCCCGCGTCGGTTACTTCGATTGGCAGTGTAGCTTTTTCCAATTGCACCGGATTGACGGCGGTAACCATTCCCACGTCGGTTACTACGATTGGGGGTGGTGCTTTTGGCTTTTGCACCGGATTGACGGCGGTAACCATTCCCGCGTCGGTTACTTCAATTGGCAATGATGTTTTTTCCGGTTGCACCGGATTGACTTCCATTGATGTAGCGGCAGGCAATCTGAATTACAGTTCCGATAATGGCGTATTGTTTGATAAAGCGCAAACGGTTCTCTTGCAGTGTCCCGCAGGCAAAACGGGAACTTATACCATTCCCGCATCGGTTACTACGATTGACCAAGGTGCTTTTTACAATTGCACCAATTTGACGTCAGTAACCATTCCCGCGTCGGTTACTTCGATTGGCAATCAAGCTTTTTTCGGTTGCAGCGGATTGCCTTCCATTGATGTAGCGGCAGGCAACCTGAATTACAGTTCCGATAATGGCGTATTGTTTGATAAAGCGCAAACGGTTCTCTTGCAGTGTCC
>Ga0209629_10002662_pt1 | contig 12317 bp, 12 predicted proteins | sample TergutCu122P5_FD_187286 | JGI IMG/M metagenome (GOLD analysis project Ga0209629, IMG submission 187286) | Cubitermes ugandensis P5 segment gut microbial communities from Kakamega Forest, Kenya - Cu122 P5 (SPAdes) (version 2) | ecosystem: Host-associated > Arthropoda: Insects > Digestive system...
ACGATGGTGGAGAACATCAACTCGCGTGGATACTGGCGTTGGCGGCATTGATCGAACATCTCGTCAACCCAACTGGCCGGCAACGCTCGCTCCAGCGCCAGCCGCGCCATCACGCTCGCGGGCGTATGCTCTTCAAATCGCTCCACGACAACTTGCCACATTCGTAACCCCTGACTCATAAAAATCAAGAGATTACAGCCATTCCCTCAACAAGACCTTGAAAGGGGTGGTTCTTAAGCCATGCACATCACACAGGCCGGTATTACATGCTATATTGCATTCTGACTTTATCCCTTGGAGATGCGTCCCATGTCCGCCGTGCTGACCAACCTTTACCTTGAAGCGCCGCAGCGCCGGTTTCTGGAATCACGCGCCAAGAAGCGCGGCACCAACCTGTCGTCCGAAGCGCGCGCGGCGATCGACCTTTACAAGGCCGACGTGAGTCTGGCCGAACTGGAATTGCTGGACGCCGCCACGCAACGCGCCAAGGCCGACCTGGACGCCATCGCCGCCGTGTATGACCGGGCCGAGCGGCGCGCCAAGAAATTCTTTGCCCAGATCGAAGCGATCAAAGCCGGCAAACCCGCCAAGGCATGAGCCTGGTTACCGACATTCTTGACCGTCTCTCGGGCGTGAGCGCGCTCAGGGAACGCGTGGTGGCGCAGGACAAGATCATCGAGCAGATGCAGCGCCTGATGCTCGACCAGCAGCGCGAACTGGCCGAGGTCAAGGGGATGCTCAAGGCGCTGATGGCGTTGCGGAACAAAGCGAAGTAGCGCGGCGGGATTACGGTATCAAACCACCAGCCGGTAGCCCACGCCGGTTTCGGTGAGCAGGTGGCGCGGCTGCGCGGGGTCGGCTTCCAGCTTGTGGCGCAGGTGGCCCATGTAGATGCGCAGGTAGTGGCTTTGATCGGACTGCGCCGGGCCCCAGACTTCGCGCAGCAACTGGCGCTGCGTGAGCACGCGGCCTGGGTGGGCGGTAAGCGTGGCCAGCAGCCGGTATTCGATGGGCGTCAAATGCACCTCGGCGCCCGCGCGGCGCACCAGGCGCGCGGCGCGGTCCACTTCGATGTCGCCAAAGCAAAACACCGCTTGCGCTTCTTCGCCGCCGGCGGTGGCGCGCGGGCGGCGCAGGTTGGCGCGCACGCGCGCCAGCAGCTCGCCGGTTCCGAAGGGCTTGGTCAGGTAGTCGTCGGCGCCGGCATCCAGCGCGGCGATCTTGTCCTGCTCGTCGGCGCGCGCCGACAGCACGATGATCGGCACGCTGGACCAGCCGCGCACGTCGCGGATGAGTGCAACGCCGTCGCCGTCGGGCAGGCCCAGGTCGAGCACCAGCAAGTCGGGCTGGCGCGTTCCGGCTGCCGTCAGGCCCTCGCGCAGGGTGGCCGCTTCGTGCACCTGCCAGCCTTCGGCCTGGAGCGCGCCGCGCACGAAGCGACGGATTTGCGGTTCGTCCTCAATGACGATGGCGCAGGGGGTTTGGGCGGACATGGTCATTCCACGGTTTCAGCCGGGGGCGGTTCCTGGCGCGGCAAGGTCATGGTGAATTGCGCGCCGCCGCCATCGGCATCGGCGGGTGCATTGGCCGCGGTGATGGCGCCACCGTGCGCCTCGACCACCGCCTTGCAGATCGCCAGCCCCAGCCCCACGCCCGGCGTGGCCGATTCGCTTTCGCCGCGCGTGAATTTGTAGAACAGGGTCTGCTCGCGCCCGGCCAGCGCTGCGGGCAGTCCCGCGCCGTGGTCGCGCACGCACAGCACCAGCGCGTCGGGCGTCACCTGCGCGCTGACTACGACCGGCGGCGCGCCGTACTTGGCGGCGTTTTCAAGCAGATTGACCAGCACGCGCTCGATCAGCACGGCGTCGAATTCGACCAGCGGCAGATTGGGCGCGAGCGCGGTGCGCACCGTCATGTCGCCCAGGGCGGGGCGCGCCGCGCGAATGGCGCTGCCCACCACTTCCTCCACCGACTGCCAGGCGCGCCGCAGGTTGACGGCGCCGCCTTCGATCCGCACCATGTCCAGCAGGTTGCCCACCAGCGCGTGCAAGGCGCGTGCCTGCCGTTCGATGGCGCGCGCGGCTTCGCCGTGCGGGCCGGGCGGTAGCGCTTGCAGGGATTCGGCCAGACCGATGAGCGCGGTCAGCGGCGTGCGCACGTCGTGCGAGATGGCGCCCAGCAGCGCCCCGCGCAACCGCTCCGATTCGATTTCGACCATGGCCTGCTGCGCGACCTCGACGTAATGCACGCGCTCCAGGGCAATGGCGATCTGGCGCGCGAACGCATCGAGCTGGCGCGCCTGCTCGGGCACCAGCAGCGCTTGCGGGTTGGCGGGCGCCAGCGCCAACACGCCGCGCACGCGCATCGGCGCGCGCAACGGCACGTAATGCCAGCGCTGCGCGGCCAGCGTGGCTGTGCCCAGCCCCGCGCTCTGGCCGTGCGCGAAGACCCAGTCGGCCACGCTGGCGTCCAGCCCTTCGGGCAAGGTCGCGGGCAGGGCCAGCCGGTCCTGGGCGTTGGCGGCAAGCACGCACGCGGGGCCGCCGAAAAATTGCTCCACCGCCCCCGCGCCCATCTGGGCGATCTGCTCGCCCTGCAGCGCGGCGGAGAGTTCGCGGGTCAGCTCGAACAGCGAACGCGCGCGCTGCTCGCGCGCGCTCGATACCTCGGCCGCGAAGCGCAGGCCCGCCGTCAACTGGCCCACCAGCAAGCCCACGCCCAGCATGCCGGCGAAGGTCAGCAGATACTGCACATCGCTCACCGAGAAGGACATAAGCGGCTTGACGAAGAAAAAGTCGAACGCCGCCACGTTGAGCAGCGCCGCCAGCGCCGCCGGCCCGCGCCCGAAACGCAACGCCACGCCCACCACGCCCAGCAGGTAAAGCATGACGATGTTGGTGCTTTCCAGCCAGCCGGCCAACGGCCATGCCAGCAGCGAGATCAGCACGCTGGCGCCCAGCGCCCAGACGTGGCCAGGCCAGTTGGACGCGGCCAGCGACGCGCCGGCCAGCGCGGCGCGCGGCAGGGACAGGCGGCGTGTGCTGGGCGCTTCGCCCACGCTCACCACGTCGAGCGCCGGCGCGCAACGCGCCAGCATGCGCGCCACGCCGCCGCGCGCGCCCAAGCCCCGGCGCCAGAAAGCGCCGGCGCGAGGATGGCCCAGCACCACGGTGGCGCAATTGAGGCGCTGGGCTTCGGCGGCCAGCGTCTCGGCCACGTCGTCGCCGCTGAGTACCGCTGTTTGCGCACCCAGTTCCTCGGCCAGCTTGAGCACGGCCAGCACGCGCTCATGGCGCTGCTGCTGCTGGGCGGCGCTCTGGCGGCGCAGGCGCTGCGTTTCGACGTGCACCACATGCCAGTTGACGTTGAGCTGGCTGGCCATTTGCGCGGCGCGGCGTACGGTCTGCGCGGCGTCCTCGCCCGCGTTCACCGCGGCCAGGATCGCGCCCGAGGTGTTCCAGGCCGGCGGCGCGGCCCCGCCCGTGCCGGCGGACTGCTCCACGCGCCATTCGCGCACGTCGCCTTCCACGTGTTCGGCGGTGCGGCGCAGCGCAATCTCGCGCAGCGCGATCAGATTGCCCTTGCGGAAAAAGTTCTGCACCGCGCGCTCGGCCTGGCGCGGCACGTAAACCTTGCCCGCGCTCAGGCGGCGCAACAGCTCATCGGGCGTGACGTCGATCAGCAGCACTTCCTGCGCGCCGTCGAGCACCGCGTCGGGCACGGTCTCGTGCACACGCACGCCGGTGATGGCGCCCACGGTGCCGTTAAGGCTTTCCAGGTGCTGCACATTGAGCGTGGTCCACACATCGATGCCCGCGTCGAGCAGCTCCTGCACGTCCTGCCAGCGCTTGGCGTGACGCGAGCCGGGGGCGTTGCTGTGCGCCAGTTCATCAACCAGCAGCAGCGCGGGGCGGCGCGCCAGCGCGGCGTCCAGATCGAATTCAGGCAGCGTGTGCCCGCGGTGGGCCAGTTGGCACGGCGGGATTTGTTCCAGCTCGGCGAGCAGCGCGGCGGTTTCGGCGCGGCCGTGGGTTTCGACCACGCCGATCGCCACGTCGCGCCCGGCCTGGCGTTCGCGCTGCGCGGCGCTGAGCATGGCCCAAGTCTTGCCCACGCCCGCGCTGGCGCCGAAGTAGATGCGCAGCTTGCCGCGCGCGGCGCGCGTCTCGTCGGCGCGCAACTGGGCCAGCAGGGCGTCCGGGTCGGGCCGGGTGGGGGCGGTGCTCATGAGCCGTCAGATTAACGCATCGCGTCGAGGGCCAGGTTCAGTTGCAGCACATTCACCCGCGCCTCGCCGAATCCGCCCAGGAAGGGTCGCTGGGTATGCGCATCCACCAATTGCAGCACGCGCGCCAGCGGCAGGCCGCGCACCCGCGCCACGCGCGGGGCCTGGTAGCGCGCGGCGGCGGCGCTGATGTGCGGGTCCAGCCCGCTGGCCGATGTCGTCACCAAGTCGATCGGCACGGGTGCGTTGTTGCCGGGGTCGGCAGCGCGCAGCGCCGCGATGCGCACGCGCATGGCGTCAAGCAGCGCCGGGTTGGTCGGACCGAGGTTGGCGCCGCCGGAGGCGTTGGCGTCGTAGGGCGCCGGCGCGGTGGCCGAAGGCCGGCCCCAGAAGTGGCCGGGGTCGGTGAAGTTCTGGCCGATCAACACGGAGCCGACAGCCTGCCCGTCGTGCAGCAGCAAGCTGCCGTTGGCACGCGCCGGGAACAGCCCTTGCGCGACGCCCGTGACCAGCAGCGGGTAGATCAGGCCGGTGATGAGCGTGAGCAGAACCAGCAGCACGAGCGCGGGACGGAGGTGTTTTTTCATGACGGAAGGAAATTTCATACCCACCCCATCCCCGCCAGCATCCAATCGATGGCTTTGATGCCGATGAACGGCACCACCAGTCCACCCAGTCCGTACAGGGCCAAATTGCGCCGCAGCAGCGCGGACGCTTCCATCGGCCGGTAGCTCACGCCACGCAGGGCCAGCGGGATCAGCGCCACGATGATCAGCGCGTTGAAGATCACCGCCGACAGAATCGCCGACCAGGGGCTGGCCAGCCGCATCACATTGAGCGCGCCCAGTTGCGGATAGGTGGACACGAAGATCGCCGGGATGATCGCAAAGTATTTGGCGACGTCGTTGGCGATCGAGAACGTGGTCAGCGCGCCGCGCGTCATCAGCAGCGCCTTGCCGGTTTCCACCACCTCGAGCAGCTTGGTCGGGTCGGAATCCAGGTCGACCATGTTGCCTGCTTCCTTGGCTGCCTGTGTGCCGCTGCCCATCGCCACGGCCACGTCGGCCTGGGCCAGCGCGGGCGCGTCGTTGGTGCCGTCGCCGGTCATGGCCACCAGGCGTCCTTCGCCCTGGTGGCGGCGGATCAGCATGAGCTTGTCCTCCGGTGTGGCCTGCGCCAGAAAGTCGTCCACGCCCGCTTCGGCGGCGATGGCGGCGGCGGTGAGCTTGTTGTCGCCGGTAATCATCACGGTGCGGATGCCCATTTGGCGCAGTTGCGCGAAGCGCTCGCGGATGCCGGGCTTGACAATGTCCTTGAGTTCCACGATACCCAGCGCGCGGTTGCCGTCGGCCACCGCCAGCGGCGTGCTGCCGCGCCGCGCCACTTCGTCGGCCAGGCTGGCCAGCGCTTCGGGCAGGACGCTGCCCAACGCCTGCACGTGCTGGCGCACCGCGTCCACCGCGCCCTTGCGCAACATGCGCACGCCGCCGCCCGCCTCGCCGGGCAAATCGACGCCGCTCATGCGCGTTTGCGCCGTGAAGGCGACAAACTGCGCACGCGCGTCCCCCGCATCGTCGATGCCCCTGGCGCGCGCCAGATCCACGATGCTGCGGCCCTCGGGCGTTTCGTCGGCCAGCGAGGCCAACAACGCCGCGCGCGTCAGTTGCGCTTCGCTCACGCCCGGCGCGGCGATAAAGGCGCTGGCTTGCCGGTTGCCGTAGGTGATGGTGCCGGTCTTGTCCAGCAACAGCACATCCACGTCGCCGGCGGCTTCCACCGCGCGGCCCGAGGTGGCGATGACATTGCTGCGCAGCATGCGGCTCATGCCCGCCACGCCCACCGCCGACAGCAGCCCGCCGATGGTGGTCGGGATCAGGCACACCAGCAGCGCCACCAGCGCCGCGATTGAAACCACCGAACCCGCGTTCGCCGCCTCGACGCTGAACATGGAAAAAGGCAGCAGCGTCACCGTGACCACCAGGAACACGATGGTCAGCGCGATCAGCAAAATAGTCAGTGCGATTTCGTTGGGCGTTTTCTGGCGCCGGGCCGACTCGACCATGCCGATCATGCGGTCCAGAAACGACTCGCCGGGGTTGACCGCGATGCGCACCACCAGCCAGTCCGACAGCACGCGCGTGCCGCCCGTCACCGCCGAAAAGTCGCCACCCGATTCGCGCACCACCGGCGCCGATTCGCCGGTGATCGCGCTTTCATCGACCGAGGCCACGCCTTCGATCACCTCGCCATCGAGCGGAATCATGTCGCCCGCCTCGACCAGCACCACGTCGTCGCGCCGCAGCTCGGTCGCGCGGCATGACTGCCACGGCGCGCCGTGGCGCGGCTCGGTCATGCGCTTGGCCTGGGTGTCGGTGCGCAGACCGCGCAGCGAAGCGGCCTGCGCCTTGCTGCGCCCTTCGGCCAGCGCCTCGGCGAAGTTGGCGAACAGCACCGTGAACCACAGCCATACCGCGACCGCCAGCACGAAGCGCGCGGGCATGCCCGTGGCGTCCTGATGGAAAAGTCCGTACAGCCACAGCAGCGTCGTGAGCAGGCTGCCGACGTAGACCACGAACATCACCGGATTGCGCCACTGCACGCGCGGGTCGAGTTTGGCCAGCGCGCCCCATAGCGCCGGTTTGAGCAGGGCCGGATCCAGCAGCGAGGAGGAAGGTTGCGCGGATTTCATGACCATCGCCTCACCGCCACAGCATCAGGTGCTCGACCATCGGCCCCAGCGCCAGCGCGGGCACGTAGTTGAGCAGGCCCACCAGCAGCACCGTACCGATCAGCAGCGCCACGAATAACGGCCCGTGCGTGGGCATGGTGCCGCTGGTCACGGGCACGCGCTTCTTGGCCGCCAGCGCGCCCGCAATCGCCAGCACCGGCACGATCACGCCAAAGCGCCCCAACCACATCGCCACCCCCAGCAGCGCGTTGTAAAACGGCGTACCCGCCGCCAGCCCCGCAAAAGCGCTGCCGTTGTTGTTGGCCGCCGAGGTCAGCGCGTACAGCATCTGCGAAAAACCGTGCGCGCCCGGATGGCTCACGCCCGCGCGGCCCGCGCCGGCGGCCACCGCCAGCGCCGTGCCCAGCAGCACCACCAGCGGCGTGACCAGAATGACCAGCGAGGTCAGCTTCATCTCATGCACCTCGATCTTCTTGCCCAGGTATTCGGGCGTGCGGCCGATCATCAGTCCCGCGATGAACACCGCCAGCAGCGCGAAGATCAGCATGCCGTACAGCCCGCTGCCCACGCCGCCGAACACCACCTCGCCCAGTTGCATCAGCACCATCGGTACCAGTCCGCCCAGCGGCGTGAGCGCGTCGTGCATGGCGTTGACCGCGCCGCACGAGGCGGCGGTGGTCACCGCCGCGAACAGCGCCGAGCCGTTGATGCCAAAGCGCACCTCCTTGCCTTCCATGTTGCCGCCCGCCTGCCACGCGCTGGCTGCCGGATCGGCGCCCAGCGCGGTCAGCGCCGGGTTGCCGGCCTGCTCGGCCGCCATGAGCGCCAGCACCGCCACGACGAAGATCACCGTCATCGCCGCGACCAGCGCCCAGCCCTGACGCCGGTCGCCGACCACGCGGCCAAAAGCAAAGCACAGCGCCGCCGGAATCAGAAAGATCGCCAGCATCTGCGCGAAGTTGGTCAGCGCATTGGGGTTCTCGAACGGGTGCGCCGAGTTGGCGTTGAAAAAACCGCCGCCATTGGTGCCCAGCAGCTTGATTGCTTCCTGCGACGCCACGGGCCCCAGCGCCAGGTGCTGCACGCCGCCTTCGAGCGTGTGCAGCGCGTGGGGCGTGGCCAGGGTCTGCACCACGCCCTGCGTCACGAAAAACAGTGCCAGCACCAGCGAAAGCGGCAGCAGCAGCCACAGCGTGATGCGCGTGACATCGACCCAGAAATTGCCGATGCCCTGCGCCTGCCGCGCCGCAAAGCCGCGCATCAGCGCGAAGGCCACCGCGATGCCGGTGGCCGCCGAAAGAAAACTCTGCACCGCCAAGCCCAGCACCTGCGTAAGGTGGCTCATCGTCGCCTCACCCGCATAGCCCTGCCAGTTGGTGTTGGTCACGAAGCTGATGGCGGTGTTGAAGGCCGTATCGGGCGCCACCGCGCCGAGCGCCGCCGGATCGAGCGGCAGCGCGCCCTGCACGCGCTGCAAGCCGTAGAGCGCCAGCGCGCCCAGGCCGTTGAACAGCAGCAGCGCCAGCGCGTAGCGCGGCCAGGGCATGGTTTCCTGCGGCGACACGCCGGCCCAGCGCCACAGCGGCGCTTCGGCGCGTTCCATCCAGCGCGGCACGCGCCCTTCGCACAGCGCGGCCAATCCGCGGGCGAGTGGCCAGGCCAGCGCCAGCAAGACGAGCAGAAAAGCCAGCAGCAGCGCCGGCGCGGCAGCGGTCATGTCAAAACTCCTCGGCCCACAGCAGCGCGAAGACCAGATAAATCAGCAGGGCCAGCGCAATAAAGGCGCAGACCGCGTACAGCGCGGCGGCGCTCATCGGGGACTCCCGCCGCCGCGGCGCGCCAGCCGTACCAGGCCGGACACGGCGGCCACCATGCCGGCCCACAGCAGGCACAGCAAAACTATCCACAAGACATCCATGAGCTACGGTTCGGTTGCGTTATTCGGATGTGCGCAGTTTGCCGATGCGGACATAAAAACGGGGCAGAGAGTGCGCCGCACGGCGTAAAGAAAGCGTAAAAACAGGTCGCGCCCGATCGCGCAAAATACGCCTATCCATTACCAAAGGAGTTTCACATGTCTTTGAAGAACGTAGGCGGCCTCGATCGCGCCGCGCGCATCGTGATCGGCCTGGTGCTGATCGCGCTGGTATTTGTCGGCCCGAAAACGCTCTGGGGCTGGATCGGCCTGGTGCCGCTGGCAACGGGGCTGATTTCCTTTTGCCCCTTGTACCGGCTGCTGGGGATTCGGACCTGCAAGGTTTGAGTCCGCCGCGTTGGGGTTCGCTTCGCTCACCGCCAACCTACGCCCCTGCACCCGTAGCACATGCGCCACCGCGCCGATGGCGCTCAGAACCCCAACATTTACCATCGCTGAAGGCAAGGCAAGCGGGGGTGCCACGCTGGCCTTGCAAACGTTGGGGCTTGCTGCGCGCACCCCAACCTATGAATTTCAAACCGCCCGCACCCGTATCACATGCGCCACCGCGCCGATGGCCTTCAAGACGTCGTCCGTGGGACGCGAAGCCACGTCGATGATGTTGTAGGCCAGCGTGTCGCGGCTGCGGTTGGTCATGTCGATGACGTTGACCTTGGCGTCGGCCAGCACCGACAGCACTTGGCCCAGCACGCCGGCGACGTTGTCGTTGGCGAAGGTGATGCGCGTGGCGCCGGCAGTGCGCTCCATGCGCACGGCGGGGTAGTTCACGCTATGAATGATGTGGCCGTTTTCCAGATAGTCGATCAACTCGTCGGCGGCCATGACGGCGCAGTTTTCTTCCGATTCCTCGGTGCTGGCGCCGATGTGCGGCATGGCGATGACCTTGGGCGCGGCGGCAAAGCCCGGCTCGGGAAAGTCGCACACGTAGCGGCCCAGTTTGTCGGCGGCAAGCTGCGCCAGCACGGCGGCGGGATCGACGATGCTCTCGCGCGCGAAGTTGAGCAGCACCGCGTGCGGGCGCAGGTGCGCCAGCATGTCGGCATTGAGCAGGTGGCGCGTGGCGTCCAGCGCGGGCACATGCAGGCTCACGTAGTCCGAGCGCGCCAGCAGCGCGGGCAGGCTGTCGATGCGCTGCACGGCGTTGGACAGGCGCCAGGCGGCGTCTATGGACAGGGCCGGGTCGTGCCCCAGCACTTTCATGCCCAGGGCCAGCGCGGCGTCGGCCACCATCGAGCCGATGGCGCCCAGGCCGACGATGCCCAGCGTCTTGCCGCGCAATTCGCCGCCGGCAAAGCGGCTTTTTTCTTTTTCCAGCAACTGGTGCATGGCGGCGGCGTCGCTCATCTTCCCAAGCGAGCGGGCATATTCAATGCCCGGCAGAACGCCGCGTGCGGACAGCAGCATGCCGGCCAGCACCAGCTCTTTCACGGCGTTGGCGTTGGCCCCCGGCGTGTTGAAGACGACGATGCCGCGCTTACCGTAGTCGGCCACCGGGATGTTGTTCACGCCCGCACCGGCGCGCGCCACGGCCAGCAGCGATTCCGGGATCGCCTCGCCGTGCAGCTTGTGGCTGCGCAGCAGCACGGCCTCGGGCGCGGCGATTTCGGGGCCTACTTGATAGCGGCCTGGGGCGAAGCGTTCCAGGCCCTTGGGGGAAATGGCGTTGTAGGTTTTGATATTGAACATGGGTGTCGTGCGTTAGGTGTTGAGAGTGTTTGCCCCTGTACTTCCTGCTTTTTGCTGCTTACATCGCTTGGGATTATGCGTTGGGCCGGCGCGCGTCAGTTTTTCCTGACGCCTTGATTTTTCAGCGCTTCCAGCCCCGCGAGGTTGAGGCCGGCCACCACCATCTTGAGTTCGTCGATCGAACCGGCGTGGCCCGACACCTTCACCGAAAAGCGCTCGCCGACCACGACATCGAACTCTCCGTTGCCCGATTGGCTGTCCCATTGCTCATGGACGAGGCGGCCGTTTTGTCTGTAGGTCTTGTCGTAACCGTGGTCAGTCACCTTGTCGCTGCCCACGCCGACCCAGCCGGCAAGACTGGCCAGGTCCTTGATGCCGCCCATGTCTGAAATGTCGAGATGCAGCGAGTGGCCGGCGCCGTCAGAATAGGTTGCCTGTACCTCGGATATCTGCATGCCCATTGCGCTGTTGCGTTCGGCGGAAAAGCCGCTACGCTTGAGTCCGGCCAGCGTTTCGGGCACGAACGGCTTGAGCTGATCCGGCGCCAGCGCCTCGACCGGATCGCCGCCGCCGAGCGCCGCGTTGACCACGGCCTCAGCCGCCTTGCTCTGGTCGAATGTCGTGGTGGTGCTGGTAATGGTGGAGCGGCTTCCAGTGCCGCCCGACCATCCGCCCGCGCCGGGACTGGTGATGCTGCTGACCACAGCGACGATTACCGCGTTGAGCACGATTGCGCAAATGACGCTGACGGCGGTGTAGCTCCCCGCTTTTTGGGGCGGGCATTTCATCGTGGCCGGCAGGCCCAGGTACAGCAGATAGATGCTGTAGATGCCGCCGGCCAGGGCAATCAGCAGGCCGAGCCAGGGAACGATCAGGCCGATACTGGCGATCCAGCCCGCGGTCAAGGAATAGGCGGCGGCTTTGAGCGCCTGGAGCGGGTTCTTCTGACCGCCGAAGGTCGGCGCCAGCGCGTCGATGATCAACGCCACCACGTAAACCAGCGCCAGACCCAATGCGTAGCTGACGACCATGCCGATCAGACCGCTGGACAGCGGCGCGCGGACGGTAACGCCGAACATGCTGTAGCCGATCAAACTGCTTTTGATAAAGCCCGCCAGCGCGGGAATCGCGGCGATGATGGCGATGTAACCCTTGTAGAGATCGGGCGCGCTTGTCGTTTCGCCGGCAATCGCCGGCCATTCGGTTTGGGGCGTCATCAGAACGTTCCTGACACGCTCGATGAGCCTGCTGAGGTTCATTTGCCGGGGTCCTTGAGGTTGAACCGGCTGCCGTCGGGCGCTTCGACATCACCCGGCTTCCAGCCTGCCGTGCAGTCGCCCACCCGCTTGGCTGAACCGGTCACGTTCCCATCCTCCCGTCCGCCTTTTCCGCCCTCGGTGCGCGAAGTCGATTTCACCGTGTAGCTGGAACTCAAATCGCCCGTGAGCTCCGTGTGTGTGGTCGTGGTCGCGCCGGTCAGTTTATTGGCGCACACGGCATCAATGGTGTAGCCGGTTGCGGTTTTGCGGATGTCCTGCTTCGAGCAGGTTGTGTCACTGTTGTTCGAGCCGAACAGCAGGGCCCTGGCCTCTTTTTCAGTGGTTTGACCGATGCACTGCCGCGTGTTCACTTCCATCGTCTTCGCGACCAACGGCGGATCGGACTGCATGGACATCTTCATCTCCCACAGGCCCGGCTTGAGTATCGGCACATCCTCCGCCCGCGCGCCCGTCGCCGCGGCCAGCGCCAGCAGCAAACCGCCGGCACAGAAAAGGGGCCTG
>Ga0209629_10002663_pt1 | contig 12316 bp, 9 predicted proteins | sample TergutCu122P5_FD_187286 | JGI IMG/M metagenome (GOLD analysis project Ga0209629, IMG submission 187286) | Cubitermes ugandensis P5 segment gut microbial communities from Kakamega Forest, Kenya - Cu122 P5 (SPAdes) (version 2) | ecosystem: Host-associated > Arthropoda: Insects > Digestive system >...
GAGGTCAGAGGGGACTATGTGGAAAAATAAGGTAAATATGTAGATCTCTTTTGCCTGTGATAAATAAATTTTATCTCTTATGTGTTATTTTTAGTGGCTCACCGGACCTTACTTTAAAAACGTGCCTTGTACATCAATACACATTTCACATATCCATTATCCCCTCAATGACAGTTGAATATGACACAGGTCAGGGTAATACTGATAGCAATTACACAACCTCGTCATAAAAAAACAAATTTTTAACAATTACAGGTTTCACAAGATACAATCACAATAACTAACAACAGAATTACAATGTGTTACCAATTAAATGTGAAGGTAAAGGTAAAGCAATCCCTGTACAAACCTGGACAGGTCCTGAGGGTTGCAGAAAGTTGAGTCTCCCAGATTTCAAGACAATCGGCACATGAAGATGGTAAGTGTAATGAATAATTGCGATAGTAGAGTTCTGTGTTTTTATGTTTTTGATTTTTTTATCGATTTGTTGCAAATGGGTATGGATAATTTTGAAGGGTTATGTACATGTACTAGTCTCCTTTTGTTCTTACGGCGGAGCATGTGAAAAATTTGTCAGCATTTTGGGTTGAATTACACCGTGCGAACTTCTCTCCAGGCCTACAGCGCGTGGAAGCTTGTAGCTAGGCTGTGTGGCGGGGTTTGGTGTTCAGTGAGGTGATAAAAGACCTTGCATTATACAGCGGGGGCTCTCTGCTGTTCTGGTTTTGTTTGAATAACATGTTTTGAGTTGTGTGCACCTCTGTGCCACTGGATGATTTTCATATAAGTGAGTCATTTTGCTTGGTGAAATATGTAGTGGTTTTGTATCACAACAGGTAGGTGTTGCAGTGAAATTGTAAACTGGTGAAACTGTAGTTTTCGCCTTTTGAATGTTATTGCAGAACTTGAGCAAGAGGGGACCCAGAATGCTCATCCTCTGAGCAGTCTTCTTTCTAACCTGATCGATGTGAGGCGACCAGGTGAGACCCTTATCTAGGGTTACCCCCACATAACGAGTGGTGTCGACCCATTCAATTGGTTCCCTGAAGAGTGTTACTGGTCGGGGCTGGATGAAGCGCCGTCCAGCACACGCGAATATTATCGTGGTGCTCTTAGACACATTAATGACGATTCTCCATTTACTCAACCACCGTTGAAGGTCATTGAGATATGACTCCAGGCAGCTGACGAGCAGCGTCGGCTTGCGTGACGTGGCTATGATGGCCGTGTCGCCCGCGTAGAGGGCTAACTCGACGTGGTGCGAGGGTGAGGGCATGTCGTTGACATACAGACTGAAGAGAGCAGGGAAGATCAATACTGGTATGTAGGTACCTGTTACCTGACGCTTTTATACCGCTGAAAGACATGACCATGGCGTCATTAGTGCTGTTGTATACCTGAAGCAAACCGGGCGGTATAACGTGTCCTTTCCTTATTAGAGCACTTGACAAATGAGTTTGTCTTAAAGTGGTATGTCAGCCAATCGTACAGCGCATGTGCATTTCTAGTCGGGCAGCGTATATGAGGAAATTTGTGACAAGTCATGTAGCAGCTGTATTTAGATTTGAGTTCATGAGGTTCGGGGCATTCGAGTGCGTCTAAATCGTGAACCAGGTGATCTAACAGTTCGCTGAGAAACTGACATTTGATAGCGTCCCTAGAGTACAGATGACCATAGTGTGCAACAGCCTCGCTTAGGACTTTGTATAATTGATTATATTGGATATGGCCGTTATCCCAGTTCAATCCGTTTTCAGCAGAGCCGTGGGGGTGTATGCCACAGGGGCTTTGAAAATGAAACGATTGGAGGACGCCGTCAGAGGCCAAAGCGACTTCTTTGACCACATCCTCGTTATAAAGCCCCTTCAGAAATTCGACATATATTACTGTCTCCATCCCGGTCGATGTACAAATTCAAAATAATGAATCTGTGAGTAGTGACTTACTTTATAGCATGAAAGCAGAAAGAGCGAAGAATACTACTAACAAAGTATTAATCACATCCATCAGAGGTCAGAGAAACTTCTTTGAGGACAGCCTCCTCCTCCTCATAATAATAATAATAACAATAATCTATGATTGGTTACTCACCATTTATACAAACCGGTGCAGCATTGACCTCAAGGCGTTCTGCGTAGCGACCCGATTTTGGATGTGAATGACTGATTGATCTGTTGGTCCGCGATGTCGGCAGTAAACAACCCGACGAATTTTGGGGTGTACCCTCTGTCCATGTAGAGGGCGAACAGACAGCAATACTTGCCACAGACCGTACTGATCAGGCCTTGCAGCTGTGCTGTGTTGTAATCCCAGACGGTGCAATTCCGTCTCAAGAATGCTTGTATAGTAGCAATATACGGATAGAGACCGTAGGAATCAAAATAAAAGGCGGCGGAGAACCTGAGTTGGAAATGAATCGCCAGCCAGTGTGAGCCTTTTTCTGTTCAAGAATGTGTTCATTATAACGGTGCCAGGTTACTTAATGGAATGTGGTAAGAGATCAGATGGATGTACTCCGAGAAACGATTTAACATTTCGTAAAATACACATTATCTGCACCGTGTCCATTATTAATATTAAAAATCTGTTGAGACAGTTCGAAATTTATCAATGCTAACAGAATTGTCAAACTAGAGGTATAAAATGCAGGTGATTGGGTCAGGTAGTGCCGCGGAAATTTGCATTGCTATATGAATATGACCATTGTCAGGATCTGACGTATGTCCTTCTGATGCGGCCAGGTCAGGTGAAAGAGTAGCATAAAAAATCCGTTTCTATACATTTCATAGGTTATCTGGCGTCCCGAGTGTGAATGGTGAATGGCGCACCCTTCAAAAAAAGTTCTGCATCCCATGACAGATGATTTCTCACGACTCATATCCAAAGACAGTCTCTCACTAGGGATTTGTTTGCCGTTCACATACATCGCAAAGGCTTTGATATTAAAATGTTGGAATCTGTATGGGTTCGAGTCCATACTACCGAGAAAGTCTTTATTCCTTACTATAGTGAACAGAAGCCGTTTTGGAATTGTCCCTAACACTGCATGATCGAAGGATAGCGATTGTGACCCGCTGGAGAATGTGAAATTCTTGAGTTCGACTCTCGTCAAGTTATACCTCGCGAGGCCACCTTCATTCAGAGCAATATTGTGGGCTAATAGAATCCTGGGGTTAGCTTTAACGCGATTGACCAGATGTTTTGCTTCGAGAAACTGGAACGTAGTCAGCACTCGTATTCATTAAGAAGAAACAAGCTTGGCGTTGGTAAACTTTATCTATAGTCTGACGCCGGGCAGTAAAAATCGCGGTACATTACAGATATCGCTATGAATCCGTCCATATATTTCTAACTCTTGTCTCTTTCTGTAGTTTCCAACGCGCTATGAATCCACTGTTTTTCGCGTAAGCAGCTGTAGGATCACATGGTAAAAGTCACCAGTATCGAGATACGAGAAAGCGTTTGTAAGATGTGTGGCAGCTGCATCACTATCGTAGGTCAGGAGTGTCTCAAGATACGCGCGATGGAGTTCCCTGGATTGTGTAAACGATACGTTGTTGACAGCAACGCTGCACTGACTGAACAGGGAATGTGGGAGATTATTTACGCCTGCAGTGAAGTCTTTATCGTCTAGAGCTACTCCATCAGCCTTGGTCAATTTCCCTGACATTGTTTAATATCTAAATCTATGTACGTGTCATCGCCAGGTATCAAAAATTCTAAATCAATTGATCTATGGAAGCGACAGGCTTGTACACCGTTTCGATCGTTTCTTGGACCGACGTCTGGACCGGCTTGGATGCGAAAAAGCCTAACTCGGTACTCAGTAACTCGGCTACCTCCTGAGACATTTAATACGCATTGCTTCCGACCGGATGAAACTGGAGGTTCACATGCATTTTGCACGACAAATAACTAAGGCAAAATTCACAGCTATAATATTTAACACTTAATGCTGTACGTTTTGATTACAGTTGCATAATATGGTGTCACGTACAGATTTTTGTTTGTTGTGACGGCATAATGACGTACATCGTATTATGACGTCACATCCGTGTGCTGTTGTCGATTTTCTAGTGATTTGCTTGATCCATACGCCAAGAATAGAGAAACTTGTAACCCTAATATGTAATGTTGATTGCTTTTATCTAGGAATATGAAATTTGTCACATAGATAGATTGTGAATGTTCCTGTGAATAGTACTTGAAAGCGACGCATTACAAAACATTTCGTTGGGCTGGGCGTTTGTAGGTTATATATGACTGAAAATTTAACAAAAACGAAGTCACCATCGACATGCGCATTTTTGCAAGGAATGTATAACTTACCGTAATAATTGTTACAATATACTGCAATATATGTACAAACTCTAAACACACCCCATAAAAAAGTTGATGTTGAAAACCCCTCAGAGATGCCTCGAAGGACTGATAAACAGAAGAAGATCTGGCTATAAGGAATTCGACTCTACTCTTGGTACATGGAACGTCCGAACATTCAAGAATGGAGCAATTATATCCTTGCTAACATATCTAAAACAATGTCGAATTGACATAACAGCATTACAGGCAACAAGATGGCAGGGGAAGGACATAATGGACAAGATGTCACACACACACAATTTTACAGTATAGGGTAAAGGTCATCCCGCAACAGGCCGGGGTGGCCCAAGGGGTTCTGGGTAGGTTAACGCCCCGGATTTTCGTGACGTTCGGCACTACAAGGGTGGTAGGTCGTCAGCCATAAGCACCGGCCGCCTTTACCCCAGGAGAAATCCCTGGTACTCATTTCGGAGGCTGAGTCAACCCCAGGGCACATAGTTCCGTCGGGGGGAGCCATGGAAAACATCCCGGGACCGTCCGACTAGTAGCGCAGTGCCTTAACCACTACACTACGCCAGGCCCACACAATTTTACAGTGGTGAAGTAAAACGAACCAGAGAGTTTGGGGTGGCATTTGTGGTAGATAGGACCATGAATAGGAATGTACTTGACTTTAAGACAGTTGATAAGAGAATAAACATTTTAAGAATAACAACAAAATTTCATAACTGAAGTTGTATAAATGTACATGCTCCTATAGAGGAAAAGGTTAAAATGGACAAGGTAATCTGTCATCAGAAAATGAAAGAAGCATATGCCAGATGTCTGTCTAATGATATTAAAATACTAGTGGAGGACTTAAATGCCAACATCAAGAGCATTTAAGAGGGCTGATATGAAGACAGAATAATAAGGTCGGTGTGCACTGTACTATTCCATGGCCGAATTGGGACTGTCCCAATTCGGCCACGGAATAGTACAGTGCGCAACCGACCTTGAACAACTATACAGGATTTATTCCATCCCAACTCATGACAAACACCAGTGGCTGCTGTTACAGTTTATAGTGCTCCTGATGATGGACGCAAAGGGCGTCTGAAACATGTAGAGCATACTTGTAGTTGTTAATAAATACAATACTGCCACAGTTGCATCTTGTTGGTTTATTATATATTATAAGAAATGAGGTCTCTGCTGAGGGAGGTGATAGCCCAGAAGCACCTGTGCACCAAGGTTGAATTGAATGTACAAACTGTGAAAACAAATAATGTTAACTCTGCAGATTCAGTTGATTAAATATGAAGGGTCCAGAATGCAAATATTGGCATGTGCTTCAGTGTTGTGTCATATGTACATTTCCTGTCTTGTTTAATTCTACCATGCCTGTTTCCCACCAAAAAATTACATTTACCACTGACAAACAAACAGCTGATGTTTCTCACTGCTTCATCCTCTAATTTTACTGAACTTTGCTAATGACCTATTTTAATCCAAGCCAAAATCAGAACCAGGCATACTGCAAGTACAATTCATAGTAATGTCACTGTACTGTGCTCCACTATGTTTACCTTTTCAGAAATTGCCTTCCTTGGCAATTGATCCTAACAGCAACAGTACAAGTGATACCTGTATGATGCAGTATGTTCTTAACAGTCATTCCCCAGTTCATACCAAGGGTGGTGGAAGAATTACTCGAAACAACATAATTTCGAAACAGATTTTCCCATAAATGGTACATTAAAAAGGGGAGGGTGGTTCCAAATAAGCTGCTTTGACCAAGACAAAAATATATATTTATACTAACAAAAAATGTACAAAAAATATTAAACATAACAAATTACAATATAAGGAAAGGCACTTCTTGCAGAACTTTAGGCAGGTTATCTGGATCATCTCCAATACAGGTGGTGATGCATGTGTCCCTGAAGTTAACATGAAGAAATAAAGCACTGATGTATGGAAGGACAAAGACCTCTCCTCCTTCAGGATCTCCTGGCAGCAAGCACACATCCTCGTAATTCCCTGTCTAGTTGTTGCTGCTCCCTGCTCATCCCAGTCAATGTCCTTGAACTCAGTGTCACCAGCTTCAGTGAGCCCAAGCCCCCCAGTAAACTTCAAAACCATCACAGTCCTCACCTTACGCTCTGGCTCACGTTCCTCAGCTTCATCAGTGTGCTTTGCTTCTGTATGTCTACATGATTGTTGAGTGTGGACTCCAGAATTATGGGAGTTCAGCAATTTGAAAATAACTTCAGCATCACACATGCACATTTGTATGCTTGGCTTAATATATTAGGTCTGGAGGCAAACAACAAGGATGGAACAACATAGTCAGGGGAGTAATATGTATGAAAAGTTTCCCCACAGTAGACACCTAAGGTCACCACTTCTCAGTTGAGAACAAAAATAGAAGTTTTATCTCCTCCAAATACAGGTAAAATGATGTAACACTGATGAAGAATCACAGAACACAGCAGACCAAAATATACAAACAATACAGTCAAGAACACCACTGATAAATGCACTCAGGGTGATAGAAGAAAAGCAATCATATTCTGAATTCAGGATTACAACTAGATAAGGTGCAGCTTATTTCACTCCAGAAGCAAAATGTTTTTTTTACTGGTATCATTTGTATACAAAAACTGGCAGTTGACATTTACTATTTGCATCTCAAGCTTCCAACAAATGAAAAGATTCAAGACTAAAGAAGAAAAATAAAAAAAGACTATAGGATTCATTTAAAAAATTAGGGATTTTAAGTATAAAATGTTACAAAACCATCCAGAAAGGGATGAGAAGCTGAAGCAGGTTGCACACTTACTGTTTGAAGGAAAACAGGATGAGGGCAATTGCACTTTCAGATCTGAAGCCTTCACAGTGAATGCATTAAGTCTTCTTGGCAAAACAACTGTGTCAGTTGACATGGGATAAGCTTCCCATTCCATACAATACACTGTGGTTACTTTGCATGTTTGGCACTGTAATATCTTACACCCCCAACAGAAGATGCTCGGGCATATTTTGTCAGTAAAGCATTCACATTCAAATTCTCTGTGGCCAACCGTCTGCAACAATAAAATACAATATAAAACATTTAAAGAAAGAATGATTTCACAGAACTGCTATAAATGACTTACACAGACCCTCTGAGAAGGTATAACATAAAATGTGTACAGATTCCTCTTTTCATACAATGAAATGTGTGAATATAAAATATGTACTGTGTGGAAATAAAATGCCAACTAGATGCTGCAGCAACCTGCAAACCAGACACATAACCCTCAGCTCCACACCAGACCAGCTACTTGAAAAACCACAGCACAAAATACCACACGCAGCAACCACTGTATAATACTCTTGAGCTCCTGATGATGGGCATAGTGATGCCCGAAACATGTTGAGCAAGCAATAAGATCTGCAATAAAAACCTCTGTTGCATCTAGTTGGCATTTTATTTCCACATATTAATGATGACGCACGGTCAAAATCACATCAAATTTTTATGTACTGTGTGTTTTGTTTTATTGTGCGGGTGGTAAAATCGAGAAGAATGAGATGGGCAGGGCATGTGGTGCGTATGGGGGAGAGGTGTGGGGTGAACAGGGTTCTGGTGGGGAAACCTGAGGGAAGGAGACCACTGGGGAAACCCAGACACAGATGAGAGGATAATATTAAGATGGATCTTCAGGAAGTGGGAGGGGGTTGTGGGGACTGGATGGAGTTGGCTCAGGATAGAGACAGGTGGCAGGCACTTGTGAGTATGGTGATGAACCTTCAGGTTCCAAAAATGTAGGGAATTTCTTGACTAGCTGCAGAACCAGTTAGCTTCTCAAGAAGGACTCTGCTCCATGGAGTAAGTAAGTAAGTGTTTCTTTTACTGTCCTAACTACCACAAATAGCATGTGACAACCCAGCGGATGCAGGTCTTTTATGAAATAAAACTGCCCCGCCTGTTGAACAAAAAAAGAAATCCCCGCACAAAACAGACTGTAAAGTCTTAAAAGAGTTCTGATAATTTCCGAACTTACATGGTAGAATATAACGACAAAGGAAGGTTCAGTTCTCAAAATGTTTTTTAATTTGTGCTAAAGATGTGGAATGAAATATTGTACTTACTGGACATACGGTCGAATTTCATCTAGAGTCCACTTTTCACGTGTCTGAAAGAGAATCCTGATTCTTTCATTAATATCTTCAGGTAAGTCAGTTTCAGAGAAATACCAAATGACTTCAGGTTTCGAATTCCTGTCCATTAACGCCATCCCCTCCAGGTATTTTTCCGAGGTCTGCATCCCTGCAGAAGAAATGTAGTCACTTTAACTACATTACAGTACATTACATTCAGTCACACAAGGTTTACATTTTCTAAACCATAAAGCACTGAACAATTTTCTTCACACTACCACATCTTATTTAGTATACTACACCTTAGAACTCCACTGTTCCAGGCCAAATTTTTATGAATAAACTAAGCAGACCCAGGTCTCGGCACCATGCTTTCATTGTAACACTATCCTGCACTATTCTTTTTCACAACCTGGTCCACAAATCTGTACCAGACCCCAGTCACCAGCCCACAGATCACTCCCACAGACCTTTCTAACTCACCAGTTCCCAGCATGCAGCTGTTATGGAATCAAGGAATATTGTGGTCAGGCAGCACACTGCACCAGACTGCAGCACATCTCAGGTTCAGAAATATTTTACTGAAATGTATTTACACAGTGTGAAGGGTCTACCAAAATTCTCGTGGGTACTGCCACAACCAAAGTACCCACCTGTCTCTTGAGATCATAGCAGTGAAATGTGTCGCTTAGTGAATTATTTTCCTAAAATAACATGACATAATATTTAATTTGTGTTTGACAAACATCAGGAGAAAGAAACTACTAGGAATGACAATGGAGGTAATAAGACAATGACTTCTGAACAATGAACACATTATGTGAAAATGCGGCTCACATTCAGAGAAATCTGTATGAAACAAATCCATCCAATTTTTCATTTCATGGAGGACAGGGAAATCATGCAGATATAAGGGAAAAAAACGTCAGCTTTTCCACCTGCGTGAGTCATGTGCTGCAAATTTACTAATTTTTCAACATGTTTATGCTACAATTTGTAACCCACTAACCTTCTGGTACACTTTGCTGCCATGATGAAAGAAAATCCTTCAAATTAAACTTCCCTGCTTGACGCAATAACACTTCAGCCAGGAAACGACAAACTCTGGCCTCTAACAATCTATAAACCGGTTCTCCTAAAATGAAATAAAAAAACATAGGAAAACTCAATTATATTTCTCCACTTTTATGATTAACAAATAAATATCAGCCCAGTATATAACACTGCAGAAAAGCATGGGTCACAAGAGGACTGACAACAGCAAATCAGGATCAGGCACAATGAATTTCTTCAGAGTAGGTGACACCCATTCCAGTCATAAATAAATTGAGAAATTACAGTTACACATTATTCAGTAACAGATTACACAAAACACCACACAAACACAAGAACAAGAAGATTCCATTGTTTAATAATGTAACAAACAAAGATGACCCAATACTAAAAAAGATATCCCAATACCATACCATGAAGGCACTTAGAGGAAACAGGGGTAAAGGTTTGTTCACCTAGAACTTCAAATTTCTCAGCTGTATACTAAAAATATCTTCTTTGTGCACATATAACCATGCACAAACATAAGGGTAAACTTAAATAACAACTGGGACAAATGACAAACAAAATACTCATAAACAATGTGACAGGAGTTACAACTAGCGTAAGAAAACAGAGAGAAGAGCAAGTAGTTCTGGGCTGAAGTACTGCAGTGACTTCTTTTCCTACAAATCTTGTGCTGTTAATGCCATAGTTAGATCACATAAATGTCATACAGTGACGAAATTCAAGCCTGAATTCTGGTCAAGTCAAAGTTTCATTGCTTGCAACTAAAAACACTTTACAATTATTATTATTATTATTATTATTAATTGCCTCCCATAAAAACAACCCCTCATCCATACCTCAGGGTTACATGGATTTGTACTCTACTTTACCCTGGGTCACATGGGAGGCGGTAACAGGTGTGGAGGGTATATCCTGTTGAGGGTTACTACAACAGGCTGGCTAACTGGGCTCTGGTCTACCCAAGCCAAGGTGGAAGGTATCATACTGAAGGCTGCATGGCACTGGGGTAGTGATAGCAGCGTCGAAAACAATCCCCTTGGGGAACCAGGCCGCACCCCGATGTAAGTAGGCCTTCCATCTGCATGGGGCTCCATAGAGAGTGACCGTATGTTTTCCCCCATTTCGTGGGAAGGCTCCTTCAATGGGGACTCTGACATATATAAATGAACGAATTGACCATTGGCTCCACAGATGGAGCATCTCTCTCCATATGGACCCTGTTGAGGAACATGGAGGGGGCTCCTTTACCAGGGACTTTGAGGGAAAGGTGAGTAATCAGGGAATGCGTAGAAGACAGCTCTGGATACAGGTGTCCTCCATAGGGGCCATGTTGGGGAACCTGGTGTTGGGGTCTGTGACTGGGAATTTTGAGAAATAGTTGAAGGAGGGCTCCAGAAATGTAGCATCTCTTTCTGCTGAAGCTCTGTTAGGGAAACCTTGAAGGGGGGGGCTCCTTTGCTAGGGATCAGGAAGGATACATGGAAGAGGGCTCAGGGGACAGGCATATCTCTCTGAGGGGGCCCTGCTGGGGAACCTGGAAGGGGGCTCATTTACCAGGTACTTTGAGAGACAGATGAAGGAGGGCTCTGGAAATGGAGCAGCTCTCTCTGTGGGAGCTCTAAGAGGGGAACCTGGAGGGAGGGCTACTTTACTGGGGACACCGAAGGATATGCTAAGTATGGGTCAGGAAATGGGCGACTGTTTCCATACTGGCCCCGTTTTGGGGAACATACGGGGACGTTCATTTCCTAGGGCCTTCGAGAGAAGGGTAAAATTCCTTTTATCAGGAGAACTTTTATGAGGAACTCGAGAGACATGTAAAAGAAGGAACTGGAAATGGGCAACTCTCTCCATAAGGGCTCCCATTGGGGAACCTGGAGGGGGTTCATTTTCTGGGACTTTTTGAGAGACGTAGGGCTCAGGAAACGGAGCATCTCTTATTAATCTAATATGGGCTCCTTTTTGGACCTAGATTATGTTAGGAGTCTGAATCAGGGGGCAATCTGGAACTTCCATGAATAACCAGGGCGCCCATGACTTGGTGTCAGGAACTTCCATGAATAACCAGGGCACCCATGACTTGGTATCAGAATATAGGGCATTGGGACCAAAAGGGCTCGAACCCAATTACTATTCTATTCTATTATTTTAAATATATTCCAGCCTATTAGTTATTAGGTGGTGGTCTTCCAGTACGTCCACTTTTCAACAAGAGATCCAAGCGATTTACTACAGCACTTTATGAATGATGTGTGCAGAGCTCATTAGTGTGATCTTCTGTAACTGTATGGCCAAAGAGTGACCTGGGAGCAACTGATGGCTCTGACTTAATCCCTTCTTATTGTTTCTAATGGTCCAATAACAAATGGCACAAATTTTGTCCTCACTTTCCACATCCTGCTGAACTCACTCTCCAGCTCTTTGACTTGCTTAGTTTGTCAGAGTCTCTTTTGTTAACACATTGCAGAAGGGGGCATTTAAATTGTTTAAATGCGCGTTCCCGGGGTCTAAACAACTTAAATCAACTTTTATACTGTGTTTCTTTAAAAATTTATAACAAATTCGCTAACTATTTTTGTGAACTGAAATTTTCAGGAAATACTCAACAAAGACCCTAGTAGTGCTTGAGGGTGTGATACCTCTGGAAACATTCCCCCTTGTGGAGTGGCACTAAGCAGAACTTTCAGATGTACCGAGTTTCTCTTCTTTTTTTGTGGGCAGCACAAACATGGCACCTCCTAGCAGGGTATTTTCTTTTACCCCTTTCACTTCCAACAATTTTCTCTACAACATGTTTCCGCAT
>Ga0209629_10002664_pt1 | contig 12313 bp, 9 predicted proteins | sample TergutCu122P5_FD_187286 | JGI IMG/M metagenome (GOLD analysis project Ga0209629, IMG submission 187286) | Cubitermes ugandensis P5 segment gut microbial communities from Kakamega Forest, Kenya - Cu122 P5 (SPAdes) (version 2) | ecosystem: Host-associated > Arthropoda: Insects > Digestive system >...
AATAAAGTGGTGTGGGAAGTAGATTGTCACGAACATAGAGAAGAGCATTCTTATACGTGGACGGCATTCATTACCCGATGCACGGTAACCATGTTTCATTTTTTCTGCATCAGAATAATTTAAGGTTAAAATGCTTAGATCTTTTAATGGTACACAAGCATGTGCACATAAAAGACATACCTGAAAGTCAATGACATATTCAAAAAAACTTGTCACATGACTCTGAAAATGTACAGGAGAAAAAAGGGAGAGGGATAAACAGAAAGGTAGGGGAAGGGTAGGTAATCACAATTTACTTTAATTAATGGGATAAATTAATTGTAGGGGGCCTCAAAATCTGCCTGAATGGCCCTAAGTACATGGATAACATATAGGTATGAAAGTACCCATTTATGTATAAACAATTACCTACATATGTACCAAATGAATGCAATGTGTATGTATATGTGTGTGTATATATATATATATATATATATATATATATATATATATATGTAGGGCTATATAATAAAGGCTATATGTTACAACCCTGAAAAATAAATTTTCAAGTCAATACAGAATGTAAGTTGCAATTAAAATATTAATATACTGATTGTAACTTCAGCACAATAGTATTAAAATCAACAAGTTGGGGTTTTCAGTAACACAGTTGTAAAAAAAATGTTTACCTTGCTCTATGACTATCATGAAATCAGTGAAAACATAAAATTATGTAGTGTATATGAAACTGCTGTTCCATTCATAATAAATCAATTCCTCAACCATAGTAAGATATTACAGTTTCTGAATTCTCAGATTATCAAATACAGAATCAGTTTTTTGTATGCAATCAGTTCCTGTTTTGACAACTGATAAAGTATTTGTATTCATTTGTCTTGTGTTTGAACCTCTGATCCATGGATAATATTATTCCATAAGCCTGCTGCATGAACCACAAACCAAACATGCAGGATCCTGAATGCCAGGACCCTTGGCCTGTCTGTATCTCCATCCATCCATCAATCCATTTTGTAACAAATGCAACTCTCAACTCAAATTTGACACATGCAAGTAATCCAATATATAGATATCGTAGAGATGGATATAAACATAACTACCTATAACTGGACTTAGCACATTATTCTATATTTCAATTGCTTTGATTATACAGCGTCACATGACAAGATGATCAGTAAAAAATAAAACCAAACTGACCAGACAGGTAGCAGCTCTGCCCTAAATGTACTATCACCTGCTTGAAAGTTCTCAGAAAAATCACAAAACTATCAGTCAGCTACCTGGTCTCTGGGCCGTGAACTAGACATGACACTTAAAGAATACAGAGCTGGCGTACTAACCACTTATCAGCAACACTTTCACATCAGTAAAGAAACATGAATTCTGTCCATCTTTAGATTTATACATGGAACCTATAACAATAAATGCACAGTGAAAAGAACTAAGAGTTCAACCCTGCTTTACAGAATGTATTTACATGTGGACATGAGTAATGTGAGAAAGCAAACCCAATGTAAACTCTACTTTACTTAACCTCACCCTGCCCCAGCCAATCTTTTAGAGCCTTGTACTGTGATTCCCGAACTACACAGACACATACACACACACAAACATATAAAAGCAGTAGGAAAAGTTTTCTCCCCTTCCCTGGTTACAGAAGAGCGAGCAAAAGATTTCCAGCTTATAACCTATACATTGCGATCACCGATTATTAGAAGTGCGTTTGCCGACAATCCAGCAGGTTGTTGTTGAGTTGAGTATTTGAAACAATTACATCCTGCCATTTGTCAAAAACAAGATCGGAAGCTTGGCCTACTCATCGATACATAATTAAGTGTTCATGTGCACTTTACTATCTCAATAAAATGTAAGAACGACAAATCAATTCAAGTACAGGTTAAAATCGAACAAGCTTCTAGATGTTTGGTATACAAAGCACGAAGGAATACAACTACATAAAGTCACAAATTATACAAAAATTGCTTCCAATACGTACACGCTTACCTAAAATATTCTTCAAAAATTATGAAAATCCTTGCTCATATACAATAAGTAACTGTTTTTCTTCCAAAATTCACAATAAGTTTACAAGGCATACTCAATCCACCACCCTCTAATGCATGCAATGCGCTTGCAATGCAGCCAACATAAATCATCTGCCAATGTGAATGTAGCGCAAAGTGGCGAGGAAATTTTATAACATACGAAAAACAACAATTGCAGGCGGAAAACAAGTAGTTAAGCAAAATGTATTACAATTTAATACATGTTTCATAACAATCGTATCCTAAGTATTTCCAAATAAAAGTAGTAGTGTTTGTGTAACCTTGGATACCAAGGTACAGCTCAACTGTCTTTTACCGTTGGCTGTAGTGAATATAAGGCGTGGCATAAATAAAGTTGTGTTTTCTGAACCGTATAAAATGGTTCTAAGTATTGTAAGTTATCCAATTACGTAATGCCTTATAATAAATTACATTTATTTGGAGTTTCAAATTTGTGATATACGGACGTATAAAATCTTCAATTAGTTTTCTCATTTGATTGGCAGTTGCCCAAAACAACATGGCAGCGGTTCATGTGTGAGAATTGCTAGACATGGAGAAGAAGAGTGTTTCGCAGTGCATTTGGAGCTGTACGTCGGGTAAAATATCGAAATTATTCATAGCACAGCAGTTAGTTTTTTGAATGCCATTATATGTACAGAACAGGCTATTTTCTGTTATTAACGTGTGTGTGTTGTCAGTGTTCACACTTTCGGAATGTATGAAGGGCTGTTTACTGAAGTAATGGAAATGGAATAGCTTAAAATTTACGTTTTTGTCTTTCAGAAGGTATAATGACGCAGTTCTTGGTGTATTTAATTCCACCATATTCTTGTGTGATTAGTATTAAGTAATTCGCCGCAGATCTGGATGTCACTTCATTTACACTGAATGTATGAGAAAAATTTGTTACATACGTTAAATTTTTATACACTTACGGACTTCGTACGCACATTTCGGTTTCAGACAGTAATGCTGGAATAATTGGTTCATAGAATGACAGCAGTTATGGCCAATGGTAATTGGGATCCAGGTTCGTACAAAGTTTAGTTTGTATTTATGTGTTAGTTATTATTTTAATCCATAGACTACCTCGTGTACAGAATGTATACGTGTGTTATATTACAGGGTTAAATATGGCAGATGCGTGTAATGGTGAATATCCATCATTCAAGAGTCTTTTCCGTTAGCGTTTTCTTTCGAGAAATGCGAAGTTGAATATATGGTAAACTGTAATTTGTCCTGTTTTATATGCTCTCAGACTTTTGAGGAACACAGTTTAAGTGCATTTGAAAAAGGGGTGCCAAGGACAGTATTTGGGCCTAGGAGCAAGGAAATGACAGGAGGCAAGAAGAACCTGCATAATGGGGAGCCTCATAATTTATACTCTTCACCAAATACCATTAAAATGATTGAATCAAGGAAGGTAAGATGGTTGGGACATGCATGAGAGATGTTAAATGCCTATAACATTGGACGTGTAAACCGTGAAGAGAAGATACTATTTTGACTTGGGGTGTTGGTGAAGGTTAAACTGGATTCTGAAGAAACGAGCGTTGAGTTCGAGGATGGTGGGCCTTTGTCAACACAGTGGTGGTGAACCATGAACAGTGGAAATAATCTCAAGCAGCTAAGTGAATATTAGCCTGTTAGACACTATGCCATGCAGGTAGTCAACAATAATGCAATCAAAAGCTTGAGAATTGAGCAGTCTGTGATATTACCAAATATGTAGGATACAATGTAACTTTGAGGCATGAGTGTTGTTCCACTCTGCAGAATTTCGCTTTGTTTTTGTGTTTCTGTTGTTGATGGTGCAATTGGAAACGTGTCAAAACAGTTGGTCCTACATTGTAATGCTGTTCATATAAAGTAATGTTTGTGATGTGCATGCCTGAATTTAAAGTGGCAGTGGAGAGAGAGGGATACATATGCCTGCAGCTTACTAATGGGGTTTCAACAGGGGTATTTTAAGCTTTCCATTAAAACCTTAAATAGAAAACTTTGAAGTTAATAAATAGGTAATGTGCCATCTAAGTCTGAATCTAAATCTCCACATCCACAAAATTCTCAGACTCTTTTTAAGTTAAGTTCTCTGCTTTCCCTGCGTTTTACAAAAATGTTTCATGAAAGCAGACTATGCAAAAACTTAACAAGGGAGAACAAATAAATCGGTAATAAATTAAAGTGTATGATGAAAGATAACTCATTTTCAAAAATTTTGTTAAGCACAGACTGTTTAATTGAGCATTACAAAAAGCACAAGCTCTGTTGTGCACGTGTACTCAGGGTATTTGAGGAAGTGACTAGTCATGTGTTAAGTGAGGTAAGTCTTTCAGTTCAGAATGAACTATAAGATGAGCCCTAATGAATGGAGTTCCACTAATGAAGTGTTGCTGTTAAATAACAAATAAAATTATTGCATCTGCATGTTATACCCTGAAATCATTTTATGAGTGTTCTTTCAGTAACTCTGGTGTCTTCATACACCTCACATAACAGATTGATGGTTTCTTTGACAGTTTTCTGCAGCTTTAAAAGAAGTATGATCTTCATTTGTGGCTCTTTTTTTTTTATCAGGCGTATCACAGCTAGTTAAAGATCATGCTCATAAAACATTTAGTTGCTGGACACTTCATCAGAGTAGCGGAGAATAGTTTGGCACATGACTGGGGAAGGTTCAAGAGTAACTTATATATATTTTCTATGGTGGTCAGGGCTGAAGGTCATTAACTGTACTCATAGTCTCCTTGTTTAGTGGTCTCACTCACACACACACACGCACACCCCTCATTAATCAAGCACAATGCTATGACGGTATGTAAGTTCCATACACATTTTAAGCCCTGGCTCTACATGGAAGTGAAAGATTTAGATTCATACTCTGGCTACCTCTGTCCCATTAGTCACAGAATATTTATTTGTTTATTTATATATTTATGCGATTTATTCTGATAGTGTCAGGCATTCAGACTGTATTGCATCAACTGGCATGATGATGAATTGTCAGAAGTTACACACTACTCAGATTATTGTTACGAATGCTTCAAGGCTAATTTAGATCATAATTATGATTATTCTTGCTGGAATCCTACTTTGTTCAGAGACCATAAAAGGAACACATTTACATTCTTACACAATTTATTTAGTTGTTTAAGCAGTGATACAATATTTTCCATCGGTGTCATCTTCCTCTCTTTATCCTTAGGTTTATGAATAAAATAACTTTTCATAGCCTGAGTGGAATATTATGTTAGGAACGCATACATGCTGTAGTATATAATGAGTAATGTATTTGTTATTAATTTCAGCTCTCTCCCGGCTTTTGGTTTCATTGGAAGAAGCCAGACAAGTTCTTCCAAGTTCTGAAGAAGAATTTGTTTTTCTTAGTGGTTTACTGCAATCAAAAGAACTGCACGCGCTAGTAAAGGTTCATAATAAAATAATTAGCAATGGGAAGGATGAGAAATTTCATCCAACTCTTTCGAATTCAATGCAGATCGCTTTGGAAGTTCTGGATGTGGTTGGTCCAAGAGTTGCTTTAAGAGAAGAATGCAAAGAAATTTTCATGCTTCTTCAAAAACCCCACATTCAGGTAAATGCCATATACTGAAGTTTCACTTAACTGAAAATTATTAAGAAATTTCATATTTTTAAGCTTTAATCAACAAGGTGTCATTTCTGTGCATGTGATGTAAAAGAAAGCACATCTTCACCTTTGTGATTTGGAGCAAGAAACAGCATGTCATATAGAAGACTGTGAAATACAAATGAAATGTTGTACTTAATGAAAACAATGAAGTGAATACTTCCCCCCCCCAAAAAAAAAGTTTAGCAGGTGCATAAACATTAAATGTTAATAATTACATATTTATATTGTATATTGCTTACAGATTTTGTTTTCTGACATACCAGTTTATTTAGCATCATTAGGAATTTACTTCTAGTCCAATATCTTTGATAGCCTGTTGAATACATTCTTCATTATTCATTGTGGTATTCTCATTTAAACTCATTAAATTGTCATCAGTGGTTTTATATATATATATATAAAACCACTGATGAAGCCTGCCTGATGAAAATACAAGTTCTCTGGAATGTGATGCTTTGTTAATAGGTAAGTAGTTACTGATGTTTCAAAGAATCATGGTGCCTTCATCTTTAAGGATGAAGGACTGCAGGAAGAGTTGATGAAGGCATTGTGTTTCTTGCAAATGTGAGTTTCCATTTACCAGGCAGCATGGCATAGAATATTCAGCATCATCACTGTGAGAATCTCATATCTGATGTTTCCCATTCATTTGTAATTCTGCCTGCTGTGTTTCAGAATATAAGTAAATCAAGTTAATAAGCTGTATCTTCCTGGAGAGACAGTTGACCATTGGAATGACAAAGCAGAATAGACTCCTTGTGCATAGAACTGAGGCTTGAACTTGGCATTCTAGCCTTGCAAATACTTCCTTCAGTGTTCAGACTTAAGTTTTCCCATGAGAATAAAATTTCTGTACCAAATGAGAGGGACATACCAGTGCTCATTATATTGGTGTCAGAAATAGTGGAATGAAACTTGCGTATAAATGTACTGTACTTTATTTGTTGCTTGAATTTTTATCTTAATGCCTCTTTCATTCCATGTTTTGATACTCCAAAATTGTGATTTTAATGTGTATGCCCCAAAACTATACAGTTTGTCTGAGGCATTTCTTACTGTGTATTTTACTTATAAACTAATAACTTCCAGTGAAGTTAAGGGAAGTAACTCTGCCCTTTAATTTGTTGTGTGGCTTTCTCATTCCAGTAAGATTATTTGTGTTTCATGTATAATGAAGCATAACTGCAGTCTCAGTTTAAATTCTTCAAAATCAGAATATAAAATTTCTTTTTGAAACTGTGTGTGCAGGGTTTGCTTTGTGCACATGATGCAGTAGCACAGAAAGACTATTTCCCACGACTGCCTGAAATACCTCTTGAAGTGGATGAAGACGAAGAGACAATTAAAATTGTGCAGCTAGTGAAGAGCAATGAACCACTGGTATGTTATCCCAGTCATATTCTTTATTTTGTGCTTTGTCCATTTTGAAAATACGAGGAATTTTCTATAGGTTTTAACAGGGACTTTATTATTAAAGATAAACCTGCTTTTGGTTTTTCAGATAGAAATTTGTGGTTACATATCATAACATACAGGATGCAGTTTAACATATTTACTGGTATTTTCCTTGCAGTTCATGTGTGAACAGTTTTAATATTTCCATAAGAGTTCTTAGTCTTTTCATCATGTACTTTTCTTGCCTGTATGTTCCCTGTGCCAATCTAACTATTGTGTCTGTTTTTACTGTAATAAAAAACACCATTCTTCATAACTGTTTAAGAATATTGTTGTATATACTGTATTTTTCGTGGTATTATACATTAATAGTACATGTCTATAAATAGTTCATCAAGGCTTTACTTATATATTTCATGTTGCTTTGAAGGCTTTTATAAATCTCTACATCTATTCTTTTTATAACTTGCTTGCACAGAGTGGTGCCCAAACTGTTGAGCCCATTGTGGTAAGTTTCTCTGTCCTGCAGTGGGAGATTTCACACCTCAGAATTTTCCATACATGTACCATTGTCATTTGATTGTTCCATGCATTTGGCTGCACTATTGAATTGTAGTTCATACTTTCCCCCTTTACACTCCTAAAAATACTATACAGTTGTGTCCTGGCAGTCTTCCTAGACCAAATGGTTCTTCAGTACTTAGTAGACACTGTTCCTTAATGTTTTGTTTTTCTTTGTGGAGAGCTTTACACACTTACAAGTCATTATTATATAGTATTGTTGAAATACACCATGAACCATTTGAGGAAAGAACCGAAATGATTAAGGGACAATTTTAAGGCTTCTGTCCTCTTTGTTTCAATGCTGGTGACTCCTCCTTCCAAACATCCTACCACATACAAGCCAAAGAAGTTGGAATATTAGAGAACTTGTTTGTTTTCTGTGCAGTTTCCTTTCAATGTTTCAAATAGACATGCATGTTAGAACACCCTTGTCTCATTTGACGTGGTGTACACCTAACGTCATGATGTACATACATTAATTTTTTATGGGTTTGCCATCCTGAATAACAACTGTCAGCTCTTTTGTTACACACACAAGCCATAAAATCCATACAAAAGTCATCTTTCTGCTCAAAATAAATGTCAAAATCTGTATGAATGCCTTTGAATATGAATTTTTCAAAAAGAAATGTCAGTATACAGTGACTTACATTATGTATGAGAAATGAATTAAATGCAAAAAAAAAAACCATTTGTTATATTGACTTCCTCCAGTTATCTGCCTTGGCTGTCTGTTTGCAGTGTTATTTCATTACTTCCATATTTTAAGGGATGAGAGCAGAACATGGGCTTGAAGTGGTTAGTTTGGTGTAAATTGCAAACACTTATTGATGTTGAATATCCTCATTTCCTGCTTTATCCTTTTTAATCCTAGGTTACAACTATCCTGACATGATGCACAATTTTACTTCAGAGCATGATTAGTAGGTTGGTGTCATTCACATTGCCTTGGTGTGCTTTTTCTTAAGTTTCAATGCATGTTGCATAGAAAGTTTGGCTTTTGAAAATCTCTAGTTATGCTCAGTAAACTGTTGTTAATAAATGCTAAAGCAATTCCCCGATGTGGAATTTGAATGTTCATCATATCAGCAGATGCCGTCAGCACTCTTGTATGCCAGATGTATTGAATCCATATCAATATAACTTTCTTCCTTAAGGTTCAGTTTCATGTTATCCCATTTACATACCAATAAGATTTCATCTGAAAAATCTATATCTTGTTTTCCCACACACATCATGTATCCTACCAATTTTAGGTTTTATTCTCTAATAACAAGAAATACCTGTCAGGCACCAATCACACAGTGATGCTGTGCCATATCCCAGAAGCAAGGAGACCTGAGATGCACCAATGCAAAGAATATTATCTATATTGGTTCACTAAGTGTTACCTGGTCACCTGCATAGGTTATGGGTACGTGGCATCAGATGGCAAGATGGTTGGAATTAAAGGATTCTGAAGGTTAATTATGGAAGCAATTTTCAGTCACCATCCCAAAATTTAGGCTTCCACTATGGTGTAATGGAGGCTTTTTCTCTTCTAGGATGTTACATGGCATGGGTTGGCAGCTGGTTACTTGTGTTTTGGAACAACCTGTCAGTCCCATCTTCAAATGTCAAGCAGTCCAAGAAGATTACCAGGAACAGACGGATGCACTGTCACACAAGAGATGGCGTGTGTGGTGATTGGTTCTCAGTGAAAGTAAAGGAGCTAGTCAGGTTACTGGAGTGTGTAGTTCCCACTGGGATGTGAGAGTAAATGAAAAAAGGAATGCAACAGAGTGAAAGTGGAAAAATGAATAAATGAAAGAGGTGCTATAAGGGGAGATGCCAGATGAAAGGGAAAAATGAAGAAGTGAAACACAGGAGGAAGGAGGTAAGTTGCCTGGCCATGAGGAAAAAAGTGAACTAAGGAAGGAGAGTCATCTGGGCACAGGGGAATAAACAGGTTGCTGGAGCTTGAAGTTGCTACCAGAACATGGAGAAAAAGTTGAAAAGAGGCATAGGAAGGGGAGTTGCCAGAGTATAAACAGAAAAAAAGAAGAAACTTCACACTCCAGGAACCTGACTGGCTCCATTACTTTCACCAAGAGTCAGCCACCACCCACACAATCCTCCATATAATAATGCATCCACCTGTTCCTGGCATTCGGCTTGGACTGTTGAAGATGAGACTGAGGGACCATACTGAAACAATGGTAAACCAGCTGCTAACCTATGTCATGTAACATCCCAGAAGAGTGAAGTACTCTACTGCCCCAGAACTTTTGTGGGGAAACTGAGGAAACCCACTGAAAACTGTCAGTCTGCAGGCAAAGTTTCGTACCTGGGACTTCCAAATACTAAACATGGATTTTTTACCCACCACTTCATGGTCTGCAGTAACGAACAAACAAAAAAAAAATATTTTTTTCCTGCTGAACAGTTTTTTTTTATAAGTGTTCAAATGTAAACCAAAGCTTATATTTTATTACAGATATTTCAATGCCATTTGAGAAACTGCTGAAAACTCCCACATTTAGTACTTTGTAAATAGGGAATAAGACATACTAAATCCATATCAGAATTGCTTTTGATATATAAAAATTACAGTGAAATGCATTTCCCCTTGGATCACTCAGTTCACAAGACAGTGTGGTTTCAAGAGAAAATCTGAGAGAAATAGCTGCATGTTTATGTAGGCTTGCTTTTATAAAATCTTTTTATCTCCAGTGAAGATTCTTTGTGAACTTAGTGAAAGGGACTGCAGCATCAAACTAGATATTGAAAGTTTTGTGTGGTAATTCCATTATTTAGATTATGATGGTAATTTAGATTTGTGCAGTGAAGACTTCCTTCTGCAGTCACATATGTATTGTTACTCTGCTTTTGTCCATTGTACCTATGTTTTTGCTTGTATTATGGCTGCTTATTAAAGCACATTACTGAAATGGGAATTTATTAGTCTCCACTTTCTTAATCCATTTAATATTTCATATCCAGTTTCCTTCTTTTACTTTAATTCCCAAAGTAAAGTTTTATTACAAAGAGACCCAACACTGGTGATCTTTTCAGAGTGTAATTATTTGTGGTATTCCTTTAATTATTGTATAATTGTGTAGTGTGCTTGCTTTGTTACATTAACATTTTTTTTCCTTTATTGCTGAAAGTATCATACTGAGTATATTAGGCATGGTATCATGGTTATTTCAATGATTTAATTTTAGTTATCTGAGGTGGAACATAAAAATTTCAGTGATTATTAAGTATTTTTGCAACTTACTTCATCTCCTGGTAAACTGTACAACCTCTTACATAGAAATATAAAAAGAAGAATAATGAAGTCTGTGTTTTCAGCTGAAAAAAAATTACAGTTTGTCATTAATGCGCAAAATAGATTTTCTGGGTATGCCATATGAATGTATGACAGTATTTTTTTTTTTAGATCTCCTGTGTGTAGTTATCTAATTTTTATGTCAGCTGTGTCTATAATATTTTAAAAGTGAGACATTGAACCAGATGTGGTGTGTAGCGTACATGTTTATGTAAGTTTTTCCTTCCAACCAAACAAAATTCTTGTCAGTGTAAAAACTGAGGCATTAACAGTGTTTAAGATTGAAATTATGACTTCCTGAGTTTTGTCACATGCAGTCTGGTAATCTGATACCATAGTTTCAGAGGTACATGCTCAGTCCATCTAAAGGGCACTACTTCACCTCAGTATATAAGCATTGTTATGTTGTCAAGCTATATTATATCATAATGCAGAAAACTGCAATATGAAGTTTTGACATTGTTCCTGCTTTTTGTTTTTATTGTCTTTTAGTTATGTGCAGGTTGTACATACCAAAGATGATTTTCACAGCTAATTTATACATCTGATTGCTTGTTATTTGTTGTGTTGCAGCTAATAATTCCACAGATATACAGACATTAGTTTATATAGAATACAAAGAGCTTTTTGGCAGCATTAACTCCTCAGTAATTCTTTTAGTGTGTAATCCTTGATACAGTGTTCATTAGTTTTAATAAGGATTTCAACATTTTGTTGTGGTGTACTTGGAAGTTGCTGTGTTGAAATTAATTTCTTTGTCAGGGTGCAACAATAAAAACAGATGAGGAAACAGGAAAGATTGTTATTGCCCGAATTATGCATGGAGGGGCTGCAGATCGCTCTGGGCTGATCCATGTAGGGGACGAAGTGTGTGAAGTTAATGGTATTAATGTCGAAGGCAAAACACCTAACGATGTCCTCAAAATACTGGTGAGTAATAATATTGCACCTTGAAACCTTTTTATTACCAACTGATGCACATAATGTTAAAAAACACAGAGTTATTAAAACATTCTAAAATTACGCTCCAACATGTTTCGGTTTACGTAGAAACCATCTTCAGGGAGCTACATTGTTTGATGCACGGTGTAACCATGAAGAATATTGCACCTCTTTGAATGAAGTTGAGTTGTAAACCTTATATATCGCCACACTACGTTGGCTCCATGAAGCATCACTCTGTACAGTGTACAGAGTGATTCTGTCTACGAACTTGGAGTGGCCATGGCATTGAGCCCTCAGGGTCGCGAACCACTAGGTGGATTCTAGCTCTAGATGTTAAACCAAAGGCCCGCACTATATATTCGCCATTAGTCTTTTGGGTAGTCGAGGTTCGAAATGCAAGGC
>Ga0209629_10002666_pt1 | contig 12309 bp, 11 predicted proteins | sample TergutCu122P5_FD_187286 | JGI IMG/M metagenome (GOLD analysis project Ga0209629, IMG submission 187286) | Cubitermes ugandensis P5 segment gut microbial communities from Kakamega Forest, Kenya - Cu122 P5 (SPAdes) (version 2) | ecosystem: Host-associated > Arthropoda: Insects > Digestive system...
GCGGCAACCAACGCCAGGCAAATTTTCGCCGACCGGGAAAAGCGGCAAGAGTCCTGGCAGGGCCTGGCCGAGGCGCTCAGCCGCAAGCTGCATTTGACGTGCCCGCCGGAGACCATCGAATGCTTGGACATTTCTAACATTAGCGGTCAAATGGCCGTCGGTTCGTTGGTTTGCTTCCAAGGCGGCCAGCCGGAACCGGGCCGTTTTCGCCACTACCGCATTAAAACCGTCGATGGCCCCGACGACTACAAGATGATGGGCGAAGCGCTGCGGCGAAGACTTGCGCGCGGCCTTGAAGAAGACAATCTGCCCGACCTGTTCATGGTCGATGGCGGTCGCGGCCATTTGGGCGTGGCCATGGAGGCGGTGGCCGAACTCGGTATCGAAGACCGGCTTGATTGGCTCGGCATCGCCAAGGAGCGGGATGAGGAAGGAGAAAAGCTGTACAAACCGGGGCGGAAAAACCCGATCATTTTGGCAAAACACGACCCGGCCCTGCTCTATCTCATGCGGATTCGCGACGAGGCGCACCGTTTCGGCATCACCTTTCACCGCCGCCTGCGCGGCAAAAGCGGCCTGACCTCACAACTGGCGGCCATCCCCGGCATCGGCCCCGACCGGCAAAAAGTACTCCTCAAGCATTTCGGCAGCGTCCGGGCACTGAGGGTGGCAACACTCGCCGAGTTACAGCAGGCGCCCGGTATCGGCGAGAAACTGGCGGCGCAGATTTTCAACCTTTTGCATGGCGAGGAAAGCCAAAACTGAACCAAAAGTCATACCCGCTAAGTCGCCGCGCATCCTCCATTTCAAGAATGCGCCGCTTCGGCCAGAGCTTTGGCCGCCCATTGATTGAGGCTCGTCCCGGATGCGCGTGCCGCCGCTATCGCCGCCTGATGCACCTCCGATGGCACCCGCAGCATCAAATTGCCGCTGGCCGGTTTTTCCGGCTGCTGCCCCAAGCGTTCACAGGCTTGCAGGTAATCATCGACCGCCTCGTGAAAGGCTGTTTCAAGCGCGACAACGGAATCGCCGTGAAATGCAACAATATCGCGGATACCGGTCAGTCTGCCGATAAAAATCCTGTCTTCATCGTCGTATTCAATACGAGACAGATACCCTTTGTAAGTCATGCTATTCATGGCTTTATCCCCAGTTGTTCAAGAAATTCCCGCGCCGCCGAGACGCGATAGCGCAAAGCCTCTTTGTTGGGATGTGGACGGTGGAAGTATGCTCTCAGGCCATCACCACACTACGCCGCGCTTCAATGAGTTGATAATTTATTTGTTGCCTTGGGCTTGGTTGTCATTTAAAAAAGAATAATTGGATGCGATTGGATGAATTTGCGGTTTGACAAATCGGATGGTTTCGGATGTATACACGGATATGATTACGACTGATTCCCTGGAGATCACGCCGGAACTTCTTGGCCTGGTTGCGGAGATCGATGAATTCAAAGGCTCGTGGAAAGCCTTGGGCACGCTCGCGCCGGAACGTCTTTCCATTTTGCGCCGGGTCGCCACCATTGAAAGCATAGGATCTTCCACCCGCATCGAAGGAAGCAGGCTTTCCGACAGCGAAGTGGAAGAGCTGCTGGCAAACCTTTCCATCCGTTCTTTTGCCACACGCGACGAGCAAGAGGTTGCCGGATATGCCGAAACCATGGAACAAATTTTCCAGTCCTGGGAATACATGCCTCTGACGGAAAATCATATCCGCCAGCTTCACCGGGATTTACTGCGTCACAGCTCCAAAGATGAACGCCATCGCGGCAATTACAAAACATCCCCGAACAATGTAGCGGCATTTGATAGAGAGGGACGGCAGATAGGCATTGTCTTTGAAACCGCTACCCCTTTTGACACGCCTGGCCTTATGCGTGAGTTGGTTGAATGGACGAATGCGGCGCTGGAAACCAGGATACTGCATCCCCTGCTGGTTATCGGCATCTTCATAGTTTCTTTTCTGGCCATTCACCCCTTTCAGGACGGCAACGGGCGGTTATCCCGTATTATAACTACGCTCCTATTGTTACGTTGTGGTTATATATATACGCCATACAGCTCTCTTGAAAGCGTCATTGAGAAGAGTAAAGAAGGTTATTACTTGGCGCTTCGCCAAACACAAACAACGATCCGCACGGGGGCTCCCAACTGGCAACCCTGGTTGCTGTTCTTCCTGCGTGCTCTGCATCAACAAGTGAAGCGGCTGGCAAAGAAGATGGAGCGGGAGCACATCGTTCTGGCGGTTTTGCCCGAGCTCTCATTGCAAATTCTGGAGTATGCCCGTGAACAGGGTCGGGTGGCGCTCAAAGATATGGTCATCCTGACCGGAGCCAGCCGTAACACTTTGAAAGAGCATTTTCATAAATTGGTGGCAAACAGGCAACTGACCATGCACGGCAAAGGCAGAGGGGTGTGGTACAGGATTGTCTGAAATTCCGGATGAATACCATAGAGATACCAAAGCCACCGAGAATTTGGGCGCATTTCGCCCTATTCAACACACCCTATGAGGCGTGAAGGTCACGAAAGCCTTGGGATGCAGGCTGGCCGTGATGCTGGCATGAATCGCCCAACACAGGCAAGGACCGCCTTGATTTCCGCCAGCATTTCGAGCGAACAGGCGCCGCTTTTGACCAGCAGCAAGGACCGCTGGGATGACGCCGCGCTTCATCCCAATCCATAAAACGAATTAGCTTACGCATGCTGCGGCGAAATATCCTGTAAATGTCTGTCCATCACAAATTTGATTAAAGCCTGTCGGGAAACGCCAAGGCGCGAAGCCTCACTATCCATCGCCCTTACCATCCAGTTGGGGAAATCCACATTGACGCGCTGCAATTCGCGTCCAGGGCGGCTTGCCTTATTGAGATCGAGATATGGGGTGATGTCTTCCCCATTGTCAAAGCGGCGGTCAAATTCCTCCGCTGAAATCTGTATCGGTTGCTTAGTCTTTTTCATACAGTCGTATCTCCTCTTTCCGGGAATGCCTCACAGAAATAATGCGGCACGCATCGCCACGATAGGTGGACACCGCCGTCCAATGGCACAAACCGATGCGGCCTATGAGCGCATGTCGCTCTTCCCCTTTATAGGCAGCGGGGATGTTCAGGCGGTCAACATCCTTCCAGAGCGCTTGAGCTTCCTCAAAATCAATGCCGTGCTTGGTTTTATTGCCAGAGCTTTTGGCCGGATCGTATTCAAATTTCATGAGGAGAAGGTATAAATTTTATACCTTTTTGTCAAGACAGCCCGACAAAGAGAATTGCCATGGCAGACAAGAATTCTCTGGTCACGGTCCCGCCGAGGGAAACACGGGCAAAACGCGCGACCATAGGCAGGGCTGGAACGCGGTGGAATCCCAGCGACTCATGACGAAAAAGGGGCACTGTGATGACGCCACACTTCGTCCCAGCCTACAGAACTAGTGCAGAACTAGTGGTTGACGCACATACGGCAGTGCCGTATAATATGAAACCATGTATTACGAATTTATAGAGCTTGCACCATTTGACGCTGTTCGTAACGAATTATTTTCGGAAGAGCAATTTCTGGAATTACAGTGATATTTGTGCCAACGGCCTGAAGCGGGTGATGTGATTCCTGAAACCGGTGGATGCCGTAAGATCCGTTGGCAAATCCGCGGTAGAGGAAAACGCGGTGGCTCGAGAGTAATTTATTTTCTGCGAACGGGGGCCGGACAGATTGTTCTGGTGGCGGCCTATGGCAAGAATGAGCGTGAAGATGTGCCTCGCCAGTGGTTACGCAAGCTCAAGGAGCATTTCAATGAGCAAGACAAATGAACTTTTGCGGCAAATGGCAGATAACCCAAACGAAGAGATGCTGCGTCCTGTACGCAAGACCCTTTTACTGCCTCAACCTGATGGCTCTCTTATCCGGCGGGTTACGGACAAGGCGGGGAATGTGACTGAGGATACCATCAGCGCACAGCAACGTTTGTCCTTGGATGCCAGGACACAGCTTGCAATGTCGCAGCAACAATTTGCCGCCATGTTGGGTGTTTCTGTCAGGACATTGCACGATTGGGAACAAGGACGGCGCGTACCTTCCGGCGCGGCGCGCACCTTATTGAAAATAGCTGCTCGTCATCCTGAAGTCATGCGCGAGGTCAATAAGTAGCTAATGCATAGTTGCCGCTCTCAGCGCAACCCTATGATGCCTGTATATAGGTTATTACCTGGGCATGAAGAGCATCGGAACCGGATATTGGGCAAGTTGGGCATCACAGGTCAGCAGATGGATGCCGTCAACTTGAGATTGCGCAAGGAGTAGACGATCAAAGGGATCTTTATGTAAACTTGGCAAATCGCCCGTAGCGACAGCGTGCAAACCGTTTATCACCAATTCTTGATACCCGCAATCCAGCAAACGGCTTCGCATCACCCGAGCATTCACCTGAAAAGCGGGCTTGTTTTGGGCATTTTTTATGCTCACTTCCCATAAGCTGGCCGGACTGAAATAAAGGATATTATCCATATTTTCAATCAGTTGGCGTGCCTTATCTGGCAAGAGCTCCGGCCAGAACATTGCCCAAAGCAGCATTTGCGTATCCAGCAGAAGTTTCATTGCCGCCCCGCAAACATGGCCATGACTTCCTCATGTTCAAATGCCTTAATATCAAGGTCTTTATCCATTGTGCCGAAGCCACGCATACCACCGAGACGTGGTGATATTGTTTGTCTCTGGCCCGGCTCCGGCGCAGAGGAAAGAACAACGAGCATTTCCGCCCTGCCGACTGGGATATGGTCCGGCAAGGTCAAATTCAGTTCCAACTGGCGATTAGCCGGAATTTGTACGGTTTGTTGAAAGGAATTCATGTCCGCCTCCATTTTCGGCATATTTATAGGTGAAAATACATCTCATCAAAGATTTTGGCAAGAATACCCTGGCGCCAACAGAATACCCTGGCGCGGAATATGGGATAATTGCTATATTAGAAAGTCAGGCGAGATTGTCGTAGTGAAGCGGTGCGCATCGCTTACGCTCAGCGCACCCTATAAGGTCTGAAGGTCACGAAAGCCTTGGGATGCAGGCTGGCCGTAGTGCCAGCGTCAATCGCCCAACACAGGCAAGGGCCGTCTTGATTGCCGCCAGCATTTCAAGCGAACAGGTGCCGCTTGGCCACCGGCGGCCCCAGTTTATCTAGCGGCAAGGACTGGTGAGATGACGCCGCGCTTCATCCCAGCACTCCGCACCGGTGTATTTCGCTAGGCTACGAACGCCATATGATGGATGACAAGTTTAGTTCAGAGATCAATGTTTTATTTGTACAGCAAACGCAGTTGATATTTTCAGTGTGGTCGGCATACCATCTGTGTAGTCCACCTCAAATATACCAAAGTTATACAATGGTGGTAAACCGTAACCGGAATCTAAAAGTTTATATATAGTTACATTATAGGTACTCTTTGGCTTACCAGTCTCATCATAAATCGTATATGTAGCTCCGTTACAGTTATAATCAGTGCCACCAGGTGTAGCACTTTCTTTAATTATTTTAGTTACCTCAGGTATTAGTGTGGCGGTGTTGTTACCCTGCTTCAAGCTCGCCGCGGAATTCAATATTACGTTAACGTCGTTCAAAAATTTATCCACCTCACCTAAGCTTTCGAGTATAGATTGTTCCAATATATTTGGTGTAAGTAGTTTATTAGCCACATCAGCTAAAGACCACCCTGAAATGTTTTCCACATCCTTTTTGATTATTTTCTTTAGTGTCTTTTCGGTAACATCAGTAAGATCCAATTTGGCCTGATAAAAAAATCCTATGTCAGGAATAAGTGGGGCGAGTTCAAAAGTTATAGTTTCATTTTTCTTACTGGTGTTTGTTGATTTGTTAGAAGTATCCGCATTATTCTTGAGAATTTCTTCCCATTCGGCATTCTCACGTTCGTATTCTTTTGTAGCTGCATTTGCGTGCTGTATAATATCTATTGGAGTTTTTATCGTGTTCCAAAGATTACTGAAAAAATTACCATTATCTGTATTGCCACCACGAAAGCCACCACCGCCGTCACCGCCGCCGAAGCTGCCGGTACCACCGCTAGCACTCGCAGTCCCGCCGCCAGTGCTGGTGTTGCCATTGCCACCATTATTGCCCGTGCCGGTCCCGATGTTGCTGCCACCACCAGTGTTGCCAGTGTTGCCAGTGTTGCCAGTGTTACCAGTGTTACCACCCGTTGTGCCGCCGCCAGTGCCAGTGCCACCTGTACCAGTGCCACCAGTGCCAGGATTGGTTGTGCCACCACCAGGCGTGGTGCCAGTCATGCCGCCACCACTACCACTCAACCCAACATTTCGTAATTTGGGGTAATCCTGCCCTTCGGCAATGCTCCAGACATTAGCAAAATCCCAGCCTCTAAAGGATGCCTGCGTTTTCATCTCGGCTGTGGTCAAGCCCGTGCCGCCATTGCTCGTGGTCAGGCCAGAACTGTCGGTATCCCAGTAGCTGTTGGTGATTGTGCCCATTGAGATTTGAGCAAAACCCCCAACGTGAGGGTTAGTGGAACCCGCAGTTGACACCCTACCCGTACTATAGGAGTTGGAAATATTTGAGTAATTTGACTCTACGAATCCACCAGCGCGAGTAGTTCCACTAACATTCCCTGTCTGAGCAGTCACCGCGCCTGTGCTATAAGAATTAGAAATATCACCATAACTTATCGCTGCAAAGCCGCCAGCGGCAGCATAGGCACTCATGGCGGTACCCATATTCGTCGCGGTCACCGCGCCCGTGCTATAAGATTCGGAAATACTGCCTATCCCTCCGCTCCTTCCATTCGCCCCAACGAAACCGCCTGCATTAAGATGAGGAGTATAAAAACTGCCAGAAGAACCATCTGGTGTATAAGAAGAAGTCGCGGTCACTGTACCCTGACTGTAGGAGTTGGAGATTGTGCCTGGATTTTCCCCTACAAAGCCGCCAGCATATATATACTGACCATTACCACGAGCATCCGTTTGCCCAGTCACCGTACTTGCACTGTAAGAATTGGAAATAGTGCCACCATTCCCTCCCACAAGACCACCAATATACAAATTAGACGACGAGATACCAGGTTGTCCAGTTACCGCGCCCGTGCTGTAGACATTGAAAATATTACCCATGCTATATCCCACAAGGCTACCAACATACGCGGTATCTATAGTTGCACTGCCACCGATTATACTGGCATTCACGATCCCTACATTAGAGATTTGTCCACTATTAGTACTCAAAAATTCTCCTACATAACCAAAAATACCCATAAATCGAGTTGTTGGACGATTGATGGTCAAACCGGTGATAGTGTGGCCCAGCCCGTCAAAAACTCCCGTGAAGCCAGTATTATGGTCAACACCGATAGGCTCAAACCCCGCCCCGCTGTTCCAGCCACTGGTCGCGGAAGCGTCAATGTCTGTACCCAAAGCGTAATGCCCCGCAAGGTCATTGTTCATGTTCTGCAACGCTTCTACAGAGTTGATGACCGTGTATAATTGCCCAAATATAGTCAGGCTTGGGTTGGCACCAGAAAGAGTGATCTTGGCCCTGTCGCCAAGATTGAATGCCCCGGTAACCCCCGTGCCGGGCTCGATCTTCAGCCCGGCAGCATCGCCGGTGGCGGTGATATTGGCGTTGATGTTCACATCCTGATAAGCTCGCAGAGTCAAGGCGTTGTTGCTGGTCCAGCTTACAGGGGCATTGACGAAGATACTGCCATCAATGCTCTGGATGATGACGTCATTGTTTTCAAGGTTCGCGGAAATTGTTGTCCCACTCATACCGCTGGCACTGTCACTCGTGCCAATAATATAGTCACCGGGATCAAGCAGCCACGAGCCAAATTTCCCTAATGGGGCTGAAGTATCCACCCTGGCCGTGTCGCCGACCTTCAGCGCCGCGCCGGAGGTCTCGACCCAGCCGCCGTCACCACCATTTTTACCGCCTGTGGCGCTGATCGTGCCGTTAAAGCTGGTGTTGTTGCCACTCCACACCACCACTTGGCCGCCGTTGCCGGAAGTAACGGCATCGGCCTTAATGACGACATCAGCCGCCACCGAAGTGGTTTTGGCGTTTTTCTCCGGCCCTTGGCCATGGGCGTTGCCACCGATAAGCACGGTGCCGCCGCCCGTTTGACCGGAGGCGTCAATATTGGCCGCGCCGGCAAGCTCCACCTCGTTGCCGGTCAGCGTCACGCTGCCGCCCTTGCCCGCGCCCGTGGCCGTAATCGTGCCGGATGAACTCGCCTTGCCATCTGCCGTCATCCGCACACTGCCGCCATCTGCCTGGCTTGAAGACACATCCACCGTGCCGGTGTTTTCCACCTCAGCCTTGCCTTCACCCTTGAAGACGACCTTGCCACCGGCCATTTCCGCCGAGGCGGCGCTGACCAGGCCGCTGTTGTGCACCACCGAGGAAACAACGCCGTCAAGCTGCTGGGCGGTGACGAGTACAACTCCGCCCTCGGCCTTGATCTGGCCACTGTTTTCAACGCCAAGCGGCATACCACCGGCGCTATGTAGCGTATCGACAATTTGTTCCGGCGTGGTGAAAGCGATCAGATCATCGCCATAGACATCGAGTTTCCAGCTTGCTGTCGAGGCCAGGGCCACTTTGCCAAGTCTCGCGGCAATAACGCCGTCATTGCGCACACTCGGCGCCACCAGGGCGGCGAAGCCGCTGTCGCGGACGCTGATGTTGCCGGCGTTGGTAATGGCGGCGCCGGCCTGGCCCGCTTGGTTGAACAGATAATTGCCGCGCATGAAGTCTTCGTTTTTGATGTCCGCCGTCGAGGCGACAAAACCGCCGGTTTCGACGCGGGCGCCGTTATGGATGACAATACCCGCCGGATTGACAAGAAAAATATTGCCGTTCGATTGCAAGAGTCCTTCGATCTGGCTGGCGCCGCCACCGCCGATAACCCGGTGCAGCCCAGCGGAATTGGCGCTCGGCATATTGTGGATGACCGCTTCATTTCGCCCGATGTCGAACGAGCGCCAGTTGATGATCGCCCGGTCGCTGCTCTGATCGATGGTCGTGGCGGCGCCGGACTGGTTGATCCGCGCTTGACCACCGGCGACTTGCCCACCGGTCGGGGCGGCCAGGGCGGCGGAGGTGGAAAGAACGAGGGCAAAACACAGGGGCGCGGCATACAGTTTTTTCACGGCGTTCATCGGCTTTTCTCCACGGTATGTTGTTCAGACTGAAGTGAACAAATAGTTATTGATCGGGTTATTTATCGCTCCATGTCATGCTGCACGGTCATTCTGCGCATAGTCGCAGAACGCAGCACCCACGATGGATTCCGCAACTGCGTGAGGAATGACAGTTCACGTCCTTGCGAGCCGAAGGCGAAGCAATCCAGAAAAAGGCTGGATTGCCACATGGTAAAACTGGGTTGCTTCGTCATTTCATTCCTCGCAACGACGGAGGTAAATCCTGGCACCTGGTACCTGAAACCTGTGACCTGTTTCCTGAAACCTGGCACCTGATTTGTCATCAAAACAGCAGCGTCACCTGCACGCCGCAACGGTTATCCGTGCCTTGGTCGCGGATGCTCTCCAGGCCCTTGGCGGCATAAAAACCCAGGCTGAAATCAGGCAGGGGGTCATGGCCGACATGCCCCCACAGGCGCAGGCCGGCGCCAAGGGAAGACATGCTTTCCGAATCCGGTTTATCGGCAACATCGCCATGGCTCCAGGCCCTGCCCCAGTCATAAAAGACGTAGGGTTGGATGGCGGTTTTGTCGGTCAGCCAGTGCGTCCAGCGCGGTTCGATGGTGAAGGCGGCGCCGTTGTCGTTTTCGATGATGCCGGCTTCCGAACTGCGCCCAAACTGAGTGCCGCCAAGTTGAAACTGGTTGTAGGAGGACAGCGGGGCATCGCTGAACTGGGTGCTGGCCGCCGCAAACAGACTGAATTTGGCGAAAAGTTGCTGATTGCGCGACAGATAGAGGTTGAACTTGAAGTAAGTTGCCGGAGCCAGCGGGTTCGAGGCGTCCTCGGCTTCGTCGGTGGCGTTTAGGATATTCAGGCCGCTGGTAAATGAAGGAATAATCTGGCTAACGCCGCCCCATTCATCGGCGATGTCGAAGGTGATGTTGGCGGTAATGCTCCGCAGCCGGTCAGTGGTAAAACGTTCGTCAGCGACATCGCCGATGGTGTCGCGGCTGGCAAGGGCAAGCCCGGCGCTCAGGTTCATATCCCGGCTGCGGATAATCGGATAGGACAGGCCGAAATTGAAGGTGTCGCTCTGTGTCGAATAGTCAAATTTACGCGCGAAATCGGTGTCGGCGTCCGGGCAGGCACTGTAGGCATACGAGCCTTGCAGCGATAAGCCATTGGAAAACTGGTAAGACTCGGCGATCTGGATGTTGTGGTACTCGTTAAAATCCACCGCCTGGTTATAGGAAAGAGTCGTTTTCGCGCCGATAAAGGGCAAGGCGGCCAGGCTCAGGCTGGCGTTGAACATATACGGCCCGGCTGATTCGGTGCCGCTGTTATCCCAGCCGACGGAACCGCTGATCATTTTGGGCTCAACCGTCAGCACGAGAACAGAGGCGCCGCGTTCATCGCCCTCCTTGAAACGCGACGCGACTTTTACCCCCGGAAGGTCGCGCAAGAGCAGCATTTCCCGCTCAAAGTCCTGATGCCGCAAAGGACGCTCGCCGAGCAGCTTTTTTTCCGCTGTGGAGAAATAGGAACGGAAATGTTCGACAAACTTTTCCTCACCGACATATTCAACGGAAGAAATGTAGCCCTCGACGGCCACCAGACGGACAGCCGCCTTGCCCGGTTCCAATTCCTGGGCGGGCAGCGTGACGCGCGACAGCAAGTAACCTTTGTCGCGGTATTTTTTTGTCAACTCGGCGGCGATTTTATTGATGGCGGCAAAGCTGACCTCGGTGCCGTACAGCGCGGCATAGGGGGCGAGCAACTCCTCTTCACTGAAAACCGTGGCGCCTTCAACGCGCAGCGAAGCCAGCGTGAAGCGCAAGCTTTGATCATAGACGGGCCGTCCGGCTTCTTCGGTGACGCGCAGCGGCGGCTGGCTCTTCGGCTCTGGCCGCGCCTGCCGCTCTTTGTCGAGCACGTCGAGGGCGGCGGTAAAAGCCGGAAGCGGGTGAAAAACGGAGCACAACAGCGTCAGCGGCACGAAAAGAAAAGCCGCCCGGAAGAGTGTATGAGACGTCATTGAGGAGGTCCTTTGCGAAACGCGCTGAATGGCAAGAAATACTGACAGATCATTGGCTTGAGCGTGATTGCCTTAAATATCAACGACCTGCAATTTCCATTTGACGCCCCTCAAATAGCCTATCGTTCACTCAATGTCAACAAATATATCATATATTTTCTAAATAAAATATATTATATATTATAACATACAATTTCTACAGATTCGGTAGTCTTAGCCATAGGAGTTTTCCCTATGGCTAATGAAACGAGTGAAATCAAAACATTTCTGGCGCGACAGGTTTTTGAACGGCGGAAAAAGGCCAAACTGTCGCAGGCGGAATTCGCCCGGCTGACCAAACTGTCCATTCCTCGCATCAGTGATATCGAGCGGGCGGTGGCCAACCCGACTCTCGACACTTTGGAGGCCATGGCCAAGGTGTTGAATGTCTCTCTCGTGGATTTACTGGACTACGAGGGAGCGTTACGCGATACGGACCGGATACGGGAAAAGATTAGCGCAAGCCTGGAGCATTTTGACGAAACCCAGCTTCAGATACTCTTTTCCATGGTACGGGTGATGCGGGAAAAATAATAGTTCTACTGTCCAGGTCATCGAAACATCGCGCTATTGCAAACAACCGGCATGTTTCGCAGAAACGGAGCTTTTTATTACGACAGCTATACCCTGCTCATCATCAGGAAAAAATTTGGCCGGCGGCCACGTTTTCATCGTGTTTGAAAATACCGGGGTGGCGAAAAGACAAAACAGGGCATAGCCAGCAGTTTATTCACCAAAAACTAAACGCTCGCCGCTATCTTCTCCGACTATGTAAGAAAACATATCCCCGGCAACCGCGCTTTGAACCGGGAAAAGACGACCGCCTTTTTGAACAGCCTCATCGCCTCGCTGGAGTAAGGGCGGGGCTGATTTCTCAACTCAACGAGCAATCCCCGCCCGTTTCTCCCGGAAAAACCGCCGCAGCAATTCCCCGCACTCCTCGGCGAGGACGCCGCCGCTGATGGCCATTTTATGGTTATGCCGCGCATCCTCGGCCAATCGCCATACCGACTGGACGGCGCCACTTTTCGGGTCGGCGGCGCCAAAGACCAGCCGGGCCACACGGGCGTGGATCAT
>Ga0209629_10002667_pt1 | contig 12309 bp, 7 predicted proteins | sample TergutCu122P5_FD_187286 | JGI IMG/M metagenome (GOLD analysis project Ga0209629, IMG submission 187286) | Cubitermes ugandensis P5 segment gut microbial communities from Kakamega Forest, Kenya - Cu122 P5 (SPAdes) (version 2) | ecosystem: Host-associated > Arthropoda: Insects > Digestive system >...
TAATTTTTTACCGCCGCGTACATAACAGGCGGTACCCATACATACCATGATGGTATGTTCTCCTTTAGGTTCTGTAGAGAAAAACGAATAAAAACTGACTACCCCCGAAACTTCCGCAACAGGCATATTCAATTTATCCGCAACAAATTTTTGAACGTCATAAGACAGATAACCGTAGATACCCTGGGCGGCATGCAAAATCATAATCAAATTGCTTGGCTTGGCTTCGTATTTGGCAATGACGGCTGCAATTTGTTCTAACTTTTGTACGTGGTCTTTAGGTAACCGGTGAGTTACTTGATTCTGTTTATTCATGAAACCTTATCATTTTGGATTAGTGCAAATATTTACTTTTAAGCCACAAAGGTAATACTTTTTCAGGTATTATTAACACAAGATTAGTAAAAAAATAGTTATAAAATGAAGATTTTTTTATACCTCATAGAACAGCCTATAAATAAATGCGTTGCCGTCTATTGCAATTACCTGCGGCGTCATTAGCATCCTTACTCAAACCTCAGCGCCGTAATCGGATCTAAAGATGCCGCTTTTTGTGCCGGAAACCATCCGAAGAAAATACCAATGGCCGCACAAACCAGAAACGAAACTACAATAGTAAAAATACTGATAACTAAGGGCCAGTGTAATATTAAGCTCAAAATGACGTAAGACAGTAATACCCCTAAAACAATTCCGATGGCACCGCCAATCAGACTTAAAATAGTGCTTTCAGTTAAAAATTGAAGAAGGACATCGCGATTTTTAGCTCCAATAGCCATACGCAAGCCAATCTCTTTGATACGTTCTGTAACTGTTACATACATGATATTCATAATTCCGATACCGCCTACTATCAGAGAAATACAAGCGGCGATAACTACCAGAAGGAATACGAAGCCGGAAATGGAATCCATCATTTGCAACATCTGCTGTTGCGATCGCACCATAAAGTCATCCTGAGCGCCGGGTCTTATTTTATGTTGCGCCCGCAATAAACTTGTGACATCATCCATCACGCTTTGTACATTGCTTTCGTTGTCGGCTGAGATATAAATTGAATGAATATATGGAATGGCAAGTATTCTTTTTTGAACGGTAGTATAAGGCGCAATAACAATATCATCCTGATCCTGACCCATCGCATTCTGTCCTTTAGGCGCCAAAGTTCCGATTATCTTGAAAGGAATTTTTCCGAAACGAACCGTTTTTCCAACAGGATCTTCATTTGGAAAGAGATTATCTATAACGGTTTGACCAAGCAGACACACTTTTGCCGCTGTACGCACATCTTCATCCGAGTATTGAATACCGCGAGCTACCTCGTATTTTCGAATGGAAAAGTAATCGACATCTCCTCCTTGAATGCTGCCAGGCCAGTTATTTGGTCCATACACTAACTGCCCTGAGGAATTAACGCCAGCCGAAACGGCTTCAACATGCGAGACTTTTTCTTTGATAGCTTCCGCATCTTTGACGACAAGCGTCTGGATGCTTCCCGATCCGATGTTGACTCCACCTTGCCGCATGAAATTACGCATGACCATCACCATATTGGTTCCTGTTTGCGTAATTTGTTGATTGATATTTAATGATGAACTCTGTCCAAAGTCAACCAATGTGATGACTGCTGCAATTCCAATAATAATGCCTAACATAGTAAGTCCTGCACGCGTCTTATTTCGAACGATGGCTTGGTAGGCTATTCTCAATAAATGGAAAAAATTCATATCTTCTGTTTTATTGTGTATCGGACGGAGGAAGCGCTTCCAGCGCTGCCTGAGCCGATTTGGGTTCTATATTTTGATCTTTGATAATATGTCCGTCTCGTAAAACAATCATGCGTTGGGTACATTCTGCAATATCCGGTTCGTGCGTAACAAATGCAATGGTTTTTCCTTCGCTGTTAAGCTTCTGGAAAAGACTCATAATTTCGAAAGAGGTTCGCGTGTCAAGATTTCCCGTCGCTTCATCGGCTAAAAGAATAACAGGGTCGTTGATCAACGCTCTTGCAATGGCAACCCGTTGTTGCTGTCCTCCCGACAATTGGTTAGGCATGTGATCCATCCGGTCTTGCAAGTTCACTTGCTCCAAAGCGTGAATAGCTCTTTCCCTTCTTTCTTTATTAGATATGGTATTATTGTATAATAGAGGCAATTCTACATTTTCCAAAGCAGAAGTACGAGACAACAAATTATAGGATTGAAAAACAAAGCCTATCTTCCGGTTGCGCAAAGTGGATAATTCATCTTTGGAACACTTACTGATAGGGTTTCCATCAATATAATACTCTCCTGACGATGGACGGTCGAGACATCCCAATATATTCAGCAAGGTTGATTTGCCGCTACCGCTTGCACCCATGATACTGACAAATTCGCCTTCATTGACAACGAACGAAACTCCCCGTAATGCGTGAACCCGTTCGCTTCCTACCTGAAAGACCCGCTGGAGGTTATCTATTTTTAAGATAATATTTGACATTTCTATTGATTATTAGAATGGTCTTCCGCCACCGCCGCTACCTGCCGGTCGTTGATTTTGATTTTGATTATTTTGTTGACGTCTGGGTATTAATGGATTAGAAGCAGCTGTGCTTGTCTTTGTCTTTCCTTCTACAATAGATTCAACCACTTTTTGTCCTTGCTGCAACCCGCTTTTTACTATGGTGTTAATGCCGTCGTTAAGTCCGGTTTCGACCGCTTGATGCGTAATCGTGCCATCGGCATTTTGGATCCATACGCCTTGTTCTTTCTTGTGTCCTGCTCCGCCGCCTCGGTTTCCGCCTCTACCTCCACCTTCGCCTTTGCCTTTGCCTTTACCTTCGTCTTTAGATTGTACGGCAGGTAATTGGATTTTCATCGCTTTTGCGATTTCTGCCGTAGGGGTAAAACGTAACGCTCCCATTGGGACCATAAGTCCTGTTTCTTCCTGAATAGTAACCGTAATATTTGCCGTCATCCCCGGAAAAAGTTTTTTATCGGGATTCGGCGCATCAATAATAACCGTATAGGTTACGACATTACTGGTAGTTACCGGATTTAACCGAATTTGTGTAATCGTGCCGTCAAAAGTTAATTCAGGGTAGGCATCAACCGTAAACGTAGCCTTTTGTCCAACAAGAAGTCCGCCAACATCTGCTTCGTCCATGTTGGCTTGCACTTCCATTTTCGTTAAGTCGTTGGCAATAAGGAAAAGGGTAGGCGTGTTGAAAGAAGCCGCAACCGTTTGTCCCTGATCAACCGCCCTGTTTAATATAACGCCGTTGATAGGAGAATAAATTTTTGCATAAGACAAATTAATTCTTGCCTGCTCATAATTCGATTGGGCATTCTTCTCGCTTTCCTTTGCCTGTGCAAGCGCATTGGTTGCCGATTCCAAATTGGTTTTCGTTTCAGCTTTCTGATCGTACAACGATTTGGTACGGTCGTAAGTTTGCTGCGCTAAAATTGTAGCGCTTTTAGTCGAGGTTAAGGATGCATTCGCCTGTAAAAGTTTCTGGTTGAGTACCGACATATCCAATGTAGCCAGCAGTTGTCCTTTTTTAACCACACTGTTAAAATCAACATAAATCGAATCGACTATACCGGAAACTTGCGTTCCTACCGAAACCTGCTGCACAGGTTGAACGTATCCCGTAGATGTTACTGTTGTACGAACCGTGCCGTTTTCTACGGTATCTGTTATTACTTCATATTGTTTTTTCCCTTTCAAAAGCGCTATTGCTATAATTGCCAATATAACAACTGCAATAATGCTAATCCATGTTATTCTTTTCTTGTTCATATTATTTTGATTGAAAGATATTTGTTACAATTAATTATTAGAGTTTGATTTCTTCGCCCATATAAACATCTAAAATTTTACGATTTAGTAAAAATCCATATTTACTTTGGATAAAACTGTTTAAGGCATTCAAATAGTTATTTTGCTGTTGCAGCAAATCCACAACGGTTGCCGCACCGGCATTGAATTTCGCTTTATATGCCAGGTAAGTTTTATAATAAGCATCTTCACTCACATTATTCGCTTTATACTGACTGTAAAATGAAATAACATTCTGATATTCCTGCACCAATGTCTGTGAAACGGATAGTTGCTGTTCTTTCTTGCTCAGTTCGGCTTGCATCAACGCAATTTTACTCTGCGTAACCTGCGATTTCGTTCTGTAATTATCAAAGATGGGAATACTCAATGATAATGAAATGCGTTGATTGAAATTATTGGAAAGTTGCGTATCAAAGCCAGAATAATTAGGCGTATGACTTGTTCCTAAACTGCCGCCTAAAGATAAAGTCGGATAATATCCCGCTCTTGCTAATTGAATACCGTTATTGGCAATATCTATGCTGCTTTGACTTAATTTTAAAGTAGGAGAAGTTTCGAGGCATCTTTGCAAAGCGACGTCCTGCGGCGGAAGCAGCGACAGAGCGTCAATCTCTTCGGCGTTCGGATAAACAATATCCAGCGTAGCCATTGGATCCATTGAAAGCAGATTCTTCAAAGCAATCATGTTATTTACAATCGTAGTTTTTGTATTGACTATATTGCTTTTGGCAGTGGCAGACTGGGCTTTCAGCAAAAGATAATCGCTTTCCATGATTGAGCCTGCTTTCCATTTGGCTTCACCCTGTTTAAGCTGTTCTTCGCTGGTAGTATCCACTGCTTCCTGATACTTCAACAACTCTTGGTTTCCAAGAATCGTAAGAAAGGATTGCAGAATCTGAACCACTAATCCCTGGTCGTATTGTTGGGTTTGAATCGCAGCTTGATTGGCTTGCAATTTATTGTGTTCGATTGTGTGCGTTATACTTCCTCCCTGATAAAGCGTTACGTTACTGCTGATTCCGTAATTTCCGTTCCAGTTGGTAGTCGAAGAAGAAGTAAAGTTATTAGCTGAAAGAGAAGTAATTTGTTTCGTTTTATAGTGTGTTAACCCTTCGCTTAATGAAGCGGATAGATTCGGATAACGCAGATACTTCGATAAATCGTAAACTTCTTTGGTCGATTGTTCGGATAGCTTCATCGATTGCCGCGTATAACTGTTTGCAAAAGCATAAGTGATGCAATTTTCAAGCGTGAAACGGTAATCGGGTTTTGTAGAATCTTGTGCTACAATATAGTAGTTAAATGAGTAAAAAAGCAGGCAGCATATTAGTAATCGTCTCATTACAATAATATTTTATTTGACATAGACTATGAAAGATAATGAAAGTTTAAACAAACTAGGAGAAAAAATCGCATATCACTTAATCTCTCTCTTGATTCAGCAACAAAAGTAACTATTTTTTATAAAATTCAATATAAATGAATATATTTTGATACGGTTTCCTCGAAAAAGAACCCTATGAATGCAATAATTTCATTTTTTTGCGTAATTTTGCATTCCTTATTTATATAAGTTTAGAGTAATTATAATTTGTCATAATTTTATAATGATTGACTTTTTTCTTTTAAAAAAGAACTTAAAAAAACCGGTTGAAGGCTTCAAAACTGTGCGATTGGCAATATTGGGCGATAGCGCTACGCAATTTATAGCTCAAGCTATTAAAGGTATGGGAGTGGAAAACAGGTTGAATTTGGAAATTTTTGAAGCCGAATTTAACCAGATCGACCGTCAGATTCTTGATCCATCGTCGGAGTTCTATAGTTTTGCAGCCGATGTCGTACTCATTTTTCAGTCAAGCCATAAACTATTACAGAAATTCAATAAAGCGTCAACGGACAATCGCCACCGGTTTGCAGAAGAAAACAGGGCGCATATTCAACAATGGCTTTCGGCTTTGCAGGCAAAAACCGCAGCAAAAATTATCTTTTGCAATTATACGGAGGAGGACGATCATGTTTTCGGACAATACGCTAATAAAATAGAATCGTCCTTCATTTTCCAGCTTCGCAAGTTGAATTTTTTGTTGCAGGAACTCGCCTCACAAACAAGCAACCTGTATATCTGTGATTTAAGTATGATTCAAAATACTATCGGAAGGGAAAAGTTCTGGTCGCCCTCTATTTATATTAATACAGAAATGGTGGTGACTATCGATGCTCTGCCTTATTTTGCACAGGCTGTGGTACAAATTATTGCAGCGCTTCAGGGTAACTTCAAAAAATGTATAATTCTTGATTTGGATAATACGATTTGGGGCGGTATAATCGGCGACGACGGATTGGAAAATATTCAAATCGGCTTGCTGGGCATAGGCAAGGCATTTACCGAATTTCAGCAATGGGTAAAAAAATTGCAACAACGCGGAGTTATTGTCGCCGTATGCAGTAAAAATACAGAATCCGTCGCCAAAGAACCTTTTGAAAAACACCCTGATATGGTATTAAGAATAAGCGATATAGCCGTTTTTGTAGCTAATTGGGAAAACAAAGCCGATAATATCCGGAAAATCCAGCGAGTTCTCAATATAGGGTTCGATTCGATGGTTTTTGTGGATGATAATCCGTTTGAACGCAATATTGTGCGTGAAAATATTCCGCAAATCACCGTTCCGGAATTACCCGAAGACCCGGCGCTTTATCTCGATTACCTGTATGGCTTGAATTTGTTTGAAACCGTTTCTTATTCAGACGAAGATGCCAAGCGCACACAACAATATCAAAAGGAAGCGGAACGGGTTGTCTTTCAAGAGTCGTTTACCAACGAAGACGATTTTCTGAAAAGTCTGAATATGGTTTCGGACACTAAGCCGTTCGACGATTTTTCCATTCCCCGTATCGCTCAACTTTCACAGCGTTCCAATCAATTCAATTTGAGGACAGTAAGATATACCGAAGAAGATGTGAAACGAATTGCGCAATCCAATCAATTTTTTACGCTTTCGTTTACATTGGAAGATAAGTTTGGCGACAACGGACTGATTTGCGCTATTATTTTGGAGAAAAAAGACAATAAAACCCTGTTTATTGACACTTGGTTTATGAGTTGCCGTGTATTAAAACGCGGAATGGAAGCCTATACGCTTAATTCGATTGTAGAATTAGCAAAAGCCAACGGATATGATCAAATCGTCGGCGAATATATTCCGACACCTAAAAATGAAATGGTGCATGACCATTACAAAAATTTAGGATTTGAGACTGCTTCTACCGAAAATATATGGAAACTTGATGTAGCAAACTATGAAATGAAAAATAATCATATAAATAAAATGTAGTATAATAGCGAATTTTTGATTATTTTTACACAAAATTTAATAACGAAAAGTTAATGACAAAATACATTAAACAATTTATTTTTAAATCATTAGGGTTAAAAAACTATCTCCGTATCCTTCAACGAACTTATTTTTTATTGTATGACACGGGATTATTAAAGAGTAATCCTGTTTATGATTATCATTATTTTGTAAAACATCTGATTGATAAAGGGGATGTTATCATTGATATAGGAGCGAATCTGGGGTATTATTCTATTTTGTTTGCACGATGGACAGGCGATTCGGGAAAAGTTTTCTCAGTTGAACCTATTGCAGTTTATAATGAGATATTCAATGAGAAAGCGAAAAAATACAGGAATATTACGCTTTATCCTTACGCTTTGGGAATGGAAGAAAAGCCGGTTGAACTGGTTTCTTCCCCTCAGACCGGTTTTTTGAATACGGGTTTGCCGCATGTTTATAATCCGCAAAATGACGGAAAGATCGAAAATCAGAAATTCAGATTTGAAGCTCAAATGAAAAAGCCTTCAACGCTGTTTGGAAATTTAGACCGAATCGATTATATCAAATGCGATATTGAAGGCTTTGAATATATTGTCCTTTCGGATATGAAAGAAATTATCCGGAGGTGTAAACCCAAGGTACAGGTGGAAGTCTGGCATGATAACGAAAAAAAGTTGCTTGAGATGTTTGATGAATTGGGATATTCGCCTTACAAGTTGCAAAATTATCAGTTAATTCCTCAAAAAGAGCTTGAACATCCGCTTCCCGGCGATACTGTTTTCTTACCGGATTTACTCGAACAATGATTCTATTTCGTTATAGTTTAATTGCTTCAATGGATTGTTTGAAGTAACAAAAGTTTCCGACAATTGGCTTTTTTTATTCTGCAAGTCAATGATTTTTTCTTCAATTGAATCGTCGGAAATAAACCGGTAAACCATCACCGGTTTGTCCTGTCCGATGCGATGCGCACGGCTGAGGGCTTGCATTTCGGAAGCGGGATTCCACCATGGGTCAACAATAAAAACGTAATCAGCCGCAGTCAAATTCAAACCGGTTCCGCCGGCTTTTAACGAAATGAAAAATGCCTGAATATCCGGATTGTCGTTAAAGCGGGCAATCTCTTCTTCCCTGTTCATGGTTTGTCCGGTAAGAAGCGCATATTTCCAATCGCGTTCCTCAAATGCTTTTATCAATAATTGAAGGCATTTTACGAAAGATGAAAAAATCAACACCTTATGTCCGGCAGTTTTGATGCTTTCAAAATAAAGAAGAATCTGGTCGAACTTTCCTGAGTCGCCTTTGTATTCTAAATTTGTCAATGCAGGATGAATAGAAAGAAGGCGTAAACGCAACAAACTTTGCAAAGCGAATATATTACTTTTCAGAAAAGCCTCTTTATCTTCAAGTATTTTATTTCTTATACTGTTTTTTTCTGATGTATATATTTCTTCCTGTTCCTCAGTCATATCACAATAGACAACTTCCTGAGTGAGCGGCGGCAATTCGGGAGTAACCTCTTCCTTTGTCCGACGAAGCAGGAAGGGTTGAATCATTCGAATCAAAGATGCTTCCATTTTTTTATCTTTGTCGCGAACTATTCCGGTGATGTAATAATTACGGAACCAAGAAAGATTTCCCAACATATCGGGATTAATGAAGTTGAACTGCGCCCAAAGGTCGGTAAGCGAATTTTCAATAGGTGTTCCGGTGAGCGCCAATCTATGATCGCAAGACAGATTTTTTACTGCGTGATAACTGATGGAATCGGGATTCTTAATAAATTGACTTTCGTCTAAAATAAGATAATAAAAAGTGTAGTCGGCGAGATAATCACAATCGCTTCGCACGATTCCATAAGAAGTGATAATCACGTTATATTCATCAAAAAAACCATGGATGTCGTTGGGCTTTTGACGTTTACTTCCCGCATAAATATACGCTTTCAAATCGGGAGCGAATTTCTTTAATTCATTCTGCCAGTTATGGAGCAGGGAAGTTGGAGCAACCACTAATGAAGCCGGAAACTTAGCTTGCGAATATGCCGATTCCAAAAGTGCGATGGTTTGGATGGTTTTTCCCAATCCCATATCGTCAGCCAAACAACCGCCGAAATTCATTCTGCGCAAATGCTCTAACCAATAAAAGCCCTCTTTCTGATAAGGACGTAATATCCGGTTCAATAATTCGGAAGGAATAGGACATTGAATCGGTTCTTGCATAAACTGTTCCAAATCTTTCTTCCGGTCCTTTTTGAAAAAAGAATCGATTGCGTCATTCAGGAATTGTACATGCACTTTTTTCACCCGAATTTCTTTGTCTGTATCTTCCGAATGAAGAAAAAGCTCTTGGTAGCGTTGAAACCATTCTTCCGGTAAAATAAAAATACTTCCGTCCGGCAATACATATTCGGGATTACCGGTAAGAATGTGTTTTCGAAAACGGGTAAAAGGGATTGAAAAGTTTTCAAAAACCACGTTGATTGCTATTTCAAACCAGTCGATTTTTTCGGTTACAGTCGATTCTAAACGGACTTTCCCTTGATAGTAGGTCTTCCCTGTTTTTTGCTCAATGCGGAAGTCACTTAGTTTGTCGAGCTTACTGTTCATCCAATCGATTAAGCTGTATCTTTGCAGCGTTTCCGACTGCTGTTTCAGATAGAGTCTGTTTTCTCCTTCCTGAGTCAATCCCCACTCTACCAATTGATTTAACCGGCTGATTTCCCATTCCAAATCACGGTCGAACCAAACGATATTTTCCGTTCCATTCGTTTCTTCCAGCACAACGACCCGCCGTTTCCGCTGTCGCGTAGTAGGAAGCATCCGCTGATTCCCGTATTGGAAGAATAATGAAAAAACCAGCCGGGAATAAAAATCTTCCTCCAATATCAAAACCGCCGTTCTTTCAGGATGTTTTTCCGCCATTTCAATACCTTCTATTCTAACGTCGTATTGAGGGATAATTTTCAGTATAAACTTTTGAATATACAGTTTTTCGGATTGCGCCGGAACTTGAATATCCGGTTTTGTGAAAAAAGGAATCAACTTTTTGGAATCGATATTATCCACCCTGTGCAACTGATTACCCAGTAAAACCACGCAAGGTTCATTCGACAATACGATCGCCGGCTTTTGTTGGAGGACGATTTCTTCGTCTTCGTTTGTCAACGTAATAAAATAGCGTAACCCTTTTTCATCCTTGATAAAATTAAACAGGCAACGGCTGACTTCTGGAAGGATTTCCAAACGGTTGTATGCAAATACAATCCTGCTACCGGCTATTTCTCGAAAGAAAACCGGGGTCTGAGTTTGTGAAGCCAATTGAAGTATTCGGGAACAATTCTTTTCGATTCGGGGACGAATTAGCTTGTCGATTGTACTCTGCGCAATTTTTGTCTTGTCTTTTTCCTTAGAATACGCTTTAAGCAGCGATTCGTCGGAAGTTTCGTGCGCAGCTTTCAGTAAAGCGATTTTAGAGTCGGAAGCTCCCTGTTCGATTTCCTCTTTAATATTGGGAAGTCCCAAAATACGAACGCTGTCATCCGATTGAAAAACGGCTGAATATAGATTAAGTTTCCATCCGAATTGTCGGTGTTCGGTAACGACTAAAATGAGTTGGTCGGTCACTGCGATAGATTTTACCCTACAAAACAAGCGGAGAGAACGAGATTCGAACTCGTGAAACACTTTAGGCGTTTACACGCTTTCCAGGCGTGCCTCTTCAACCACTCGAGCATCTCTCCTTTGGTGCAAAACAGTTGCAAAGATACGGTTTTATTTGGGATTGGCAAAAGATTAGGTAAGGAATCTCTCATACGCTCTCTTTCAATATCTTTTTTATCGGCAACACCAAACGTTCCAAGAGCGAAAGATCTTCGGTGATAATATCCGCCTGACCTTGCATGTCGGAGAGATAAGGCAATTCTTTCTTGTAGGTGGTAATTAATCCATTTGATAGAGCGATTTCCACTGAATAATAAGCCGCTTCGCCGTTTTGAACGGGAACTAAGGAAATATGCCGAACTGTTCCGCGCAAAATGCCGTATTCGTTTTCAGGGAAATTCTGCAATCGGATGTTTACTTTTTGTCCTTCTTTCACTTTCCCCGAACGGGCGACCGGAAGCAAGGCTTTGCCGATGATTGGAATTTTTCCGTTGGGAATGATTGTAAATACCGCACTGCCGGCTGTTACGTTCTGGTTTTCGACCCAATAGCTTGTAAATGTGATTTTTCCGTCGATTGGGGCTTTCAAGACATAGTTCAGTTCCCAATCCTCAATTCCCGTTTTCAGTTGCGAAATGAGCGATTGAAGCTGCGTTTGCAGGCTGTTCAGTTTTTCCGTTCCCTGCTCTTCTGTATCCAACAGCGATTCTTTCAATTGCCCGATTTGTATTTGCATGTTTTGCAAACTCGAACGCATATTTTCACGCGACGCAAGACTTTGCAGAAAAGTATTCTTTGCAGTTTCCAAATCCTGATCGGAAATTACCCCTTTCAGGTGCAACAAAGAATCGCGGCTGTACTGTTTTTGAACAATCACAAACTGTTCTTCCGTAATCCGCTGTTGATTAAGCAAAGTCTTGTATTGCTTCTCGTATTGAGCGATTCTTTCCTGCGTCATCTTTCTTTTTTGCGGATAGTACAACAGTCGCCGGTATTCGCTGTATTCAAACAGGGTGGTGTAGAAAGCGGTGAAGAGTTGTTGAAGGGAACCAAGTGAGAATTGAGAATTGAGAATTGAGAGTTGAGAGGCGTCATTGCGGGCGTAGCGTAGCGAAGACCCGCAATCTCCCGTTAAACTGTCCAAGTAGTTCTTCAAAAACAAAATATCTTCCGTATTCGCCGAGTTATCTATCACCGCCAGATATTCCCCAACTTTCACTTCCTGATTATCTTTAACGTACAGTTCTTTAATTTTTCCGGAAGCATGAGCAACCAAAGTCGCCGGAGGAGTAGAGCCAGTCAAAACAACCTGCGCCGGAATCACATCGGGATATTTGACCACAGCACTGCCAATCAATAAAATGACCACGACCACAGCCAATACAGTGATTCCCCACCTGAGTATCCAATGCGGAACGCTGCCAAGAACTTCCTGAAATTCTTCGCTGCGCAGTTCGATTTTGTCTTCTTCCTTCATAAAA
>Ga0209629_10002668_pt1 | contig 12309 bp, 12 predicted proteins | sample TergutCu122P5_FD_187286 | JGI IMG/M metagenome (GOLD analysis project Ga0209629, IMG submission 187286) | Cubitermes ugandensis P5 segment gut microbial communities from Kakamega Forest, Kenya - Cu122 P5 (SPAdes) (version 2) | ecosystem: Host-associated > Arthropoda: Insects > Digestive system...
CGCCCGTTCCGGCCGCGTGTGCAGCACCGGCCCGCAATAGCACAGGCGCGTGACAGTCTCGCGCCCCAGCAGATGCGCGTCGATACGCGCCACCTGCGGCGTGGTATCCGCGCGCAACCCCAGCGACCGGCCCGAAAGCTGATCGACCAGCTTGAAGGTTTGCAGCTCCAGCGCCTGGCCGGTGCCGGTCAGCAGCGACTCCAGGTGCTCGACCAGCGGCGGCATCACCAGCTCATAGCCGTAGCCCTGGGCCGTGTCGAGCAAACGGCGGCGCAGTTGCTCGATATGGCGCGCCTCGGCAGGCAGCACATCGGCGATGTAATCCGGCAAAAGCCAAGGCGACATGAACAAATCGGGCGGGCTGTTAAGGCGTCGATTTTATCGGGGTGCGCCGGCCTTCCGGAGAAGCTGTTTTGCAATCTCGGCGGTTCCCTAAAATCGTGCTCCATGTCCAACCGCGATTCAGCAACTTCCACGCCCGCCAATGCAGGCAGATCCAACAATTTTCTGCGCCACGTAGTCGAACAGGATTTGGCACGCGGCGCATATGTGGGACGGCGCTGGGGCGGCCAGCCGGGCGACGCGGCGTACCACCGGGCCGGCATGGAGGACCCGGCCCGCATCAGAACGCGCTTTCCGCCGGAACCCAACGGCTATCTGCACATCGGTCACGCCAAAAGCATCTGGCTTAACTTCAGCCTGGCGTATGAGTACGGCGGCGTGTGTCATCTGCGTTTCGACGACACCAACCCGGAGCAGGAAGAGCAGGAATACGTCGATGCCATCCGCGAGGCGGTGGCCTGGCTGGGCTACGACACGCTACTGGTCGACGACCCGGCGCGGCCGGGCCGCGCGCAGCCGCACGTCTATTACGCCAGCGGCTATTTCGACTTCATGTATCACGCGGCCGAATACCTGGTCAAGTCTGGCCGCGCCTACGTCGATGAGCAAACGCCCGAGCAGATGCGCGCCGCGCGCGGGGACTTCAACACCCCTGGCATCGCAAGTCCCTACCGCAACCGCACGCCGGCCGAAAACCTGGCGCGCCTGCGTGCGATGCGGGCCGGCCAGTTGCCCGACGGCGCGGCGGTGCTGCGCGCCAAAATCGACATGGCCCACCCCAACCTGAACCTGCGCGACCCGGCGCTCTACCGCATCCGGCGCGCCACGCACCACAGCACCGGCAATCAATGGTGCATCTACCCGATGTACACCTTCGCGCACCCGATCGAGGACGCGCTGGAGCAAATCACCCACAGCATCTGCACGCTGGAGTTTGAAGACCAGCGCCCGTTCTACAACTGGCTGATGGCACGCCTGATCGAAGGCGGCCTGATCGACTCGCCGCCGCCGCGTCAATACGAATTCGGGCGGCTCAACGTCAGTTATGTCGTTACCAGCAAGCGCAAGCTGCGGCAACTGGTGGAGGAAGGCCACGTGGCCGGCTGGGACGACCCGCGCATGCCCACGCTGGTCGGCCTGCGGCGGCGCGGCTACACGCCCGAAAGCCTGCGCCTGTTCTGCGAACGCAGCGGCGTGACCAAAACCGGCGACGCCTGGACCGACTACGCCGCCCTGGAGGCCGCACTGCGCGAGTCGCTCGACCCCGTAGCCCCGCGCGCCATGGCCGTGCTGGAGCCTCTCAAACTGGTGATCGACAACTGGGCCGAAGTCTTCGGCGCGGGCCACCTGGAACCCTGCACCGCGCCGGTGCATCCGCACCAGCCGGAATTGGGCGAGCGCCAGTTCCTGCTCGGCCCGGAAATCTGGATCGAGCGTGGCGACTACATGGACGCGCCGGCCAAGGGCTTTTTCCGCCTGTTCCCCGGCAACGCCGTGCGGCTGAAGTACGGCTACGTCATCGAATGCACAGGCGCGGATCATGACGCCGATGGCGCCGTTACCGCCGTGCATGCGCGGTTGGTGCCCGACACCAAAAGCGGCACGCCCGGCGCGGATCGCGCCAAGGTCAAAGGCATCATCACCTGGGTCGGCACAACGGATGGGCTGCCCGCCGAGGTACGCCTGTACGACCGGCTTTTTACCCGGGAACAGCCCGACGCGGGCGGGCGCGATTTCTTGCAGGCGCTCAACCCCGCCAGCTTGCGCGTCGTGCAGGCCGTGGTCGAGCCCAAGCTGGGCACGGCGCAGCCCGAGGCGCGTTATCAGTTCGAGCGGCACGGTTACTTCGTCGCCGACCGGCGCGATCACCAAAGCGGCGGCAAACTGGTGTTCAACCGCATTACGGGTTTGAAGCAGCGTTGATTCAATAACCCGGCTTGGCGTCTGGGCGTCGGCGCGCGAACAACCCGGCGGCGCGGGCGCCCTGGCGGGTAAAGCGTTCGCGGCGCGCTACTTTGGGATCAACGGTCAGCGGCCGGTAAATCTCCACCCGGTCGTGGTCGTGCAAGGGCTGGTCGGGTGGGGCAGGGCGCCCCCACACCCCCACGCCGGCAAGGCCCGGATCGAGCGCCGGGTAGCGCGCGCGCAAGCCGCTGGCCTGCACCGCTTCGCGCACGGTGCTGCCTACGGGCAGGCGCAACCGAACCTGTTCCACCTGCCGCGCGGCGGGGGAATACGCCACGGTCACGGATAGCAGCGCCGCCATCATGCCGTTGCACCGCCGCCATACACCTGATCGGCGCGCTGCACGAAGGCATCGACCAGGCTGGCGGCTATTTTGTCGAACACCGGGCCAACCAGGCGCCCCAGCAACGCATTGGAAAAGCCGTAATCAAGCGCCAGTTCCACCCGGCAGGCGCGCTCGCCGGCCTCGCCCACGGGGGTGAATTGCCAATGCCCTTCCAGCTTGGAGAAAGGGCCGCTGACCAGATGAATACGCTCCTCGCGCATGCCCGATGGGTCGGTGATGTGCTCGTTGCGCGTGGTAAAGGATTGCTTGATGCCCATGAACGCCAAACCCAGCTCCGCCACCATGCCGTGCGCATCGCGCGAGATCACGCGCGCGTGGCTGCACCACGGCAGAAATTGCGGGTAGCGTTCCGGGTCCGTGACCAGGTCGAACATTTCCTGCGCGGAATACCAGATCAGGACGGACTTGCGGATGGTTTTCATAGAATGCGCGCCTGCGATCGCGCTTGATGAGGGACGCAACAACAATACGTTCCCAATTCTAGGCAAGCGCCGCTCACCGCATGTCCGCCAAAAACAAATCCACCGCCAAAAGCCCGGTCATTGCCGAAAACAAGAAGGCCGGGTTCAACTATTTCTTCGAAGAACGCTTCGAGGCGGGCATGGTGCTGGAAGGCTGGGAGGTCAAGGCCCTGCGCGCGGGCAAGGCGCAACTGACCGATGGCTATGTGGTCATCCGCAACGGCGAGCTGTCGGTCATCGGCTGCCAGATCAACCCGCTGGGCACCGCGTCCACCCACGTGCGGCCCGATGCCGTGCGCACCCGCAAGCTGCTGATGCACGCTCATGAAATCCGGCGCTTGATCGGCAAGGTCGAGCAAAAAGGCTACACGCTGGTGCCGCTGAACCTGCACTGGAAAAATGGCCGCGTGAAATGCGAAATCGCCCTGGCCAAAGGCAAGGCCACCCACGACAAGCGCGCCACCATCAAGGAGCGCGAAGGCAAGCGCGAGGTGGAGCGGGCGCTCAAGACGTTCAACCGGTGATCTGTTGCCGGCTTGGATAATCCATTTTTTCTTCGACTGGGAACACTTCACATGACCGATCTTCACAAGCGCTCGACGTTGCGTTTTTCCCTGCGCCTGACCGGGCTGGCCGCTGCCGGCGTCACTTTGGGCGCGGCGTTGCTGGCCGGTTGCGGCCAAAGCCGCCAGGACGCAGCGCCCGCCGCGCCCGCGTCAGCCGCCGCTTCCGCCCCGGCGCCCGCCGCGCCAAGCCCGCTCAAGATCGGCTTCTTCTACGTCGGCCCGGTGGGCGACGGTGGCTGGAGCTACGCGCACGACAACGCGCGCAAGGCGCTGGAAAAAGATTTCGGCGACAAGATCGTCACCACCTATGTCGAGAACGTCAACGAGGGGCCGGATGCCGAGCGCGTCATCCGCGACCTGGTGCAACAAGGCAACACGCTGATTTTTGCCACCAGCTTCGGCTTCATGGAGTCGATGGTCAAAGTCGCCGCCGATGCGCCGCAAGTCAAGTTCGAACACGCCACCGGCTACAAAACCACCGCCAACCTGGGCACCTACGACGCGCGTACCTATGAAGGCGCCTACATGGCCGGCGTGGTCGCGGGCGGGATGAGCAAGACCGGCGTGCTGGGCGTGGTCGGCTCGGTGCCCATCCCGGAAGTCATCCGCAACATCAACAGCTTTACGCTGGGCGCGCAGGTGTTCAATCCCAAGATCAAGGTGCGCGTGGTGTGGGTCGGCGACTGGCACAACCCGCCCAAGGAAACCGAGGCGGCCACCGCCCTCATCAACGGCGGCGCGGACGTGCTGATGCAAAACACCGATTCGCCCGCCGTACTGAAAACCGCCGAGGCGATGGGCAAGCGCGCCTTCGGCTGGGACAGCGACATGACCGCCTACGGCCCCAAGGCGCACCTGGGGTCGGCGGTCATCAACTGGCAGCCGTTCTACAAAAAGGCCACGCAGGACGTGCTGGACGGCGCGTGGCAATCCGGCCAGTTCTGGTGGGGCGCCAAGGAAGGCGCGATCGACTTCGTCTCCGTTGCCGACGACGTGCCGCAAGAAGTCAAGGACAAACTCAGCGCCGTCAAGTCCGGTCTGAGAGACGGCAGCTACGTGATCTGGAAAGGCCCGCTCAACACCAACGCGGGCAAAACGGTGCTGGCCCCGGATCAGGTGGCCGACGACAACTTTCTGCGCGGCATCAACTTCTATGTGGCGGGCGTGGAGGGCAAACTGCCGGGCGGGGCTCAAAAATAAAGAGCGGGCCTTTGGGCGATGCGCTCACGGGGGGCGGGCTGCCGGGTTTTTGCTCGCCGTTTCTTCCGCATCGCCCTCCGGCGCGCCCGCTAGCGCCGCTTCCAGCCACAGCGCGGCCACGAAGCGCTTGTTGAACAGCAGCCACAGCAAAATCGGCACGACCGGTGGCAGCATTAGAAAACCCAACTGGTAGCCGTAGGCAATGGCATTGTTGGCCCAGGCCGAATAGCCCAGGTAGGCCGCGCCCGATGGGCCGGAGAGCAGCGCCACGTCGCGCAGCCACTGAAAGCAGATGCCCCATGCCTGCACCGGAATCAGCAGCGCGCTGCCGATGAGGCCCTTGAGCCACCAGTACGGCGTGCGCGTGGTCAGGCGCGCGGCAATCAGCATGGCCCACAGCAGCACCAGGCCGTAGCCGTAAATCGGGTAGTTCACTTCCGGCACAAGCTCGCCCAGCACGTCACCCTGCGGACCCGCCATGCGCACCTGCACCAGGGTTTCGAGCGCCGCCGTAACGCCGTGCTGCGACCAACCGTGAACCCACGGGAAAAACGCTTTCATCGCCGCACCAGCCAGCCAGATGGGCGGCGCGGCAAACCACGCGGCGGCCCAATACCACAGCGGCAGCAGCACGATCAGGCAGACGATGGACAGCAGCAGCAGGCGCCCGATCAGCGTGGCCCGCATGTCATGCCCTTTCACGCCGCCGGGCCACCAGCCGCATCCAGATCAGCCAGACGATCAGCACATCCAGCATGATGAGCGCCTGCCACATGTACAGGTGCGCGAACTCGAACACCTTCAGGTTCCATTGCCCGATGAAAAACAGCGTCACCACCCGGATCAGATTGACCGCCTGCACCACCGCGAAACCGATGACGATGCCCCACAGCTTCATCATCCACGGCGAAGGAAATGCCAGCATCGCCGCGATCAGCACCACGGCTGCTTCCACCCCATTGCAGCCCGGTTCAATGGAAACGCCAAACCCCGTTCTGGCGCTTTGCAGTACCCGGTCATGCGAGATGACCGATGGGTCGATCAACTGCACGATGCCCGCGCTGGCGCGCGCCACCAGCGCCGTCCACGGATTGACCACCGCGGTTTGCACCGGATGGAGCATTTCCACGCCGAACAGCACGGCCAGTACGCCCACGAAGATCAGAAAAAAACGCAGCATGGCACCTGATAATCAGCGAATGTTCCGCAGTTTGTCCTATCTTTTTCGATTTCGCGACTTGCCGCGCCGCGCATCCGCGGCGGCGGCATTCGCACTGTTGGGCGCGTTCATTCTAGCGGCGCCCATACCCGCCGATGCGCGGCCCCAAGCCCCTGCCAAGGCCGCGCGCGGCATGGCTTCGGTGTTGCCTCCGGAAGTCATGAAGGCGCTGGCGCAAGCCGGCGTACCGGTGGACCATGTGGCGATGGTGGTGGCGCCGGTCGTGCTGCCCGGCGCGGTCAATTCAGCGCTGCCGGGCCGTGCGACGGGCAGTTGGCCGGCGGACCCGGCGCAGACCATGCCGCGCTTGACGTGGCGCGCCGATGTGCCGATGAATCCGGCCTCGGTGATGAAGCTGGTCACCACCTACGCGGGGCTGGACTTGCTGGGGCCGGACTATGTGTGGAAAACGCGCGTCTATGCCCAAGGCCGGATCATCGGCGGCGTGCTCAACGGCAATCTGCTCATTGAAGGCGGGGGCGATCCCAAACTGGTGGTGGAGCGCCTGACCGCGTTGATGCAGGACATCCAAGCGCAGGGCGTGCGCATGATACGCGGCGACATTGTGCTGACCAACCGCATCTTCGATTTGCCGCCGCATGACCCGGCGGCGTTTGACGGCGATCCGCTGCGGCCCTACAACGTTGGGCCGGACGGTCTGCTGGTCAACTTCGGCGTACTGCGGTTCAAGTTTTTCCCCGACCCGGCTACCGGTCGCGTGCGCGTCGAAACCGAACCGCCGATGGCGGGCGTAACCGTGCCCGCCGACCTGCCGGGCGATTCGGGCGGGTGCGGCAACTGGCGCGCGCAGCTTGCGCTGGATTTCAGCGACATCACGCGAGCGCGGTTTGCGGGCGCTTACCCGCTGTCTTGCGGCAATCAGGAGTGGGCGGTGGCGTACCCAGATGCCGCGCAGTTCGCGCCGCGCGTCATCGAGGCGGTGTGGCGCGCCAGCGGCGGCTCGCTGACCGGGCAAGCGCGCTGGCTCGACGGGCCGGCGCCGGCGCGCGCCAAGACGCTGGTGACCGGCGTTTCGCTGCCGCTGGCCAGCATCATCGCGGACATCAACAAATTCTCCAACAACGTCATGGCGCAGCAATTGTTCCTGACCCTGTCGGCGGCGGAAAGCGGCGACGCGCGGCGCGGCAGCTTCGAGCGGTCGCGCGCGCGCGTGGCACGCTGGTGGCGCGACCGTTTCGGGCTGCGCGCCGCGCCGGTCGTCGGCAACGGCGCTGGTCTGTCGCGCGAGGCGCGCATCAGCGCGGACTCGCTGATCGCGCTGTTGCAGCAGGCGGCGGGCGACCCGGCCGTCAGCGGTCCGTTCATCCAGTCGCTGTCCATCGCCGGGGTGGACGGCACCCTGGCGCGCCTGGCCGAGCGCCGCCCCGGATCAGAGGCCATCGGCAGGGCCGAGCTCAAAACCGGCACCTTGCAGAATGTAACCGCCGTGGCCGGCTACGTACAAGGCCGCTCCGGCCGCACCTATGCCGTGGCCGGCATCATCAACGACCCCAACGCCTCGGCCGCGCGCCCGGCGCTGGTGCGGATGGTGGAGTGGGCGGTGCGGGAGTAGGGGCTGAGCAGGAGGCCCCATGGCAACGTCGCGGCATTACCACCAGTTGATCAGCGCCTGGTAGCCGTTGTAGGAATAGTTACTCATGCCGAACATGATTTGCGCAGCCGGCGTGAAGTGCCGGTCGTCCGCGAACAGATATGTCTTGTAGTTGGCGCTATCGGCCAGCGTGCTGCTGTCGCAGGTCAGCGCCGTGGGCGTGGTGCAGACCGGGGTGGTGACATCTTTGAGCCCGTAATCGCCGGGTGTGCCGTGGACCCTGTTGTAGAAATTCGCCGCGTCCAGGACCAGCACCGTCTTTCCTGTCAGGTCCGCAGTGTCAAGTTTGAGTTGGTCGTTGAAGTTAAGCGTCAGGTTGTGGATGTCCTTGATTTTTAGGCCCGTACTCGCCGCCCAGGGCGAGGTGCTGATGTTATAAACGCCGATGACCACCACATGCGTGCCGCCGTTTTGGGTCAGCCGCCGCACCTGCGCGGCCAGCGCCGAGGCAGCCGCTTTTACCGCCGTGGTGGTGGCGGCGGAAATGCCGGTTTGGGTGATGGCCTGCATGATGTCGGCCATGCCGCCGTTGATGAACACCAGATCGTCGTTGGTGATTGCGGTGGCGGCCAGCATTTGGTCGATTTGCGTCTGCACGCTGGGGGCGTAGGTGCCGCTGACGGTGTCGGGGCTGTCGATGAAGGCAAAGGCTTGCGCCCAGGCCGTGCCGTCCTGATTGGCCGGTTTGACCGGCGCCACCTTGCTGTAGTAGGTCGCCAGTTGTTGCAGCCAGGTCAAAGTGCCGTCATTGACGGTTGGCAGGGAACCGGTTTGGCCCTGGTCGCAAAAACCGTCGCCAACGATCAGAAAACGCTGCGGGTTCAGACGGTCGACCACGCTGGTGCCGCCGCAGCCGGCCAGCAGCAGCGCGGCGCCGGAGCCGGCCCAAGCCAGAAAGTCGCGGCGGGAAGGAGTCAAGGACTTGGTCATGGTTGTTGTTTCAGGCAAATGAGGAAACGATAGGAGTGAGTGTAGCGTTCGATTAGCTGGCTGCCGCCCGCCGGAGGCGGTCGGCGACGCCTTCCCACGCCGGCGTGGCGGGCGGGGTTTCGATCCAGATCAGCTTGACGCCCGCGTCATCAAAGCCGCGCAGTACGGCAAACAGTTGTTGCGCGGCGGCCGGCGCATCATCGGGCATGCGGCGCAGGATGATCCCACCGGCAACCGGCGGCAGCGGCGTGCGCGCCCACACCGCGACATGCGGCGCAGCCGGGGTCGTGCCGCCGGCCTGATCGCTCGGCAAGCCGAGCGCGGCGTGCAAATCCGCCGTACGCATCAAGCGCACCTGGGCGCGCGGCGCGTAATGCGCGGTGAGCGTGCCTGGTGCGCGCGGGCCGGGCGTGGTCAAGGCAGCGGGCAAATCGCCCGGCACATGCACGCGCTGCCCGGCGGCCTGTTCAATGGCGGCGCGGGTCAATTGGCCCGGCCGCAACAGCACCGGCACGCCGCGGGTGCAATCGACGATGGCCGATTCGATGCCGACCGCGCACGGGCCGCCGTCGAGCACCAGCAGGCCAGGGCCGAACTCGGCGGCCACATGCGTCGCCGTGGTCGGGCTGACGCGCCCAAAGCGGTTGGCGCTGGGGGCCGCCAGGCCGGTTACGCCATGCGCCGCGCAAGCCGCCAGCAGCGCCTGCGCGACCGGGTGCGCGGGGCAGCGCAGACCGATTGAATCCTGCCCGCCCGCCGCCGCATCCGCCACGCCCGCGCGGCGCGGCAGGATCAGCGTCAGCGGCCCCGGCCAGAAGGCTTGCATCAAGCGCTGCGCCAGCGGCGGGATGCCGGCGGCAAAGTCTTGCGCGCGCCCCGCATCGGCCACATGCACGATCAGCGGATGATCGGCCGGCCGCCCCTTGGCGGCATAGATGCGGCGCACCGCCGCGCTGTCCATGGCGTTGGCGGCCAAGCCATACACGGTCTCGGTGGGCATGCCCGCCAGTTCGCCCGCGGCCAAGGCCAGTGCGGCGCGTTCGATGGCGTCGGGGCGCTGGCCGTCCAGGATCATGGCGCGCGAAATCAAAACGGCGCAATGCCCAACAGGCTGGCCGCGGCCAGCGCCTGCGCGCGCGCCCGCGGCGCATCGGGCGCGGTAAGGGTCAAATGGCCCATCTTGCGACCGGGCCGCGCCTCGCGCTTGCCGTACAGGTGCAAATGCGCGCCTGGCAGTTGCAGCACCTGCGCCCACGGCGGCGTGCGCGGCGCGCCGGATTCGGTAAACCACAGATCGCCCATCAGGTTGAGCATCACGGCGGCGCTGTGCTGGCGCGGCTGCGCCAGCGGCAAGCCGGCCAGCGTGCGCACCTGCAAATCGAATTGCGACACGTCGCAGGCGTCGACCGTGTAATGGCCGCTGTTGTGCGGGCGCGGGGCCATTTCGTTGACGACCAGGCGGCCGTCGGCCAGCACGAAAAATTCGACGCACAGCACGCCGATGTAGTTCAGGTCATTTGCTATCGTAATGGTAGCTGTTAGTGCTTTCTGGGAAATCGAATTAGGGATATTGTCCGGGTACACCTCGGTGACCGCGAGAATCCCGCCGCGGTGCAGGTTGCGCTGCACCGGCAAGCTCACGGTTTGTCCGTCGCGCCCGCGCGCGACGATCACCGAGCACTCCGCCGCCAGCGGCAAACGCTGCTCCAGCACGCAGGGCGCGCGGTTGAAGCGCTGCCACGCGGCGGCCAACTCGTCGCGCGTGGCGACTTGCGCCTGCCCTTTGCCGTCATAGCCCAGGCGGGCGGTTTTCAGAATGCCGGGCAACAGTTCGCCGGGCACCGCGTTCAGATCCGCCTCGCGCTCGATCACCGCATACGGCGCGGGCGCAATGCCGCTGGCGGCCGCGCAGCGCGCGAAGTGCGCCTTCTCGCGGATGCGGTCTTGCGCGATGGCCACGGCCTCGGCGGACGGCGCGACCGGCCGCGCGCGGGCCAACTCGGCCAGGCTGGCGGCGGGCACGTTTTCAAATTCGGTGGTGATGGCCTGCGCGCGCTCGGCCAGCTCGCGCAAGGCCGCCGGGTCGCGGTAATCGGCGCGGATTTGCGCGTGCGCCACACGCCCGGCGGGACTGTCGGGATCGGGGTCGAGCACGATGGTTTCGTAGCCCAGCGCCTGCGCGGCATGCACGAACATGCGGCCCAACTGTCCGCCGCCCAGCACCCCCAGCGTGGCCGGCGGCAGCCCCGGCAAGATCGGCAGCGTCATGCGGGCAATTCCGATGCCCGCGCGGCGGCGGTTTGCTCGGCGCGAAAAGCCTCCAGCCGCGCGCGCAGCGCCGCATCGCGCGTGGCCAGCAGCGCGACCGCGAACAGCGCCGCGTTGGCCGCCCCCGCCGCGCCGATGGCAAACGTGGCCACCGGCACACCCTTGGGCATTTGCACGATGGAATACAGCGAATCCAGGCCGCCCAGCGCCTTGCCGGGCACCGGCACACCCAGTACCGGCACGGTGGTCTTGGCCGCCAGCATGCCCGGCAGGTGCGCCGCGCCGCCCGCGCCGGCGATGATGGCTTGCAAGCCCCGCGCGGCGGCGCCTTGGGCATAGGCGAACATATCATCGGGCATCCGGTGCGCCGACACCACCCGCGCCTCGTGCGCGATGCCGAACTGCTGGAGAATCCGCACGGCGTGCTGCATCGTCTCCCAATCGGAAGACGACCCCATCACCACGCCAACATCGATATCCGTGCGCTCGGGCTTTTGTGCTTGCGCCTGGTTCATGGATCGCCGCCTTTGCCTGGTTTGTGTGAAACTACAAATTTTACGAATCTCAACATGATCGACGTCACCCTGAAAACTTTTGAATCCGAGGTCGTCGCCGCCTCGTTGCAAACGCCCGTGCTGGTGGATTTCTGGGCGCCCTGGTGCGGGCCGTGCAAGGCGCTTTCGCCGGTGCTGGAAAAGCTCGAAGCCGAATACGCCGGGCGCTTCAAGCTGGTCAAAATCAACTCGGACGAGGAGCAGCAAATCGCCGCCGCGTTCGGCATCCGCAGCATTCCCACCTGCATCCTCGTCAAGGGCGGCCAGCCGGTGGACGGCTTCATGGGCGCGGTGCCCGAAGGCCAGTTGCGCCAGTTCCTCGACAAGCATGTGCCCAGCGCCGGCGCGCTGCAAGCCGAGGCCGGGCGCGACGAAGCCGACGCGCTGCTGGACGCGGGCGACACCGACGCCGCGCTGGACCACTTGAAAGCCGCGCTGGCCGCCGATCCGGGCAATGACGACGCGCGCTTCGATTACGCGCGCCTGCTGATCGTCACCGGTGCGCTCGATGAAGCGCAGGCCGTGCTGGCCGAGCCGCTGGCGCGCGAACCCAAGGCGCTGCGCTTTCTGGCGCTGGCGGCGTGGCTGGACGCCATCGCGTTCGCGCAAACCGATCCGCGCGGCCAGTGGGCGCCGGCGCAATTCGACGCGCTCATCGCGCAAAACAAACGCGACTTCGCGGCGCGCTACGACAAGGCGCGCGTGCTGACCGCCGCCGGGGAATGGACGCAGGCGATGGACGAGCTGCTGGAAATCGTCATGCGCGACAAAGCCTGGAACGAGGAGGCAGCGCGCAAACTCTACGTCGCCATTTTGGAACTGCTCACGCCCCCGCCCGGCAAACCC